>Ga0326727_10018989_pt1 | contig 13928 bp, 13 predicted proteins | sample MB2enrmetagenome_FD_207643 | JGI IMG/M metagenome (GOLD analysis project Ga0326727, IMG submission 207643) | Lab enriched peat soil microbial communities from McLean, Ithaca, NY, United States - MB29MY | ecosystem: Environmental > Terrestrial > Soil > Wetlands > Peat | place: USA: New York... | reverse complement strand
CCCATGATCGGTTGAGGGTAGCCTCACGCGCGGCTAACAGCAAGGCTAGGCCGGCCGTTGAGTAGTGGATCATCACGGCCGCGGGTGCGTTTGTCAGCCAGGCTGCCGCCAGCAGGAGACTTAACCAGAGCGCCGGGCGAAAACGGTGTTGCCTGGACAGGCTGTAGTTGGCCTCAGCGGCTGAAGCCGCTATTGATTTTGCGTTACTTACGGCGCGGCTGAAGCCACGCCCCTTCAAAGCAAGAAGACAAAGCATCAGAAGCGGCAACAGTGCGGCGGCCAGTAGTTCGGCGTATGCGCTCCGCCAGTAAACGATCAACAGGTGGTAGGGATTCAGCGCATAGAACACGGCCGCAAACAACGCGTCGGGGGCCTTGAGCCACTCGCGGGCGAGCCGGTACATGGCCGCTCCGGCCAGTGTGAGCGCAATCCAGCAATACGCGCCCGGCACCATCCCCCAGGGCAGAGTCGCTCCGAGCGCGGCGCCCAGAGTCCAGGAAGCGGGCGGATAAAACAGGAAGCGAGCCTCGCCGTATCCCCAGTTCGCCAGCGCCGCCCAGCGCGGATATACGATGGCGTGCTTCCACTGGCCGAGGACTTCCATCCAGGAAAACATGTGGAACTCGAAATCATGTCCGGAGGGGCTGCCCCACCAGAAAAACGGAGTGATGGCCAGCAGGCAGGCGCCAGCGAGCAGCAACGCACGCGAGATCGGACCTTTGAGCAAATTGAACTTTACCTTATGCCGGTGCCCAGCCGCTAAAGGGCCTCTCATTTTCCTGTCGAGGCGCGGGTTGCGTCTCCCGCGTCTACTGAGACGGGGCAAGCCCCGTCTCTACCGGCAGAGCAATTCTATTGCATCAGAAAATTCTCGGAAAATTAACCGTAGCGAAACCATTCAGGATGGGGTGTCGAGGTAGTCTTCGGAGCAACGAGGTGGAACAGACCACCGGGAACCGGGCCGGCACCAAAGACGGGGCGCCGATCAGGTTCCCGGTTTTTTGCTGGGATTCGCGTACGATTGGGCGAACGCTGATGGGCGGGTGCTATTCGGTAACGCTCACCGGAGTTCGCTGACGGTGCAGTTCGGCGAGAAAGGCTTCTTCCTCGAGCGCATTGCCGGTGCGCAACAATTCCAGGAGCGGATCCTCCGCGTCGGTTTCGGCGTTGCTGGTGGAGCTCAAGTCAACCGCGTTGGCGACGAGAGCACGAGGAGAAGTTTCCAGTTGCGGAGTGGCGCCGGGCTGGCTGGTGAGGAACTCGATGAACTCGCCGACGCTCTTGCGCTGCTCTTCTGTACGGGCCGGGAACTCAATGCCCATGCCATGTCCGGGATGCATGACCCGGACCAACCCCTCGGTGTGAATCTCCATGGCGGCGGCGCGCAGGCAGAGATCGACCACTGAGGACTGAGGGAAGGGAGATTCGGTCTGCACATAGCAGCCGCCCAGGCTAAGGTCGGTCAGTTTACATTGGCTGACCGCGTCCGATTCTTCGGGCAAAGCATCGAGCGAACGGGCAGCCAGCCACTCACCCATCTCTTCGCGCATCTTGGCGTCCATTTCCAGAAAGCGCAGGCCGGTTTGACCGTTGGCGGCACTCCAGACAACTTCCGCGTCGCCTTCAAGGCCGGCGCCGCCCTCGGGAAGTTCGAAGGAGACGCGAACCATGGCCGCGGAAGGAAGTGGCTTAGCGGCCAGCACATCCATACCGCCGGTGCTCAGGTCGAGCAGGATGCCTTCCACGGTATTGCTATCGTCGATACAAATCGAAACCGGCGCCTGGACAGCAACCCGCAACGATTGCCGCCTTTCGCGCTTCAGCAGGGCGGTGGCGGCGCGCAAGGTGTTTTGCGCCTGTTCGGGAGCGATGGGCTTGGTGAGGATGAAATGAGCTCCCGCGCCGAGGATGGAGCGGATCTCGGAGGCGTCGTGGAGCAAGGCAACGGTGACCGGCGGGTTAGGGCCGGGACTGTTGGGGCGGCGGCAAGCTTCGAGCACGAGAGACGCCGCTTCGGGATCGTCGAAGTCAACGATGACCTGATCGAAACGCTCCTCCGCCAGCCGGGTCACGGCGACATCGGCCGCGTTCGACCGATCCACCGCAACGCCGAGCTGCGCCAGGACCTGAATCAGCGTTTCCGCTGTCAGGTCATCCTTTGATACCAGCAGTGCCTGCAATATCATGCGACCGAGCCTCCCGCCTCGCGCCTTACCTTCACGGTCAGGCCTCTACGGCCAGCGCGGCGTTACGCTACGCCCCGGCTTAGACGGGGCAGGCGAGGATTGAGCGCTGGCTTTGGCAGCCATCGCGTTGGAATTTTCGTCGTCCACTTCCGCCAGCACTGCGGTGTCGTCCTCGGCGTCGTTTTCGGCGAGCAAGGGCGCGACTTCGCGGAGTTTCTCGGCAGCCTCCTGCAGCATCTCGATCTGCTTGCCCAGCTGTGTGTACTGCGCCTGCTTGCGGCGCAAAACCTCATGGATATCTTTCATACAACCCCCTGCGCCTGACTTTAGGTATGAACCAAGGTAAGGTCAACGGCAAAGCCAGCGTGGGCCGTTACCGCAGTAACCGAGGAAGGAAGAGAATACGGGGATGTTCGAGTCAGGGTGGGCTAAAGAAAAGACAGGAAGCAACGGAGACAGTCCTGAGGTGGGCCTGGTTCGAACCGGGAATCGAGATTCTGCAAAGGCGATCAAGCCAATCAAGTTACTTCCGCGCAGAATCAGAAGCCCCGCCTTGCGGCGGGGCTATGAGTCGAGCGTCCTGGGCGAACCAACAAAGTTAAGTTAGGAACCGATCGTCTTGCGACGGAACATGGCGGCGATACCCACCAGCCCTGATCCGAGAAGACCCAAAGTTCCAGGTTCCGGGGTGCTGAGGGTGGTGCCGCCGATTTTGATGTGCCCGACACCTGCGGCGAGCTGTCCCTTCGTAGTGACGAAGTCCTGAGTCGTCACTCCAGTCACCTGACGACCGGTATACAGCGTGCCCTGGAGGTCGCCGCTGAGAGAATAGGTCAAGTTCGCGCCTTTCGAACTAGTCAGCGTCCAAACAATGCCATTTGGATATTGAGCAGTATCGACGAAGCTGCCGGCGAAGAGCGTTACTTTACCATGGGACCATCCGTTGAGTGATTTCGCCCAAGCGCCACGGCCGATCACGTCAAATGTCGAGCCCGTGACCGAGAACGTTCCACCAGCCGCGATTGAGCCGCTGGTCAGAGCGCCGGTCGAGTAGCTGACCGTACCAAGAGAGTGTCCCTTAGCAGCTTGGTAGTTACCGAACTGCGTCAGTTCCGATCCCACAGTCGAGAGGCCCGCATCCGAAACCGAAATGGAACCGAACTGGTTAGTGAGAGTAATGCCGTCCGCCCAAGCGGCTATCGGCAACGTTAATGCCAGCAATGCCAGAACTACCACTCGCCTCATGTTAATTCCCTCCCAAAATTTTCTTATTCCCCACTGTCACCTTGAATCTTGTGCCCAAGGTATAGGTCGCCGTTGTCTTTAGAGCATTTGTCGGTCCAAAACAACAGGAGTCCATTTCTTGTTGTTTATCAGTAACTTACGAACATCTACCGCGAATGTATCAACGCTCGGAATGCAAATTGCTGCACACTAGCATCAATTACATTCCGTAGCTGACCAGCGGTCCCACCAGCTACGAGACGGAACAACTATAGGTCCGGAAATCAGCGGCGAAAGTCTCGCCACCAGAAAAAACTCTTGTGTGACCCCGCTCCCAGAACCTAGTGCGACCGTTAGTAACCAACCGCAAGGTGACTGATGTTACCACAGCCCCGGCGTTTTGCAAGTGGCTCGTTGGTGCCATCCAACTGCCCCCAAAGTGGTATTCCTGTCTCGGATCACTTTTCGTAGGTTTGGGGTGAGCAGTTCTGGGGAGGGCTGTTCGGGCGTCCCGTGATTCTCTGAATCCGGGGCGCCTCTTAGTTTGTGGTGAAGTTTTCGAGCGAGCCCCAAGTTCCACAGCGTTGCGGCCCGCCTCCAGGATTAGGCGCCAGAGTGGTCTGAGAAGATCGGTACGTCTTCACTCTTTCCCGAGGACAGGCTGCGATAGGCAGCGTCCAGAATAATCTGGTTCTGCCAGCCTTCCTCGCCAGGGACTGGAAACACTTCCCGCCCTTCAACCGCGGCAGCGAAACTGTCTACCTGCCTGGTGTAGGCAAGTTGGTTGGAAACGGTTTCTTCGGCGATGCGCTGCCCAGCGCGCCACAGTTCCAGCTTGATCGGACGCTCTACATTCAGCGCGTCATCGGCGCGGAGGGAGCCGGCGTCACCGACAATCTCCAACGGCGTGCGATAGTGAGCGCGAACGGAAACCAGAACTGCGGCCAGCGTGCCGCGCTGAAATTCCAATATCAGAGCGGCCGCGGCTTCTACGTCGCCCGATTGCTCGTCTCGACGGCCGAGAGCGGTCACGCGCCGCGGTTCATCCTGCAGGATGTAGCGCAAGGCGTCGATGCAGTGGACGCCCACGTCGGCGATGGGACCGCCTCCCGCGATCGAGCGATTGTAGAGCCAGGTGCGGGCATGACCTAAGCCGGGATACGAGAACTCCGCCCGCGCCAAGATGGGGAAGCCGATGTCACCCGCGGCCACGCGTTGGCGAAATCTTGCCGTGCTTTCTTCAAAGCGAAAGCACTGGGCGACGCCGAGAAGCACGCCGGCGCGGCGCGCCGCTTCGACCATCTGGCGGCATTCGTCCGCATCCATGCCCATCGGTTTCTCGCATAGCACCGGCTTGCCAGCGGCAACCGCGGTGAGGACGTCCTGCAGGTGGCAGGCGTTGGGAGTGGTGACCAGCACGGCGTCGACTTCGGGGCAGCGGCAGAGTTCAGCGGTGGACGTGAAGACATGCTGGATGCCGTACTGCCGGGCGGCTTCGCTTGCTTTGCGTGCGTCGCGGCGCGATAGGGCGACCACTTTGCAATTCTGAGCCAGAGCGAAACCTGGCATCAGCCGCCGCACCGCGTGCAAACCGAAACCTGCGATACCAAAGCGAATCATGTGAATTTCCCGAGCTTCTCTAAACCGCTTTGTTTAAGCGCTACGTGTACGGATAAAAGACGAAAAACAGCAGGGACAAAGCGGTCAGCGCCCAGAGCGCCGGGCGAACGTCGCGCAAACGTCCCGAAACCAGCTTGCAAAAAGGATACAAGATGAAGCCTGCCGTCATGCCAATTCCCACGTTGTAGGTGAAGGCCATGAGGACGATGACGCCGAAGGCGGGAACCAGTTCGGTGAGATCGTCGAAGGGAATGCGGGTGATTGGAGTCAGCATCAGCAATCCAACGAAGATAAGCGCCGGCCCGTAGGCCTGTGGCGGGATGGCGGAGATGAAGGGCGCAAAGAACAAAGTTCCGACAAAGCAGAGCGCCGTGATGACCGCGGTCAGTCCGGTGCGTCCGCCGGCCTCGACTCCAGTGGCGGACTCGATATAGGCGCCGGAGGTGGTGGTTCCAATCAGGGCGGCGAAGGTTGTGGCGAGCGCGTCGGCCATCATCGGGCGTTCGATCTGCGGCAGGTTGCCGTCTTTGTCGAGAAAGCCCGCGCGCGCCGACACCCCGATGAGCGTGCCCATGGTGTCTACAAATGCCATGACAAAGATCGTCAGGACGACCGGGAAAAATCCCCAGGTGAAGAGGCTGTGCAGATCGAGCTGAAAAAAAACGGGCTGGAGACTGGGCGGACGGCTGAGCCAACCCGTCGGCGCGGGAGCGACCCGGGTCACAAAACTGAGCAGAGCGGTGACGAGAACTCCGCTAAGAATCGCAGCCGGGAAACGGCGAATGGTGAGCACCGTCATCAGCAGGAAACCGAAGACGGAAAGCAGCACGGAAAGCGAGGTGAGATGGCCCGGCCGAACCGGCGCTCCGGGCGAACCCATGGTGACGATGCCGGTCTGGTTCAGTCCGATGAAGGTGAGGAATAATCCGATGCCGACGGCGTAGCTGTAACGGAGCGTGGTGGGAATGGCGTCGACCATCCACTGGCGGAGGCGGAGCAGGGTCATCAGAATAAAGAGGACCCCCGCCAGGAAGATGGCGCCCAGCGCACTTTGCCACGAGTAGCCAAGCACATGGACCACGGTGAACGCGACGAAAGCGTTTTCGCCCATGTACGGGCCGATGGCAAAAGGGCGGTTGGCATAGAAGCCCATCAGCAGCGTTCCGAAAATGGCGGTGAGAATGGTGGCGGTGAGCGAGGCGCCGACCGGCATACCGGCAGCTTTGAGGATGGCGGGGTTGACGGCCACGATGTAGGCCATCGTGAAGAAAGTGGTGAGACCGGCGACAAGTTCGCGGCGGACAGTTGTCCGGTGGTGCGAGAGTTCAAAGAAATGATCGAGCCAGCGGTTCACGATTCAGAGTCTCCGCAATAGGTCGGAAATTGAAGAAGTCAGAAGTAAGATTGCAGAAGTGTAATCCCGACCACCGTACGACTCTGGTTCTACTTCTGCAATTTGACTTCTCACTTCTGACTTTTCCGGAACTCGGCGAGCAGCGTGGGGTCGATATTCCCGCCGCTGATCACGGCCACGTTAATCTTTGTGCCGGGCAACTCGCCGGCGTGAAATAGAAATGCAGCTACGGACACGGCGCCGCTAGGTTCGGCCACTGTTTTCGCATTCGCGCTTAGAGCGCGCATGGCCTCGCGAATCTCGTCTTCCGTCACGCTGACTATGTCGTCGACATAGGCGCGGATGTGTTCGAAATTGATCGCGCCAATGCTCTGGGTGCGCAGACCGTCCGCCAGCGTCTGCGAGACTTGCGCAGCCGGGAAGGAGACGATGCGGCCGGCGCGCAGGCTGGCTTGCGCATCGGCGGCGAGTTCGGGCTCGACGCCAATCACCTTCACCTTGGGATTACTGAGCTTGATGGCGGCCGAGACGCCGCTGATCAATCCCCCTCCGCCAACCGGGACCAGCACGGTTTCAACGTCAGGCAGGTCTTCGAGGATTTCGAGGCCGACGGTTCCCTGGCCGGCGATGATCTTTTCGTCGTTGTAGGGAGGCACGATCGCGTAGCCGTACTCAGCGGCCAGTTGCTCGGCGCGCAGGCGGCGCTCCTCGCTGCCGGGACCGACGGTGACGATCTCCGCCCCGAGAGCGGCGGTGGCTGCGAGCTTGTTCTTCGGAGCATTGCTCGGCATGACGATGATGGCCTTCACACCTAGTGCTCGTGCCGCGTAGGCCACGCCCTGCGCGTGATTGCCGCTGGAATAGGAAATGACTCCGCGGCGTCGTTCTGCGTCGCTTAGCGACGCGACCTTGTTGTAAGCGCCGCGCAGTTTGAAGGCGCCGATGGGCTGCAGGTTTTCGAGCTTGAGGAAGAGCTTGCGTTGATCCGCCGTGCCCGCCCACTCAAATAGAGGAGTGCGTACGGCGATGCCTTGGAGGATGGCTTGGGCTGCGCGAATGTCGTGGAGGGAGACCATCGCGTTTAAGCGTGCCTTGCCCGGACGTTTTTTGCAAGGGCGGCTACGCAGTACATCTTGACGTTACAGACATTGACATCATGATGCCTAATGGTATAGCATCAAAACATGAGAACAACCCTTTCGCTCGATGACGACGTCGCCCAGTTGCTGAAGAAGGAAGTTCGGCGAACTGGCTCTTCTTTCAAAGAGGCGGTGAATCGATTTCTGCGGATGGGATTAACGGCTTCGAAGCAGCCCGTTCGGAAGCCGTTCCGGGTGAAGCCGTGGCATCTGGGTCTGCCGCCGTTTGAAAAAGTAGAAGAGCTATTGGAATACCTGGAAGGACCGGATCATCGGTGATCGTCATTGATGCCAGTCTCCTGATCTATTCCTACGATCTCGATTCGGCCTACCACAAGAAGAGCCATTCTTGGCTGGAGGAAGTGCTTTCGGGAGTAGAAGCCGTGGGACTGCCCTGGCAAAGCGTATCTGCGTTCCTACGGGTTATCACGAATCGGCGACTATCGGGAATGCGTGTCAGCCTGCAGCAAGCCGTGCAAGTCGTAGATGAGTGGTTGCAACAACCGAATGTACAAATACTTGTGCCGGCGGATCAGCACTGGTCGGTGTTGCGGCAAATGATCCTGGAGGGACAGGCCTCAGGCCCGTTGGTGAGTGATGCGGAGATCGCGGCGATCACGATTGAGCATGGAGCTGTGCTCCACACGGCGGACCGGGATTTCGCTCGCTTTCCGGGGCTGCGCTGGAAGAACCCGCTGAGCTAGCAAATTCAGGCGACGGGAAACTCAGCGTCAGGAAAGGGAAGGGCACGACTTCAGTCGTGCCGCTATGTCGCTAAGAATGGAGTTCGCGCTTCAGGCCGGAGGTAGAGCAGTATGTGGAAATGCGAGGAGAAACGCGACCGATTCCGGCGCGATGCGCTCGCCGCCTGGACCAACTACCAGACGACTGGCCTGCACGCCACCGCCGAAGAAGCGGACGCCTGGCTGGCCAAGCTCGAAGCGGGCGAGAAGGCCGCTCCTCCGACATTAAGCGGGGGCTCGAATGCCTCAAAGATTCAAGGGAATGAACACCATGAGACGTAAGGCGAGCATATCCCACGAGGAAGCTACGGTTCGAGAACTGCGCGACAATCCGGAGTTTGCCGCACAGTACCTCCGCGCTGCACTAGAGGATGACGACGAGCCAAGCGTGCTTCTAATCGCCTTATGACGGATCGCCGAGGCGCGAGGCGGCATTGCCAAGGTCGCCAAAGCCGCTGGTGTTGAGCGTGAGAGCCTGTACCGCGCTTTATCGGCCCGCGGAAACCCTCGGCTTTCGACGCTCGTTGCTGTGACTAAGACGGTGGGGTTGAAGATTACGGTAAAAACCGCACAATAGAATACGGCGGCGTCCTCCGGGCCACTGCTCGCGACTTCGCCCGCTTTCCCGGGTTGCGGTGGAAAAACCCGCTGAGTCAGTGGCGTCGACCGCGCTGATCTCGAAGGATCTCCCGTTCCCTAGGGCGACGCTCTAATTTCTGCTTTCATTTCTGATGAACTGGTCCCTTGTCGCTTCTAGCTCTTTCTCAAATGCCTGACGCTTCTCAGTTGAGCGCCCCACCTCAAGAGCGAGATATTCCAGGTACAAATCCTTCATATCCTCGTAGAGCGAGTCGTCTTTCCATTTCTCGCGGAGGATACCGATGTTCGTCACATTAAAAAAATAATAGCGTATCGCATACCAGCCGATGTTGCTGTTGTAGATAAGGTTCATATCCAAGACGCCGGCTTTCCTGAATGAAGCGAATTTTTCCAGAAACTCTAAAATTCCCTCCAGTTTGAAGAGATCGTACTGCTTCGTCGTCTTGTTGAATGCCTTTTCTCTTGTTTCCAGCATCTCCGGAGAGTTCCACTCCTTGTCTAACTCGATGAAGCTTTGGAACTGTATCTGGGCCTTGATAAGACCGCCCTGCCACCATACGACACCTGCAGTAATTAGACCGACTAGCAAGATTGCGGCCCTATCCCACTGCTGACAAGCAAGGGCGTGAAGGAGCCACAAAGCCCCGGCTGCGATCAGGATTATTAGGACACATTGCACAAGCGAGCTAAGTCTCTCCCGCATAGAAGGTCTCCTCCCTAGTAGGAATATGACCCACCCGACTTGACGTCTCCCCACTCTCGGCGTCACGGCGGTGAAAGGTTCTCAGATTTCCAGTATCACCGGCATAATCAGCGGCCGGCGCTGCGTCTGGCGGGAGATGTAGCGCTTCAGGTCGGTGCGGATCTTTTCTTTGATCACGCCGTAGTCGGCTTTCTCTTCGGCGCTGGAGGCGTCGAGAGTCTCCATGACGATCTCGCGGGCGCGTTCGATCACGCCGTTTTCGCCGGGGGCGAATCCGCGAGTCACAATCTCGAGCGCGGTTTCGACGCGTCCGGTGAGCTTGTTGATGGCGATGACCGGCATGACGAAGCCGTCTTCGCTGAGGTGACGGCGATCTTTGATGACCATGTCTTCGACCACGTCAGTGCGCGAGCCGGAATCGATGCAGACGCGGCCTATGTTGATGCGTCCGGCCTTGCGGGCGCCGAGTTCGTCGATTTCGAGCACGTCTCCACTCTCGATCAGCAGGACGCTGCCGACCGAGCCGTGCATGGACGCGGCCAGATCGGCATGCAACTTGAGCTGCCGGAATTCGCCGTGGATGGGGACAAAATACTTGGGCCGCACCAGGTTGATGATGAGCTTCAATTCTTCCTGGCTGGCGTGTCCGCTGACGTGGATCGGCGGGTAAGAGCCGTCGTCATAGATGACAAACGCTTGGCGACGGAACAAATGATCGACCATGCGGAAAATGGCTTTTTCGTTGCCGGGGATGATGCGCGACGAGAGGACGACGGTATCGCCTTTTTCGATTTTGGCGTGCTTGTGGTTATCCACTGCCGCGCGCGAGAGCGCCGACATGGGTTCGCCCTGCGTGCCGCTGATGAGGACGCACACTTTCTCGGGCGGATAGTTTTTCATTTCGCCGGGATGAATCAGCAGGCCCTCGGGGATCTCGACGTAGCCCAGGTCCTCGGCAATTTCGGAGGAATTCTCCATGGAGCGGCCGATAAAACAAATTTTCCGGCCGTGGTCGCGCGCCATGTCGACGGTCAGCTTGATGCGGTGAATGGAGGACGAGAAGCAGGAGATGAACAGACGCCGCTGGGTGCGGGCAAACACCTCTTCGAACTTGCGGCGAACGGCGCGCTCGCTCGGCGTGTAGCCTTTGCGCTCGACGTTAGTCGAATCCTGCAGCAGTGCCAGCACTCCCTCTTTGCCGTACTCGGCGAAACCGTGCAGGTCGAAGAGGCGGTTGTCGGTGGGCGTTGGGTCAACCTTGAAGTCGCCGGTATGCAGCACGACGCCGAGCGGCGTGTGGATGGCGAGCGCCACGCAATCGACCAGGCTGTGCGTTACCTGCAGCGGATGAATGGTGAAAGGCCCAACCTTGAAACGTTCTCCCGGACGAATTTCGCGCAGGTCGGCGTCATCGAGAAGCTGGTGTTCGTCGAGCTTATCTTCGACGTAGGCCAGCGTGAACTCGGTGCCCCAGACGGGAACATTCAGTTCGCTGAGAATCCAGGGCAGGGCGCCGATGTGGTCTTCGTGGCCGTGGGTAAGGACGATGCCGAGCACATGCTTGCGATTTTCGAGCAGGTAAGAAATGTCGGGGACGACGATGTCGACGCCCAGCAGTTCGGCTTCGGGAAACATCAGGCCGGCGTCAACCACGATGATGTCATCGCCCCAGCGGATGGCCATACAGTTCATCCCGAACTCGCCCAGGCCGCCTAGCGGAACAATATGCAGTTTTCCTTTTGCCATTTGACAAATTGATGCTAGCACAGCGAGAGGTTCGTGTAGAGACGGGGCTTGCCCGGTCTCCGTTGGTCGCGGCCGGAGCGCGGCGGGAGACGCGGCAAGCCGCGTCTCTACAGGAAATCGGAGGCGCGTTAGTCCGGCTGGTAAACTTATAAGCGAAGGTGCCCGAGGAAAACAAATCGTGGATGCGGCGGCGCGTCGAAGGCGCGATCCGCGGCGGCCTGACTCGCGCCTACGACACGGTCAAGGTTGACCCGGGGCGCTTTCTGATGCAGTTGCGCGTGGCCCACGGGTTGCCGCTGGCTACTTTTCATGGCGTGTACACGCTGCCGGTGGAACGCCTGGATGATGTGGCGGAGTCGGTGATCCGGGGCGGCATGAAGCTGGCGGCGGCGGAGGGCGCCGGATTGGGTCTGGGCGGAATTCTCACCATCGTGCCGGACCTCGGCATTCTTTCGGCCATTACCATGCGCACCATTCAGAAGCTCAGCCTGATTTATGGGTTCGAATTGAACACCGACGACGAAATCGCCGAGCTATGGATTGCCGCGGCCAGCGCCGCCGGAGTCGACATCAGCCGCGAGTTGCTGGAAAAAGAAGTGGTCAACCGCTTTGTGCCGAAGGTGATTCAGCGAATCGCGGTGCAGGCCGGAGCCGATGTGGTGGAGAAGTGGGCGGGACGCCTGATTCCGGTGGTCAGCTCAGCCATCGGATGCGCGCTGAACTATTACTTCGTGCGGGCGTGGGGCGAGCGGGCGGGGGCGCATTTCCGCGCCAAGCATCTGGAAGCGCGGCGGCGGTTCGCGGAGGAGCAAATGCAACTTCCGGGCGCGCCGTCGGCGATGTTGCCGTCGTGAGCCCAATGAGGACAGCGAGCGGGTCACTAAGCGCGACATTCACAGAAGTTCGTCCAGAACCAGCGTTTGAAAGCCTTCCACTCGTTCAAAGACGGCATCGTTCGTAATCAGACCGGTCGCCTGAGAATGTGCGGCGGTCGCGGCTTGTAGAGCGTCGGGAGTTCGTAGACGATGGAGAGCGCGAATCCGGGCCGCGAACTCCGCGATCTCCAGGTCCGGTGCAATCCAATCCAGGTTGGGATAGGTGGAAAGCAAGCCGTAGAAGTCGTTTGCCCGTTGCTCGTCGCCTTTGCGATATGGCAGTACCAGCAGTTCCGTCATCGTTATTGTGGATGTGATCGCCTTGGATCCCGGCCGCTCCAGCCAAGAAAAAATAGGGTCGGTGTATGCGAGATACTTTGGGTTGGCTTCCAAGTGATAAATGAAGATACTCGTGTCCAGAGCGATTCGCCGGTGACGCCGGAGAAAGGCGTGGAGCCGCTCTACTCCCAACTCTGGCGTTCTTTTTGCAGATAATCCTTCGGGTATTTACCGCGAGCTAAGCCACGGATCGCGGCATGATAAGACTTCGGTTTTTGCAGGACGAGGACTTTCCCGCTTTTCACGACCACGAGAATTTTGTCACCCGGTTTCAGGCCTAAAGCTTCGCGCGCCTCTCGCGGAATGACTATCTGGTTTTTCGAAGATAAAGTTGCTTCCGCCATCGCTTTACATTATAGCACAAAGTAAAGCGGGCGATCGGGAAATCCGTTTCGTGGACGACGCTACCGCAGCCACTCCTCCAGTTCAATCCCGCGGTCGGTCTTCTCGTCGCGATACTTCACGATCACGGGAGTGTAGAGCGAGAGGTTCCAGTCGTCGGATTTGCCTTTGCCTTTTTTCACGGCTCGCGAGCCGGGAACTACTACCGCGTCTTCCGGAACTTCCAGCGGATGGTCCGGTGTCGCGCGGTAGATTTCGCCGCGCACCAGATCGTAGAGCGGCGTGGATCGGGTCAGAATCGTTCCCGCTCCCAAAACCGCGCGGGCGCGGACCAGCGTGCCTTCGTACACTCCGCAATTGCCGCCGACCAGCACATCGTCTTCGATGATTACAGGAGCGGCGTTGATGGGTTCGAGTACGCCTCCGATCTGCGCGGCGGCGCTGAGATGCACACGCTTGCCGATCTGCGCGCACGAACCGACCAGGGCATGGGAGTCGATCATGGTGCCTTCACCCACGTAGGCGCCGATGTTGATGAACATGGGGGGCATGCAGACGACGGACGGTGCGACGTAGGCACCTTCGCGGATGGACGATCCACCGGGCACAAGGCGAACACGATCGGCGAGGGTTAGACGGCGGGCTGGGAAAGTGTCCTTGTCGACAAAGGAGAGTACGTCTCCGTCCGACACTTGTTGTAACTCGCCGAGACGGAAGCCGAGCAGGATGCCTTGCTTGACCCAGACATTGACGACCCAGCGCCCGGCGACTTTCTCGGCGGCGCGAACGTCGCCGCGAGTCAGAGCGGCGCGGAAGTCGAAAAAAGTGGGCCGCGCTTCGTCAGGGTTGGTGATCGTTTTGCGCGCCGAGAGGCGTTCAATGGCCAGCTTCAGAGTAGAGAGCGAGTCTGACATAGAAAAGTAGGCGTCGGTGGTGAAAATCTCTACGGCGCTGTCTAACCTGGGCAGCTAAAGCCGGTGTTCAGGACTATCCAGCAATCGCAGCGTGTGCGTGAGAACTGGGTCGTCCCTGCGGGACTTGAATCACTTCTTCCACT
>Ga0326727_10018988_pt1 | contig 13929 bp, 16 predicted proteins | sample MB2enrmetagenome_FD_207643 | JGI IMG/M metagenome (GOLD analysis project Ga0326727, IMG submission 207643) | Lab enriched peat soil microbial communities from McLean, Ithaca, NY, United States - MB29MY | ecosystem: Environmental > Terrestrial > Soil > Wetlands > Peat | place: USA: New York... | reverse complement strand
TTGGCGGGGTGCCCCCCCGCAAACCCCCCCACGACTGGGGTGACGCCGCCCCGCCGGGCGCGCCGCGCCGCGATTTCGAACGAGGCGAACACCGCGAAGGCCGTCAGGAACGAAGGGATGACGACGCCGTAGGTGGTCAGCGTGTGCAGCCACTTCCAACCGGCCGAGATGCCGGGCTCGAGGAACTGGTGGTGCAGACCGACCGGCGTCGAGAGCAACAGCAGCAGGATGAAGGCCAAGCGCGTCAGCCCGTCGCTGAACACTTTACCACCGTACGTCGTCGGGACGACGAGATACCAGATCAGGTACGCGCCCATGATCCAGAAATAGACCAGCGGGTGGCCGAAGTACCAGAAGAGCATGCGGGTCAACTCGACGTCGATGCCCTTGGTCCAGCCGAACGCCCACGGGATCAAGAGCAGCATCTCGGCGACGACGCCGAGCGTGGCGATGATCCACATGACGAAGGTGACGACGCACATGTAGGCCGGCAGCGGAATCTTCTGCCCGGGATTGTTGGCCCGGAACCAGCCCACGTTGCCGATGATGTCGAAAGCGACCAGCCACGTTCCGACCACGAGCAGCGTCGCGCCCAGATAGAAGCCCGGATCGGCTTTGAGCGGCGCGTAGAACGTATAGAGCACGGTAGCGTTGCCGGCCAGGATCTCGATCGCGGCCCAAGCGGTGCCGATCAGCATGACGACGTAGGCCGTCCAGCCGAGGCCGAGCTTGCGGCCGGGACGCGGGATCGACTTATAGGTCGCGTACGTCATCGAGCCGGTGATGAAGAACGTGGTGAAGACCAAGGCCATCAACACGCCGTGCGCGGTCAAGGTGCGATAGTAATCGAACCACGACGGCATCACCAAGAAGTTGGCCCGCGAGAAGCCTTGCAGCAGGCCGAAGAGCGCTCCGAGCGTCAGCGCGACGGTACCGGTGTAGATGTGCCAGAGACACAGGGTCTTGCCGCCGGGGGAAACGTCTTGCCCGTCGGTCGCGCCGCGCGAGCGCCGCGCGGCGGCGGACGTGGATGCGAGCGTCGCCATCGTTATTTCACCTCGACGTCGCCGGCCATCATTTGATGTCCCGCGCCGCAGTACTCGTTGCAGACCAAGAGAAATTTGCCCGGCGCCTTGAACGTGTGCGAGACGGTGCTCACCCAGCCGGGCGTCACCATCGTGTTGACGCCGGTCAGCGGGATGCTAAAGCCGTGCTCGACGTCGGGACTCGTCACGTAAAAGGTCACGTGCGCGCCCAACGGTATCACCAGATGCTGAGGGTCGAACGAGAAGATGTGCGCGACGTAGTACGCCTCGTACGAACCGTCGGCGAGCTTGTGCAAGCCCGGATGGTCGAACGGCGCCGTCTGCGAGACTTTGGTCGGATCGATGCTCTGCACGTGGCTTGGCGGCACGAAGCCGTCGACGATCGCGGCCGTCGTCAGCGTGGCGAGGAAGACGACGAGCATCGCGATGCCCGCCGTCATCCAGATCTTTTCGGCGCGGTGCATATGCACGCTCACCACCTCCCCGAGAGCAGCCAGAACATGGCGAACCAGACCACGGCGAGGAAGATTCCAAGCGCAAACACGAAGCCCAGTGTCGCCGGCAGCGGCTCATCGTGCGAAGGCGCGTCTTTTTCCATACGAGCCGAGCCTAGCGGCGCGATGCGACCGTCCGGTGAAGGGCGCGTGAAGCGACGCGCAATCCGCCTACGCCGGTTGTGCCGCGCTCACGCCGTGCGCGACGCGGTGCGCGGCCTTGGCTTTCACGCCGCCGACCCGCACGACGAGCACGGGCACGTCGCTCTCGCGCATCACGCCTTCGGTCGTGCTGCCGACCACGAAGCGCTCCAAGCCGCGGCGGCCGTGGCTACCCATCACGATCAGATCCGCGGCCTCGTCGTGCGCGAGTTTGCGGATCGCGTCGACCGGCGCGCCGTCGCTGAGCGCGGTGCGGGCCGAGAGCCCGAGGCTCGTGGCGCGGCCCGCCGCCTCGGCCAGGAGCCGTTCGCCCTCGGCGTTGGCCTCCTCGATCAACGGCGTTGGATCGGCGAACGGGATGTTGGAGGTTTCGATCGCGATGCGCGAGCGATCGACGACGTGAGCGAAGGTCACGCTGCCCCCAACCGCTTGGGCGACCTCGAGCGCGAGATCGATGGCGCGTCCGGACTGCGGTGAGCCATCGACGGGAACGAGAATTCGTGCGAAGATACTCATGCCGCAAACCTAGCAGACGCCGATGAAGCGTCCGTGAAGCGACCGGAAAAACCTTGAGGTCCGCGCGTTGAACAAGTTGATCGTCGTCTACGAACACGTGATCTGCCCGCCCGAGCAGGCGACGGCCTACCTCGAACGTTACCTGAGCCGGTTCGAACACGAGGGCGCCGTTGCGGTCGACCTGCGGCTGCCTTCGGCCGCCTTCGGCTTGGCCGACGCCTTCTCGGTGACCAAACGCGTGGAAGCGCACCTGACCTACGCGCCCGAAGGAACCGCCGGCAACCGGCTGCTCCACGTGAGTTGGCATCCCGGCGGCGGCTATCCCAACTTCAGCGGCTCGCTCTCGGCCGACGCCGACGCCGACGGCGACGGCACCGTGCTCTCGCTTTCGGGGCGCTACGAGCCGCCCGGCGGTCCGGCCGGCGACGCCTTCGACGCGGCGCTGGGCTACCGCATCGCGCGCGCCACGTTGCGCGACCTCCTGGAGCGGATCCGCGACGGCATGGAAGCAGAATTCCGCGGCGCGGCCGAAACCGCCCTACACAGCTGAGTCGTGCGCGTCCTCGCGCTCAACGCCGGCTCGCGCAGCGTCAAAGCGCAACTGCTCGAGGTTTCGCCGAACTCGCGGCCCGCCGCCGCCGCCGACCCGCTGTGGTCGGGCGAACGCGTCTACCGCGACGGCAACGCCGATACCGCGGGGGCCGTCAAGGCGTTGCTCGCCGACCTCGGCGCGCGCTCGTTCGACGTTGCGGCGCACCGCATCGTTCAGACGGCCGGCGTTCCGAGGGCGCCGGCGCTGCCCTTCGATGCCGCGCTCGTCGCCGACGTCGCGGCCGCGCGCGACTTGGCGCCCCTGCACACCCGCGCCGTGCTCGCGGTCAAGGAGACCTTCGACGCCGAACGTCCGGACGCGCCGCAGGTCGGCGTCTTCGACTCCGCGTTCCACCGCGATCTGCCCGCGCGCGCCGCCTGTTTTGCGGGACCCTATGCATGGTACGAAGCCGGTCTGCGCAAGATCGGCTTTCACGGACTCAGTTACGCGTACTGCGCGGCTCGCGCCCGCGAAGAACTCGGCGCCGCGCGCAGCGCGCGCGTGGTCGCGGCGCACCTGGGCGGCGGCTGCTCGCTGGCGGCGATTGCCAACGGCGCGAGCATCGAAACGACGATGGGCTATACGCCGCTCGACGGCGTCGCGATGGTCTCGCGCTCGGGCGCGCTCGATCCGGGTCTGGTCATGTACTTGCTGCGCAGCGGACGCTATTCGCTCGACGAACTCGACCGCACGCTCAACGAACGCTCGGGCGTACGCGGCATCGCGGGCGGGAGCGGCGACCTGCGCGACGTGCGCGCCGCGGCGGAAGGCGGCGACGCGCGGGCGTCGCTCGCGCTGGAAGTCTTCGCCTATCGGATCCGCTGCGCGGTGGGGGCGTTGGCCGCGGCGCTCGGCGGCCTCGACGCGCTGATCTTCGCGGGCGGAATCGGCGAGCACGACGCGGCGACGCGCGCCGACATCTGCGCCGGCTTGGCCCACCTCGGCGTCGCGCTCGATGCCGGCCGCAATGCCGCGGGCGGCGACGGCGCGCGCATCGACGCGGCGGGCGCCGCCACGGCGGTGCTGGTGCTGCGCACGCGCGAAGAATGGATCATGGCGTTAGCCGCGCGCGACTGCCTCGCGGCCGGCGCGCGCGCTCAGGAGAGTTCGGCGGGCTGAGGCGACCGGGCGTTGCGCTCGGCGAAATAGACGTAGGCGTTGAAGCCGTGGAAGATCGCGATCGAGAGACCGGCGAAGAGCAGCGCCAAACGCGTCGAGAGTTTCATGCGGCGCCGCCCGGCCGATCCGCGCCGAGGCGCGCGCGGGCCATCAACGCGACCAGATACAGGTGAATCAGTCCGGTGCCCACGAGCGCGGCGTCGGCCAAGAAAACGGCCACGGGCTCGACCTTCTTCTTCACGGTCAGTTGCCGCTCGAGCGCAACTGGTCCTCGCGACGCAGTTGCTTGGAATACTCCGTGGCGGCGTACGCTTTCTCGATGCCGTCGCGCACTTCCGAGAGCAGGTTGCGCGCGGTCGCGATCGCGATGCGGTGACCGAGCGCCGCATCGAACGCAGCGCCGCTCGCGCCGAGCGGCGGTTCGTAGGCGCCGTCGAGCACCAACGAAAAGCTCTCGTAGCCTTCGTCGTTGGACGCGACGAGCGTTCCGTGAAACTGCGGGAACGGACCGCCGCCCGCAGGTTCCCAGTCGACGCTCATCTTGGCCAGATTGCCGCCGGCGTCGGATTGCGGAGCGACCGTTGCGACGACGTCGCGTTGCAACACGATCTCGGTCTGGAGTGCGGGCAGCGATACCGGTGCGCGCAGCGCGAGGCGAATCGGGTCGTTCGACCCACCATGACCGGGGGAGCGCTTGGAGTCGAAGTAGCGCGCGATATATTCGGGCGCCGCATGGGCCGGACAGTTGACGAAGATGCGCTGGTGCAGGTCGCTCATGCGGAGTACTCCGGGAATCGCCATCGTAGCCGGAGGCTAGCAGCGCCCGATAGCCGAGTTATGAAGGCTCCGTGAAGGCGAGGGTCATTGCAGAACCGCAACGCTGCAACCCGAGCACGACTCGTGTTCGCCGGCACGCCCCGGCAGGGTGACGACGAACTCCGCGCCGCCGTTGGGCGCGCGGCCCACCTCGATCGTCCCGCCCTGTTCCTCGACGAAGCTCTTGACCAGCGCGAGTCCGATGCCGCTCCCCGGCGCCGACGCGGACGCGCTTCCGCGAAAGCCGCGCTCGAAGATCAGGGCCACCTCCGCGTCGGAGACGCCCGGGCCTCCGTCGTCGACGGTGAACACCAGCGCCCCGTCCTTGCGTTGGCAGACCAGCTCGACCGCGCCGCCGGCCGGCGTGTAGCGGATCGCGTTGATCAGCACGTTCTTGAGGATCTGCCCGATGCGCACCGGATCGCCTGAGAAGTTCGAGCAGTTCGCGTGGGCGATCGCGCACCGGTTGACGCTGAACCTCACGCCCTTGGCTTGGGCCGCCGCTTCCATCGCCGTAGCCTCGTTGAGGATCAGGCGGCAGACGTCGATCGGCTGCATGGTGGTGGTCATCGTCGCGACGTCGACCGCGGCGTTCGCGCCGTTGGCAGGTTCGGCGGCCGGACGCGCGCGGCTCAGATCGTTCATCAACACGTCGAGTTCGCTCAGCGCCTGCAGCACGGCGTTGAGCCGCGCGGGCGTCGGCTCGATCTTGCCGTCGATGAACGCTTCGATGTTGGCCACCGCAACCGCCAGTTGGTTGCGCATCTCGTGAACGACCGCCCTCACGCGCCCTCCACCAGTTTGTAACCGACGCCGAAGACCGTCACGACGTAGCGCGGCCGCGCGGGATCGGCTTCGACCTTCTGCCGCAGGTTCGCGATGTGGCGGTCGAGGGTCCGGTCGAAAACGTGGGCGCCGCCGTCGGCCGAGACTTTGTCGAGCAATTGATCGCGGCTGAACGCGCGGCCGAGATTGCTGGCCAGTACTTCGAGAATCTTGAACTCCATCGGGGTGAGCGCGACCGATTTGCCGCGCACGCGGACTTCGTGGCCGGCGCGGTCGATCTCTAGTTCGCCGACGCGCTGCGGCGGCTCGCCGGGCGCTTTGGCCGCGCCCGCGGCCGGAGCGTGGTGGTAGCGGCGTAAAACCGTCTTGACCCGGGCCACCACCTCGCGCGGGCTGAACGGCTTGCCGACGTAATCGTCGGCGCCGAGCTCCAAACCGACGACGCGATCCACCTCGTTGACCCGCGAGGTCAGCATGATCACCGGCACGTCGGACCGCTCGCGCAGGCGGCGGAACACCTCGACGCCGGAGAGATGGGGCAGGTTGAGGTCGAGGATCAAGAGGTCGGGCGGGCTGGCCGCGGCGCGTTCGAGCGCGGCGATGCCGTCGCCGGCCTCGTCGACGATGAAGCCTTCGTCGCGCAAATAGCGGGCGACGACGTCGCGAATCGCGGGCTCGTCGTCGACCACCAGGACGCGTTGTGGGTTCTCCTCGCGCTCCATAGAGTCGACCTTGACTTCGACGTCGGCTCGCGGGCACCCGGCCCGCGGAGGAAGCAGCCTTCCGCGCGGTGGAGGCGCAGCGATGCGCTTCATCCTGACCCTCGCCCTAGCGGCCGCCCTCGCGTTCGGCCTGCGACCCGTCGGCGCGGCCGCAGCGCCCTGGCCCGCGGCCGCGGTGGAGTTGGGCGACGAAGTCTTCCTGCGCGATGCCTGGCGCGAACTGCACGGCCGTTGCGTCGGCATCGTGACCAACCAGACCGGCGTCACCTCGCAACTCGAATCGATCGTCGACGCGGTGCGGCGCAACCCGGGCATCTGCCTGAAGGCGATCTACGCGCCGGAGCACGGCTTTCGCGGCGACCGCCCGGCCGGCGCGTACGTGCCCTCCTACACCGACGAGCGGACGGGATTGCCCGTCTACAGCCTCTACGGCCCGACGCGCCACCCGAGCGCCGCGATGCTCGCGGGCGTCGACGTGCTGCTCTTCGACATCCAGGACGTCGGCGACCGCACCTACACCTACATCTCGACGCTGGCCTACGTGATGCAGACCGCGGGCGAACTCAAGAAGGAAGTCTGGGTGCTCGACCGGCCCAATCCGCTCGGCGGCGAGACGATCGAAGGCCCCATCCTCGAACCGCATTACGCCTCGTTCATCGGACTCTATCCGCTGCCCATCCGCCACGGTCTGACCGTCGGCGAACTGGCGCAGATGTATCGCGGACGCTTCGGCATCGACTGCGCCCTGCGCGTCGTCCCGATGCGCGGCTGGAAACGCTCGATGCTCTGGCCGGATACGGGCCTGCCCTGGGTGCAGACATCGCCCAACATCCCCGAGTGGGATACGACGCTGGTCTATCCGGCAACCGGCTTGATCGACGCCGCCGGACTCAACAACGGGACCGGGTACACCAAGCCGTTCAAGTACGCCGGCGGCTTGGGCGTCGACGGCGAACGGCTCGCCGCTTACCTCAACGCGCGGCCGATTCCCGGCGTGCGCTTCCGGGCCGCGGCCTGGGCGCCGATGTCGGGCTTTTGGCAAGGCAAGACGCTGACCGGCGTCGAGCTGGCCGTCTTCGACCCGCGCGCGTTTCGACCGGTGCGCACGGCGGTGGAGTTGCTCGTGGCCATCCGCAAGCTCGCCCCGCGGCTCATCGACATCCGCGATCCGGCCGGGCTCGACCGCATCTGGGGCACCGACACGCTTCGCCGCGGCCTCGAAGGCGGACTCTCCGTCGAAGCGATCCTGGCGCAGTGGGAGGCGCGCCAACGAGAGTTTTCCCTCGAACGCGCCAAATACGAACTCTACTGAGTATGGACGCGCGCGCTCGTTTGGTCGAAGCCCTCGGTCCCGGCGCGGTGCTGACCGCTCCGGAGGACTTGAGCGTCTACGCCTACGACGCCTATAGCCAAGAGCGTTTGCCTTTAGCCGTCGCGCTGCCCGAAAACGCCGGCCAGGTTGCAGCGATCGTGCGCGTCGCCTACGAATGCGGCGAACCGATCGTGCCGCGCGGCGCGGGCACCGGCCTCTGCGGCGGCGCGGTGCCCGTCGAGGGCGGCATCGTCATCTCGTTCGCGCGCATGAACCGCGTCCTTTCCATCGACGCGCGGAACCGGCGGGCGCGCGTGCAGCCGGGCTTGATCAATCTCGAGCTGTCGAAGGCCGTCGCTCCGCACGGCCTCTTCTTCGGCCCCGATCCCTCGTCGCAAAAGATCTCGACGCTCGGCGGCAACACCGGCACCAATGCGGGCGGCCCGCACGCCTTCGCCTACGGCTCGATGACCAATCACGTCGTCGGCGTCGAGTACGTCGACGCGTCGGGACACATCGCGTACGCCGGGCTCGACGACGGCTACGACCTCACCGGCGTGCTCGTCGGCAGCGAAGGTACGCTCGGCGTCATCACCGCGATCGACGTACGGCTGCTGCGCGTGCCGCGCGCGGTGCGCGTCTGCGTCGCCGCTTTCGGCGACGTCGAAGCGGCTTCGGCCGCGGTCTCGGCGATCGTCGCGGCCGGCATCATGCCCACCGCGCTCGAGATCATGGACCGGCTCATCGTGCAGGCGGTCGAAGCGCACTATCACGCGGGATTTCCCACGGACGCGGGCGCGGTGTTGCTGGTCGAAATTGCGGGCCAGCCCGACGATGCCGAAAACGGCGAACGCGCCATCGCGGCGATCGCGCGCGAGTGCGGCGCACTCTCCTGGCGCGCGGCCGCCGACGCGGCCGAACGCGAGGCGCTGTGGGCCTCGCGCAAGGGTGCGGCGGGCGCGCTCGGACGCATCGCGCCGAACTATTACATTCAAGACGCGACCGTGCCGCGGACGCGCCTGCCGCAAGCGCTGCACGAAGTCGATGCGATCGCGCGCGACCACGCGCTGCCGGTGGGCAACGTGTTCCACGCGGGCGACGGCAACTTGCATCCGCTCTTGATCTTCGATCGCCGCGAACGGCGCCAAGTCGAGGCGGTGGCCGCGGCGGGCACCGCAATCCTCGAAGCCTGCATCGCGCTGGGCGGAACGATCTCGGGCGAGCACGGCATCGGCTTCGAAAAGCGTGGAACGCTCTCGCTGGTGTTCGACGCCGAGGATCTCGCCGCGATGGCGCGGCTGCGCGACGTCTTCGATCCCAAACGCCTGTTCAACCCCGAGAAGATCTTCCCGAGCGGCGCGGTCTGCGGAGAAGTCCGCTCGCCCGCCGCCGCGCAAGCCGCGGCGTTGGGCGGGGGCGCGTGGCTGTAGTCGACGGTTCGGCGAACCTCGACCCCGCCGCGTTCGCGCTCGGCGGCAAGACCCCGGCGCGCGCAGTCGTACCGGAATCGCTCGACGCCTTGTCCGGCGTGCTGAAGACGTGCGACGAGGCCGGCGAGGCGGTGGTCGTCTTCGGCGGCGGAACGCTGCAAGGTCAGGGCTTCGCGCCCGCCCGCTACGACGTCGCGCTCTCGACCGCGCGGCTCGACGCGCTGCTCGAGTACGAGTTTCGCGACCTGACCGTCGCGGTGGAGGGTGGGCTCAGCGTCGCACGCCTCAACGCCGCGCTTGCCGAACGCGGCCAGTTCGTCCCGCTCGACGCGCCGCAGCCCGAGCGCAGCAGCGTCGGCGGACTGCTCGCGAGCGGCTGGTCCGGGCCGCGCCGCGCCGCCTACGGGCGGCCGCGCGATTTCGTGATCGGCACGACCGTCGCGCTCGCCGACGGAACGCTCGCCAAAGCGGGCGGCATGGTGGTCAAGAACGTGACCGGCTACGACATGAGCAAACTCTGGTGCGGATCGCTGGGCACCTTAGCGGTGCTCGCGCGCGCGAACTTCAAGACTCTGCCGTTGCCCGAGGCCGTGCGCTTCGCTTCGGCCGCATTGCCCGAAGGCTCGCGCCGCCGCGCCGTCGAGCACGTCGCCGCGCTCGACATCGAGCCGGTGCTCGCGGTCGCGCTGCAGGGCTTCCGCGAAGCGGGCGGCCGCGACGGCCAAGACGGCCGCATCTTCGTGATGTTCGAGGGTTCGCGCGCGGTGGTCGAGCGCGCGACGCGCGAACTGCGCTCCGCGCTCGGCGCGGCCGGCGTTCCCGAAACCTCGCTGCTCGACGGCGCGACCGCGAAAGCGTCGTTCGACCGTCTGCTCGACGCATACACGTCGCGGCTCGGGGAGCGCTCGCTGACGTACCGCTCCACCGGCCTGCCCTCCGAGGCCCTCGAACGCTGCGCGCACCTCGCCCGCGTGCGCGACGTCCACGTCGAAACGCTCGTGGACGCACTCGGCGGCGACGTCTACGTGCGCCTCAGCACCGAACTGACCGCCGATTTCGCGCGCGCCGCCCAACGGCTCGACGCATCGCTCGGGACCGCGCCGCGCACCATCTTCAACGCGCCCGAAGCATTGCGCGACTCGCTCGCGATGTGGGGGCCACCATCGCCGCAACTCGCGGCGCAACGCACCGTCAAGGAACGCTTCGATCCGAAGGGTACGCTCGCGCCGGGACGCTTCGCGGGACGACTTTAGAAGTTCGCGGGCTCCACGGTCAGCAGCACTTTGCCGTTGACCTTGTGGTTCTTCACCGAATCGAGCGCTTCGATGGCGCCGGTGAGGTCGTGTTCGGCGGCAATCGGAACGCGCACGTCGCCGCTCTCGACCATCGCGGCGAGCCGGCGCAGGCCGTCGTGCGACGATTGCGGCGACTCGTCGAGGTTGACGTTGAGGCCCGCGATCCCGCGTTCTTCGAAGAAGCCCGGCTCGATCGAACGGATCGTCGAGGCGACGGTTCCCCCCGCGCGCACGACGTCGGCGTAGCCGCGAATCGCTTCGGGGCTCGAGGCCAAATCGACGAGGAAGTCGATTCCGTCGGGGTAGCGCGCGCGCAGCGTCTTGGCCGCGTCTTCGACCTCATACGGGATGTAGAGTTCGAGGCCGAGTTCGCGCGCGGCCTCGGTATGGCCGACCGAGCCGATGCCGACCACGCGCGCGCCGCGATTCTTGGCCAGTTGCGTGGCGAATCGGCCGACGGCGCCGGTGACGCCGACGATGGCCAGCGTATTGCCCTCGGCGACGTTCAGGCGTTCGATGCAGGCCAGCGCCGTCAATCCGGCGGTGGGCAAGCCCGCGGCGTCGGCGTCGCCCACCCCGTCGGGGATGTGCGCGACGGGCTGCGCGCGATCGTCCTCGGGAACGACCGTATACTCGGCGTACGCGCCGTGCTCGCGCGCGATGCCGAAGACGCGATCGTTTTGCGCGTAGCGCTTGACCGCGGCGCCCGTTCCCACCACGATGCCCGCGAAATCCTGACCGAGCACGAAGGGCAGCGGATGACCGTAGACGTCGCGCGTCTTCCAATCGACGGGATTGATGCCCGCGACGGTGATGCGGACGAGCACGTCGCGCGGGCCGGCTTCGGGCACCGGAACCTCGTGCAACGACCCGGGCTCGTGAAGATGTTCGACGACGATAGCACGCATGCGTTATTGGTACCCGCCCGGACGCGTGCCGTAACGCTCGCCGGGAAAGCAGTTCGAACTTACGCCGACCGCGGCATCGAAGCGAGCGCGTCGGCCGGACGAAGGCGTGCGGCGATCAGCCCGTACGCGGCCGCCGCGGCGAGCGGCGCGGCCGAAGCGACGACCAGCGCCGGCCCCGCGCCCGAACGCGCGACGACGACGCCGAGCAAAGCGACGAGCGCCGAACCCGCGCCGAACGCGACGCCGTTCATCAAGCCCAAGGCCATGCCCAAATTTTTCGGCAGCAGCGCCTGCGCGAGCGCGACGCCCGGCGCGTTCTGCACCGCGAGCAACACGCTCGCCGCGAGCAGCGCGCCGACGCCGAGCGGGCCGGGCGCGACGAGCACGGCCAACAACAGCGGCACCGAAGCGCAGAGCGCGCCGACCGCGACGGTCACCGTTCCGAAGCGATCCGAGAGGTAGCCGCCGGCCAGCAGGCCCAGCGCCGAGACCAACAAGAACGCGGTGACGATCTGGCCCGCTTCGGGAATGCCGTAACCGCGTCCGACGAGCAGATTGGGCAGATACGTCATGAACGCGGCCGAGGCGAAATAGCGCAACCCGGTGGCGACGATCAGCAACGGCAGCGTGGCTCCCGAGGGCGGCGCTGCGGGCGTCGCCGCCGCAGCCGCGCGTTCGGCGTGATGCGCGCGGCGCGCTTCGCGATCGACGCCCGGCATGACGGCACACAAGGCCGCGACCGCGAGCGCGCCGGGAATCACCAGCCACACCGTTCCGCCGGTGCCGTAGCGCGCGTAGAGCAGGCCGAGCACCGCCGGACCGAGGCTGTAGCCGACCTGTCCGCCGATTTGGAAGAGCGAGATGCCGCCCGCCTTGCGCGCGCCCGAGAGCATCGCGGCATACTTGCCGGCTTCCGGATGCATGATCGCCGAACCGATGCCGCCGAGTACGATCAATCCGCCGAGCAGCCACAACGACGAGATCGTGCCCGCAAGCGAAATGCACAGCGCCGTCGCGAGGACGGCCGCGGGCAGAAACCACCAGCGGCCGCGGCGGTCGGAATACGCGCCGAACAGCGGCTGCACGATCGAACTGGCCACGTACCAGACGAAGACGAGCGCGCCCTGATAGCCGGGCGAGAGATGCTCGCGGCCCAGCACCAAGAAGATCGTAAACGGCACGACGCCCGAATAGAAATCGCTCGCGCCGTGCGCGAACGAGACGATGCCGATGCCGCGAAGGTTCAGGCGGTCACCGCAAGGCCCGCAGCGGCGAAGCGCGCTTCGAAGAACGTCTTGGCTTCGCGGAGCAGATAGTCCGGCTCGAGGCCGAGCGAGGCGATCACGTCGGGGATCTCGCCGATCGCACCCTGCACGTAGCTCCACATCTCGCCGTAGAAGTCGGTGACGTCGCGTTCGTTCACCCGGCCCTGTTCGTTCCAGACGCGCAGGCGGCGTTCGCCGAAGCGCACGTGATGGCGCTCGTCTTCGAGCACGAAATCGAGGAACTTGTTGATCTCGTCGGAGTTGGCGCGCATGTCCTTGCAGCCCAGTTCCAAGAGACAGATGGCCAACCCCTCGACCACGATGTTGTTGCCGACGAAGGCGTTGACGTAATCGCCCTTGGCGATGCGCCGTTCGATCGCGTCGCCGAAGTTGCGAAAGTTGGGGGCCACGAATTTGGCCAGCCGGGCCTCGCCCAAGCCGAACTGCGCGAGCTTCGACTGAAAGTGCTCGAGGTGCGTGCGCTCCTCGCCGGCCTGAATCAGCAGATAGCGCGAGGCCGCCGGATCGTCGGGCACGAGCGCCGACAACTGGGTCGCGCACGAAAGCGAGATCTCCTCGCCCGAGACGAAGTGCGCGAAGCAGCGCTGGAACAACTCGGCCGATGCGGGCACGAGTTTGAACGGCGCCAAGGTCTTGACCAGGTCGATGCCGGTGATGTCGTCGAGGGCAAAGATCAGCTTCAGCAGTTCCGGGTGACGGAACGCCGGGTCGACGATCAGCTTGGCGAGCCGGTTACGAAAGGCCATGGCGCACAATCCCCCTTCTCGCAGTATCGCGAGGAACGGCCGACCGTGCGGTGACCGGCGCTACCAATGTTTGAGTATTCCCCAGAGAAACGCCGGCAGGCTCTCCTTCATGAACATGCCGTTGGCGCTGAGGTGGTGGGCCAGCGCCGGGCGGTGCAGCGCGCGGCGGACCAGCGGGTCCATCACGTAGCCGAAGCCCAGGCGGAAGCGCCGCGCCTCGGCGGCGTTGCGGTCGAACGGCCGCAGCGCGGCGGCGTAGGCGCGCTCGGCAGCGGGGCCGGGGCCGTTTGCCGCGAGGACCGCCGCGGCGGCGCGGCCGGAGCCGAGCGCCTGAGCGATGCCCTCGGCCGAAAACGGGTCGGCCACCCCGGCTGCGTCGCCGACGAGATAGACGCCGCCGCGCACCCGCCGCGCGCGGCCGGTCGGGATGACCCCGCCCGACACCGACTCGAGCGCCGGGGCGGCGCCGAGCACCTTGCGCGCGAACGGGCTGGCGGCGAGCCAGCCGGCGAGGACGCCGCGCAGGTCGCCGCCGCGGCGGCGCACGGCGCGCTCGTCGAGCAGCACGCCCACGTTGGCCCGGCGCTCGTCGAGCGGAAACACCCAGCCGTAGCCCGGCGAGAGTCCGCGTTCGAAGTAGAGGCCGAACACCGGATCGAGCGGCCGCACCGCTTGGGCGTAGCCGCGCAGCGCGACGAG
>Ga0326727_10018987_pt1 | contig 13930 bp, 8 predicted proteins | sample MB2enrmetagenome_FD_207643 | JGI IMG/M metagenome (GOLD analysis project Ga0326727, IMG submission 207643) | Lab enriched peat soil microbial communities from McLean, Ithaca, NY, United States - MB29MY | ecosystem: Environmental > Terrestrial > Soil > Wetlands > Peat | place: USA: New York... | reverse complement strand
CATTCCCTGTGGCTGCCGATTCCACCTCGGGGTTGACGGTGGCCCTGTCCGTGGATGCAGGCAGCACGGGGGTCTGCTCGCTGGGAGGGCGAAAGATAGTGAGCGGGGTGACCAGCGAGACGGTGACAATGCTGAAGGGCACGGGAACTTGCACCATTGACGCCAAACAGACCGGCAATGCCGACTTCAATGCGGCAACCGAACAACAAACTTCGGCGGCCGCTCAGAAGATCAGCCAGACGATTACGTTCACGACCCCGGCTCCGTCGAGTGCGAGCCTCAACAGCACCTTCCCGGTGGCCGCCGATTCCAGCTCTGGGTTGACGGTAGCGTTGTCCGTGGATGCGGGCAGCACGGGCGTGTGCAAGCTGGGGCCACGGACGATTGTCAGCGGCGTGACCAACGCGACGGTGACCATGCTGAAGAGTACCGGAACTTGCTCCATTGACGGCAACCAGGCAGGCAACGGCAACTATAACGCGGCGGCGCAAGTATCAACGTCGGCCACTGCAACTCCCTAGATCAGCCGGACAAGAACGGTTCACCACGGAGGCACGGAGAACACGGAGAAAAGCACTTCTGCTGGCGCGGATAAAGGCTGTGGCTGCGATAGTGCGTTGGCGCACAGTGTTTATCCGGGTCTTTTCTCTGTGACCTCTGTGTCTCTGTGGTGAAGCACTTTTTGGATAGCGGCCGGCGGCCACGCCAATCCAAGATCCAAAATTGCAAACTTCAGATTTGAGACTCAATTGCCAATTCAAAATCCAAAATTCAAGAATCCAAAATGAGCCGATGAATCGATGAACCGATGGCCCGATGAGCCGATGAACCGATTCCCTTCCCTCTCACTTCTTTTGGCCTTTACGGCGCGGCAAAGGTATAATTGCCGCGCAAAACTTTGAGAGGAGCGTTTTCTTATGTCCAAGGATTCTGAAATCAATCGCCGGGATTTTATAAAGACTACTGCACGAGCCGGGGCCGGTTTGGCGGCTCTGGGGGGGATCAGCTTTTTCCCCAAACCCGAGAGGATTTTCGGCGCCAATGACCGGGTGCGGATTGCCATCGTCGGACTGCACGGGCAAGGCTGGTCGCACGTCGAGGAATACTCCAAGATGCCTGACGTGGAAATCGCGGCCGTCTGCGATGTGGATGAGAACGTCACCCGCGAGCGCCTGAGCGAGATGGAGAAGATGGGAATCAAGAAACCCGCCACGTTCGTCGACCTGCGCAAGCTGCTGGAAGACAAGTCGATTGATGCCATCTCCATTGCCACACCGAATTTCTGGCACTCCCTGCAAGCCATCTGGGGTTGCCAGGCCGGGAAGGACGTTTACTGTGAAAAGCCCATGTGCCACAACGTTTGGGAAGGCCAGCAATTGTTGCGCGCCGTGGAAAAATACGACCGCATCGCCCAGCACGGCACCAACAGCCGTTCCGGCCAGGGGGTCATCGAAGGCGTGCAGAAGATGCGCGACGGTGTGATTGGCGAACTCTATCTTTCCCGCGGACTTTGTTACAAGTGGCGCAACACCATCGGTCACGCGGCGGAAGAACCCGTACCCGCGGGCGTCCACTACGACCTCTGGACCGGTCCGGCGCCCCTCAAGCCTTTCACCAAAAACCGCTTCCACTACAATTGGCATTGGGTGTGGGATACCGGCAACGGCGACTTCGGCAACCAGGGGATCCACGAGCTCGACCTGGCGCGTTGGGGGCTGGGCGTGAAGTACCCCACCCGGGTCGCCGCCATTGGCGCCCACGTGATGTTTGACGATGACCAGACCACTCCCAACGTCCTCAACGTCGCGTATGAATTTGACATGCCGGACGGGAAAAAGCGGATGTTAGAGTTTGAAGTGCGCCACTGGATCTCGAACCATGAAGCCGAAATCGGCACGCCCGCGTTCGGCGGAGGCGATGTCCCCGCCGCGCTCGGCAACGCCGGGGAACCCAAAAGGAGGAGGGGGCCGCAGAACACCATCGGCAACATCTTCTACGGCTCCAAAGGCTACCTGGCCATGAACGGCTACGACAGCTACAAGACCTGGCTGGGCGAAGAGCAGGAACCCGGACCCCACGCCAGCGCCGGTGGCAACAACTGGGCGAATTTCATTGAATGCGTGCGCAGCCGCAAGAAGGAAAACCTGAATGCCCCCATCGAGGAAGGCCTTATCTCCTGCACGCTGCTGCACCTGGGCAATGCCTCGTATCGAGTGGGCCGCGCCTTGAAGTTTGACCCGGAGAAGCGGGAAGTGATCGGCGACGAAGAAGCTTCTCGCCTGCTCCGCGACGCCGACCGCGGTTACCGCCCGCCTTACATCGTGCCGGATAAGGTGTAGTCGCCGCCCTTATTCCACCAGCCGCCGCAGGCTCAGAAACTTGATCTGCTGCTGCGCCTCGGTGGTCGCCATAGGGGAGTAATAGTAGATCAAGTCTGCCTCCACCTGGGTCCGCGTGCCCTGCGGCACCTGGAAAGTGAAGGTTTCCTTGCGGGTTTCGCCGGGGGGGATGCGCGTATCCGATATTTCCTTCGCGCCCTTGATAAAGGCCTGCGACTCACGCACGATGGTGGCATCTTTCGCATCGGCCACGGTGCGGCGGAAAACCCGGCGATCGCTCATGTGCGCGCCACCATAGGGATCGGCGCGGACTTCCAGGATCAACTGCCGCATGGGAGAACCCGTGGGCACGGAGTGGCCGGCACCCCGGTTGGTGACTTCCACAACAACCTGAAGCCGGCCGCCCTGGTGCGTGGCGGATAGCTGTGCGTGCAGGGCCTTTTCCAACTGCTGCATCGAGTGGCTGCCGGGAATCTGATGGAGATTGATGCCGGCTTCGGCCGTCCTTTGCACGCGCGGGTCCACGACGTTGCCCTGCACCTGGTACATGTGGCACGACTGGCAACTTTGATTCTTGGCGCCGTAGGTGCTCTTACTCCACTCGGAGTAAGTGGATAAAACAAGAAAGCCCAGGGAATTGCGGTATTCGTGGCAAGAAGCGCAAATCAGCGAGGACGTGTGAACGGCCGAAAAGACCGTCCCGTGCGCGGGCGAACTTAAGTCTTTCCAGGGGCCGCTTTTGACTAGCGAATAATCCACCGTAACTTTCGGGTTCGGCCCGGTGAGCGTGACATCCCGGATGGAGTGGCAGTAATCGCAGGTGATGCCTTCCCAACTTACTTTCTTGACCAGCGCCATGTCACCGCTCTGTACGGCGATGGGTGAATGGCAACCCAAGCACGTCTTGCGGGCTGACGCGCCATAATCGGTCTCCGCCAGCTTCATGGCATCTTGGAACAGCCGGCTCTCCACCGCCTGTGAATGCGCGGACTGCTTCCAGCCTTCTTCGATCGCGCGATGGCAATCGCCACAGAACTCCGCACTGCTGGGAACGGGAAGCTCCGCAGACCAACCCAGAGGTGTGGCCATGAGCAAAAGCAAAACCAGCGAGACTCGGCGAGACAAAGAGCACCTCCTGCGAATTTCAGAGGGACTAGGCACCAGGCGTGGGCCGGCTTCGGGTCAAACCCAGCCTACATTGGGGCAGATTGTACAACAGTTGTTGTCATAAGCAACTGTTTTTCGTGGTCGCACCGACACAGTGTCTTTGCCACCCGCCACGGGTGAAGGGCGGCCCCGTCCATGCCAGGACGTGGTAAGATTTGCGCCGTGGGGGAATCATGCCCATGAAGCGATCCACCCAGCGATTGATCCAGGAGGAAATATGTTTGACCCTAAGGCGGTGCTGGCCTACTGCGAAGCGGAACTGGACGCGCTCGTGGATTGCTTGCGGCAGGCGGTGGAAATCGAATCACCCAGCCTGAACCCCGCGGCGATTGACCGCATGGCGAATTTCTTTGCCCAGGAGTTCAGCAAGCGAGGCGCGAAGGTCCAAGTCCTGAGCAACCCCACGGCGGGTTCGGCGGTGGTGGCGGAGTTCTGGGAAGGGAAGCGCGGTACGAAACCCCTCCTGCTGCTGGGCCATTTGGACACGGTCTGGGAGATCGGCACATTGGCGGAGATGCCGTATCAAGTTCGCGAGGGGCGAGCCTACGGGCCGGGAATTTACGACATGAAATCCGGCATTGTCTGCGGCCTCTGGGCGATGCAGGCCCTCGCCGCCTTGAACATAACCCCTTCCAGCCCCGTGCGTTTTTTCTTGAATGTGGATGAAGAGGTATCAAGCGTGGCGTTTCGCGAGGAACTGCTGGCGGAGGCCCGCGGCGCCCGCGCCGTGCTGGTGCTGGAGCCGGCCGCGGCTCAGGGAGCCGTCAAAACCTCCCGCAAAGGAGTGGGGGAGTTCCAGATCACGGTGCGCGGCCGGTCGGCTCACGCAGGGATTAATCCCTCGGCGGGCGTCAATGCGATTTCTGAACTGGCCCGGCAGATTCCTCGCATCGAAAAGCTGGCGCGCCCCAAGCACGGGCTGACCCTTAACGTAAACGTTATCCAAGGCGGCACACGCGCCAATGTCATTCCGGAGCTGGCGGTGGCAAGGGTTGACGTGCGGGTGCCCACGGCGCTCGACCGCGTGAAGATTGAAACGAAGATGCAGGCGCTCGCGGCCATTCATCCTGAGGCTAAATTGGAAATAACCGGCGGGGTCAATCGTCCACCGATGGAGCGCAAGATGGCGAGCGCGCTCTTTCGCAAAGCCCGCGAGCTGGGACGGCAGATGGGCCTGGATCTGAAGGAAGCAGCCACCGGTGGAGGCTCCGACGGGAACTTTACCGCGGCCTTGGGAATCCCCACGCTCGACGGCCTGGGCGGAACCGGCGACGGTGCTCACGCCCGCCACGAGTACGTCGTCCTCCGCGAATTGCCCCAGCGCGCAGCCCTACTGGCAGCGTTGATAGCGTCACTTTAATTTGAACGTAGTGGCTCCCTTTAAGGCGGCACGTGCCGGGGTGAAGCCCGTCGCTACGACTGTAATTAGGACAGCACGGCGGCGCAGGGTTCCGTCTAAGTCCGACGGGGGGTCTTTCTCAACCCCATCGGACTTTGACGGACCCCTGCTTTTACGACCCATACTTCTTCGCCACGTAGTTGGCCACTTCCTCTTCGAAAGTGGAGTAACTCATCCGCATTTCGTTTTGCAGCAACGTGCTGAAATCGGAAGAGGGCATTTGTCTCACCATCCGCCGGACTTCGCCCATGCCAAAAACGTCGCGAATATATTCGAGGGCAGCCAGAGACTTGGCGTAAGCCAAGGCCACCTGATCGGGGGGTAAATTCACGAAAGACCCTTCGAGGGAGGCAAAAGCCGGGATTTTTCCGGCGCTGATGGCCCGCGCCAACTGGTTTCCCAGTGGGGCGGTGGTGGCGCCTTCCTCGAGCTGAGCCAAACCCTCGTTAAACCATGTGGGGCAACGGCCGAGGGTGATTTGGCGGACAAAGGAATGGGTCAGCTCATGCTTCAGCACGCGCGCCAGGTCCGGGGTCATTTGGGTCAAACCGGAAACGGGAAGGCGAATCTTCCCGTCATTCAACGCGCCCACCCAGGAGGGGGTACGGGTGGTATCGCGGAAGTCCTGTTTGGGATAGAGAATAGCGACGATGGGTTCGGTAGGGGAATAATCCAGGTCCAGCACCAGGTCTTGAAAGGACCCGTCCAGGCTCCTCAAGATTTCGCCACTCAACTTTTCATTCTGCTGGCCATCGTAGCGAAGCAGGAAATGCTCGCTGCGTAATTCCGAATAGGCGCCGGAAACATCCCGCTCGCGTTCCGCCTTCGCCACCGCGTCGCGCAGTTGTTGATTGTCCTGGAGGGCAAGCGCCTTGTTCCACTGGGCAATGGCTTGATCGAGATCCTCCATCCCGTAGTAGGCTGAGCCCAAAAGCACGAGATAGTCCGGCGCCTTGGGATAACGGTCGGTCTCCGGTAACAACAGGTCGACGGCTTCCAGATAATGCTCCTGCTTCCACAACAAGTACCCGAGCGCCAGCGTCAGGGCCTGATCGTGAGGCAGATACTTGAGCGCCTCGCGATATCTTTCGATGCCTCCCTCCGGATCACCTTTGCGTGTGAGAAAAACCGCCGCCGCCTGGAAGGCCTGTTTGAGCTTGTGCAGGTTTTCCGGTGTGGAGTTTTGGATGGCGTCGTCGGTCAATTGCGTGAGGTAGGCCTCGTCCACGGCATCGTCGTGGATGACCGCCGACCCTGCATCCGTCGAGCTATCCGCGGGCGGGGTGAGCGGCAGGGGGACATCGCGATGGGGCCGGGAAGCTTCCTGCGACGGGGCCGCAGGCGGGGCGTCCGACTTCTCCACGTGGTCCACGATGGACTTCGAAATCGCGAATTCACCTCCGTCCATTTCATAGTAGACTTGCTTCTCATCCTCTTTTGTAACTTGGGCAACAATCTTTCGACCGTTCTTCAGGTAGATCACATCCGCAAGCAGCAGGGAGGGAAACAGAAGCAGGACACACAACAACTTTCCCCCCCACGCAACCTTCCCGTGGGGCGCGAATCTCCTGCGAAACTCGATCCGCCGGTCCATCCTGCTGGCATCATACAACACGGCTCGACACTCCGTCGAGTTGACCGGCACGGCGCGGATCGTGACTCGTCTTGGGGCGGAATGGTCCGCAACATACGGTTCGTGATGTGGCATGCAATGGACTCGCTTCCCCGTACGGACGGAACATGGGCGGCGCTCGGCGCGCGACCGGGGGGAGATTTTCGCGGTGAATATCCGCCAAAACCCGCTCTAAAACTGTCATTCAAGGTCAAGGGCCCGTCATATCCTGAATTTTTCTGCAAAATTCACGTCATATTGCCGTAAATGTCCGACTTTCTCACGGTCATTTTGTCCATGTTTCCTTTGTTTTCATACATATTCCGGCTTCCAACGGCATAAATTGACATCTCTTTCCCTCGGCCGGTCCCCGGCAGTTACATTTTGTTGGACCAGAACCCCCAGGAGCCGGTGTACCCCTTGCCGTTTGGCGTCTCGCTTTAACGTACAACCTTGGTATTTTCCGTCAATAAACCCGACCGATTGCTGTCGATGATCGTGCGATTCGTGCATTTTCGTGTAAAAGCCTGTTATTTGGACAGACATTTTGTCATCGTCCCCTGTGTTTTCATACACATCCCCGGAGGTTGTTTCATTTTTAACATCTCTAAGGGTCAGCGCCCTCGTTATGGGCAATGGATAGTCCAGCGAGATTACATGGAGGTTCGTGGGTCGTCGCGCTCGGAAGTCAGGAGTGTGCATATTGCTGATAGCGTGCCACCACATACCGTTTTCCGTCTCCTCTCTCTTACCGTCTACCGCCCACTGCCTAACGGCCCGCGATCCGGCTTCCTCCCGCGGCGGCTTCCCTGCTCCCTTTTAGGCTAGCACATAGGCAAGGAATATTGTCAAGAAGATTTTCGCGGAATTTCCTACCGGCAGGAAAAAATCTTGGCCTTCCCGCGTCGATTTCCTACCGGCAGGAAATGGAGTGGCGATGTTCGGCGGCGCAGGCGACAATACGTCAACATCGCCAGCGACCCCAGGCACAATGGTTAGGGCATAATACGACCAAGTGAATCGTTTTCCGCCCTCTGCTTGTATTCGCTAACGCATAGTGCTAACTTTTCAATAGAGCCAGCAAGTTTGTGCTAGAATCGCCTCGGCTGATCGGCGTTAGCGTCGGTGCGATGTTGGACAAAACAATGCCTAGACAACTCCAACTTACAGGCGGGGAGTTCGTTGACCACTGGGGGGACACCCTTGCGCTTTGCGCGGGCTTTTGCGCCAGGAATCAACGGGCGAAGATCTTCTTCACGACCTTTTTCTCGGAAAAGACCCCGCATGCTCTATTTGGGAAGCTTTCTCGCCTGGTTAAGTTGACCAAGAAGACAGATTACTGGCTTGGTGCTTTGGTTCGGGGTGATAAGGGGGGGAGGACCAAACTCAAGTTTGGATTGTTTCAGAGTGGTGATAACGCGTGGACAGCATTCACTCTCACGAGGACAATAGCCAATGAGGACGTTCTTCTCCGTCTACTGGGAGCTCTTTCACCGAACATCTCTGAAGCTTGTCTTACCTCCAATGAAATTCGTTCTATATTCGAAGACATTGAGGAATATGAGGGTGTGACGGTCTCGGTGAACAAGGCCGTGGCATACTCCCACAGGCACGAAGGCCAAATTAGCTTTTTCAAGAATGAGGCTTACCACGCTGTATTCAACAAGGCCGAGAACGAGGGAAAATTCGTCGATAAAGTTGATTTCTCACTTACGGGCCCACATTACCTGCATGGATTCCTCGCGAGGAACGGTGTTGCCAAATTCATGGCAGGCGATATTGGACTTTTTCAAAAGAGCATTCTAACTTCCGTGGCTCGGATTTCGTCCAGCAAGCATGGCGTCTTCCGCAATTCCTCAAGGCAGCCAGGCAGTACTGAGGTCTCCGCCATCGACCTTCAATTTGGCGAGACTGCGTTTCAAGGCCGGGACGACAACTTGGCATTCATATCCTCCCTCGACCAAATGGCGCGGAGTGGAATTGCTGTCCTCCACGAGAACCCCTACGTACATGTTTCGCTTATAGACTTCTTTGACGGATCTGCATTCGACATCTTCGCGACCTCGCGGAAAGCTGTCACTATCGTCCCCCAGGTCGGAGCTTCACCGTTTTCATTGAATCGCTTGTGCAATCACATTTTCGAGAATTTCCGCGAGGGCCTGATCGCCAAGCCCGAGGATAAGACCCCCACCATCGAGGAAGTTCTAACCTAGTGACGAGTGGCCGAACAACAGACGTTCTCAGAGTGCGTCGACAAACTCCTTGATGACTTCAAGCTGTACGACAAGACCGTCGATTTAGTCTCCTGCTGGGAATTTTTTTATACCAAGGTCGCTCCCATCCGGGAAAATATCCTCCACTTTGATCGGTTCCCAAGGCTGATTTCCCCCCAAGAAAGTGAGCGCGACCGAAAGACTCCCGATTTTGCAGTTTTGGTGTCAGAATCTTACGGCCTCGTCGGAGATGTCAAGTCCGGGTTCCCCCGGGAGGAGTTGGCTTTCCTGCGACACCTCGAACGGCTAAAAAAGTATGACCAGCCCCTTAGTTTCAAGTCCGGCCCTAAGAGTAAACCAATTGCGCCCACCACTCACGACATAGTGCTGATCATTCCCTTCCGAGATGCCCAAGAGATTGTCGTGAGAATCGAGGATCTCCTGCGTAAAGGCGCCGTTAAGTTCGAGAGGAGCCCCATAGTTTTTGAGTGGGTGTACGAAAGCGACGAATATATTTTTCGCAAAGTGGCAAGACAGGCCGCCGACTTTAGCGACGCCTCTATTCCCGAGGAAATGCGCCTAAGCAAACATTTTACATCGCTCGGGAGGTCGTTGAAGGTGTCGCCTGACAACATCAAGCGCATAAATGCAACTTGGCAGTTCTGCAATGATGAGCCGAAGCCCATTTACACAATCGTATTTCTATGGACAAAAATTCTCTACCAGCTCCTTAATGAGCACCAACGTGACATTTGGCGCCGGAAGAATCCACAAAAGGAATTGCCAATTGTCGTAACTGTCCGGGAGCTCGTTGACAAAATATCAGAGCTATATCCGATTGAGTGGGGCCATTGGACTGACTGGATCACAAAAGCACTCGACAGCCTAGTCACCGCTGGTCTGGCCGCTCGGGTTCCCGATGGCAGGTATGCTATTCGCTATCGCAACCTGACCCGGGAAGTGGGTGAACCCGGGAGCCCACCTTTAGCGGCTCGAGGGGCTACCCACCCCGCAGAATATGCGAGAATCCTTGCGACATACATATGCAAGGGGCTTCGTCACAAGAAAGGCGAAACTGAGATGCCGGACGGGACCCCAGCCCAGACGAGTTTGGTCTTCGAGCCACCCACTCCCCCAAAGAGTGCGACAGAGGAATAGTACCTATTTTGGCAGGTATGCGGTATTTCGAAGGCCTGGCCTTCGCGTAAGGTATCTTGACTTCGGCATCACCCTAGACGTCCTGCTATGGCCACTCTACTCGTGGGGTTCGATTCCGCGTGGACCCGCACCAAATCCGGCGCGATTGTCGGCGTGCACCGCTTTGATGACGGGACGTTCCACGACCTCGGGGCACCCCGGACCGTGAACTACCGCGAAGCTGAAGATGTCATCCTCAAGTGGCAAGCCGAGCATCGGCCGACGGCGACAATCATATTGCTCGACCAGCCGACCATTGTGAAGAACGCTTCGGGCCAGCGGCCTGTCGAGAACATTGTTAGCTCCCCGGTCGGCCTTCGGTACGGCGGGGTGCAGCCGGCCAACACCGCTAGGGTGGAGATGTTCGGCAAGGAGGCGCCGGTGTGGCAGTTCCTGACCCGGTTCGGCGGCCCGGCAGACCCACTGGAGCCAGTCGTGGGCTCGCGAGTGTTCGAGACCTACCCGGTGCTAGCGATGATTGCGCTTGGTTGGACGCTGCCAGATTCACGCCGTGTGGATCGCCTGCCCAAGTACAACCCGGCGTGGAAGAAAACCTTTTCAAACCTGGATTGGCAGTACGTGTGCAAGCGGGCGTCACGAGCGCTCTGTGCCCTTCGACTCAATGACATCGTTCGCTGGATCAATGACGCTGCGCAAAACACTTCGCCGCGGAAGAGTGATCAGGACCGCCTGGATGCTTGTCTATGTCTGCTGGTGGCCCTTTACTTGGCCGAGTGGAAATGCTGTCTGATGGTTGGTAATCGGCAGAGTGGGTATATCGTCGTGCCGTACGGCGCCGGACTTCATGCAGAACTCGATGCCCGGTGCAACCAGACTCGTCGAGTCCCCTCGGAGTGGGTAAAAGGGTTCCGGCTGCGAGGGAGTGTGCCGTGACCATTGCCGTTCCTCAGATCGCCCAGCCGGCCGATGGAGCAGACGGGCCCTTGCGTGCCCGGAGCGTGTCGCCATTTCAGGTCTCAGATCCAGCGCGGAGCCACTTGGACGTATAGTCGCCAAACCGTAGAAGTGCCACTCGCATGCAAACTCCCCGGGTAGGGGGTTCTGGGAAATCGCCAGGGCACTTCGAGCCCAAACAGCTTAAGTTAGCGCTTATGGGCGGGATGCCCATGCCACAGCGGGCAGGATGGCCGCGCTCCGTCCCAGGGATCGTCTTTCACTTCGAGGTTGCGCATCCAGTTGAGGTCGGCAAGCTTCCGCGCTACAGTAAGCATGGGATGCAAATGGGACGTGGCATGGAGTCGGCCAAAATTTCGCCTGGGCAGATTTGCCGGATGGCTGGCAGGTTCGCGCTCTCCGCGTTATGGTTGCTCGCGGGCTCTCTTCTCGCCCTCCCCAGCGCCGCGCAGCAACCCCCTGAGCCGCTCGAATTACTGAAGCAATTGAACAGTGTCAGCTTGGATCGTACCCAAGTTTATGTGATCCGCGACGCCCACATCACGCGCGGGCGGATGACCCTTTATCTTAATCGCGGCTTCATCGCATTCATGACCCCGGTGCAGGGTGAGGTCACGGGGGCGGTTTTCGCGGGAGAAGGTGAAGTTTTGATGATCCCGCCCGACCGGGCCGAAAAACGGAACCTGGCGCAGTTCACGCGGTCCCCCATCCTGGAGGAGAAAGTCGATTCCGCTTACCTGCGTTTCACGGACCAGACCGCCCAGGAATTGCTGGCGGCCTCGCGCCCGCCCGATCCGGACGATCCGGAGCAGCCTGGCCCTTTTGTGGAAGAGTGGGCGGCGGTAGCGCAGGCGCCGGAGTCTGGAACTTCCGCGCGCATCCTCACCGATCTGCTGGGCGACCGTAACCATCCTTACTTTTACGCTCGAGTGAAGGGGGAGACCCTTGGAGTGTTCGAGATGGTTGACGACGAGCGGCTCACCGAGCCCTTCTCCATCGGCTCCCTGCGCAAGGTTGGTTCCCAAGCCTTCGCCGATGTCTGGTGTTCCTTCCCAACGCACAGTACGCAGGACGGCCCGGCGGCGCCGGTGGAAATTACGGCCAGGGCGCTGGCATATACTTTGGATGTTCGCATCCATCCCGACCATAGTCTGGAAGGCCGGGCGGAGATTCAGCTCGAATCCCGTTCCGCGCGCGATCGGGTCATCTCCTTTGGGCTCTCACGCTGGCTCGCGGTCACGGGAGTCGAGGACGATCGCGGGCATAACATCGTGGTCATCGGGGGGCAACCGCCGGAGGGTGACCCGGCGGGGGGGCGGGCTTACGATCAGGTCGATGTTGTGCTTCCCCACCCCTACCCGGCGGGCGATCGTTTTCGCTTGATTTTCAAGTATCACGGCAACGTCATCGCCGACGTCGGGAACGGGGTCCTCTACGTGGGGGCGCGGGGAAGCTGGTACCCCAACACCCAAGTCGGCCTTCCCAGTCAGTACGACATGACCTTTCACTACCCGCGAAAGCTGGTGCTGGTGGCTACCGGCGCCCGGGTCGAGGGGAAAACGTCGGAGGATGGGTCGGAGAGCCGGTGGCGGTCGGACGGCGTCTTCCGGGTGGCGGGCTTTAACCTGGGCCCCTACACCTCGGTCGAGCGGCGCGCGGGCAAGGCGCTGGTTACGGTTTATGCCACGCGGGAGGCGGAGAGCTCGCTGGAAAAACGGCATGACGAGCAGCACACCCCGCCCATGGTGATTGGCGGACCGCACCCGACCGTGCTAGAGCCGCTCCAGTTCGAGCCTATGCCTCTCGCGCCCTCCGCCCTGCTTGGCAACGTTGCCGATATCGCCTCGCAGGCGGTGCAATACTATTCCGGTCTCTTCGGTCCCTACCCTTATCCCCGCTTGGCCATTTCGCAAGCGCCCGGGAGCTTTGGCCAAGGATGGCCGGAGCTGGTGTATCTGCCCACGCTTTCTTTCCTTCCCAAAACCGAACGGTCAGAGATGGGCTTGAGCCGAAAAGGGGGTGACCCGTTAGGGCCGGTCATCATCGCGCATGAAATCGCGCATCAATGGTGGGGAAACCTCCTGGGTTGGAAGACCTATCACGACCAGTGGCTTTCCGAGGGCCTTGCCAGTTACGCGGCGGCCCTTTTCCTGGCACAGGGTAAAGATGGCAACCGCCAATTCCGCGACTTGCTGCATCTTTACAAGGACGATTTGCTGGCCAAAACTAACGAGGGCGCAACGGTTGAATCGGGCGGTCCCATTTGGCTCGGGCAAAGGCTTTCCAGCTCTGTGGATCCGCAGGGATACTCCAACATCGTTTACAAGAAGGCCTGTTGGGTTCTTCACATGCTGCGGGGATTAATGACCGATCCTAAGACGGGTTCGGACGCCCGCTTCCTCCTTATGCTGCGCGACTTTCTCACCCGTTACCAAGGGCAGTCCGTCTCCACCGAAGATTTCATTCATCACGCGGAAAAGTACATGTCCGCGGAGAGTGACCTGGAACACAATCGCAAACTCGATTGGTTTTTTAATGAGTGGGTCTATGACACGGGAATCCCGGCTTATACTCTTAAAACTGAGGTTCGCGGGCTTGCCGCCGGCCCCTGCGTGGTACAAGGGACCATTACCCAGAGCGATGTTTCCGACGAGTTTGAAATGCCGGTTCGTGTGGTCGCACTTTATGGACGAGACAAGCGGGTCACGCTGGGACGAGTAGTGGTGAGCGGCAGCGGGGCTCATTTCAAATTCACTGCGCCGCAGAAGCCCCTGCGCGTGATGATTGATGAGGAGAACTTGCTGGCCGTGGTGCGCTAGTCGCGGTTCTTCCCGGCGGTAGCCCAAATTTCTCACCATGCCGCGCCTTTTTCGGCGTCCGCTAGTGTGGTTTCCCATCTTAGAGTTGACAATAGGCGAGACCCCCTCACCCGCCTCGCCTCGGCTGATGAAAACGCCTCGCCGAGCCACCCTCTCCCCCAAGGAGGCCGTTTCAAAACTGGCGGCGAGAGTTGGAGAGGACCCCGCAGCGGGGCGAGGGGCGCGCGAATCTCAAGTTCCGGGTGTAGAGACGCACGCCGTATGGGATG
>Ga0326727_10018986_pt1 | contig 13931 bp, 15 predicted proteins | sample MB2enrmetagenome_FD_207643 | JGI IMG/M metagenome (GOLD analysis project Ga0326727, IMG submission 207643) | Lab enriched peat soil microbial communities from McLean, Ithaca, NY, United States - MB29MY | ecosystem: Environmental > Terrestrial > Soil > Wetlands > Peat | place: USA: New York... | reverse complement strand
AGAAGACAAGCTCCGATGGGGCACAGGGCCAGGATCATGTATATCGAGTGCAAGGCTGGCAATCTAACCGGCCCTGCCAGAATCGGGCGGGTGAGCTATACCAAGACTGGCGCTACGATCTATTATCGTGGTAAGGAATTCAGAAGCCTCAAGGGCGCGGGATTCAAGGCCAATTACTACGACGTTGAGACCGGCGATGAATACTGGATCTCCGGTCCGCGCACGGATGGGAACGATGCACTCTATGCCACGAACATCCCCACCGAGGTCGACACAGACGTTAGTGACGAATACTGGACACAGATAAGAAAGCGAGCAAGAAATCCACTGAAAACGCAATCCCTACAGAAAACAGCAGCTTCAAACTGACCCACTACCGCAGTTCTTTACGGTGCTGCCGATGCGTTGCACCAAGCCTGAACGGAAACGGCGCGCTACCCTAAGGCAAGGAGCCGAAACCGTGGAAGTGCATGTCAAACCCGAGGTGCAGGCAAAGCTTGACCAGATCGCGCGCGAAAGCGGTCAATCCTGCGACGAGGTGAAGACGCGCTCATCGGATATTTCGATGAGCTGGCAGATCTGCGCAAGACACTTGATCGGCGTTATGAGGAGATCGCAAGCGGGAAGGTCAAGCTGATCGATGGCGAGGAAGCCATGGCGCGGCTACTTGCGAAAAGCGCGGCGCGTCGTGCCGGGCAGGCTATCTTATAAGAGTGGACCGGCGTGAAATGGACAATATCTCCCAGGTAGTTTCGGTTAATACTCGGATCATGCACGGTTCACCCTGTTTTGCGGGGACCCGCGTACCCGTCCAGACCCTCATCGATCACCTCGAGACTGGACACACTGTGGACGATTTTCTCGAAGGCTTTCCCACAGTTACACGCCAACAAGCCTTTGCTTTTCTGGAACTGGCTGCCGAGCACCTTGCCGAGGGCGTGTCCTCTTAGACGAATGCGTCGATGCCAAGGTGAGGCGATTGCTCCCCGGTCACGATGTAACGACCGTTCCGCGGTCCGGATGGAGAACTCTCGACGACAACGCTCTTCTAGCCGCCGCAACCGGCAGGATTGACGTGTTCATCACCATCGATCGGGGGATTGAGCACGAACAGAGTTGGCGCCAGTCGGAATTTGCCATCATCCTCGTTCGCGTGTTGCGCAACGAGGTCGACTTCTATCGCCCACTGATCCCCGAGCTCCTTACTGCCATCGAGACCGCCCTTGCGGGCCAATTGATTCACGTGCCGGCGAAGCCGTCCCCGGCGTCGGTGTGATCATAGTACTTCCCACGAGTCAACAAAACATGAGCGCACCCAAACCCCGCCGCAGCGAAATCTGGTTTAACGACAAAGCCGAACCCGGCGAAACCGCCGTCTATCTGGAGCGCTATCCCACCTGGGGCCTCACGCGCGGCGAAATGCAGGCCGGCCGGCCCGTGATCGGCATCGCCCAATCCGGCTCCGAACTCACCCCGTGCAATCGCATCCACCTCGCCCTCGCCGCCCGTATCAAAGAGGGCATTCGCGACGCCGGCGGCATCTCCTTCGAGTTCCCCATCCATCCCATCCAGGAAAGTTGCCGCCGCCCCACCGCCGCGCTCGACCGCAATCTGGCGTACCTCGGCCTCGTCGAAATTCTGGTCGGTTATCCCTTCGACGGAGTCGTCCTCACGACGGGCTGCGATAAAACCACGCCCGCTTCTTTGATGGCCGCGGCCACCGTCAATATGCCCGCCATCGTGCTCTCGGGCGGCCCCATGCTCGACAGTTATGTCAACGGCAAGCTGGGCGGCTCCGGCACGGCGCTCTGGGAAGCGCGGCGCCAACTCGCGGCCGGCAACATTACGGCGGATGAACTCATCGAGATCACTATGGCCACCTCGCCCAGCCCCGGCCACTGCAACACCATGGGCACCGCGCTGTCCATGAACTCTCTGGCCGAAGCGCTGGGAATGTCGCTGCCAGGATGCGCCGCCATCCCCGCGCCCTATGGAGAACGTGCGCGCATTGCCTACGAAACCGGCCGCCGCATCGTCGAGATGGTGAACGAAGATCTCACTCCGACCCGCGTCCTGACGCGCGAGGCATTCGAGAATGCCATCGTAGTGAACTCCGCGATCGGCGGCTCCACCAACTGCGCGCCGCACATCATGGCGATCGCCCGCCACATCGGCGTCGAGCTCGATCTCGACGATTGGCAGAACATCGGCTACGACATTCCGCTGCTCGCCAACGTCCAGCCGTCCGGCGAATATCTCGGCGAAGGCTTTCATCGCGCCGGCGGAATTCCCGCCATCATGAGCGAGTTGCTGCGCGTGGGCAAGGTCCACCCCCAAGCCATTACCGTAACCGGCAAAACCGTCGCGGAGAATTATAAGGACGCGAAGATTCAGGATCCGCTGGTGATCCGTACATACGAAAATCCCGTCAAAGGAAAAGCCGGCTCCATGGTCCTGACGGGAAATCTCTTCGATTCCGCGCTCATCAAATCCTCCGTCATCAGCGAGGATTTTCGCCGCCGCTTCCTCTCCACGCCGGGCGCTGAGAACTGCTTCATCGCGCGCGTGATCGTATTCGACGGTCCCGAAGATTACCGGCATCGCATCGAAGACCCGGCCCTGAACATCGACGAAACCTGCATGCTGGTAGTCCGCGGCACCGGCCCCATTGGATTTCCCGGCTCGGCCGAAGTGGTGAATATGACGCCTCCCGGAGCGCTGGTGCGCAAGGGCTTCAATATGCTGCCCTGCCTCGGTGACGGCCGACAGAGCGGCACTTCCGATAGCCCGTCGATTCTGCATGCGACTCCCGAATCGGCCGCCGGAGGAAACCTGGCGATTCTGCAAACGGGTGACATGGTCAAAGTGGATCTCGGAAGCCGGCGCGTGGATCTGCTGCTAAGTGACGAAGAGATCGCCCGCCGACGCGCGGCCTTGCCACCTCAACATCTGAAGAACGATTCGCCGTGGCAGGAGCTCTACCGCGCGCATGTAGGCCAGCTCGATACAGGCGCGTGCCTCGAATTCGCCGTCGGCTATCGCGATCTGCGCAAGACCGTACCGCGCCATTCGCATTAAGTTCGCCTACTTCTTGAAATCCCAGAAAATGGTGCAGTCGTCCATATCCACGTGCTGCTTATACCGTTCCTTCAAACCGAAATCCGCAATCTCGTCGTCGTCGCAGCTATACGCAGTGGCGTATTTCCCGGCCAGCACCTGGCGTTTCACCTCATCCTTATTGACGATATGCAGGAGCGCTGCCTCCGCCGGCGGCAAATTAAGTAAGTGCGTGTAGGCAAGTTCGAATCCCGGCGGCGGAATGCGCCGCGTGAAAAAATAAATCGGCTCTTCAGCCAGCACGAGAGCATTCCGCGGAGTCACCTCATCGACCTTCTGCGCCTGCTTGCGATAAACAGCCCAGTGATCGACGAATCCGCGTTCATACAGGTTCTTGCCCAGGCACAGCAACATGAATGTCGAGAACAGGATCACCGCCCAGCGCGGCCGATCCGAATCGAGCAGGCGCGACGCGATGCCATAGAGCCCCGCCGCCGCCAAAACAGCGAGGAACGGCACCATCAGCAAGAAGTAGCGCTCGAACGTCGGATGAGCGCGCCCCACTAACGCGGCCAGTGCCAGCGCCAGCCAGCCGCACAGGTAGAACTCCAACTTCAGCGCATGCGGCCACCCCGATCTCTTCGCCACATAATAGAGACCGAACACGGCGAATGCGCCCAGCAGCAGGCTCTGCCCCGAATCGATCCACGATGAAAGGACTTCCAGATCGTGCTGCGTAGTCTCAGGCCAATAGAGCCTGCGATAGAGGGCGTGGTACTGAACGACATTGAACCAGGTCTGCCGTGGTCCCAGCCAGAACAGCCAGAACACCGGCGTGAAGGGCACAGCCGCGCAAATCACCCATGCGGCGAATTTTTTCCACTTTTCGCCAGAGCGGTTACAGAACATCATCCAGACCAGCAGCACCGGCGCGGCCGCTGCCGATAACAGCGAAGATGCGGCGGCCATGCCGGCGAAGAATCCTGCCATACCGGCCCACCACGGCCTTTTCCGATCCACCGCGATCACCGTAAATCGAAACGCGGCCACCACGCCAAAGATGCAGATCCCGTATGCCTGCGCCAGAGGGCCGTAGGCGAACACCATGGCATTGAGCCCCGTAGCCAGACCGCTTGCCAGGGCGGCGCCGAAGCGCCAGCGCGCGATCGGAAACCGGAAGTACACGTAGTCGGCCGTCAGCAGAACGGCGGCAATGGTGAAGAGCGCCTGAAAGGCATGCGGCACGTGCCAGTCGAGGCCCAGCAGACGCATCCATCCCGCCACCCAGTACGCATTCCACGGCGTCTGGGGGAAGCAGAAATCGATGTACGGCTTCCTGCCGAGGCCGATCAGCCAGGCGGCAACCAGATGGTACGTCTCATCCCATGTGTATGCCAGGGTCTCGGCATAAACCATGAAGCCCGCCGCATAGACCGCCAGAATACCCAATAACCAGATGTAAGGGCCGCGGCGTTCAGGCGCCGGGGCTGCAACAGAAGAAGAATCCACCAAGGCGCATTGTGGCATACCAGTTGCTCGTGTTCACCCGAGGAGTCCACTCATGAGTAAACTCGATCAAAAACATCGCGACGAGATCCCCGACCGCCAGTACGCTTTTCCGAAGCAGGAAAAGGAGCCGTTGAACGATGCCGCCCATGTGCGCAACGCAATCGCCCGTTTCAATCAGGTCCAAGGCGTGAGCGACGCCGAAAGAGACGAAGCCTGGAAGCGCATCCGCGCGGCGGCCAAAAAGTTCGATGTGGATCTGGAAGAGGGCGACTGGCGAGAACTGGCCCACGGTGGTAAAAATAAGACGAACCACGCAGGCAGCAAAAAGTAATGTCACCCGAGCCGCACTTACCGCCCAGTGATCCCGAACCGGTCTATCCACCGCATGAGCCGGAACCGGATTTCCCCGAGCCGGAACCGATTCAGATTAAAATCGACGCCGCTTGATGCGCGCCGCCAGATACCAGACCGTCGCCACATTCAGGATCAGGACGGTTACGCGAAGCCACGTGAACCGGTGGTAGACCTCATAGACTTCGAGCGGCACAAACAAACTCGTGCTGATCACGGTCAGGTATTCGGCCCAGTGTTTACGCATGAGCAGACCGGTGCCTTCAGTGAGAAAAACGCCCGCGTAAATGAACGTGCCTGCGCTGAGTTCTTTCAGCTGGTTCGGCGTGATTCGGAATACACGGGCAATGGCCGCGTGGATATGGCGATTCTCGGGATCGAGCCGCAGCAGTTCAATCCAGCGCGTCACCGACGCTGCCACATCGCGGTGCAACAGCTTAAGCAACCCCACACCGAGGATCAGCAGACCGATTCCCTTGGCGAGCTTAAAAATTCCGATCAGAACGATCCAGAGATCGCTTTGCTGTTTTTTAACTGGCATCGTGCTTCCTGTACGATACGGCCGGCCTCGGCCCCTGTTGCGGCGGTTGCGGTAAGATGCCCCATCTTTCGTCCCGGGCGCGGCTCGATTTTGCCATAAAGGTGCAGCTTGATTTCGGGCAACGCAAGTGCCGCGGCCCAGCGCGGTTCGCCGTCAGCCCAAAGGTCGCCGAGCAAATTAGCCATGGCAGCCGGGCGCAGCATCTCCGTACTCCCGAGCGGCAATCCGCACACCGCGCGCAACTGCTGCTCGAACTGGCTGGTGATGCATGAGTCGATCGTCAAATGTCCCGAGTTGTGCGGGCGCGGCGCCACTTCATTTACCAGCAGGCGCCCATCGCGAGCCAGAAAAAATTCCACGCAGAGCACGCCGGTCACGTTAAGCTGCTCCAGAACGCCGCGCGTGATTCCAATCGCCGTCCGCGCCACGCCGTGATCGAACTGCGCGGGGGCGATCGAAACGTCGAGGATGCCGTTGACGTGCTGATTGGCGCTGGGAGCGAAGAAAGCGCAATGACCGTCGTCAGTGCGTACCCCGACCACGGAAAGTTCTGCGGCGAAATCCACCACCGCTTCGAGGACAGCCTCCTGGCGTCCCATGGCATCCCATGCGGCTCTGGCTTCATCGAGCGAGCTCACCCGGTACTGGCCTTTGCCATCGTAACCGAACCCGGCGGTCTTGAGAATGGCAGGACCAAAATCCGGCATCGCACGCTCGATATCGTTGGCGCATCGGATGGCAACAAACCGAGTGACCGGAAAGCCATGCTTCTGCAGAAAAGTCTTTTCGCGCAGCCGGTGCTGTGTGGTGTGGAGCACGTCGCCCGCAGGCCTGACGAGAGCAAAATTCGCAGCGGTCTCCGCCGTCGCCGCGGGGACATTCTCAAACTCGAACGTGACCACATCCACGGCGGATGCGAACTCGCGGACGCGGTCCAGATCCTCATACGGCGCGTCGATTTCAACATCGGCGATCTGGCCGGTAGGCGAATCGCGATCCGGCGAATAGGTGTGAACTCTGTAGCCCATCCGTCGTGCGGAAAGAGCGAACATGCGCCCAAGCTGGCCGCTGCCGAGCACTCCGATAGTCGATCCAGGCAGAACAGTTTTCATGTCAATGTGGGACAGGCTTACGGGGAATCTTCCAGCACCTTGCTGGTCTGGCGCGCGCGATAAGCCTGCAATTTCTCGCGCAATCCCTTGCGCTTATTGGCGAGAATCGAGACGGCGAGCAGCCCGGCGTTCTTAGCTCCCGACGCCCCGATCGCCAGCGTAGCGACCGGAATCCCCGCCGGCATCTGCACAATAGACAGCAGCGAATCGAGCCCCTTCAAAGCCTTGCTCTCCACGGGCACGCCCAGCACAGGCAACGTCGTGTACGAAGCTGTCATGCCGGGAAGATGCGCGGCGCCACCGGCTCCGGCAATGATCACCTCAATGCCGCGCCCTTCCGCCGCACTGGCAAACTCCGCCATCAATTGGGGAGTGCGATGCGCCGAAATAATGCGGCATTCATGCGCCACCCCGAATTCCGTGAGGATCTCATCCGCCGCGCGCATCGTCTCCCAATCCGACTTGCTGCCCATGATCACGGCAACAAGCGGCGGAGCGGATTCGTTACTGGCCTTGCCTGCCATCGAAGCTTCGACTCATGGTGGTGAAGGTTCATCATATCGCGCTGTTTTGCGCCTGAGCTCCAGGGTGTTCGATAATAAGGCATGCAGCTGACTGTCGAACTGCCCGAAGACATTGCAAAACTGCTGGGTTCAGATTCGCAGAGTATTTCGCGAGCTGTTCTTGAAACGATCCTCGCAACAGCGGTTCGCGATGCGAAGGTTTCCCGGTCGGAAGCTCGACGCATGCTGGGCCTGTCCCGATACGAGATGGACGGCTGGCTCAAGCGGCACGGAGTCGTTTGCGGCATTACCATCGACGAACTGGAACAGGACACCGCAACCGCGCTTGCCTTCAGCGCCGAATGACCGTCGTCATTTCGGATACTTCACCCATCAATTATCTTGTCCTGATCGGCCAGATCGACCTGCTGCCGGCGCTATACCAAAGCGTTCTAATACCGGACGTGGTCCTTTCGGAGTTGCTCGACGAAGGGAGTCCGACAGTGGTCGCGGCCTGGGCGTCCATGCTGCCTGCCTGGGCGGAAGTGGTCATCACTTCGGTCGGCGCATCTGGCTCCGCCCTAGATGCCGGCGAGTTGGCCGCAATCACTCTGGCGGAGTCGCTGACAGGCGAAGTTCTGTTGCTGATGGATGACTCGGACGGGCGTGCAGAGGCTGCTCGCCGGGGTTTCCGCGTCACTGGGACGCTCGGCGTTCTCCGCGCCGCGGCGCAACTGCGTCTTGTGGACCTGGGGTTATCAGTCGAGAAGCTCAGCCGGACTAATTTCTATCTTTCGCCGAGGCTGATTGCATTCCTGTTGACGGAAGATCGGAACAGAAGCAGCCGGTGAATGCCACCCGATAAAAAAATCTCTACCCCGAACGGCTCATATCGCTCGAAGTCCCCCCGGCCGCCGGAACATAAGCCTTCAGCGTATAATCCATCACCATCCGGTCAGCATTAAATCTCCAACCCAGCGTCCGAATCGTCCGCTTCATGCGCTTGATCCAGCCGCGCGGCAGACCATCCCGATCGCGCTGATAGTAGAGAGGGATCACTTCATCTTTCAACACCTGGTACAGCGCTTCGCCATCGCGCGTGTCATGCACATCCATATTCGAATGGGTCCGGCCCGTGCCGATGGCGAATCCATTCAGGCCATCGTAAGCCTCTGCCCACCAGCCGTCCAGCACCGAAAGATTCAAGCCGCCGTTCAGCACGACCTTCTGGCCGCTGGTGCCCGAAGCCTCGAGCGGACGCCGCGGATTATTCAGCCACACGTCCACGCCCTGCACCAGATGACGGCCCACGTTGATGTCATAGTCTTCTACAAAGACGAACTTCTCGGCGAACTGCCGGTCGCGCATCAGATCGGCGATCTGCTGCAGCACCTTCTTGCCGGGCTCATCGCGCGGGTGCGCCTTGCCGGCGAAAACAAACTGCACGGGGCGCTTCGGATCGTTGACCATCGAGGCCAGCCTCTCAATATCACGCAGGATCAGGTTGGCCCGCTTGTAAGTTGCGAAGCGGCGCGCGAAGCCAATGGTGAGAGCATCCGGACTGAGCACGCGCCCCAGCCTCTGAATACTCTCGTTCGTTTCATGGCGCGCCTCCGCCTGCTCGATGGCGCGGCGGCGGACGAACTCGATCAGCCGCGTCTTCAAACTCAGATGGGTTTCCCAAAGCTCGCCATCGTCCACGCTTTCGATTCCCGCCCAGATGCGCGCTTCGCCGCTGTGTTCATGCCAGCCCGCGCCGAGGTGCCGGTCGTAGAGCCGGAACATTTGCGGCGCCAGCCACGAAGGAACGTGGACGCCATTGGTGATGTGACCGATCGGCACGGCGTCTTCGCTCTTGCCGCCATACAAGCTGTTCCACATGGCACGCGATACTTCGCCGTGCAGGGACGAAACGGCATTGGCGCGCCGCGAAAGTTTCAGGCCCAGCACGGTCATGCAGAATTGCCATGAATACGGGCCCGGAGCCTCGCTGCCCAGCTGCATCAATCGTTCATGGGAGATCCCCAGCGCATCGCGCAGAGGCCCGAGATGCTCCTCAATAAGGTCGGCGCCAAAGCGGTCGTGGCCGGCGGGCACCGGCGTGTGAGTGGTGAAAACAACTTCCCTAGACACGGGCGGCACGGCTTCATCGAAGCTGATGCCCTCGTCTTCCATGCGGCTGCGAATGGCTTCGAGGACGGCGAATCCGCTATGGCCCTCATTCATGTGGTAAACGCCGGGCGTGATTCCCATCGCCCGCAGTGCCCGCACGCCGCCGACGCCGAGCAGCAGTTCCTGGCGAATGCGCACGCGCCCATCCCCGCCGTAAAGCCGCGACGTCAGTTCACGATCCTCCGGCGCGTTGCCTTCCACGTTGGAATCGAGCAGCAACAGATCGCAGCGCCCCACCTTGACGCGCCAGACCTTGGCTCGAATCGCCCCGCCCCGCGTCTGAATCTGGATCGTGACGGGAAGCCCGTTCGATCCGATAGCCGGCTCCATGGGCAGATGATTCAGATCGGTCTGGAAGTAGTCTTCCTGTTGCCAGCCGGTCTCATCAAGGCGTTGCCGGAAATAACCCTGACCGTAGAACAATCCGATCCCGATCAGCGGAATATCCAGATCCGATGCGCTCTTGATGTGATCGCCCGCCAACACGCCCAGGCCGCCCGAGTAGATGGGAATCGATTCATGCAAACCGAACTCGGCCGAGAAATAGGCCACCGGCCGCGGACGCAGCACGCCCGCATGGGTCGCCCCCCAGGTACGATCGGCATGCAGATATTCGCGCAGACGCCTATACGCATAATTGACGCGGCTGTGCAGTGCCAGTTCACTCGCACGCCGTTCGATCACCGTAAGCGGCAGTTCCGATAACAAGGCCATCGGGTTGTAGTTGACCCGCCGCCAGCGGACCGGATCCAGTTCGCGAAAGATGCCGGTCGAATCGTGATCCCAGCTCCACCACAGATTGCGCGCCAGCGCCCAAAGGCGTTCCTGCAGCGGGGCGATGAACTTTTCAAGCGTGCGCGCTTCGCTCACTACAGGCGCCACTTCCGCCGCCGCCAAAGTGAGCATGCGGATGTCCTGTTCGCCGAACACTCGCGGGTCGACCGTCTGCACCACAAGCACACCCTGCAGTACGCCGCGATCGATCAGCGGTACTCCGAGGAAAGACTGATAGCGCTCCTCGCCCGATTCGCCGAAATATTTGAAGCGCGGGTGCTGCTTCACCTGCTCCACCGCCACCGGACCCACCTGCTCCGCCACCAGACCCGCCAGACCTTCATGCAGTGCCAGGCGCAGTGTGCCGATGCATTCGCGGCGCAGCCCCAGCGTGGCAGCCAGCACCAGATTGGCGCGGTCGGGCTCCAGCAGATACGCGGAACACACATCGGTCTGGAAACGCTTCGCAATCAGCGCGACCACGTTCATCAGCGTCTCGGCGGGCTTACCGCCCTCCAGCGTCAAATGACTGATTTCATCCAGCGTCAGAACATAGCTGGCCTCACTCATAGCTGCGGATGGACTCATCGGACTTTGCTCCCTTGGGTTATCGATTTCGTACCGGTGGCGAACGGCCAACAGCGGACAACCAGGTTAACCGCGACGGAGCGGGATGGAACGATACGAATTCTTCAGTGTATCGGCCTGCCGCGCCGCACGCAATCAGCGCTTTTAATCGGGCTGATTCGATTTGCATGTTACGGGCCGACGGCGCAGTGGTTTATTCTTTTGAATAACCATGGCCAACGCCAAAATTGTAGTCACTCTGGGCCCGGCCAGCGATTCCTCCGAAACCATCTGCGCCCTCATTCGCGCCGGAGCGAGTATCTTCCGCCTCAATGCTTCCCACGGCGCATGGAGCGACCACCAGAAGCGTATCGAAGCCGTGCGCGACGCCGAGAATGCCACCGGGATTCCCGTCGCCACTCTGCTCGATTTACAGGGACCGAAGATCCGCCTGGGCCGCTTCAAGGAAGGTAAATGCGTCCTGCGCAAAGGCGCGCGTTTCACCATTACGACCGAAGAAATCATGGGCGACGAGACGCGCGCCTCCACCATCTACCCGTTGTTCGCGCAAGACGTAAAGCCCGGCAACAGAGTTCTTCTGAATGACGGGGCGGTTACACTGCGCGCTCGCTCCACCGATGGAGTCGCGGTCGAATTCGACGTAATCTCGGGCGGGCCCATCGGTAATCAGAAAGGTATCAACCTTCCTGGCGTGAAAGTCAGCGCGCCTTCCATGACAGAAAAAGACATTGCCGATCTGCAGGCGGGCGTGGCGGCCGGCGTGGATTTCGTGGCGCTTTCCTTTGTACGCACCGCGCGCGATGTGCAGGAATTGCGCGACCGCATCGGCTCCGCGAAGATCCCCATCATTGCCAAGATCGAGAAGCCGGATGGCGTCGACAACATCGAGGAGATTCTTGAAGTCGCGAGCGGCATCATGGTGGCGCGCGGCGATCTGGGCGTCGAAATGTCGCTCGAAATGGTCCCGCCGATTCAGAAAAATCTGATCCGCCTGGCGCGGAAACATAATCGTTTTGTAATTACCGCAACGCAGATGCTCGAGTCGATGATCGAGAACGCCAATCCCACGCGCGCCGAAGTCAGCGACGTCGCCAACGCGATCTATGACGGTACCGACGCGGTGATGCTTTCGGCTGAAACTTCCGTGGGCAAATTTCCGGTGGCAGCGGTCGATTACATGACGCGTATCGCCGCCGAGACCGAACGCGGGCTGCGCCAATCGCCTTATCCTGAACTCACCGATTCGGTATCGTCCGATTCGGAGATTGTCGCGCGTGCGGCAGTGCGCGCGGCCCATGCCGCCGGAGCCCAGGCCATCGTCGTCTTCACCGAGGGTGGTTACAGTGCGCGCCTGATCTCACGCTATCGTCCGCCGGTCAGAATCATCGCCATGACCAATTCCCTGGACGTAGTGCATCGCCTGCTTGTAAATTATGCGGTGACGCCGGTGGTCGCGCCCGAAGTCAAGACCACCGACCAGATGCTGGGGCAGATGGACACCCTGCTGGTAGAGCGTGGATTGCTCTGTAAAGGCGATAAGGTGATCTTCGTGGCGGGCACTCCGGTGGGCAGCGCGGGCTCGACCAACCTGATGAAGCTGCATCGCGTTTCCTGAAGCGGCCGCGATACAATGCCCCTGCATGAATAACTCTGGTCTGAAGGGACGCAAGGCCCTCGTAACAGGCGCAAGCAAAGGTCTCGGCCGTGCCATGGCCATCGCACTCGCCAAGAATGGCGCGCACTTAATCCTCGTGTCGCGCGATCGCGGAAAACTCGAAGCCGTCGCGAAGGAGATCACCGATGACGGCGGCCAGGCCGATGTCTTCCCCGCCGATATCACCAAAGAGGAGCAGGTTCAACAGCTTGAGGCCGAGGTCCGTTCCAAAATCGGCCAGGTGCAGATCCTGATCAATAACGCCGGCACCAATCTGCGCCGGGACATCACCGACTTCACCCTCGCGGAATGGCGCGGCGTGCAGGATACCAACCTCACCAGCGCGTTTCTCATGTGCCGCGCCTTCGTGCCGCACATGAAAGGCACCGGCTACGGCCGCATCATCAACATGACGTCGATCATGGCGCACGTTTCCATTCCGCAGCGCTCGCTCTATTCATCCACCAAGGCGGCGCTTCTGGGCATCACGAAGGCGCTCGCGCTCGAACTGGCGGCGGAGGGGATCACAGTCAACGGCATCAGCCCCGGCCCGATAGCAACGGAAATGAACGCGCCTATTCTGCAGAATCCGGAGTTGAACGCGCAGTTCATTTCAAAGATCCCCGTAGGGCGCTGGGGCAAGGTGGAAGAGGTGGGCGCGCTCGCAGCATTTCTCTGCGGCGACGACGCGGGTTTCATCACCGGGACGGACATCCTGATCGACGGGGGTTGGTGTGCAGCGTAAGGCTGCGATTCTGATCGCGCTATCGCTGCTCAGCCTCTCCTGCAATCGCGAGAAACAAAGGCGCATCGCCGTGATCCCGAAAGGAACGTCCCACGTCTTCTGGCAGGCCATCCATGCGGGCGCCAACGCGGCCGGCAAAGAATTTCACGAAGAGATCCTGTGGGATGGCCCGCCCAACGAAACCGACTACAGCCGCCAGTTGGAGATCGTCGATTCCATGCTCAACCGTCATGTGGATGGCATGGTGGTAGCGGCGGCCGACCGCACTACTCTGAACGCATCGCTCGATCGTGCGGCGCGCGAAAACATCCCCGTAGTTATTTTCGATTCCGGCGTCGATTCCTCGAACTATGTGGCATTCGTGGCTACCGACAACTATTCCGGGGGCCAAATGGCGGCGCGCAAACTGGCGCAGCTGCTCGATGGGAAAGGAACGGTCGGAATCATCGGCAATGCGCCCGGCAGCGCGTCGACGATCGATCGTGAGAGCGGCTTTAAGGACACCTTGGCCAAGGAGTTCCCCAACGTGAAAATTGCCGCGGAACAATACGGCATGTCAGACGCAGCCAAAGGGCTGGCGGTCACGGAGAATATTCTGACCGCGCATCCGGAGGTCAATGGCTTGTTCGCCTCGGCCGAGCCGAGTTCGGTGGGAGCGGCGCAGGCCCTGAAATCGCGCGGCCTGGCGGGTAAGGTGAAGCTGGTGGCATTCGATTCGAGCGAGGGGTTGGTGGCGGATCTGACTGCCGGAGTTATCGACGCGCTGATCGCGCAGGACCCGTTTAAGATCGGCTATGAAGGCGTAAAGGCCGTCACCGAAAAGCTCGACGGCAAGTCACCCGCGAAGAAGATCGATTTGAGCGCCACCGTTATCACGAAGGCGGATCTCGATAAACCGGAGATCAAAAAGCTGCTCCACCCCGAC
>Ga0326727_10018985_pt1 | contig 13931 bp, 7 predicted proteins | sample MB2enrmetagenome_FD_207643 | JGI IMG/M metagenome (GOLD analysis project Ga0326727, IMG submission 207643) | Lab enriched peat soil microbial communities from McLean, Ithaca, NY, United States - MB29MY | ecosystem: Environmental > Terrestrial > Soil > Wetlands > Peat | place: USA: New York... | reverse complement strand
CCCGCAAGCGGCATTCGGCGATCGATTCGATATACACCACCACCGGCTGCGTCTACGCCATGCGCCGCAGCCTGATTCGTCCCATGCCGCCGGACACGCTTACCGACGACGCAGCGCTGCCCCTCGGAGCTTTCTTCGGCGGCTATCGAGTGATTCTCGACCCCGCGGCCATCGCTTTCGACTATCCCGCCAGCAGGGGCGTGGAGTTTTACCGCCGCTTTCGCACGCTCGCCGGCATGTGGCAGGTGTTCACGCGTATGCCGCAACTATTCACCAGCGCCAACCGCATGCGCTTCCACTTCCTCTCGCACAAGTTCAGCCGGCTCGTGCTGCCGTGGACGCTCCTGGTCTTCGTGGGTGCAACGCGGGCGCTGCCGCACTCGCTGTTTCGCACCTGGCTTTTGCTCGCCGAGGCCGCGCTTCCCGCTCTCGGTTTGCTCGACGCCATGATGCCCGCGGGGTTTCCTCTCAAGCGGCTCACTTCTCCTGCCCGGACTTTCATCGTGATGAACGGGCTTTCGCTTGCCGCCATCGCGGTTTTCTTTGTGCCTGCCGAGCGCCTCTGGAAGCCGACGAAATAGGTCTCACCACACGTGCGTTGCGACAATCTCCGGCGATCCCGAGCTTCCCCGAATCACCGGCGCACTCAGCACGATCTGAATATTCCGGCGTTCCCAGCCGCGCGGCGCCACGCGATCCAGTTCCGCCATGCGCGATTCCTCCGCCAGAAACTCGCCGGCCGCGATCGTGCCGTACCGCGTGATGCCCGCCGCCACCACCACCGGCTGCTTCGTGGTCCGGTCGAGCACGCGCGACACGATCGCATAATCCCGGCCGAACTGCAGATACGGCACGGACCAGTCCACCGTCCAGTCGGCGCGCAGAGGGTTCTGCCGGTCGCGGATCAGAGAGACCTGGCGCACCGTATCGAATTCGAAGCGGTAGCGGAGCGGCCCGGTGAGCCGCAGCGTCCAGTCGTTGTCGAACGCGCCAATCAGAATCGCCGGACCTTCCGTCAGATCCGCCAGTGTGGCCGACGCCTCCTGCCGGATGTGGAATTGCTTCCCCTTGGCGCGGAGCAATCCGGCGAGCCGGGCCATGGTCAGCGCGTCCGAAAACGCCACCTTCTCCCGTTCCGAGCGATGCAGATCGAACAGCGTCAGCGTTTCTTCCGATGACCCAGCCGTGGAGCCCGTCGGTATGGCCCGTTCAGCGCTCCCGATGCACAGGACAGCGCGATTGGGCGACGCCAGCACCGGCGCCCAGAACCGGTCCGACGCCGTGGCCCCCGGCCGCCGGAACCGCGGCGCCAACAGGACCACCGCAACACCGAGGGCCAGCACCACACAGGCCAACACGAGCCACCGAACCCGGCTGGTCTTTCGCGCCGCGGGAAGATTCTCGAGCAATGCCGGCGCCGGCGCAGGGCGGAATGTGGGGACGTAGGAGCCCAACGGCAGCTCGATGATCACCCCGTCATGCTGCCCTTCTTCGAGGTAGTACTGCTGCAGCCTCTTGCGAACCTCGCCGGCCGTGGTCCGCACCACATGGTCGAGATTCGTGTCGTAATCGGGCTCGCGCCCGAAGACCTGAACGCCCAGCGTTCGCTCCTTCAGCGCCTCGGAAGGGTCGTCCAGTGTCTTCTCCACGACATAACGAAGAAGCTTTGGGTACCGCCGGCTGTTGGCGAACAGAGCATGCGCCAGAACTCTCTCCAGTTCCTCGCGAACAGCGCTGCGCTCCGCCTCTGTTTCCGGGAAGGATGCCCCGGCCGGCGGCGGGATGCTCTCGGAAACCCTGGGAAGCGCCATTTGCCCGCACACATTATATCTCGCGACGATTTGGGACACCCGCGTCAAGTCTATGAGAGAAAACCGGTTCCACTCGCGACGTGGGGCGCGACGGTCGCGCCCTGATTCTGGTCTTGTGCCCGCCCCTCAAATCGTGTTCACTAAGAAACGCCACTGTTGGAATTCAAACAATGAAAAGACTCTTCCTCGCAGTTTCGATCCTTGCCGCCTCGTCTCTCTTCGCGCAGTTCGGCGCTCCCCAAAAGCCGAAGGGCCCGTGGATGGACAAAAGCCTTTCCCCCGACCAGCGCGCCGATCTGGTGGTCAAGCAGCTCACCCTCGACGAGAAGATTTCCCTCGTACACGGGGTTGGCTGGGATTTCCAGACACGGCCGGGCAGCACCTCCGGGTCGCTGGGCAACGCGGGATACATTCGCGGCATTCCCCGGCTGGGCATTCCCGATCTGCAGATGGCCGACGCCGCGGTGGGTGTCACCCACTCTTCCGTTTTCGGCCGCTATTCCACCCCGCTGCCCGACGGCATCGCCGAGGCGTCGAGCTGGGACCCGGATCTCGCGCGCGAATACGGCGCGCTCATCGGCCGCGAGCTGCGCGATCAGGGCTACACCATGTCGCTTGGCGGCGGCATCGACATCACCCGCGAACCGCGCAACGGCCGCAACTTCGAATACCGCGGCGAAGATCCCATTCTCGCCGGCGCCATCGTCGGCGCGGAGATGAAGGCCCTCCAGGAACAGGGCATCGTCGGCGACCTGAAGCACTACGCCATGAACGACACCGAGAGCGGGCGCTCCTTCGTCAACGTCAGGATTGGCAAGCGCGCCATGCGCGAGAGCGATCTGCTGGCCTTCGAGATCGCCCTCAAAGGTTCCAACGCCGCCGCGGTCATGTGCTCCTACAACCTGGTGAACGGCGACTACGCCTGCGAGAACGACTACCTTCTGAATCAGGTTCTGAAGAAGGACTTCGGCTTCCCGGGCTTCGTCATCTCCGACTGGGGCGCAACGCACAGTACCGTGAAGGCGGCCCTGGCCGGCCTCGATATGCAGATGCCCGAGCCTACCTTCTTCAACGAACCGCTGAAGAAGGCGGTGGAGAGCGGTGAGGTCCCCATGGCGCGCCTCGATAACATGGTGCACCGCATTCTGCGCAGTGAATTCGCCGTCGGCCTCTTCGACAAGCCCGACGATCGCCGCGTTCCCGATATCTTTCACGGCCTCGAAGTGGCCGAGCGCGTGGCCGAACAAACCATCGTTCTGCTGAAGAACGCGAATGAACAGTTGCCGTTGTCCGCCTCCGCCGTCCACTCCATCGCCGTCATCGGCTCGCACGCGGACGTCGGCGTGCTCTCCGGCGGCGGTTCCGCGCAGGTGGATGCCATCGGCGGCAACGCGGTGCCCGGTGGGAATCCCTGGGAGCAGGTGGTGTGGCATCGCTCGTCGCCCATGAAAGCCATTCAGGCAAAGGCGCCCAGCGCGAAAGTGCAATACGATCCAGGCAAAGACGTGAACGCCGCCGCGGCGCTGGCCAAAGCTTCCGATGTCGCCATCGTGTTCGTCAATCAGCCCACCAGCGAAGGCGCCGATGTGCCCAGCCTCTCGCTTCCCGATAAACAGGACGACCTGGTGAGCGCCGTTGCCGCCGCCAATCCGCACACCATCGTGGTCGTCGAGTCCGGCGGTCCCGTCACCATGCCGTGGATCGATCAGGTGAGCGCCGTGCTCGAAGCCTGGTATCCCGGCCAGCGCGGAGGCGAGGCCATCGCCGGAATTCTCTTCGGCGACGTGAATCCGACCGCCAAGCTGCCCGTCACTTTCGCCCGCTCGGAAGCCGATCTGCCGCACCCGAAGGAACAGTTGCAGCCGCCGCCGCGCGCGGGTGAGGAGGTTCCCATGTTCCCCGGCGCACCGTGGAAGATCAACACCCGCCGCTTCGATATCGAGTATGACGAAGGACTGCTCGTTGGCTACAAGTGGTACGACGCCCGCGGCAGGCAGCCGCTTTTCCCCTTCGGCTTCGGCCTTTCCTACACGAGGTACGGTTATTCAAACCTGCAGGTCTCGCCGGCTCGGGTGAGCTTCGAAGTGAAGAACACCGGCACGAAAGCCGGCGCGGAAATCGCCGAGGTCTATGCGACTCTTCCGCAGGCCTCGGGTGAGCCGTTCAAACGGCTGGTGGCCTTCCGGAAGGTGTGGCTCCAGCCCGGCGAATCCAAACCCGTAACGCTCGACCTCAACCCGCACTACCTGTCCATCTTCAATGAGGAGAAGAATGCGTGGGAACTGGTCCCCGGCGAGTACACCATCCAGGTGGGCGGCTCCTCGCGCGACCTCCCGCTGCAGGGCACGGCGCGCATCGAATAACCGGGCCGTGGGGCGGCCTCGCCGGCCGCGGCGGGCTCTCAGCCCGCCTCCTCCGCCTACGCCGGCTCCGGATTCAGCGCACGCACCGACGCTTCGATTCACGGCGTTGAAGTCCGCCCCCAATTCTATCGCCGCTGAGCCGCGACCAGAGGGAGCAGGATTCCACCGCGCCCCATGATAGCTTTGAGAAAGCCGGGCGGGAGTAACTCAATGGTAGAGTCACAGCCTTGCAAGGTGGGTATGCCTGTTTTATTTTCATAACATTGCATCCCCGATATTGTGCAATTCTGCGCAGACCCGGACCGGTCTCGATGTCCTCGCGTTCACTTCGATGTCCGGGTAGTCTACGGTGTGGACGGCCCGTCTCAGACGGGGGAGGTCACAGGTTCGAGTCGGATCGCCGAGCGCCTGTCGGAAAGCTGGGCGTCGGGCAATCCAACGCAAGTGACATCCACTCGCATTTTGCCGGGAACGCGAAATCGCCGAGCACTCGCAAGCGACCGGCAATCACCAGTGGCGTGGCCGCAGCCGCTCATCGGCAATCTTGCCAGGAGTCTTTCGCCCGGACCTGATCGACCAGAAGGCGCACGCCCTGATTGTCAGACGGATTCAGCCATAGCATGCGGTCGAAGATGCGCCCAGCCTCCTCGAAACGGCCCAGGCGCCAAAGGCAAAGCCCGAAGCCGTGCATGCAGCGCAGCAACGGCCGGTTGTCGATCCAACCCCACGGCAGCACACCGTCGAACCCTTCGCCGAACGATAACTCGCCGATCCGGAATCCCGCCTCGTAATGACGAATAGCATCCTCCGGCCGTCCATCGAAGACTAAGTTTCCAAGGTGGGCGTGCGCGTCCAGACAGCGGAGATCGGCCTGGCAGAGATCCATCAATATCTTGTACGCACCCGCCCGGTCGCCAGAGTCCTTACGGTCGTTCGATTCGCCAATGGGATCAGAAAATGGATCGTCAGAGTCCAGCCCCGGCAGGACCTGCTCCATCTCAAACTCCGGTCGTGGGCCGCGGGCGATGATCGGTCTGGCCCACTCCTCGATCGGCTCCCCCTCCTCGCCCCAATAGTGCTCCGCGGGATTCCAGATGCCTCGCTCGTCCAGCCGCAACGGGACCAACGCCAACGCCTTCGCATCGAGCCGCGTTGACTCGATAGCGCCGGAAAGATAAGGATTGCCTGCGTATGTCCACTGCTTCGCCGGCCGGACCACGGCGATCTCTCCGGGCGCCACGTCCCTGAGTCGGCTGGCACGGAACGTGAGGGTCCGGTCGTCATTCAAAAGACGGCAGCGAGCGACCTTCTGCCTTACCGACAGGACCACCAACTCGACAGTGCCGTCAGGGTGGAGGGCCGCGGCAGTCTGGCGCCGAGCCTTGCCGCGAGTGCCCGGTGGAAACGGCGCAATCCCCATCCACTTGCGGTACGCAGCAAGGTAACGCCCGCCCTGCGTGCTGAGCGGCATTACCACTTCGGAAGCCGCCACTGCGTGTTTCGTGCCATCCGCCCGGCGGCATGTTGCGGTGAGCCCACGCCGCTCGTTCCCGTCGTAGTCGAACTTTTTCACCTGAACTGGTTCGCCGATCACCGTGGCCTCGCAAGGCACTGGGATGTCGTCCTCGAAGGCCTGGCGGAAGGCCCACAACTGCTCGTCTTCCCCGTTTGCGTCAACCGTGATGTCCTCGACGAGTTCGTCGAGAGCTTTTTCGATGCCTGGCCGGTCTTCCTTCTTCATGAGCGGTCTCCCTCGCGCCCTCCGCCCCAGCGGGCCCTCGCGCGTTCCACGAACGATGGCTGCTTCTTGTGCCCGGCGCCCGCCGCGACTGCCTCAAATCCGGAAATGAAACCGGTCTTGCGGCGATGATTGCTTCGCACCTGACGTACCGTCTCTTCCCATTCGGCCACCAGCCCGGCCCGCGCGTAGCATCGCCGGGCACGCTCAAAGTTAGAGATGGCGGCATCGTAGTACCTACTCTTCCCGGCCTTGACGATGCGCATTGCTTGTGAACGCCAGAGGCGGGCGGCAGCTTCAGGGTGGGTCTTTTCCAGCTTCATTGCCGCAGGCTCGGTGGCGTAATGGCTCACAGCTTCCAGCGCTTCGCCGGTAGCGCCACGCACCCGGTCCGCGAGGCGTTCTGTTTCCCTGGTCCCAACGAACAACTCCATCGCCGAGTGCAAATCGGCGCTCACCGCCGCTTCCATGGTCTTCTCGTGCCAAACGGCGCGCTGGGCTTTGGGCACGAACCGCATGACTTCCTCATAGGCGTACTTGGAGGGGTGCTCCTGATACTCGGCCCAGGCAGCATCGAGCGCCTCATCTCCCCTGCCAAGTCTGGTGAGCAGTTCACGCTGGAGGCGGGCCAGATCGTAGCCAGCCGCGGAGCCGTGCGGGGTCTTGCGGTCCAGATCGATTCCGCGCTCGACCCACCCCAGCGCAAGACTCGGTTTGCGAGAGACGTGGATTGTGGCGAGGGCCAGGCAGTCCTGCGCGGTAAGGCCGGTCTCCTGAGTCAGCGCCTCGTAGGCGGCCACATTTCTCCGTGCCAGATAGATCGCGCGCAGAACCTCGCTCCAGCGCCGGCGGTTGTACTCGGGTTGGATGGGCGCGGCCTCGAAACGCGCTCTGGCCAGCTTCTCGAAGGCAACGCGCCCGGCCTTGTCCAATGCCTTCGTGACATCCTTCTCGATCTGATAACAGAAAGCGTGAGGGTCATCGTCCATCCAGGCGAGAAGCCTTGCGGCCGTCCCGTTCGGATCGGCGTCCGAAGCCTGACGGGCTTTGACCCAGCGGCAGATGAGATCCTGGGCAAACTGTCCGAAACTGCCGCTGGAATCGTCGAGTTCCTCGGCCTTGGCATGGCAGCACGCCAGGAAGGTCTCGTACAGTCCGGCGGCCCTGGCCGCATCGGTCGCGATCAGTCCCTCAATCCTGCCGACAATTTTTTCAAGTTCGCTCACGAACGAGAAGCAGGTCCGGTCGTGAATGAATGCTCCCGGCCTGAGCGCCAATTCGATCTGGTGTTCAATCGGGTCTCTTCGCATAGTGAGTCTGGGAGGCCGGGACAATCAGGCCAGCATATACTGGCGCTTCGGGTCGTGCGGACCCGTGCCGATTTCGACCAGCAGGCCGCGCGAGGTCATCGCCTTCAACCGGGTCAGGGTGGCTCGCTGCGAAAGTCCGACGTGCTTCGCCACGCCCGCCGTCGACCGCGCAACTCCATCTCCGAGCAATGCGAGAATGCGCTTGTCCGTGCCGTCCGAATCGGGCTGTCTGACCCGCGTGCTGGAAATCGTCACACGAAAATGCGTCCCAATTTCTTCCAGTCTGGGTGCCGTCAGACCAGCCTCCTGGCAGGCAGCGGCCATTCGCTGAACCCCGCTGCCCCATTGTTCAATCAGGTGCAGCTCGTGGAAAACGCGTCCGATTACGCGATTCCGCAACTTGGAGACACCCTGCATAATATCCTCGATGGTCAGTCCAAACGGCAGAAGGCCGGGATTCTCGATTTCGATTCGGTCGTCAAACAGAGCAATTCGAATGGGCGCCCCTTGCTGGGCGTAGTCCGCATGAACGATGGCATTCATGACCGCCTCCCGGATGGCCAACAGCGGCACCGACCAACGATCCTCCCTGTGGACACCCGCGACGGTCGATTCTCGCATCAGGTGTTTGTGGGCGAAGGCCATCGCTTCTTCCGCGGCACGAGGCAGGAACGAGCGGATCTCCGCGGAATCCAGCAGACGCATTCGATTCGTTCCGGCAAAGCGCCCCGCCTGAATCCAGGCATCCGGGAACCGCGCGAACCTGTTCTTGCCGAAAAGAAGCAACCCTCCGACGGTGGGCACCTGGCGGCCCTGGTGCTCCGTGACGATACGCAGAGTCTTCCATGCCTGGGAAGTGATTTGCCGGTAAGGCGCAAACAACTCGGAAGCAGCTCGGAAGTCGATGGCTTCCGACTTCAGGTCCGGGATGGCCTGTTCGTCGAACGAGTTCATCCGATTCAGGCGTTTCAACTCGTCGATCTGGAGCGCCTCCGCTTTTCGGTTGGTCGAGCCCACCCGGATGAAGACGCCGTCATCGGGTCCCAGCCGTTCCAGGTAGTGTGGGCGCGTGTTACTGGGATAGACCTGCACGGCCAGCACATTCAGATTCCGCCACGGCACCACCTCGATATCCGGAATGAGGCGCGGACGGATCGAATCGGAGACCAGGTTTGCGAGTCTCTCTTCCGCTGCAAGCACGTCGGGAACGCCGCGGACGTTCCTGGACCCATCCTCGACACCGATGACGACAATACCGCCAGCGGTGTTCGCGAATGCAACCAGGCACTTGAGAATGCCCTCCGGGGATGACAAATCCCGCTTGTATTCGAGGGTCTTCCCCTCGTGACGCTTCAGCAGTTCGACGACTCTCACAACTCCGCATTCTACTCGGAAGTACTACTCGCCGCAAGGCTTCCGACTGGTCAGCGGTGTCAATCGTGGGTCGAATCGGTGGACCGACCGGTCCGCGCGACGGGGTCTTCGGGCGTCGCGAGTCCGGGCTGTGACTCCAGCCGTTGCGGAGCGTCGAGTCCTTCACTTTTCTCCTTTGAATCTGGTATGATAGCGATGGTTTGGCTGCCGGGTTCCCAAGTCCCCCGATCCTTAGTTGTTGTGCATTTTCTGCAATCAAGCTTCGGGATAAACCACTGAATTTGTTAGCCTCTGATTATGGGCTGTCTTTTGATGTGTCCGCATGGTGGAGCACGATGGCCAATCAGTAATTGAAAAAGCGGGAGTAACTCAATGGTAGAGTCACAGCCTTCCAAGCTGTTGGTTGCGGGTTCGATTCCCGTCTCCCGCTCCAGCCTCTGGCCGGCACCCCCTGCATCTAACCGGCCCGTTAGACCCTGTTGAGGCCGCATCCATTGACGCCCGGCCCGCCCGCCGCTCACAATAGAGCACTTTGATCACTCTCCGGCAGGACCTTGTCCACGGGCTGCGCATCCTGGCGAAGAAGCCCGTCTTCACTCTTGTCGCGGCGTTTTCGCTCGCTCTCGGCATCGGCCTGAACACCGCAATCTTCACGCTGGTCAACAGCATCCTTCTGCATTCGCTTCCTTACCGCGACCCCGATCGCCTGGTCGGCATTCTCAGCGTCCCACCCGGCCACGCCGATCAGCCCGGCGCCGTATCCGTGCCCGATGTTTTCCAATTCAGGGAACGCGCTCGATCCTTCGAGGCTCTGGGCGCAGGCGTCGCCAGCGAGGCGGACTTCGGCGCGTCCGAGAACGGCCTGCCCGCCGAACGTGTCGAAGGCGAGTTCGCCACCCCCGGCCTCTTCCAGGCTCTCGGCGTCCAGCCGCTGATGGGCCGTCCCTTCACCGAGAAGGAAGATGAGGTGGACAACACCGCCCCGGTTATCCTGATCAGCTATCGCCTGTGGCAGCGCCGCTTCGCCGGCGACCGCAACATCGTCGGCCGCGACATCCTGGTCAACGGCCGCAACACCACCATCATCGGCGTCATGCCGCCCGATTTCCGTTTCACCGATGAGCACGCCAACTATCTCGCTCCCATCGTCCTCAACCATTTCCAACTGCGCGGATCGGTCCGCTTCTTCACCGTCGCCGCTCGCCTTAAACCCGGCGTCACCATCCAGCAGGCGCAAAGCGAAATGAATTCCCTCTGCGCGCAGCTCGCCCGCGAGTTTCCGCGGCACGACACCGCGCAGGGCCAGCCGTGGACGGCCCGCGTCCAGCCCATCCGCAAAGCTCTGTTCGGATTCATCAACCGGCCTCTGATGCTGCTGCAGGGCGCGGTCCTGTTTGTGCTTTTGATCGCCTGCGCCAACGTGGCGGCGTTGCTGCTGGCGCGCGCCTCTTCGCGGTATACCGAAGTCGCCATCCGTGCCGCGCTCGGCGCCAGCCGCGGCCGTATCATCCGCCAGTTCCTCACCGAGAGCCTGCTGCTTTCCGTGTTTGGCGGGGTCCTCGGCGTCGCGCTCGCGTGGGCTGCCGTGCGTGCGCTGGTCGGCATGGCGCCTTCCTGGCTTCCGCGGCTGCACGCCATCGGCATCGATGCTTCGGTCCTCGGCTTCACCTTGCTGGTCTGCCTGCTGACGGGTCTGCTGTTCGGCATTGTTCCCGCCATCCAGGGATCGCACGCCAGCTTCGTCGAATCGGTGAAGGACGCCACTCGCGGAGGAACGTCCGGCGGTGCGCGCACACGGCTGCGCGCCGCGCTGGTGACCGGCCAGCTTGCGTTGTCTCTGATGCTGCTGGTGGGAGCCGGCCTGCTTATTCGCAGCTTCCTTCAGCTTCAGGGCGCCGACCTCGGCTGCGACCCGAAAGGCCTGCTCACCTTCCGCTTCCGTTTCGAAGAGAAACAAAGCGGGAAACCTATTGGCATCTACAACGCCGTACCCCTGTGGGAAATGAGCCCGGCCCCAACCGCCGAGCTCTCCCGCGTCCTCGATCGGCTCAGGAGCGTGCCTGGCGTCGTCTCCGTCGGCGGCAGCATCTATCCGCCCATCTGCCTGAACTACCCGATGAACTTTACGATCGACGGCCGGCCCGCGGCGAACCCCGACGATTTCAGTGCCGACTTCTTCCCGGTGACCCCCAACTTCTTCGCCACTATGAGAATCCCCATGCTGCGCGGCCGCGACTTCACCGCTCGCGACACCGTCAACGCTCCGTGGGTCGCCATCGTCAACCAGACCATGGCGCGCCGCTTCTTCCCGCACGAGAACCCCATCGGCAAGCGCCTCCGCGTCGATCTCTCCGCCGAGGATCAGTACCGCGAGATCGTTGCCGTCGTGGGCGACATCCCCGCCACGCATCCGCAGACGAGGCAGGACCCCGCCATCTTCGTTCCCTTTGTCCAGCAGGCCGTCCACGTCACCGGTCCCAACACCGGGTTTCATCTCGAGCTGACCTACCTGCTGCGCACCCAGGGCGACCCCATGAGCATGCTGCCTGCCGTGCGCCGCGCCGTAGCCGAAATCGACCGTAACCGCCCGCTCACCGACCCGCGTACCGAAGAGTCGTATCTGGCTGAACAGGTCGAATACCCGCGCTATTACTCCATGCTGCTGGGCTTGTTCGCGGCGGTCGCCACCGGGCTGGCCGCGGTGGGCATCTACGGCGTGATGGCCTACGCGGTGGAGCAGCGCACCCGCGAAATCGGCATTCGCATGGCGCTCGGCGCCGGCGGCTGGGATGTCCTGAAGCTCATCTTCCGCCAGGCCGTCGTGGTCATCGCCATCGGCGTGGCCATCGGCATTGCCGGAGCCATGGCCCTCACTCGTTACATTTCCTCGGAGATCTGGGAAGTGAAGGCCAGCGACCCGCAGACTTACGCCGGCGTGACCGTGCTCCTCATCTGCATCGCGCTCATCGCGTGTCTCGCGCCCACCCGCCGCGCCGTCCGCGTGGACCCCAACGACGCCCTGCGATACGAGTAGACGCTGCAAGCGCTCATCGACGCGCCATCGCTTACCGAGCCGCGACCAAAGGAAGCGGTTTCGGACTTCGGTTTCAGTGCGCCAGTAAGGCCGCCGTGCCGGAGCATGTCCGGGCATCGAGTACCCCGACGTGACTGCATCCGGGGCTTGCGATATGTCAATGTCGGTGCGTAGGCATCGGCGGCCCTGTATGTTGGACGCATCGATCCCGTGGAAAAGTTCCACGTTCCGGGTCGCGCGTTAACGAGGCTACAACTCCCGGAAGCGCGCGCTGAAATGGCGCAGGAAAGGCGGCTCGTAGACGATCTCCAGTCCGCGCAGCGAGTCCTTCCGCTCGTTCACCTCGAGGATCGCTTCCACCAGATAGTCGATGTGGCTTTGCGTATAGACCCGGCGAGGGATGGCCAGGCGCAGCAGCTCGTAGCGGGCCTTCTCGCCGAACATCACCGAGCCGATCTCCACGGAGCGCACTCCGGCGTGCCGATACAGCTCCACCGCCAGCGCCTGGCCGGGGAACTGGTGCTTCGGAATGTGCGGGAGCATGCGGCCCGCGTCGATGTACACCGCATGGCCGCCAGGCGGCTCGACGATGGGCACGCCGTGGTCGGCGATGTGCCGCCCCAGATACGCGGTGGATGCGATTCGATACTCCAGATACTCGGGCTGGAGCACTTCTTCCAGACCCACGGCGATGGCCTCCAGATCGCGTCCGGCCAGCCCGCCATAGGTCGGGAAGCCCTCGGTGAGAATCAGCAGGTCCTTCTCCTGCTCGGCCAGGCGGTCGTCGTTGGTGCATAGCAGGCCGCCGATATTGGCGAAAGCGTCTTTCTTTGCCGAGAACGTGCAGCCGTCGGCCAGGCGGAACATCCGTTGTGCTATTTGCTTCGGCTGCAGATCCGCGTAGCCGGGCTCCTGCTGGCGAATGAACCAGGCATTTTCGGCGAAACGGCAGGCGTCCAGATACAGCGGGATGCGGTGCCTGCGGGTGACTTCGCGCACGGCCTCGATGTTGGCCATGGACACCGGCTGCCCGCCACCGGAATTGTTGGTGACGGTGATCATCACCAGCGGCACCCGCTCGCGCCCATGCTCGGCGATCAGGCGCTCCAGCGCATCCACGTCCATGTTGCCCTTGAAGGGAATGCGCGCCTGCGTGTCGGCGGCCTCCCTCATCGGCAGATCCACGGCCTCGGCGCCGGTGAACTCGATGTTGGCGCGAGTGGTGTCGAAATGCGTGTTGTTGGGGACAACGTGGCCGGGTTTGCAGAGAACCGAAAACAGGATGCGCTCGGCCGCGCGGCCCTGATGCGTGGGGATCACGTGGCGGAAGCCCATCAAACCATCCACCACGCGCCGCAGGCGGTAGAAGCTCTCGCTGCCGGCGTAGGATTCGTCGCCGCGCATCACTGCCGCCCACTGCTCGGTGGACATGGCGCTGGTGCCGGAATCGGTGAGCAGGTCCAGCAGAATGTCCGAGGCGTGAAGCTGGAACAGATTGAAACCGGCTTCGGCGAGCAGCTTCTCCCGTTGCTCGCGGGTGGTGCGCCGCAGCGGCTCCACGCTCTTAATGCGAAACGGCTCGATGATGGTCTTCACGTTGCGTCCCGGCTCATTCTACCTCAACGCCGCAATGTCGCGTGAAATCCGGCATTTCGGCGTGCGACGCGTACCGTACGTGGTGAAAACCCGATACACTTGCATGCACAGTCGTGCAGAAGTGCGCGTGCAATGCAGCATCTCCTGCGGAATTGTTAGGGATTGTGTTAGGGATTGTGTTGACAAGGCAGTCCGACTCCGATACGATTGCACCGTACTTATTACGATCCACTAAACAAAGGAAATTACAGGAGATAGTTATGGCACTGCTTTACGGTCGGTGGCGGGGCCTGTCGATATCGAGAATATCGAGAATATGTGCGGTGTCAGCATTCGCCGTGCTCTGGTCAGTTAACGGATTGTCTCAAGAGACATGCCAACAAGAGTGCAATAACGCCTACACGTCCTGCGAGAGCCAGGTCTCAACTACTTATTCTGCCTGCGCGAGTAAAGCGCAGAACGATTACCTTAACTGCCAGGAACAGTCCATGGCGGATTACGGTGCCTGCTACCAGCAATGCGAGACTGAATATTACATTCAATCTGAGGTCATAGCGTGCCAAAATGGGTGCCTCCTCGAGGAGCAGGGATCCCTGTCGGGCTGCTCTACGCTGAAGGCGGGAGAGATGAGTGGTTGTCAGAGCGCCGAGGATGCCGCGAATGCCGGGTGCTCCCAGGCAGCCGCTGTTTGTGGGAGTTCCTGTA
>Ga0326727_10018984_pt1 | contig 13931 bp, 18 predicted proteins | sample MB2enrmetagenome_FD_207643 | JGI IMG/M metagenome (GOLD analysis project Ga0326727, IMG submission 207643) | Lab enriched peat soil microbial communities from McLean, Ithaca, NY, United States - MB29MY | ecosystem: Environmental > Terrestrial > Soil > Wetlands > Peat | place: USA: New York... | reverse complement strand
GCGGAGAGCATTTCAAACACCTCAATGGCTTCACTTCATTTGAAAAAAGCAGAAATCCGGACTTGCCAATGCCCGATATCTTATTGTGAAATTTGCCGAAATTACCAACCCAAGAAGAAGCGCTACCGCAGGGGCAGGTGGTTGAAATTGTGCATGACGATGACCCCGACGGCCCCATCGGCGTGAAGTTCGGAGGATGGCGCAGATTTTCGCATTTGCTCGAGGGCGAAGACACCACCGTCCGCTTCTTGGAGATGGAGCTTCGGAAGGACGAAGACTGGTCGCTTGAGGTTAAGGTGTATCAATGTTACGGGCATAATATGTGGCATAGCATCGCCACCCTCAAGGAACCATTCGATTCCAAGAAGATCTGCAAGGCTGAGGGATGCACAAATCTCAACGTCAGGCGATGCCTCGTTAACATCTGGGGCACCGTCTACGAGATTGATTTCTGTGAAACCTGCGCAACGGCGTATCATGGTATGTTGGGGGAGAGCTTTCCCCGAAAGGCGCCGGAGCCCGTTGCGGCATGAGTTCGAATAAATACAGGGGCGCACCAGCAACAACGGGGCGCTCTTTTTCTTTTGTCCAGCGCCCACCTCCAGTAGTGAAGATGTAAAGATCGCCAGCTAAAGTCCCCGCGCAAGCGGGGGCTTTTATATAAGCGAACATGCGCACCTGTTATCAATCTGTTAAACTTATAGTGATGACAGAAGAACTATCGCTCGACGCGCTCGCAAGAGAAACTCCCGACGAAATTTTTGTAGCGCTTCACACTTCTACGAAAGGACTTTCGGCGCAAGAGGCCGCCGCGCGGCTGAGACAATACGGGCCGAACGAGTTTGCGGGAAAGAAAAAACTACAGCCATTCCTGATATTCTTTTCGAAGTTTCGGAATCCGCTACAGATCCTTTTGATCGCGGCAGCGATCATCTCGGGTATATTAGGGTCGCACATCGAAGCGATCATCATTTTGGTGATCGTGTTCGGCAGCGCGTTCATCGATTTTTTTAACACGTACAAATCCGCGCAAGCCGCGGAAGCGTTGCAGGAAAAAGTGACGATCACCGCCGCGGTGATGCGCGGCGGCGAGCTGAAGGAGCGCAACATGCGCGAGGTGGTACCGGGCGATATTTTTACGCTTGAGGCGGGCGACCTTGTTCCCGCCGACGCGATCGTCATTGAGGCGCACGATCTGTTTTTGAACGAAGGCGTGTTGACGGGGGAATCGTTGCCGGTGGAGAAGATTGCGGGCGGCGCGGACGCGGGCAAGGCCGTCGCCGCGACGCACGCAGCGCGCACGGTGCTCCTTGGCACGAGCGTGGTGTCCGGCAAGGGCACGGCGGTGGCGGTACTCACTGGCGAGCACACGAGCGTCGGCAACATCGCGGACAAGCTCAAGCGGCCGGACGCGCCGACGGAGTTCGAAAAAAATCTCAAAGATTTCAGTCTCTTCATTTTCCGCACCACGCTATTTTTGGTGCTTGCCGTTATCCTACTGAATATTTTTGTGATCCGGCGTGACCCGCTCCAGATATTTATCTTTGCTGTCGCGATCGCGGTCGGGCTCACGCCGGAACTCTTGCCGCTCATCGTCACGAGCAATCTTGCCAAGGGTGCGATCGAGATGTCCAAGAATGGCGTGATCGTCAAAAAGCTGGCGGCGATCCATAACTTTGGCAGCGTGGATGTGCTCTGCACGGACAAGACCGGCACGCTTACCGAGGATCATATCACGCTCATCAAATGCGTCGACGCCACCGGCGCAGAGAGCGACGAGACGAACCTGTGGGGCTATCTGAGCAGCAAGAACCTGACTGGCGTACGCGGCGTGCTTGATGAAGCGATCGAGAGATTTAAAAAGATCGATATCGCCGGCTGGGAAAAAGTGGACGAGATCCCATTCGACGCCGAACGAAAGTTGGAATCGGTGATCGTCAAGAAAGGGAAGGATACAGTATTGATCGCGAAGGGTGCGCCGGAGGAGATATTGAAGATCGCGGATCATTATGACGGACATCTTAGCGTGAGCGGTAAGGCGATCACGCCTAAAAAAATCACGCCCGCGATGCGTGCAAAGATCAATAAGGAATATGAGGCGTTGAGTGCCGACGGTTTCCGCGTGCTCGCGCTCGGCATAAAGGAGGTCGCGCACAAAACGACGCCGTACGACAAAAAGGATGAGAGCGGCATCTCTTTCGTCGGTTTTCTCGCGTTCCTCGATCCACCGAAGAAGAGCGCAAAGGACACGCTCGCCAAAATGGCGGCGCACAACGTGGCGATCAAGATCATCACCGGCGACAATTTTTTGGTAACGAAAAAGATCGCGGACGAGATCGGCCTGCCGATCGTGGGCGCGATCACGGGCGATGAGATGGCAAAAATGAACGAGCATGAGCTGCATGCCAAAGTGGAACAGGCGAACATCTTTACCCGCGTCAATCCCGAGCAGAAGGAGCACATCATCCGCATCCTGCGCGAGAACAAGCACGTGGTGGCGTATATGGGCGATGGCGTGAACGACGTGCTCTCTATTAAAGAGGCGGACGTCGGCATCTCGGTCAACAATGCGGTGGATATCGCCAAGGAAACGGCGGACATCATTCTGCTTAAGAAAGGGCTCGGCGAGATCATCGACGGCATCGTGGAAGGGCGCAAGACGTTCGCCAACACGTTCAAATATCTGATGATGGCGCTCTCGTCGAACTTCGGCAACATGTTCAGCATGCCGATCGCGTCCGTGTTTCTGCCGTTTTTGCCAATGACCGCGCCGCAGATCTTGCTTAACAACTTTCTTTACGATTCGTCACAGCTCTCGATCCCGTTCGACAAAGTTGATCAGGATTTTCTCGCGCGGCCAAAAAACTTCAACATTCAGTATATGAAGAAGTTCATGTATATCTTTGGGCCACTGTCGTCGCTTTTTGATTTCGCCACGTTCGGTGTCCTGCTGCTCGTGTTGCACGTGAATGGCATGGCGTTCCAAACGGGCTGGTTCCTGGAATCCATCGCCACGCAAACGCTCGTCGTGAACATCATCCGAAGCAAGTTTAACTTCTGGGCGAACGGGGGACCGAGCAAGGCGCTCGTCCTCGCCACGTTCGGCGCGGTCGCCGTCGGCTGGGGCATCACGTACTCGTTCCTCGGCCCCGCGTTCGGTTTTGCAAAGTTTGGGCTCTATCCGGTGCTATTAATTTTGGCGATCGTCGTGGCGTATCTTTTACTTGTGGAGTTCGTGAAAAAATACTTCTTCAGGAAATATAAATATTTGATCGAGAAATAAAAAGATGCTATCCCTCATTCAAGTTTTTTTCGCGATTTTCGGCGTTTTGGACCCCATAGGGAACATCCCGTTTTTCCTTACCTTCGCCGCGCCGCTCGACAGGGAAGGAAAAAATAGGTTTGCCCGCTCCGCCATACTTTACGCCGGCGGTATCCTTATCATCTTCATGTTTTTAGGGAACGGCATCCTGAACCTTTTCCAGATCTCCCTGGAGAGCTTTCGCATCGCCGGTGGCATCGCCCTTTTCCTCATCGGGGTAAAGATCCTTTTCGGTATAGGTTTCGGCGCAAAGAATGAGGAGGCGGAGGGAGGAAAAAATCCCAGCATCATGCCGCTCGCGACCCCGCTCATCGCGGGACCCGGGATGATCAGTTTGGTCATCATCCTTGCCAAGGAATACGGCTATCTACTTACCCTTGCGGGAATCGTAGGCAATCTCATCCTGAACTATATCCTATTCTGGTTCGCGCCTTATATTCTGAAAGTATTCGGGAAAAAAGAGATCATGGTATTCGCCAACATGATGGGCCTTATTCTGATGGCGATCGGCGTCGAGTTCATCAGAAAAGCGCTTGCGTTCTGATCTCCTAGATATTATTTCACCTGGCGCTCTCTCTTTTCCAGACTTTCTGAGACATTCAGTTTGCGAAGCAGATAGAGCAGCGCCGCGAGCAGTACTGCCGCGACGAATGCGAATTTAATGAGTCCGATACCGACGAGCGTACCCACGGCTGCTGCGGTCCAGATGAGTGCCGCGGTGGTCACGCCATGCGGCTGGTCGTTCATTTTTATGATGAGCCCCGCGCCGAGGAATCCCACGCCGACGACGATGTTCGCAATGACGGCGAACGCGCTATTGAGCGCCGTCGCATCCGGCACGGCACCGAGCGTCGCTGCGGTGATGTAGGGGAGTGCGAGTGCGATCATCGCAAAGATCGACGCGCCGCTCGTGACGAGCATCGTCGTGCGGATCCCGGCCGATTCCTTGCCCACGAGCTCGCGCTCCAGCCCGAGCAGCGCACCGAGCACGAGCGCGATCACGAACCGGACGAACATTTGTTCAAACGTCAACATTGTATTAATATTAGCATACTATGACCCGTGAACGAATATATATAGGGGATTTGGCTGGTCACGTCGGTGAGGAGGTCCTCATCAAGGGCTGGGTGGATATCCGCCGCGATCAGGGCAAGCTCATTTTTTTTGATTTCCGCGATATGACGGGATATGTGCAGGGCGTTATTTTGCCGGCAGCAACCGAGGCGCACGAAGTGGGCGCGAAGCTCCGCCCGGAATGGGTGGTGGAGGTGCATGGCAAAATTAACAAGCGTCCGGATAAAAATATCCAGATGGAAAAACAAAATGGCGATATTGAGCTCGAGATTTTATCCATCACTGTTTTAAATGAAGCGGAAACGCCGCCGTTCGACATCAGCGGCGATGGCCGCGACATCAGCGAGGATGTTCGGTTGAAGTATCGCTATCTCGACCTGCGGCGCCCGCGCCTGCAGCACAACATTCGCATGCGTGACAAGATCATCTCGTTCTTCCGCGACTATATGCATAAAAATAATTTTGTGGAAATTGAAACGCCGATACTTACCAAGGGCACACCAGAAGGTTCGCGCGAATACATCGTCCCGTCGCGGCTGGAAAAGGGCAAGGTTTACGTGTTGCCGCAATCGCCTCAGCAGTTCAAGCAACTTTCCATGGTGGCGGGGTTCGAACGGTATTTCCAGGTTGCGCGTTGTATGCGCGATGAGGATACGCGCGGCGACCGCCAGCCGGAGTTCACCCAGCTCGACTTCGAGATGTCGTTCGTTACGCAGGAAGACATATTGAGCTTCACTGAACCCATGTTCATCGAGATGGTGAAGACACTTTTCCCGGAGAAAAAAATCTCAGCCACGCCGTTCCCACGGATCACTTTTAAGGAGTCGATGGAAAAATACGGCAATGATAAGCCGGATATGCGTAAGGATAAGAACGATCCGAACGAGCTCGCGTTCGCATGGGTCGTTGACTTTCCGATGTTCGAGAAGAACGATTATGGCACCATCCAGGCGGCGCATCATCCGTTCTGTTCTATAAAAGAGGAAGATGTGGATAAATTTATGAAAGGCGAAGATCTGTTCAATATCCGCGCCAACTCATATGACCTTGTATTGAATGGTTACGAATTGAGCTCGGGCAGTATTCGTATCCACAAAGCCGACATGCAGCAGAAAGTTTTTGAGCTGTTGAGCATCAGTCCAGAGATGCAGCAAAGAAAATTTGGTCATATCCTCCAGGCGTTCAAATATGGCGCTCCGCCGCATGGCGGATTCGCGCCCGGCATCGATCGCACGGTGATGCTTTTAATGAACGAGCCGAACATCCGCGAGGTCATCCCGTTTCCGAAGACCGGCGAAGGCAAGGACCTCATGATGGGTTCGCCGTCCGAGGTGGACAAGAAACAATTGGATGAGCTAGGATTGGAAATAAAGAAGTCGGCGGACAAAAAATAAATTAAAAAAATAATCATAAAAAATATGGCACATCCAAAAGACGAGCGGACATTGGTGGTGATTAAACCAGATGGCATCCAGCGAACGCTCATCGGCGAGATTATCAAGCGCTATGAGCAGAGCGGCTTGAAATTGGTAGGAATAAAGATGCTTGTCCCAACGGAAGAGCTGATACACAGTCATTATCTTCTCGACCCGGAATGGCCGATGAAGACCGGTATGAAGACGATCGAGTCATACAAGAAGAAGGGCAAAACGCCCCCATCGGAAAATCCTCTGGAGATTACCGATGTTATTCTAAAAAACTTAAAAAAATATATGACGAAGGGTCCGGTGGTCGCCATGGTGTGGCAGGGAATCCACGCGGCGGGCATCGTAAAGAAAATCACTGGTGGTACGGAACCATTGACGTCGGACATGGGCACCATCCGCGGCGATTTCACCATCGATTCATATCAAGTCTCGGATGTGGACAAGCGTGCAGTGCGCAATCTCGTCCATTGCTCAGGGAATGCCGATGAGGCGAAGTTGGAAGTTTCGCTCTGGTTCAAGTCGGAAGAGCTGTTCGATTATCGCTTGATCAATGAAGCAATGTTGTACGATCCGGAGATCAATAACATTCTCTAATCGATAATAATCTGTGCGATGCCTGCCTTAAAGATAAGCACCGAGAACGCAAAGCCGGATAAATTATTCTATTTTGTGGCGAACGTTGTGCCGTATCGCGAGAGCGATAAGCGGTGTCTTATCCTTAAGCGCGACAATCGCGAAAAAGTGCATGCCGGACGGTGGGGCGTTCCCGGTGGCAAGTTGGAGTGGGGCGATATGGATATTACGAAACCGACCCGCGTGAACGGTGACGTTTTGGATTTTGAGGATGCGGTTGAAAACCTAGTGAAGCGCGAAGCGCGCGAGGAAGCGGGTATCGAATTGGAAGATGGTTTGAAATATATTAATAGCGTCGCCTTCGTTCGTCCCGACGGAATTCCCGTCGTACTCATCAAATTCGCAGCAAAGTATAAGAGCGGCGAGGTGGTTATCGAGCAGGGCGCGTTCACCGATCATGCGTGGGTGAATGCGGAAGAGGTGAAAAACTATCCATGTATTGATGGCGTAGATGAGGAAGTGGCAAAGACGATCGAACTATTTAATTAATATTTTATGAAGCAAACCACTCTCTGTTTTCTATTGAACGATCGCGGAGAGGTGTTGCTTGCTATGAAGAAGCGCGGGTTTGGCACGGGAAAGTGGAATGGCGTCGGCGGAAAAGTGCAGGAATGGGAGGATATTGTCACCGCCGCGTTGCGGGAGATAAAAGAGGAGATTGGCGTCACGGTGGCGCCGGACGCTCTGGCATCGGCGGGGGTGTTGGAATTCGATTATGGCGATAATCACGATTGGGATCAGGTGTGCAACATATTTACCGTGCGACGATGGGAGGGGAATCCGGTGGAGTCCGAAGAGATGCGTCCGCAATGGTACGCCATGCACAAGCTACCGTTCGACGCAATGTGGGTGGACGACCCGCATTGGCTCCCGCTTGTCCTTGCGGGGAAAAAGATCAAAGGAAAATTCTTATTCGAAGACAAGGGCGGATCACTTATTAATTTTGCCGTTTCGGAGGTTTATAAAGAAAAACCAGATATCGTTTAAGATAATTTTAATCTGCAATGTGGTAGCGTTGCAGAATGATCAAAGATTATTTTCTGCAGCTTTTGGATTGGTGGCGCGAGACGGTGGTTATCGGCAACAAGCATACGCCTCCAACGTTTAAAGAAGGCGAGATTTGGTGGTGTAGTATGGGGATGAATATAGGCCATGAAATATTTGGAAAAGGAGCAAGATTCACTCGCCCCGTGATTGTTTTTAAGAAGCTAAATAAATATTCATTCTTGGCCATTCCACTTACTACGCAGGTCAAAGATGGTAGTTGGTATATACCAATATCCCATGGCGGTGTTGAAAGTAGGGCGATTCTTTCTCAAATAAGGGTCGTGGACGGAATTCGCCTTACGATCAAAATTGGGACATTGAACAGTGAAAATTTTCAAAAAGTAAAAGACAGGCTCCTTGAATTTTATGGTTCCTAAAAATTTTACACCCCGTCAAGGGGCGGGGTGCGTTGTGGGTAGTCCCAAAAATCTATTTTATTGTAGCAATTGACCGTCACTTGTCAAAAACTTTTTAATCAAAATTTAATCTTTCTGAGGGGTTATTTTTCTTCTGCGAACGCCTTCACGATCGGATCCATCTCGCCCTCCATGATCTTTTCAATGTTATGCCACTTCTTGCCGATGCGGTGATCGGTAATGCGATCGTCGGGGAAGTTGTACGTGCGGATCTTTTCGGAGCGGTCGGCGGAGCCGATCTGGTCGCGGCGGTCCTGGGCGATGTTGCCGACGGCGCGGATCTGCTCGAGCTCATAAAGTTTTGCGCGGAGTACATCCATCGCTTTTTCGCGGTTCGCGTATTGCGAGCGCTCTTCGCGCGAGGCGACGACGATACCGGTTGGCTTGTGCAATATGCGCACTGCCGTTTCCACCTTATTCACATTCTGTCCGCCCGGGCCGCCGGCGCGCGAGAACGTCACCTCAAGGTCGTTCGGCGAGACGTTCACTTCGCGCGCCTCGACGATCGGCAAAATTGCCACGGAAGCGGTGGAGGTGTGCACGCGCCCGGCCTTCTCGGTGCGGGGAATACGCTGCACGCGGTGCACGCCGGATTCGTGCTTGAGTGCCTCATAGCAGCCTTCGCCTTTTACTTCGGCGGTCAAGCTCTTATATCCCTGCGAGTTTTCACTGGAATCAAGGATGGAAAAGCTCCAATCGCGCCGCGCGGCATAGCGTTGGTACATACGTGCCAGATCGCCGGCAAAGATGGATGCCTCGTCGCCGCCCGCGCCGGCCCGTATCTCCACAATGATCTTATTGGTAGTCATGGATAAAAGTGGTGCGTTCGTTTTTCAATCAATATGGTATCATATTATTGATGGCAGAACAAAAACTCATCTTGATCGTTGACGATGAACCCGCCTTCCGGGAAGTTTTCAGTGTAAAGTTAGCCGCTGAGGGCTTTCGGGTGGAAACTGCCGAGAATGGTCAGGTAGGCGTTGAAAAAGCAAAAGCAGTCAAACCCGATCTTATCCTTATGGATGTCAAAATGCCGGTGATGGATGGGGCGACCGCACTGCTGAAGTTGCGGGAAGATCCCGAGACAAAAAATATTAAAGTGTTTTTCCTGAGCAGTATCGGGGATTCGCGCGTGGAGATGGAGGAGATGCATGGCAGGATCTCGGCGGAGTTCGGAGCGCAGGGGTATCTTCGGAAAACCGATGACATTGATCGTTTGGGCGACGAGATAAAAAAATTCCTCGCATGAGAGAAAAGCCGTTGATCCTCGTGGTGGATGACGAGCAGGATCTTCGGGAGATCATGGCGTTGAAGTTGGGCGCGTCGGGGTTCGATGCGATCGTCGCTGCCGATGCAAAAGGAGCGGTCGCCGCGGCAAAACAATCGCATCCCGATCTCGTATTGATGGACATCCATATGCCGGGCGAATCAGGAACCGATGCGGCGCTTGAGATCAAACAGGATCCGGGAACAAAAGACATCAAGATCGCATTTTTGAGCAATCTCAAAGATCCGTGGCCGCAGACCACGCCCGCGCGCAACGATCTGGCGAAGTCGCTCGGCATGGAAGATTTCATTGATAAGACCGAGGATTTAGATCTGACAGTTTCCAAGGTTCGAGAAATATTAGCGCGCGTATAACAAAATACCCTTCTTCTTTTTGACGGTCACGTTCCTACGTGGCATTTCCGTCAAAAAGAAGAAGGGTATTTTGTTATACGCCTACTGTTTTTTGATGCGAACTTTCTTTGGTTTTGGTTCCACCTTGGCGGCACGGCGTGACTTGAACTTCTCCACGCGTCCCGCGGTGTCGATGAGCTTCTCTTCACCGGTGTAGAACGGATGGCACTGCGCGCAGATCTCAACGCGGATCTCTTCCTGCGTTGCGCCGGTCGTGAACATGTTACCGCAGGCGCAGATGACCTTCGCCTTTGGGAAATACTTCGGATGGATATTGTCTTTCATAGTGTTGTCTATTATATGCGATAAATATTGGGGAGTCAAATGAAAATAGTAAGGGCCTCATCAGTACATGATGGGGCCCTTGGTTGCTCGTTGGTCTAGTTGAGGTCACCGGGAGCTATGAGGTTCCCGAAAAAGCTAGCGAAGATGAACAGCGCTGCGAGCGCAATGACCGCCCCAACTGGGACGATCCATGCCCAGTTTCTATCCGACCACTTCGCGAGCTTTATGCGCCATTCTGCGCGGAGCTCCGAATTGTGAAATTCTCCGGTCATATGGATCTTCCTTTCTGTCCCAGTGGGGACTGCAGCCTGCATATTACCATGAAAGTAAACATTTTGTCAATACCTCGGGTATGGCCCCTCTTATTCCACTGGTCTTGCCGGGAGGGCATATAGCATGCTCTCCCGGCGCGGGGTTGACACTATCTGAGCATTTGCTACAATAGACCTCGTTGTATCGAGCTGCCCCTTCACAATTGAAATGGTAAGAAAACCAAAAGAGAGTTTTTTAGTTGTCCCAATTTATTCTTTTTGGCAACGTTAAGAAGTAATCAAATGTTGCAACAATAGTTATAGGATCATCGTCCGGAGTTTTTTGAGACTTCGGGCGTCATCTTTTATCAGAGGATTTGATCCTGGTCCAGGATGAATGCTGGCGGTGTGGATAAGGCATGCAAGTCGAGCGGGATTAATTTTGAAAGATTTGCGATTATATCAAGGGTCCGGAAAAATTAATTTAGCGGCGAACGAGTTAGTAACACCCTGGTACGTACCTCGAAGACGGGGATAGCTCATCGAAAGGTGAGGTAATACCCGATATCGTCGAAAGACGAAAGTCGAAAGACGCTTTGAGATCGGCCTAGGTCCGATCAGCTAGTTGGTAAGGTAACGGCTTACCAAGGCGATGACCGGTAGGGGAGGTGAGAGCCTGACCCCCAACGACGAGACTGAGACACGGCTCGTACTCCTACGGGAGGCAGCAGTCGAGAATATTCGACAATGGGCGAAAGCCTGATCGAGCGACACCGCGTGTAGGATGAAGGCCCTCGGGTCGTAAACTACGGTAGTATGATAAGAATGCAAATGACTGTCATACGGAAAGAGGTGGGTAACTACGTGCCAGCACCAGCGGTAATACGTAGACCTCAAGCATTATCCGGATTTATTGGGCGTAAAGAGCATGTAGGAGGTTTCGCGCGTCTTTTGTTAAAGCCCACCGCCTAACGGTGGAAGTGCAGGAGATACGGCGGAACTAGAGGAGGTTAGAGGTGCATGGAACTCACGGTGTAGGGGTGAAATCCGTTGATATCGTGGGGAACACCAAAGGCGAAGGCAGTGCACTGGGACCTTCCTGACTCTGAGATGCGAAAGCGTGGGGAGCAAAAAGGATTAGATACCCTTGTAGTCCACGCCCTAAACGATGCCTGTTTGCTGTTTCGAGTATCGACCCTCGGAGTGGCGTAGCTAACGCGTTAAACAGGCCGCCTGGGAAGTACGGCCGCAAGGCTAAAACTCAAAGGAATAGACGGGGACTCGCACAAGCGGTGGAACATGAGGTTTAATTCGTCAGTAAGCGAGGAACCTTACCAAGGTTAGAAATCTATAATGACAGCCGGTGGAAACATTGGCCTTCTCACAAGGACATTATGGACAGGTGCTGCATGGTTGTCGTCAGCTCGTGCTTTGAAGTGTTCCCTTAAGTGGGGTAACGAGCGCAACCCCTATTACGCGTTACATGTGTCGCGTGAAACTGCCCAGCCCCATTTTTCGGAACAACGTCATTAGGCGTTGGTGGTTCGGAAAAATGGGGCTGGGAGGAAGGAGGGGATGACGTCAAATCCGCATGGCCCTTTGATACCTTGGGCTACACTCGTGTTACAATGGTCGGGACAATGGGTTGCCAACGCGTAAGCGGGAGCTAATCCCATCAAACCCGGCCCCAGTTCGGATTGAGGGCTGAAACCTGCCCTCATGAAGCCGGAATCGCTAGTAATCGCAGATCAGCCACGCTGCGGTGAATACGTTCTCGAGTCCTGTACTCACTGCCCGTCAAGCCAAGGGAGCCGGTAGTAGGTGAAATATCGCTTCGGCGGTATTAACTTAAGATCGGTAACATGGGCTAAGTCGTAACAAGGCACGCGTAGCGGAAGCTGTGCGTGGATCAATTAAACTAATCTATAAAATTCGTTTTTATAGAGTCGAACTTTCTTCTCTTCGGCCAGCGATCGATCGCAGGTGGAAGCGAGGGAGGTAATTGGGACAACTAAAAAGCTCTTTGTATGTTAGAATCAAAATATGGCAAATGAGCCTAAAACAATTATGATCATCGAAGACGACCACTTTCTGTCGTCATTGATGAAAGCCCGCCTTGAAAAAGAGGGATTTGCGGTTACGCAGGCGTTCGACGGCGAGGAAGCGATGCATATGCTCAAAGAAGCAGCATTGCCCTCTCTCATCGTACTCGATCTCATTATGCCGAAGGTCACCGGATTCGAGGTTTTGCAAATGATTTCGATCACGCCGCAGTTGGACAAAGTGCCGGTGATCATCGTGAGTAATTTGGCACAGGATTCAGATATAGAGAAAGCGCGGCAGCTGGGCGTAAAGGACTATTTCATTAAAGTAAAGGTATCCATAGACGATCTTGTCGAAAAAATAAAAACATTGGTGGCGACATAGCAACCATTCTTATAAAAAAATGATCAGCGAAGAAATTCTCAAAAAAATAAAACCCGGTGCGAAAATCAAGGTATACGAGGGAAAGACTCCGTTTGCCGGTTTGGTGATCGCGCGCAAGCATGGCTTCGAGCCAGGCGCGACGTTTACCGTCCGCACCACCCTCGCCGGCGTCGGCGTGGAAAAGGTATATCCGATTCACTCGCCGTCGATTGTCAAAATCGACGTCGTCTCTTCGCCGAAGAAAGTGCATCGCTCAAAGCTGTATTTCGTCCGCACTATCTCCGGCGCGAAGATCCGCCAGAAGTTGGACGTTTCCATATAAAGATAAAAAGTACAGTCTTTTCGCTCCGACGTAAGCACGTCCACTCGCTTAAAGACTGTACTTTTTATTTTTATCGTTTAGAATAGAAATGCAGAATGCGCGGGTGGCGAAATGGCAGACGCACTACCTTGAGGTGGTAGCGCCGAAAGGCGTGGAGGTTCGACTCCTCTCCCGCGCACTAGCAAAAGAAAACAGGCATTACGCAAACAAGACACCCTCCGGGACGTTTGCGTAATGCCTGTTTTCTTTTGCCTCGTTCTGCGAGAGGAGTCGAACGCCGGAGCCAATTTTTTCAGCAGAAAAAATGGCGAGGCGGTGCCCAAGCCGAATGCGAGCGACGGCGAGCATTCGAGCTGCGGGCGACTCCTCTCCCGCGCACAACAGGAGAAAAGCTAGATTTTATATATTCCAATCAGTTTCGAATCCTCTCTGTGGTACAAATAAAAAAAGAAAGGGCTTCGCATTGCGAAGCCCTTCTGGGAAGAGCGCTACTATACTAATTGAGCAAGACCATGGTTTTGGCGCCGCAGGCTTTCGTCTCGTCTGCCAGCCAGCGAAGCATTTCGTCCGGAGATTCCGAGGTAAAAGTTTTTCTCCCGGATGCATCTTGAACAGAAACGACCAGGAGTGGTTCTTTGCTGGAAAGCGAAGGGGGTGTAACTTCGCGAATGTGATAGCGTCCGCAAGAATCCGGAGGTAGATTTTTAACGGTCTCGACAGTTTGCTTAAACTGTCGATTACTGACCGCTATGCTTTGCCGATGCCAGTTTCCTTTGGCGACGAATATCGCCCGAGTCGTGCAAATTATCGCCAATAAAGCGATGATCGCAAACTTCCAATGTTTCATAAATCCTCTCAAGGCGCAGTTGCGCTAGCCGAATATATACTAGCATATAATACTGATATATGTCAAGTTTCTCAGGTAATGTGCACACACATATGGCGGATTCCGTAGAATCAAGGAATGTCCATCCATATGGCAGAAACCATCAAAGAAGAACGGGTACGATGGGTCGAACCCATCGCGAAAGGCCGGACGACCGTCAC
>Ga0326727_10018983_pt1 | contig 13932 bp, 6 predicted proteins | sample MB2enrmetagenome_FD_207643 | JGI IMG/M metagenome (GOLD analysis project Ga0326727, IMG submission 207643) | Lab enriched peat soil microbial communities from McLean, Ithaca, NY, United States - MB29MY | ecosystem: Environmental > Terrestrial > Soil > Wetlands > Peat | place: USA: New York... | reverse complement strand
CGCTGTGCAGCTCGGGAAACGGGGTCGAGGTCGTCATAGGCGTGCCCGGCTCGGGCAAGACCTTCGCCCTCGATGCGGCCCGACGGGCGTGGCAGCTGTCCGGCTACCGCGTTTATGGTGCCGCGCTCGCGGCGGAGGCCGCCGCCCAGTTAGAAGCGGGATCGGGAATCCCCTCGGTGACCCTCGACCGCCTTCTCTACGAGCTCGCCGCGCCGCAGCACCTGTCGCATTACACGCTTGATCCCCACAGCGTCGTGGTCGTTGACGAAGCCAGCATGGTCGACACCCGTCGTCTCGTGCGGCTGTTGGAGATCGCCGGGCGCTCCGGGGCGAAAGTCGTGCTCACAGGTGATGACCGTCAACTCCCCTCGGTAGAGGCGGGCGGGGGCTTTGGCGCACTCGGCCGCGAGCTCGGTGCGACTCGGCTCGGTGCCAATGCGCGCCAGGTGGCCGAGTGGGAGCGCGCCGCGCTCGATGCTCTCCGCGAGGGCCGTGCCGGTGAGGCAGCCGCGGCCTACTCCCATCACGGCCGGGTCCGTCGCTCGACCAACCCGGCCGAGCTGATCGGTGACATGGTCGAGCGGTGGTGGGCGGCGCGCGAGTCCGGCGATGACGCCGTCCTCTACGCCTACGCCCGCGACGCGGTGCGAGTGTTGAATGGCCTTGCCCGTCGCCATGTCGAGGTGGCGGGTCGGCTGTCGGGCCCTGAGCTCGTCGTCGAGGAGTTCGCGCCGGGCGACCTTGCGCCCCGCACCTACCGGGTGGGTGACGAGCTGTGCTGTTTGCGCAACAGGACGCGCCTCGGTGCCGGGCGCGACCCATCGGGAAAGGGCGTGCGCAACGGCACCCGCGGCATCATCCAGGCGATCGACCCGTTGTCGCGAGAGGTCACACTTGCGACGAGCGACGGCCGCAGCGTGCGATTGCCCGCCGACTACGTCAAGCGCGCCACCGACTACGGCTACGCCTGGACGTTGCACAAAGGACAGGGCCAGACCGTCGGTCAAGCCCAGCGGAGCGACACGGGTGAAGTGGTGCGACGCAGGGGTCGGGCGTTCGTCTTCGGCGCCGAGGGCCTCAGCGCTGAGGCGGCGCTCGTGGCGGCGAGTCGTGCCACGGACTCGACGGAGCTGTTCGTGCTCACCGAGCCGGACGAGACGGCGAGCCCCGGCGATGGGGACGAGGACCTGGGCCGGGCGTGGAGCCGAAGCGAGCAGCAGCGACTCGCCCTCGACGAACTCGAGACCGGAGCTGAGATCGCCCGTCTCGCCGGAACTTCTCGGGAGGCGCTCGGCTACGAGCGCGACACGCTCGTTTCCTTGATCGGCGCCGGTCCCGCGCTGGACCTGACGACACGCCAAGGCGACTCCTCCCGTGAGCTTGGCATCTCCCTCGTCCAGCGCGACGAGGCGCATGAGGAAGCAGGAGCTTTGGCGACGATGAGTGCCACAAGCGAAGGGATCGAGCGCCGCAACCTGCAAGGTCGCTACACAGCCGCGCGACGACGCCTTGTAGGCGCGGAACGCGACGTGACCGAAGCAGCCGAGGCGAGCGAAGCGGCTGATGCCGCGCTCTTGGCTCAACAGTCGGTGCGCGCCTTGTTGGGAACTGACGTGCGCAGTGCCCTCGACCGTCTCGAGATCGTCGATTCCGCGCTCGCCACGCTGCGGCGCCGAGAGATCGCGGCGTGGAGCTCGGAGCCAGCCGAGTATGTCGTCGCCCTGCTTGGACCCCGCCCGAGCGACGAAGGCCGCGCACGACGGTGGCAGCAGGGCACCGTCGAGATCGAGGACTGGCGACGCTCCGTTGACCTAACCGATGGCGCAGATTCGCCTAACGCGTGGACGCGTGCGCTCGGCGCGCCGAGCGAGGGTTGGGAGGGCCGAAGGCGCCGACGCGTCGTCGCGAACCTCGTGGCGGTACGACGCGACCTCGGTCTCGAGGGGACCGATAGTGCTCGGGCCGTGAACGGCGGTCCTTTGCTCGATCCGGCGACCGCCGCGGTGCTCGCGCGAGGTAGAAGCGGTGAGTCACCGTCTGCTCCTCGCTTGAAGGGTGGTGCGCAGCTCGAGCGTGGAAGGTGAGGTCCGGCTGCGGGCCGGGTAAGCGGTTTACCGACCTGGCGCAAGAGGAGTGACCGGGGACGCCGAAATGATGGGGGCTGTTGGAGAGCCATTACTCCTCGTCGACTTGGACATTCATAATCGCAGCGCCCTCCGCCTCGCTGACCTCGTGGAACTGCCCCGTGACCTTCCCGTTCGTCGCTTCAGCCCTCACAGTCTCAGCCAGCCCCACAAGGGCTTGAGCCATTTCCACTCCCAGCTCCAGTACCTGAGCACAAGGGACGTACGGTGTGCGCTGGCTACGCCATACCGGACTGCTACTCCAGACTGCCTTGCGCTCCTGGTCGCTCACGAGACACATACTCGGCCTGCGCTTGGGTCGGTCACCATTACGCGCGGGCCATTGCTGGTCGAGGCGTGGCCCCAGAGCCGGACACGGCGTGCCACCGGCGCTCCGCTAACACGGCGCGATCATGAGTGCCGCAACGCTTGAACGTCCGCGCCTGGCGTCGTCGCCGGCCTGGCACCTTGTGCATCAGGCGTGATGCTCGGACGCCCCTTGTTGTGAGGCCGATGCAAGCCGTCAGCGAAAGTCCTAGATGTGCCCCGAGGTCGGTCCTGCCGCTCACGCCTTCCTCGTGAGAGAAAGCCTCGCCGTCATTCAGTCTCAAAGCCGTAGGAGTCCAGCTTTAGTGTCCGCGCATTCTCCGTGACCGTTCGGGTGACGTGGTCTGGGAAGCCTTCGGGATTAGTGGCTTTGATCTCAACAGAAATCTCGATGTCCGTCCCGAGGAAGCCAGCCAGGTTCGCGATCACCTCAGCTGCCAACTTCGCGAAGTCGCGTTGGTATCGCTCAGGATCGAGCCGAACAACCGCGTAGAAGCGACGGAGTCCGTCGTCCACGATTGAGTGCTCGTCACCATCACGAGGTACGGGCGTCGCCCCGGGTCCGCTCTCTTCGTCGGCCGGGACGACTCGAATTTCCTCGTCGTGTAGCTGTCCGGCTGCGACGTCTGGTCGGACGACCAATGTTGTCCCGATGACGGTCGTATCATCACCGCTCGTAGTCAGTCCGATGTAACGGCCCGTCTTGTCATCGAAGGCGTCCGCGATGGCGAAGCCCGTTATCTGCCAAGAGATAGGGTTTGCTCCCTGTCGCACGGTAGCGCAGAGCACCTCGTGGTTCTTCAGCCGTGGAAGGTATGGGTACCGGGCAAAGGCGTCCCATAGCGCGTTCACTGAGGTATGGCCAGCTCCCCACATCGACGAGAGTACGCTGCCATCGCTAAGCAATCCGCGAAGCAATTCGGCGGAGTAAGCCACCCCCAGGGAACCAGCATTGACAAGCTTCCGGCTAGCGCGTGACGCGACGGATCCTTGGCCATCTGCCTTGATTGATTCCCACTTGACCGATCCGGTCGGATCGGGCTGGTGGGGAACAAGGCACCAGTGGTAGGTCTCGGCAAGACGAAGATCGACAGCCCCATTGGCGTCCTTCCTCTTCGATTCCGCGGTGCTCCGTTGAAAGAAGTCGAGATTGAGTTCCTTCCAATGCTCGTCGATCTCTTTCCAGGCGAGAAACTCGGCCGACCCTCGTTCGAGCTCCTCTAGGCGCTTCACGTCCGGCGCAAGGAAGACAAGCATGTTGCGGTACAACCGTTGACCCGAAGCGCGCCGGTCCAGAATCTCCTGCGAAATCACCATCGCCAGTGAGCTGTCGTCCCGATTCGCGTGCGGTGTCGTCGGGCCAAGGATCACGAGTCGGGCGTCTGGATCGTCCGTAACCTCGCTGGCGTTGGAGGGACAGACGTGGACTGCGACAAACTCGCCGCGCTCACGCGCCTGTTCGCGAACCCTGCTCACAATCTCGGCATGGACCTCATCGCGACGAGTCGTGAGAAGTTGCTCAACGAGTTCACGCGCTCGCCGAGCCACAGAGGCCTGCGTCCCGTACCAGTACCGGGCACCCTCGACGTAGAGGTAGGAGGAACGATCCGTCAAGCGATTGAGCGCATCGCCGTAAGTCGCCACCGACTCTCCCGGCAACGTGCACGCCAGCTTGACCCGTTGTATTTCCACTCCCCGGTTCGCTGAACCCGTACGGGGCGCTGACGCGAGAAAAACGGCGCGAGCTGCACGCCGGGCTGCCCCATACCGGCCTAGGTTCGGATAAGCGCGATCGACCTGCTGCGGCACGGAGCCAGGTCCATCGATGTCGCTGTCGAGGATGGGCTGCCACGCTTGGTCCAGATTCCGAGTCAGCTCAGCCTGCACCGCCGCATCGTCGAGAGGGACGCTTGCCGGCAAGATCATCGGCGACCGGTCACTCCCGGCCCAGAGGGCCGAAATCACCGCGGCCATCAGGCGGAGAACGCCGCGAGTGCGCTGAAAACCCTCGAGGGTGGACCAGTCCTCGTATAGGCGGGCAAACAGTTCCGGATGTATCGGATAAGAGCGCTTGATCTTGTCGACGTATCCCGGTTCTCGGCATTCGCTCGGAAACTCTGCTGCCTGCGTTCTGTAGAACTCGCTGAATGTCCGCGCGGTCGCGTCGCGATCTTTGATACGGTCCGCCGCGATTGGCTCGAAGAGACGTCGGCGAACGATCTCGAAGCTCTCGTCTGCCGATGCGGGACGCCATGGAGTCTCTGTTCGGGCCATGACATTGCCGAGTCGGCGCGCCGCTTCCTGCCCGGCTACACCACCTAGCTCCGCCTCAGATCCAAGTGGAGAGGAGCCTGGGCGCGCCGGATCGTCAGACACCGGCAGTGAAACGACGAGGAGGACGCCTGGACTCGCGATGGCAGCGTCCGCAAGCGTCTGTGCGAACGAGAACTGAGTCTCGAACATGCCGCCGGGGAGCAGCTCCGAGGTCTCGAAGAGCTGGCGAGCGTACGCGACCCATTCGTCGATCAACACAAGGCAGGGTCCAAAGCGTCGAAATACCTCGGACATGGCCTGACCAGGACTCGTAGCAGTCCGGTCGGCCTCGGCCACCAACTCGTAGCCCTCGATGCCTCCGAGCTGCCACGCGATCTCACCCCAGAGAGTGCGGACCTCCGTGCCATCCGGTTTGATCTCCGGCTGACCGGGTGACATTTCCGTACCCACGAGGACGGCGCGGCGAACTGCGGGCAGCTCGTTCACGCCGGCGGCAGACAGAAGTTCCTGAATCTCCTGCGGAAAGCCGGTCACAGGCAACCCTGAGAACAGGTGGTAGAGCGCGATCATCGAGTGTGTCTTTCCACCTCCGAAGTTCGTTTGGAGGTCGACGACAGGCACGCCATCGCCACGGGTGATACGTTCTGCGGCCTGCGTCAACAGCTGGCGCAGGCCGACCGTTAGATAGGTCCGTCGGAAGAATTCGACCGGTTCTGTGTACTCGGCGAGCCCCTTACGGAGGTGCACTTGGTAGAGGTTCGCCGCGAACTCCGCCAGGGCAAACTTTCCCTGCGCGACGTCGTTGTGGGGCTGAATCACGTCGCGCCACGGGCGGAGTCCCGCGGAGGGCTCCGTGAAGAGCGCATCCGGCTTCGGAGTCACCCTCTTCGCCTCGACTTCTAGCCTCTGGCGCATCAGTTCGCTCTTGGTTGCACCGACCTCGGCTGACTCTGGCGCGTCTATGAGCGTAAGAAGTCGTTCGATCGTATCCAGCGACCGGTAGGCGTCGTCTTGCGAGAACGGCTCGTTGTGAGCCCACTTGTTGCGCCAGTCGCGGGCTTCGCCAACCAGGTTACGGCCCGTCGACCGCAACTCGTCTCGAAAGACTGCTTGCCAGTTGTCCAGCAGGACGTTGATCTGTGTCGACGGATCCTCTTCAATGTTCACGTCTGCGTACGCGGCCTTCCAGTTGCCCCCCATTGGGGAGCGCTTAGTCATACGGCGATCGATGTACGGACCGAAAGCTCCAGCCAGTAGCTCCAGGGCCTTCCCTACGCGATCCCGGTTACTAAGGGCCATTTGAACTCCTAACTTCTAGAAGAGAGAGCCCTGGACGTCGGGTGCAGCAGCCGCGAGTCGACTGATGTCAAGCCAGGACGCAGCAAGCGCGTTGTACGGTCCAGCCTCCTTGGCCCATTTCTTTGACTCGGCTATCTGGAACAGGCGGTAAGCGAGATCGCGAGCTGCATCCCCAAGCCCACCGACTTTGGCAAGCAGCTCCGCAGCCGAAGCCTCGTTCTCGTTCATCAGCCGTCGGACGAGATGCTGCGTCACCTCCCACACGGTCAGACGACTGTCCTTGGTCGGGTCCCAGTTCGGGTCCAGCTCATCGCGTTCAAGAAGGCGGACCCGCCCTCCACCTGACTTGACCAGACCGGCGCGGACGAGACCATCGACGCTGACGTTCTTGGCTCGACTCAGGTCGTCCGCCCTTCCGTAATCGCCGTCGTCCATCCCCTGTTCCGCATACCAGGCGATGGCCCACCGAGTGCTCTCGTCGAATTCACCCTCCTGCTCTGCAGAGACCTCGTCAAGCACCTGATTGATTAGCGCCAACGCGGTACGAACGCGCATCGGATCCCCGTTGGGCTCAACCACCTTCGCAAAGCTCGAAAATACCGCCATCCCCGGTCCGATGGCAGCCTGGGCAAGGTCGACTGGCGCAATGGCGCCGCTTTGCAAATCTCGAAGTGCACGTCCCAACTTTGTGTTCAGATCCTGAATAAAGCCCCGACGGTCGGTAATCCCAGCTACATCCGAGCGCGGTCGGCACACAAGCACGATTGACGAAGCCAGGGCATTCGTTCCAGAGGAAACCATTCGATTGCTCAGTTCCGTGCGCATGGGCCACGTACCCGTCACCTGTAGCTTCGCACGAAGAAGACCCTCAAGCATCTTTTCCCAGCCTGTTGACGCGGTGGCGCTGATCCCATCGGATTCTTCATCCGATTCGGACTGTTTGAACGCATAATAGATCGTCATGGGAGTTTCCTTCGGATGCGACGCCGCAATCCGGGCGAATGTCTCGCCAAAGCGGCTCTCAAAAAACTGTTCGGCCGCTGCCTTGTTTCCGTCAAAGCGATATGGTGTTGCCACAAGCTCATCGGCTTTCGGAGTGAGAACAGTGCCCAAGAGATCTGGGTACAGTGAGCGGATGCTTCTCCTTAGCCACACGTACATGTAGTCAGAAAGATCCGCGTAACCAATATTGTCGTAGTACGGCGGATCCGTGGAAACCACATAATTATTCGATTCTACTTTGGCAGCATCTGCCTGGGTCGAAACTCCCCCCGGCCCAGTGACAATCCTTTCTATTACCTCCCGTTCGGACTCAATACTTACTCCGTAGTCTCCCGCCGCGCCACCGAACGGATTTGCCTCCGCAAAATCCCATACCATGGGCAAAGCTTGCCGTCCGAACGTAGCTCTAAGACGGGGTGGATCGATCTGCCAAGAACATAGAGCGGAATTCGTGTCGGTGATCTTGTCCATAACGAAAGCCAGGTAGGTCGCGACGGCGTCTGCATAGCTCGCGTCGCCGTGAGCATCCTCAAGAACAAGATTGCGCGCCTCGCCGACAAGGTCGCTGATAGTACAAAGCGCAACAAGTTGCCGATTGGTGAATAGGTCAGCATGGTGCGTCATGCCGTACCCCTGGACACGAAAGCCTAGTGCTCGTTCTGGTAATTCTGAGTCTGGATAATCAATGGGGCGATCGATCCGAGCTAGAGACTCCTGGTCAACGCTCGGGGCGACGTAGGTGCGTCCGAGTGGCCCTTCCACGACGATGGCCATAAGTTGCACGCCCATTCGACCAGCCTGGGCTTCCGACCGGACGTAATCAAGCGGCGCCGGGGACTCACATACGAGGCACGTCGCGCCGGTCCTGACGACCGTTCCCTCCATGGGAGGACCACCCTCCCCTGCACCAATCTCGAAGCGCACTCGCCTAGCGTCGTACTCGATAACCGGGCGAATCCAGGCTTCCTTGCCCTTCTTCTTTGCTAAGCGGAAGCTGCGCACCAGCGGCATGGTCGAGCGACATGCCGGGTTCGGGCAGGTCACGGTTCGCGCCCAGAGCCATGCAATGACGGTTGCCTTAGACCCGTCTGGAAGCGTCGCCTTTGGATACAGGTGACCAATGCGTCGCTCGGCCTCGCTACGTATCCACTTGCCGTAGTAGCGCACATCGTCGGCGAGCCCTTGCGAGTCCTTCCAAAAGCGGGTGCCTTCGAGCTCGGAGCCGGCAACGGGGTGGACGGGCGCGCGACCAGCGAACTTCGCGGGTAGCTCAATTAGGGCTTTGGTGATGAGGACAGCGACAGGGTTGAGGTCGCTCGCGTGCACTTCGAGACCGAGCCGCTGTGCTTCAAGCGGAATGGAACCGCCACCACAGAACGGGTCCGCGATAGTCGGTAAGCCGTCGGGATACGAACGCTGAATCTCTGCGCGAGCCTTAGCCAAAGTCTCGACGTCGTTGGAGGCATCCCACTGCACGAGCCGTTCGATGATCTTGAATAGCCGCTGCCTTTCCCGCTCTTCGGCTACCTCGGTCGGGAACAATTCCGGATGAGCGGACGGATCGTCAACGAGCTGGGCGAACAGCACCGCCCGGCATGCAGCAAGAGGACGGCGTGCCCACCAAAGATGCAGCGTACTGGGGTGACCGTGGCGGATGCTCTTCTCTCGGGCAGCCTCGCGGTTGATGACGTCGAGAGGTAGCGCAACTTCGATCAACTTCGTAGGCATCACGCGTCCAGTGGTGAGGAGGCACGCTGCCAGTAAGCGTGCCAGGAGAGGGTCGTGCCTGTAGTGTCGAACGGAAGTCGAACGTCTGGCCCGTACGGTCGCACCAAATAACGAACTCGGTCGTGTTCGGCTCCGTCCGTCGAAACCTCCACAAGCGCTAGGACGTACACCTTCGGGACGTTCGCCGCGAACCGAAGTTCGTTCTGAGTCACCACGAAGGCATCGGCTCCTTTGATGCGTCCCTTGACCTCGACGAAAAACGACTCGCCGGTGGGTAAAGTCGAGCGGATGTCATATCCCGGGTGGCTGTGAGGCATCTCTTCTGTTTCGTGGCCTAGTCGCGCCTCGATCGCCAAGACCGCGTCAACCGCTCTCCGTTCGACGATGGTCGTATCGATCGCTTGGGCAGGAGGGAGTTGGGAAGTTTGCCCGGTTACCTGTCGTATCAGACTCACTGGCAGAACGAGTGCGCCACCAACAACGACCGGTAGTTGCGAAGCGAGCTGCGCCTCACGATCCAGCTCGGCGAGACGGGCCTCCTTGCGGCGTTGCAACTCATCGGCACGTCCGGCGGCGCGGTCGGGATTCATCCGTGGCGACTTTCCGGCATCCGCTTGTAACTGGAGCTCGCTCGCACGATGGTCCCAGTAAGTGACCTCCCGAGTGAGACGCTCTTGCACGGCGGCCTTCACCTTGGCGACGCGCTCCAACGTCCGAGAACGGACTTCCGCAAGGTGTTCGGCGGACAAGACATCGATGCCGTAATCGAGCGCTCTGGCCTCCACGTCGTCGCGAAGCCAGGCCATCTTGTTGATTTGAAGAGCAACCGCTGGCAGTTCTGCATCAGTGGCAGGCCGCAGGTCGAGGTAGGGCGCGTAGCTGGCCGCTCGAAGCTCCCCCGTCTCGGGAACCTCAACAAACTCGAAGCGCCGTGAAACTGTGCGTCGGTTGCCGTGTCCGTCGTCTCGGGCGTCAGTCACCGCGTGTTCTAGGAAGACGAGCACTCTGGGCTCGGTGCCGCGGTTGGCTGGGTCAATCAGTACCGTTCCCTGACGGAGCAAGGTGCGATGACGTTCCAGCGTGATGTCGAGCACAGCTTCGAGGAGAGGGTGGCCTGGAGCGACCAGCTCAGCGAGCGGCTTACCTTCGACGTGGACGAGATCCTTCTCGAACGTCACGCGCTGGTACTTCGGCAGAACCGGTACGCCCGCACCGATCACTCGATCCCGATTGCGTACCTCCGCCGGGACGAAGCTGACTTCGAACCTGTCCGTCTCTCGATCGCTCATCCGCCCGCCGAGTCGGGCGAACGCCTCCGAGAACCAGGCGTGGACGTATCCGGGCTGGAGCTTGCGGGCCTCGGCTTCGAGCATGTCCGCTCGGATTCTCTCTAGGTCTGCTGTAGAGAGAACCTCCGAGCTGAGGGCGTGCTCACGCACCATTTCCGCCAATCCGATTCCGACCTTGGCATCGATGATCCGGTTGAGCTGCGCCTTCACCTCGGGCTGGTTGCCATAGCGGATCGCCCTAAGAAGCAGGTCCCGCAGCTCCCGGCCGGGAAGCACGTCACCAAGCACGTCAAACACCTGGTCCTTGCCGAGTGTGTCACGCATCTCGGACAGTTTGTCGAGAAGCCGTCGGTAGACCTGACCTTCTCGGGTCTCGTCGGCGACGAGGTTCCACATGTGGCACACCTCGGTCTGGCCAATGCGGTGGATTCGCCCGAACCGCTGTTCGATCCGGTTGGGATTCCAGGGCAGGTCGTAGTTGACGAGGAGGTGCGCTCGCTGGAGATTGATGCCCTCTCCCGCTGCGTCGGTCGCAACGAGGATCAGGCAGTCCTTGTCCTGGGTGAAGCGCTCCTGTATGACCCTGCGCTCTTCTCGCGCGACACCACCGTGGATCGCCACGATGGCCTCCTCCTTGCCCAGGTAGGTGCGCAACCTGTCGACCAGGTAGTTGAGGGTGTCACGGTGCTCGGTGAAGACGATCAACTTCCGCCTTGTGCCACCGGCTTCGAGCATCTCGGGCTCGTCTGCGAGCAGTCCGAGGAGTTCGGTCCACTTCTTGTCGACCTGGGACTTGCGGACAGTGTCGGCAAGAGCCTCGAGACGGATCAGGGTCGCGATTTCGTGCTGTAGCTCTGCGAGGGTGCGAGCGCTCGTTGCCTGGTCGACGAGCTGGTCCTCTAGCTTCTCCACCTCGGCACCGTCAAGGTCTTCAAAGTCGTCGTCCAAGTCCTCATCGGGGTCGTTGAGCTGTACGAGAAGCGGCTCGGTCTCTCTGAGAATGGAGCTGGCTCGCTGCTGTGCCTTGACCTCGCTTGCTTTATCCTCTAGTCGCTTCCGCCGTCGCGTGAGCGATTGAAAGATGGCTTCTGGACTCGACGCGAGGCGGCGTTGGAGCACGGTAACCGCGAAGCCGACGCGATTGCCGCGCCGTCCCTCGCCTTCAGCGGCCAGCTGGTCGGCTCGCCCCATCTCCTCGGCGACATACTCGGTCACCTCGCCGTAAAGCGCCATCTCCAAGTCGGACAGCTCGTAGGGCACCGTGTAGGCACGGCGCTCGGGGAACAGTGGTCGGCCGTCGAAACGAAGGATGTTCTCCTTCACCATTCGCCGCATAAGGTCCGAGACATCGGCTGTGTGAACGCCGTCGCGGACCTTGCCCTCGAAGCGATCCGCGTCGAGCAGCGCCATGAAGAGCTGGAAGTCCTCCTCCTTGCCAGCGTGCGGCGTCGCCGTCATTAGCAGGAGGTGCCGCGCCGTAGTGCCCAACACCTTGCCGAGCTGGTAGCGCTTCGTTTCCTTGACCTCGTTGCCGAAGTAGTGTGCCGCCATCCGGTGCGCCTCGTCGACAACGACGAGATCCCACTCTGTGGAACCAAGACGATCGACCAAGTCTGGGTTGCGAGACAGGTGATCCAGTCGGGCGATCATCAAGTTGCGTTCACCGAACGGATCGCCGGTGCGCGAGGCCTCAATCAGTTCACGAGTGAGGATTGAGAAGTCCAGTCCGAACTTGTCGTGCAGCTCGTCCTGCCACTGCCCAACGAGCCCACCAGGAGCCACCACGAGAGCTCGCCGAATGTCGCCACGAAGCATCAGCTCTTTGATGTAGAGCCCGGCCATGATGGTCTTGCCGGCGCCGGGGTCGTCGGCCAGCAAGAAGCGCAACGGTTGCCGAGGAAGCATCTCGCCGTAGACGGCGACGATCTGATGGGGCAATGGCTCGATGAGGCTGAGATGAACCGCGAGGCGGGGGTCGAACAGGTAGGCCAGGCGGATCCTGCGGGCCTCTGCGACAAGCCGGAACAACGCTCCGTCACCATCGAACGACCAGGCAGCACCTCTGTCGTCCAAGGTCAGCTCGGACTCCTGGGTTCTGTAAACAACCTGCTCATCGACCCTTCCCGCATCGGTGCGGAAGGTGAGGACCGCGCTCCGTGAGCCGGCCCACCGAGAGGCGATCACCGTGACGGCTTCGCCTGGGATCACGCCGCGAACGACTGCGCCGGGTGTCAGTTCCTCAAGCGTGGCCACAGCTCACGTCTCCCCTCGGCCCGCACACTTTAGAGGGACCATCCGAGCGGTATGGGAGCATTACACCTCAACCTAGTTCCGAGACTGAGTTGTCAGCGTCGTGTGTGTGGAATTATCACCCAGGTAGGGAAGCTGAGCCCTCAGCTCATCGCCTGGGGTGCCCTCCCGGGAGAAGAGAGGGCTGCACGGTCCCTGGGCGAGCCCCAGCACCGGGTCGAGAAGGTCAACGTAGTCGTGCATCCACCGGTAGTTGACGGCGAGGTAAGCGAACTCGTTCATTGTGCCCAAGACACGTCTTCGCCCTCTCACTCGGACCTGCCTACATTGGTGCGATCGAGAACCCGAGGTAGAGCGGCAAGGTCGGGCGGCTGGAGCCGGCTGCCACCGGCGCCGCGGAGGGTCTGAGAGGTCTCGCGCCATGCCGTTCGATCCCTGAGGAACCCAGGTCTGCCCCTCAGGAGCGCCTTATCCGACGGACTGACTGACGGCGAGGACGTCGATTCGCCTCATCGCAAAAAAAGTGGAATGAGCATGAGAGCAACAGCAAACAAGACACCTCCTACCGGCTCCCACCAGGGGCGATCGGCGCGGGAGCCATAGTCGATGGCGAGTCCTACGAACGCGAAGAAGCCGAGAACACCGACCTTAAGGTGCCAACCAGCGAGAGTGCCGGCCAAACCAAGACATGACAATGTCGCGGCGATCATGAGACCAAAGATCACAGCGACTAAACGGCCGCGCTGCCTTAGTAGCCGATCGGATTTGCTCACAGCATCACGATCGTCAACGTTGGCCTCGCGCCTATTGACCTCAGTCTCGCGGTGCTCAACGGATCGCTCGCGTTGGTCCAGATCGCGGCTTTCTGCTTCGAGACGCTCCCGTTGAACAGCAGCAGTTCGGCGAATGCGATCCTGATATCGCCTGATGGTTGCTTGGCCCAGCGTCCTCGTAGCTGTGTCATCAGAACGCAGCTCGTCTGGATACTGCGCTAGCGCCTCCTCGATGCTCATGCGCAACTGGCCCAGGTCCGCGGCGCTGGTCGGTCGCACAGTGAGGTTTCGTGACAGCTCAAGTGCATCTTTGACCGGAAGTCCACCGGCTCGAGCCAACAACGTTCTGGAGGCTGTCTCGTCGGCCATCACCTCGGCAAGTCGCTCTGCCGAGGCTGGCTCGGCGCATTCCGCAACCAGGCCAGCCCACTGTCCAAGACTCAGAGCAGCAGGCATTAGCTCGGACCGGGCCAGCGTCCGATACGCCCTGTTCATGGCCGTGTCTGAGGTCACAATGACTGCACCAGACCACAGCTGCGATCCATCTCCTCTCTGTGTTGACCTGGCCTTCTCGAGCTCCAGCAACAAGCGAGCATCGTGGTCAAAGTTCCATCTTCCGCGATTCGAGCGGCGATCATGGACTTCTTCGACGAGGGCGTCTCTCATTTCGGTAAAACGGTCGTCCGCTGTCCTGGGATTCGTGTCTGGTGGACTGAGTTCAACACCCATTGCCCTTAGATCACCGCTCACTGCGACGTGAGCTTCCCCCGGTTTGACGGACACCTACCCTGAGGAGGGTGATGCTCTCCTCGACAAGGAGTCCGAATGCCACGTCCACACCCGCCGGAGTTCCGTCGCCGGGCCGTC
>Ga0326727_10018982_pt1 | contig 13932 bp, 14 predicted proteins | sample MB2enrmetagenome_FD_207643 | JGI IMG/M metagenome (GOLD analysis project Ga0326727, IMG submission 207643) | Lab enriched peat soil microbial communities from McLean, Ithaca, NY, United States - MB29MY | ecosystem: Environmental > Terrestrial > Soil > Wetlands > Peat | place: USA: New York... | reverse complement strand
TTTTTTCTCTAAAAAAGAAAGATTAACATTGCGGAAGTAAATCAATAACAGCCCCCCCTTAAATTTGCCGGTATACTGACAAATTTATTTTAAAACCACAAGGGCAATAATTAATTAAGGATAAGCGGCGGGCAGAGTAACCGCATACAGGTCATCAAAATTTATTGGGAAGATGGCCGCAATTAAAACGTTACTGCTAACTTGCATCCAATTTCTGTAGAGTCGTTATTCGGTTCGTAACCATAACTCACAGGCATATTATCATAAGTAAGTATTGAATAATTAGACTCTTTGATATTCCAATATCTTATATAAGGTTCTATTATAAAACTCATCTTTTCACCTTTTTTTGCAATGGATATTGAGCCCCTGACACCATAGCCCCTTAGTTGCTCATTTTCGGGGTTATTATAATTCGGATCAATATCACTAAAATAAGATATTTGTCTTCCCCACAGGAAAAGATCATATTCAACGTTTGCCCCGAAAGACCAGCCTTTGCCTATGTTGGTAACAGCTCCCGCACCTATGGGGATATAGATATAATTTGATTCTCTTTGATAACCACCGGCATATCTCTGCTGTGCATTGTCCTGTACATATCTATATCCAATCCCGAAATCAGGAGTAATCGTGATGCCCTTCGCAACGAAGTCATAACCCAGCAACCATCTGAATTCCACCATGTAATCAGGTATGTCTGAGATCGTTAACGGAGTCCCGTCCATTGTGGCGCCATTATAATCTACCGATCCATAGGCAAACTTCCCTTCTAATTTTGCCATGAACTTGTTGCGATACGTGTATGAACCAACTATGCCATACATCATGCCCTTGTCTTCTATCGAAATCGAACCGGGTTCTTCATATTTGATGTAAGATATTTCTGTACCCAGAGCAAAAGAATGCCTTCTTTTAGTAAGATCATCCTCTTTGATAAAAGAGGCAATATCGTCAGACTTTCTTATAACCGCGTCGTTATCTTTAGTTGCTATGATCACTCTGTCAGCAGTCATTTCAATGATAACACCATATACTACGCTGCCATCTTTAAATTTCACGCCTTTAATGTCTTCATATTGTGCAAAAGAAAAGGTGTAAGAAAGTAGAATGAATATAGCCGTCATTGTGAAAATTAAAGCTGTCTTATGGTATAATCTCATCCCCATTTACTCTCCTTTATTTAAAATGATGAATTAAATGATCCAATGGTTCGACAATACTTTAAGTATTTTTTGCAATCTCCCACATATTTTAAGATAATTCCAGAAAAAAAAGGGGGGGAAGATAATTTGTAACATCTATATGGTTTCAGATTTGAAGAATTATATTTTTCTGAGGCGACACAATCTGGAAGCAGGAGGTAAGCGCCTGCCACTCTATTTTGCTGATGTAAGGGGCCGGCTGGTGATCGGCCAGCCCCCCATCAGAGAAAACCAGGAGAGAGAGAAATATCTTAAATTATAATGCATCTACATAGATGGCGCGGAGCTGTTTCTTATCGATTTTGCCGACACTGGTTTTAGGAATCTCGTGCGTAATTATATACTGATCAGGTACGGCATATTTGGGAATTTTCCCCTGTTCGGCGCAAAGCTTCATATGGGCCTTGAGTACCTCCGGCGTAATACCGTCATTGCGGAACGGAGGCGTCAGCACGACAAGCAGCATAGGCCGTTCTCCCCACTTGGCATCCGGTATGCCGATTGCCGCTGCCTCCTGCACCGCACTGTGAAGACTGATGGCATTTTCAAGGTCGAGCGAAGAAACCCATTCACCGCCTGTTTTAATCACATCCTTGAGCCTATCTGTGATCTGGATATACCCGTCGGCATCCATATAGCCCACATCGCCCGTATGGAGCCAGCCGCCTCGCCAGAGTTCTTCCGTCTTCTCCGGGTCTTTGTAGTACCCCTTGGTAAACCAGGGAGCGCGGACAACAATCTCACCGGTGGTCCGGCCATCATTAGGAAGGAAATTACCGCTGGGGTCTGCGATCCTGACATCAACAAGCGTGATGGGTATTCCCGTCTTAATGGCAATATCGCTTTTCTGTTCGTTATCAAAATTTTTCATATGTGGTTTCAGGTTGGATACACTGATGACCGGGCAGGTCTCGGACATGCCATAACCTGTCATAACCTGGATACCCAGATTAATGGCCGCGACAGCAAGCCCCTTGGCCAAACGGGCTCCGCCGATTATGACTTTCCATCCTGAAAGATCGATCGTCTTTGCCACAGGGCTCGTCACAAGCATCTGGAGGATCGTAGGCACGCAATGGGAATAGGTGACCTTTTCCCCAAGGATAAGTTTGATGAGCATTTCCGGCTCATATTTGCCCGGATAAACCTGCTTGACGCCCATCATCGTGGCAATGAAAGGGAATCCCCAGGCATGGACATGAAACATGGGAGTAATGGGCATATAGACATCCGATGTGGAAAAACGCAACGGACTGTCGTGACCGCTTACGGCGATGCAGACGCTCATGGCGTGAAGGACAATCTGGCGATGCGTGAAGTATACGCCTTTGGGAAGGCCCGTCGTGCCTGTTGTATAAAATGTTGTGGCCTTCGTATCTTCATCGAGATCGGGGAATTCGAAATCAGGAGACGCGCAAGCCAGGGATGCTTCATATTCCCGGTCATAGGCCACATCCGTCTTGGGCAGTTCATTGCTGTCCGAAAGAATAATGATCTTCTTGACTGAGGTAAGCTTGTCCCGGATGGAACCCAGCAGGGGCAGAAAATCGGTATTGATGAGGATCACGTCTGCTTCGGCGTGATTCATCGTATACTCGATCTGATCGGGAGACAGGCGCCAGTTCACCGTGAACAGCACAGCCCCCAGCATGGGAACGGCAAAGAAACTCTCCAGGTAGCGATGTGAATCATAGTCGAAGACAGCTACAGTATCCCCCTTCTTGACGCCGATTCCGGCAAGGGCACTCCCCAATCGGTTGATCCGCTCAAACAGATCCTTATAAGTATAACGCATCTTGTTCCGGTAAACGATCTCCTGGTTGCCTGCGCTTAACCTTGGTCCGTTGAGTAATTCTTTGATGGTTAATTGAAACCCGTATTTATTTCCATTTAAAGATTTCCCTTTCATAGTCAGCCCTCCTTGAATTTTAGCTTTCTCTGGCTAATATGATCCGCTAAAGCGGCGTGAAGCACAATCCGCAGGAAGCTGTATTGTCTGTCCTTAATGGGATTAAAAAACGGTAAGTCGATGACCTACAGGCGGCGTGTTTAAGGTGTTTGGGATTCTTTCTTATTCTCAACCCAGTTGAGGGCGTAACGCAGGAGTTCCGTGCTGTTTTTGAGATTCAGCTTTTCCTTAATGCGCTCCCGATAGGTTCCGATGGTCTTGACGCTTAAGTGAAGCCGGACTCCGATCTCGCTGATGCTGAGTCCTTCGCCGATGAGTTGGAAAACTTCAATCTCTCTGTCTGTCAGGGCATGAAGGGGCGATGCGGCAATATCTTTTGGGCCTTCAACGAAGCGTGAAAGTATCTGATCTGTCATTTTTTTGCTTGCATAAATGCCGCCGGACCGGACCTGACGGATGGCTTTGACAACGGACTCGGAGGCCTCCTGCTTCATAATGTAGCCTTTGGCGCCGGCCCGAAAGGCCCGTTCGGCGTAAAGGGACTCGTCGTGCATCGAGATGACCAGCATGGTTATCCCCTTGTGAAATTTGTGGAGTTCCTTGATGAGATCGATGCCGCTCATATCCTTCAGAGTAATATCCACGATTATCATGGCCGGTTTAAGTTCCGCCACGGCTTTCATGGCGCCCTGGTAGTCCTCGGCCTCTCCGCAGACGCACAGGTCCTCTTCCTGATTGATGAGTTGAGCAAGGCCTTGCCTGAAGATGGGGTGGTCGTCGACAATGAGGATTCTATGTTTATCTGTTTTGGTTGTTTTGGTCACGGCCATAAGCGTCATTCCTCGATAAGATTGAAAGTGCAGGTTACCAGTGTGCCTCCGCTTTGTTCCGATTCGATCCGCAGGGACGCCCCGATCATGCGGGCACGGTAGTTCATAATCCGAAGACCTATGCCGCCAACTTTAGTTGTGTCCTTGATCCCGACGCCGTTATCGAGAATCGAAAGGGATACCGTTCCATTGTTGTTCAGAAACTCTATAATAATTTTGGAAGATTTGCCGTGTTCGATGGCATTGTGAATGGATTCCTTCGCAATATAATAAAGGTGCGTGGCCAGAGAATTATCTTTAATGGGGATATGCCGGGGGCAGCGGAAAACGCAGTTTATATTGAAGATGTCCGATGCGGAAGCGACAAGTTCTTCCAGTGATGCCTCAAGCCCCAGAGATGTAAGATGGACAGGGCATAGCCCGCGGGCCAGTCGCCGGGTCTTTTCAATTGCTCCTTTGACCAGTTGATTGATCTCACCGGCATAGCGGGCGTTTTCATCGGAAATCGGGAGCAACCTGTCGCGCAGGACCTTGGTCATTACATCGATTCCGATCAGGTGCTGGCCAAGATCGTCATGAAGTTCATAGCCGATCTTCTGGCGTTCCCTTTCGGAAACATCCAGAACTTCCTTTTCCAGCTTCTTGATGGCCGTGATATCTGTAATGACTCCGAATCCCCCCATGAAATGTCCCTGGGAATCGTAGACGGCACGCGGAGAAACGAGGGTGTAAACAGGATTGCATCCTTTATCCATCCAGGTCACTTCATAGGATTCGGGAGCATCCTTGTTCGCGATGTTTTGTGTCCATGTCTCGAGGTCCCGTTTGCTGATAAAGTCCAGGCTTGGCCTACCGACAATCTTCTCCCGCGGAAGTTGAAGGATGTTGCAGATCTTGTCGTTGACATAGGTGATGATGCCGTGACGGTCCTGAATGCCCAGGCCCTCGTTCATACTCTCCACAAGCTGGCGGAATCTCTCCTCGCTGTCGCGCAGGGCTTTTTCGGTCTTGACCCTTTCTGTAATATCCACCATGGAGGCGATGCTCTGCGTTGTCCCCGGAATCATGGCAATAGTCATAAAAATATGGAGAAGGTTGCCGTTCTTGTGACGAAGCTTGAATTCGTAATTCCTTGGCGCCGCCGATGAATCCTTGCGCCTGATCCGGTGAAAATAAAGAAGTCGTTCGACATCATCTTCGGCCACATACATGGTCCATGTATGGCCGATAATCTCCTCGCGGGGATACCCCGTGAAATTAGCAAAATCGTTGTTCATCATGGAGATGGTGGTATCTTGCTCGATGACGATGGTTGCCGTGCCGGAATTCTCGAACAGGGTCTGATAAAAATGTCCCGAATGGGTCAAATTCCTTTCAAGCCGTTCATACTCCCGGTCCTGCGACCGGAGAGCTTTGATTTCCTTGCGGGCCGCATCCAGTTCTTCGATAAGCTCAAGCCTGGTTTTGTATCCTGTCCCCACTGCCGGACCTCCAGTGACGTGTTGATTTGGATTGTATACGAGAACGGGTTGCTTGTCCATTGGATAGTGCCGGTGGATAGTGCCGGACTATGGAATATCAAGCCAATATCAAGCCGGCAGGGCCTTACCTTTTGATCACAGCGATCATGGATTTTCAAAAACCCGGTAACAATGCCAGGGGATCAGTTGCCGGATTAATGACTCTATATGGGGTTGTTGAAATACCCCATATTGGGGGGCTGTTCAAAAATGTTCAGATGCGAGGCGCGCAAAAAACCGAACCGCGAGGAGTATATAGATATACGTTGAGCGGTGCGGTTTGCAGCGCAACACAGCAGATGAGCGTTTTTCAACAGTCCCTATATCCCCAAATTAGAGAGCATTGTACAAAATCTATTAATAATCTCCACTAACTGTGGATGAGATATTTCGAAGTCATGAACCGATGAAGTCAGACCTGCAAGCGACAAATTGAAGAGCTCAGGATTCTTTTCTCTGCGGGTGGCTTCGCGGGCTGATAGTTCGGCAAATCCCGCTATGCTTTCCGCCTGTTCGTGGCGGGTTTTGGAAAGATCGGTAATTTCCGTCCTCAGTGTCTTCAGGAGATTCAATAACTCAACTTTATCACTTTCTTTTACCGCCTGGCTCTGCTTCAACCTCTCTTCGATCTTGTCAAGACGATCCTGAATCATTTTCTTTCACCTTTATTTGCCTTCATTATAAGTATACTCCGAACCTCTCCTTAACTATTGTTGAAATTTTACGATGGGTGTTCTGAGATGTCAATGAAAAACTGACAGGATTTTTTTTGATGCAATCAGAAGAAAAAAGAGTTAAAATAAAATTTGAAAGAACTTATATGGCTTGGATGTTAAAAGAAGTAATCAAAATAGTATTCGCTCATACTGCAAAGGACAAGGCCAGGATTTCATAATGGATGACTTTATATTTAAATCGGTAACGGGCAAGAAGAAGCCGTATAACAAATCTCTGCGACAGCTTTTGAGACAATTGCGGTATCCATTTGCTCCCGGCGACAATGTCGGGATCAAACTCCATTGGGGCGAACGAGGGAATAAAGGCTATCTGCCTCCCGACTATGCAAAAGAAATTGCCGGTTGGCTGATCACAAAAGGAGCAAAACCGTTTATTTTTGATACAACGGTACTCTATTCCGGCGGCCGGCATACCGCGGAAGATTCTCTGAAAACAGCGGCAGATCATGGTTACACGGCCGATTTTCTCGGATGTCCGGTTATTATCGCCGATGGCATGGATGGACGGGATGTTGTTTCAATTCCCGCAGGCTACAAACATTTCAAAACAGTTCAGGTTGGATCTGTCTTTGACAAAGCGCAGGGGTTTATAATCTTTTCTCATTTCAAGGGACACATGGTTTCTTTGTTCGGCGGAGCCATAAAAAATATCTCCATGGGATTTGCATCCCGCGCGCAGAAGCAGCGAATGCATGCCGATTATCATCCCGTTCTTAATCGGGAAAACTGCACCCGTTGCGGCATATGCGTCAACATTTGCCCGACCAAGGCAGCCAGTATTTCCGAACCCGACTATCCCGACTATGATCTGGAAAAATGCATTGGCTGCGCCCAGTGTATTGCCATGTGCCCGGAGGGAGCCCTCCAGATTTTCTGGAATTCCGATATGACGGTTTTTCAGGAAAAACTTGTGGAGACAGCGGCTGCCGTCTGGAAAAAGATTCAGGGAAAAACTATCGTCATCAACTCCCTGCTTAATATCACTGTAGAATGTGATTGCCTGCCGGGAAAGAATCCCATCATAGGTCCTGATTACGGCTTTATCGGCGGCTATAATCCCGCGGAAGTGGATGCGGAATCTCTGAAAATAACAGGATCGGATATCTTTGAAAAAGTCCATCCGGGTATTCCATGGCAGCGTCAGTTCTCCTACGCACAAGAAATTGGATTGATGAGCAGCGACATTCTTTGCGATTAGACGCAGCATGAAACATCTATAAATATTATCCGGGCAAAATAGATGAAACCTGTTTCAGGACTGGCTGCTGCCTTGTTTTTTTGATGTGTGGTCTTTCCCCAGATGGAAATTAATCCAGGATGAGGTTTGATATAGATCCCAATTGCATGGCGGGACAATGTTTTTCTCCAGTTGCGCTTCTTCCCTGTATTTCTTCAATCGGGCATAGGCCCTGACATAAATACACTTCTTTTTGCCCGGATAGACTTCGCACCATCCCTGGAAACTTCCGCCGCAGGCGCCGTTACGCTGGTTCTTCGGACATTGCGACATCGGACAAAGATATGCCACATCAATAAGAGCGCAGTCTCCGCAATCTTTACAATCATATAACACAACTTTAGTCAGGTGTTCCAGTTTGTAAAATAAGCTCTCCAACTTTGTCCCTGCAACTTTGCGGCTTAGTCCATTCATGATGCCGTAAAGTTTCTTTCCCGGCTCAAACATGAGTTTATGGGAGAACCGTGAAAACCCGTAGGAACATTCGATTTCTGCATCAGGCGGCCTGTTTTGCAGGCCAACCGGCGTCTCTTTGTTTAAACCGGTTGCCGAATCGCGTTCAAAGTAATAAAAGCCGTCGGCAATAGGATAATCGAAATATTTTATTAAATCAGTCCATTGCGAAACAAGAGCCTCGCCCTGAGTGATAATCTTTTCCACCTGTTCATATTTAATATTGTGCCCGCCGATATGAACTCCGCTATAGCCCATTCCTTTCAGGATCGCATACATTCGGGCGGCGCGCAGTATTCTGGCTCCTTCTCCCTTATCGGGCTCGCTTCGCTCCCGATCCAACTCTGCAAGGAGTTTATCCGTAACGACACTTCCGGGCAATTCATTGCAGTTCATCATCCTGGCCGCGCCATATGGAAGGATATAAATATTCCCTACAAGCGGAATATCGAAAGCGTTTAGTTTCATAAAAAGGAGTATCTCGTGAAATTTCCGGGCATCGTATCCCAGTTGAGTGACGATGAACTGGGCGCCGGCATGGATCTTCTTTTTCAGCTTGTAATACTGAAGTATCTGCTCCGCTTCGGTTGCTTTGAAGGGAGAAACAACGGCTCCGGGGAAAAAATCGCTGGGTTGATGATGGATGTCACCTTTGACACCCGGATAAGTAAGCCCCCGATTCATTTCCGATATCAGTTGCAGGGTATGGATCGGATCCAGGTCAAAGACCGGGGCGGGCCTCCCCTGATAACCCGACACAGGGTAATCGCCGCTCATTACCAGCAGGTTTCTGACCCCTGCCCGATCCAGGGCGTAGAGCTGGCTTTCTATTTGGTTGCGGTTCTTGTCTTTGCAGGTAAAATGAACGAGGGGTTCTATACCAAGCTTCAGAATTTCGCCGCCCATAAAATCGGCAGACATAGCCGGGTTTCCACCCGGATTGTCTGTAACGGTAAGCGCTTGTATCTTCCCGGCACGGGCGGCCTGCCCTGCCAAAGCTATGGCCTTTTCCTGAGACGCTTCTCTTGCACCTCTTCCGGGCACCAATTCCCATGTGACCGGAAACACACGATGGTTCAACAAAGCCTCTTTAAAATTATTTTCCCGCATGAATATCCTCAACTATCCTCACATACCATTCGCTTTCAAAGAATCAGCTTCGGCAGGAAGGCGTCTCCACAGGCGTATGTAATCCGCATCATTATGACACGGATTACCGGCAATTACCACCTGCAAGGCGGTAACTTACAAGCGCATTGGTATAACTTATGTGCCAAGAAAATGACATTATCAAAAGAACTTGTCAATATCTTTTCTATCTTCTTACATTTTCCCATCTAACAGTTGCAGTTCTTGACTAAATTTGCTATTTTTTACCAATGATATGTAAAGGAGAAAATATTTCAAAGGGAATTACCTGTATCCTGACAATTCTTATCGCAGGCTTGTTTTCCACAAAATGTTACGGCTCTCTGGAAATATTGAATGTTCGTCATTGGACGGCGCCGGATCATACACGAATTGTTCTGGATGTTGATAGCGATCCGGATTATGAAATTAAAGAAAGTGAAAATCTTCTCGTTCTGAATTTCAAGGAATCCTCATTACACAAATCAATACCGGCCAAAATCATCATTAATAAACCCGGAATTACAAAGATCGTTTTTCATCACATGGATGAAAATAAGGTTAGAAAGGTTAGAATCGAATTTGTTCTGAATAAACACCAAAAAGTTGAAGTTTTTAAATTAAAGAAGTTTCAGGATAAACCTAACCGCATTGTTGTGGATATTATTTTGGAACAGGCTCCCAGGGAAGTCAAAACAACGGATCAGATCATTGAACTCAAACCCAAAAAAATAATAGTGATTGACGCCGGCCATGGCGGTGAAGATCCGGGCGCAGTGGGAAAAAAGAGAACTTATGAAAAAAATGTTGTGCTCTCCATCAGCCGTGAAGTTCAAAAAGCCATTAATAAAATGCATGGATATCGCGCTGTTTTGACGCGCGACGGCGACTATTATGTTTCCTTCAGCAAGCGGCTGCAAAAAGCCAAGGATGTTGGCGCCAGTCTGTTTATCAGCATTCATGCGGATGCGGCAAGAAATCGAAGCGCGAAAGGCGGTTCGGTATATTGCCTCTCTACCGGCGGAGCCAGTAATGAAGCCGCAAAACTGCTGGCCAGGAATGAAAACTTATCCGATATTCTGGGCGGCGTTCCCGATAACGAAAGCAACAATGAATCATCTTCGATCATCATGAATATGTTTCAAACCAATACAATTAATTTATCGAAAATTTACGCCGGTATTTTAATCAGGCACCTGTCAACGGTTTGCAATATAAAAAATAAAAGTGTTCAGGAAGCGCCATTTCGCGTGTTGAAGTTGCCGGATATTCCGGCGGTATTAATCGAAACAGCATACATATCCAATCCTCAAGAGGAAATCTTATTAAAAAAAAGCAGTTTTCAAAAAACACTGGCAACAGCGATATCTTCTTCAATAAGCGAGTATTTATCAGACACTTCCGCTGTTGCGCAAAGTGAAGATGCATCTAAAAAAGATGATGAAAACGGCACGGCGGACAAAAAACAAAATAATGATGAATTAACTGCAACCTATTATAAAGTAAAATGTGGCGACACACTTTTTTCAGTGGCGAAGCATTTTAATACAAAAGTCGCTCTACTCTTAAAACTTAACAAATTAAAATTGGAAGATCCGCTTTTTGCCGGCAGAAAAATCATGATGCCCGCAAACAAAACCGAAAATAAAATAAATGCAAACCCTGCATCGGCAGCCGCAAAAAAGAAATCCGGCAGTCGAAAGATATCATCAAAATATTACACGGTTAAGAAGGGGGATACTCTTTTGCTTGTGGCAAAGAATAATTCAACAACCATAAATGAATTGCTCAAAATTAATAACATGAAAATTACAGATCCATTATTCTATGGATTAAAGATAAAATTGCCTTAAAAAGCCGGAAATGTTTAATGAAACAGGTAAAGAAAATAATCGGATTAAAAATCATTATTATTTCCTGTTTAGCAGTAGCAACATCAGCCCACACTTCCGGATTTGTTTTCAACTGGCAGCCCTTAGCCGTTGATGCCGGTTTGTCCTTAAAAAGTTCCAAAAGAGAAATTTTAATTAAAAATTCATCTGTTAATGATTTAACCGCATTAATCCGTGAAGATCCCGGCGATGTATTTTCCTCATCTGCTGATCAAAATAATGTTTCGGCGCCAAAATCGGAAAAGAAACCCGTGCTGGAAAATATTAAAATAAATGTTTTTCAGGTCGATAAGCTTACGACAGACAAACATGATTTATACTCTCATAGAGATGATGAGCAGATATCAAAATTAACGGACTCCCTCACATCTTTAATTTACGATAATTCGAAAATAAAATCATTGGAAACCATCGGCAAAACAATCGAACCGCAGATCAATTTCTATTTCAAGTTCTAAACGTATCCTTTTTAAGTGGACATATTAAAACGAAATTGTTTACTTGACAAACCATAATGCACTTTCCTGTAAATATATTTACTCAATAATATAACAATTATTTGCCCTAAACATAATTTCACCTGACATTGAGTGTCAAGATTATCGATAGCGTCCTGAAAGAAACAGATCGTTATCATTATCAGGAATGTTTTTTTTCAATCGGTAATCAATAATGATGTGTTTTTATCTTTTTGAAAAAAAAGACATATGCTATAAGAATAGCAACAGTGTTTAAAAAACTAAGGATAATTTAAATGAAAAAGATAGCTATAATAGCAGTTGCCTTGTCTATTGTTTTTACTATAGCAAATCTCAGCTTCGCAAAAGAGAATCAATCAAAGATGGCGAAAGACGAGCCACCATCTCTTTGCAAGGCAAACGAGGAAGTGTTTTTTTCATGTCAAGCCAAATCAAAGACAATTTCGTTATGTGGATCTGCTGATGCGTCTGCCACTAAAGGCTATCTCATATACAGATATGGTCGCATCGGACATCCTGTTGAACTTGAATATCCTTCAATGCCTACTCCACCAGCCAAGGCGTTTAGCTTCGCTTGCGATAGTGGATCGAAAGGCGGAACTGAGCAGCTCTCATTCAGCACAGGAGGCTACGTCTATACATTGAACAGTTACCATTGGGGAGGCGCTGAACAAATTAAGGTTGCTGGGGTTATCGTTGAGAAAGATGGCCGCCGTCTAGCCGACATTCTATGCACTAATCCCCTTGCACCTATGGACATGCATTATCTTGGTGTTGATGAGTTCCATTTCTCTAAGCCTAAGTCCTTGCACTTTGTTGGACTTCCTTGTAGTGAATTTTACTCACTTGGCAATCCCCCTCTGTAATATCCATTGTTTGTCAAGTAAACAATTCTGTATTAAAATATTCGGCCAAATAATTTTGTTATTCATATTTCCGTTTACATTTCCTGACCTATAAAACCTGGTTATACATTGGTTTGGGCGGTATCGTAAAATGCTTCAGAGGCAAGGCGCACAAAGTCCGATGAATGATGCCTGTTTTGCAGCTTTGATATCCAAAGTAGAACGCAGCGGTAATATTCCGATACTTTTCAGGCAAGTCGTCTTAAAATTATCCAGAGGCAAGGCGCACAAATCTTGAGGAATGAGGCCTACCTAGATTGCAGCTTTGATATCCGAAGTAGAACGCGGCGGCCAGGAGGAGGCTCCGCAGTCGTATGTTACAATACGTCGAGGAAGCCGACGACGCAGCCAACAAAGTTATACGAAAGATATCAAAGTTGCATAAAAAAAGGCCCTTTGAAAAATCAAAGGGCCTTCACGTTTTAAATCCGGCAGCACCTACTCTCCCACACAGTCGCCCATGCAGTACCATCGGCGCGAAGGAGCTTAACTTCCGTGTTCGGGATGGGAACGGGTGTGACCTCCTCGCGATAGCCACCGAAATATTCATTATAATTGCATGACAATGCATATCGCTTTGTTGTAAGCAAAGCACTATTAGCTTATATATAAGACCAAATAAATAATTATTATGGTCAAGCCTCACGACCGATTAGTATCAGTTAGCTGAACACATTACTGTGCTTACACACCTGACCTATCAACCTCGTCGTCTACAAGGGGTCTTCAGTCCTGATGTCTCCATCAGGAGGGATATCTTATCTTGAGGTGGGCTTCCCACTTAGATGCTTTCAGCGGTTATCCCTTCCGAACTTAGCTACCCAGCGATGCCACTGGCGTGACAACTGGAACACCATCGGTTCGTCCATCCCGGTCCTCTCGTACTAGGGACAGCTCCTCGCAAATATCCTCCGCCCACAACAGATAGGGACCGAACTGTCTCACGACGTTCTGAACCCAGCTCACGTACCGCTTTAATTGGCGAACAGCCAAACCCTTGGGACCTTATTCAGCCCCAGGATGCGATGAGCCGACATCGAGGTGCCAAACCACGCCGTCGATGTGAACTCTTGGGCGTGATAAGCCTGTTATCCCCGGCGTACCTTTTATCCGTTGAGCGATGGCCCTTCCATGCGGAACCACCGGATCACTAAGACCTGCTTTCGCACCTGCTCGACTTGTCAGTCTCGCAGTCAAGCTCCCTTATGCCTTTACACTCTACGGCTGGTTTCCAATCAGCCTGAGGGAACCTTCGCGCGCCTCCGTTACTCTTTGGGAGGCGACCGCCCCAGTCAAACTACCCACCAGACAATGTCCCCAACCCGGATCACGGGTCTAGGTTAGAACTTCAGAATAATCAGGGTGGTATTTCAAGGTTGGCTCCATGGAAACTAGCGCTCCCACTTCAAAGCCTCCCACCTATCCTACACAAACCAGCCCAAAGTTCATTGTCAAGCTATAGTAAAGGTGCACGGGGTCTTTCCGTCTAGTTGCGGGTAACCGGCTTCTTCACCGGTTTATCAAATTCGCTGAGCATCTCGTCAAGACAGCGCCCAAATCGTTACGCCATTCGTGCAGGTCGGAACTTACCCGACAAGGAATTTCGCTACCTTAGGACCGTTATAGTTACGGCCGCC
>Ga0326727_10018981_pt1 | contig 13932 bp, 7 predicted proteins | sample MB2enrmetagenome_FD_207643 | JGI IMG/M metagenome (GOLD analysis project Ga0326727, IMG submission 207643) | Lab enriched peat soil microbial communities from McLean, Ithaca, NY, United States - MB29MY | ecosystem: Environmental > Terrestrial > Soil > Wetlands > Peat | place: USA: New York... | reverse complement strand
CAGATTCGCTCGATCCGCGGCGACGTTCGCGACCTGGCCGCCCTGGAGACAGCGATGCGCGGCTTCGCGCCGGAGATCGTCCTGCACATGGCGGCGCAGCCGCTGGTGCGCCTCTCCTATCAGTCGCCGGTGGAAACTTACGCCGTCAACGTGATGGGCACCGTGCACCTGCTCGATGCCGTCCGCCGCACTCCCAGCGTGCGCGCCGTTGTGGTGGTCACCAGCGACAAGTGCTACGAGAATCAGGAGTGGCACTGGCCCTATCGCGAGCACGAAGCGATGGGCGGCCACGATCCCTACAGCAGCAGCAAGGGATGCAGCGAGCTGGTCGTCTCCGCCTACCGGCGCTCGTTCTTTGCCGGATGGCAGGTTGCCGTGGCCTCGGCGCGCGCGGGAAACGTCATCGGCGGTGGCGACTGGGCGCTCGATCGCCTTGTGCCGGATATCATCCGCTCCTTCGCCGCCGGAGAGACGGCGGTGATCCGCAATCCCGATGCGGTTCGTCCGTGGCAGCACGTTCTGGAGCCGCTGGCCGGATACATGGCGCTGGCCCAGCATCTCTACACCGAGGGCGATGCCTTCGCCGAGGGATGGAACTTCGGTCCCGCTGACGGCGACGCCCGGCAGGTGGACTATCTCGTCTGCGAGTTGACGCGCCTCTGGGGCGGATTGGCCTCCTGGCGCTGTGATGCCAAGGAAGAAGTTCACGAGGCGCACCAGCTTCGGCTCGATTCCTCCAAGGCGCGCGCCCGTTTGGGCTGGGCTCCGCGCTGGAGCCTCGATGAGACGCTGCTCCGCACGGTGGAGTGGTACAAGGCCTTTTACACCGGCCGCGACGTGGCCGCCTGCACCCTCGCGCAGATTGAAGCCTACAGCCAGCAGGCGAAGAAGCTTAGCGCGCCCGAAGTGAGCCGATGACGTCCGAGAAGTTACGCGAACACGAGAAGTTAAGCGAACAGAAGTTACGCGAAGAGAAGCTGCGCGAAGAGATTCTGCAACTCGTCGGTGAATACGCCCGCCTGCGTCACGGCGCGCGCCCATTCGTTCCCGGCGAGACTGCGATTCCGCCCTCGGGCAAGGTCTTCGGCGGCGAAGAGCTTTGTAACGCCGTCGATGCCGCTCTCGACTTCTGGCTCACCACCGGACGCTTCAATGACAGCTTCGAGCGCCGGCTGGCTGAGTTCCTCGGCCAGCGCTGGGCGGTGACGACCAACTCGGGCTCCTCGGCCAATCTGCTCGCCGTCGCCGCGCTGACCTCGCCCACACTGGGCGAGCGCGCCCTGCGGCCGGGCGATGAGCTGATCACCGTCGCCGCCGGCTTTCCCACCACGGTCAATCCGGCGCTGCAGAACGGGCTGGTTCCGGTATTCGTCGATGTCGATATCCCCACGTACAACGCGCGGCCGGAGCTGATCGAGGCCGCCATCACGCCGCGCACGCGGGCCATCATGCTGGCGCACACGCTGGGCAATCCATTCGATCTCGGCGCGATCACGCGCATCGCCCGCGAACACAATCTCTGGCTCATCGAGGACTGCTGCGACGCGCTCGGCTCGCGCTACGAGGGACGCCTCTGCGGAAGCTTCGGCGACATCGGCACGCTGAGCTTTTATCCCGCCCACCACATCACCATGGGCGAGGGCGGCGCGGTCTTCTCAAACAATGTCGCGCTCAAGACGCTGGTCGAGAGCTTCCGCGACTGGGGACGCGACTGCTGGTGCGATCCCGGGTGCGACAACACCTGCGGCAAGCGCTTCCAGTGGCAGCACGGCGCGCTGCCCGCCGGATACGACCACAAATACGTCTACTCGCACATTGGCTACAACCTGAAGATCACCGACTTCCAGGCCGCCGTCGGACTGGCGCAGATGGAGCGCCTCGAAGGATTCATCGCGCAGCGGCGCTCGAACTTCACCGCCATGCGCGAGCGCCTCAAGCCCTTCGAGGAGTTTCTCATCCTGCCCGAGGCGACGCCGAACTCCGAGCCCTCGTGGTTCGGCTTCCCGGTCACCGTCCGTCCCGATGCGCCCTTTGCGCGCCTCGACCTGCTGACGCACTACGACCGCGCGAAGATCGGCAGCCGGTTGCTCTTCGGCGGCAACCTGACGCGCCAGCCGGCCTACAAGGACGCGAAGTATCGCATCTTCGGGGAGCTGACCAACACCGACGTCATCATGAACCAGACCTTCTGGCTCGGAATCTATCCCGGCATCACCACGGAGATGATGGACTACGTCGCCGCGCAGACCGGGGCGTTCGTGAAGAGCTCTGTAGCGCGCGCGGCAAGGTAGCTGCCCGCGGCACCCGGCTGTTAGCATAGAGAGCGAAATCTTACACAGGATTACGTTTTGGACGCACTGACGAATAGCTCTTCGCGGCTGCTCTGTTTTCTGGTAGTCTGCGCTCTCTTCCTCGCCGTTTTTGTCGGCTCCGCCTTCACTCCAGCATTGCAGGATGACGTGGACACCGCGCACGCCGAGGCCGCCCGCGAGATGCTCACCCGCGGAGACTTCGTCACCCTGCACATCAACGGCGTGCGCTATCTCGAAAAAGCTCCGCTGATGTACTGGCTGGTTGCCTGCAGCTATCAGCAGCTTGGCGTCTCGGATTTTTCCACCCGCCTGCCGATCGTCGCCGCCATGGGATTGCTCGTACTGCTGGGGATGAAGTGGGGCGGCCGCGCCTTCGGGCCGCGAGCCGGAATCTACACCGGGCTCTTCATGGCCACCGCCGCCGGATGCTTTCTCTTTACCCGCGTCCTCATCCCGGAGGCGATTCTGAGCTTTCTGATCGCCGCAGCCTTCTACTGCCTGGTTTCGGCGCTCGATGAGCCTGATGCCTTCTGGTCCTGGTATGCCGTCTATGCGCTGGCGGCGCTGGCCGTGCTTGCCAAGGGACTAATGGCGCTGGTGGTCATCGGCATCCCGATATTGCTGTACCTGGTTGTCACCGGCGAGTGGCGGCGCTGGCGCGAGTTCCGGCTCTTCTCGGGATTCCTGCTCTTTCTGCTGATCGCCGCGCCGTGGCACATCCTGGCGGCGATCCGGAATCCGGAGAGCGCCAACCATCACGGATTCCTCTGGTTCTACTTCGTCAACGAGCAGTATCTGCGCTTCCTCGGTAAGCGCATTCCGCACGATTACAACAAGCTGCCGCCCGCGCTCTACTGGTCGCTGCACCTGGTCTGGCTCTTTCCGTGGAGCTTCTTTCTGCCGCTGGCGCTGCGCCGGCTGGTGATGAACGTTCGCCCCGGCAAGCCGATGGACTTCGCCGACCGAACCCGCTGGATCTGCATCCTCTGGGCCTCGGTGACGCTGACGTTCTTCTCCTTTTCAACCAATCAGGAGTACTACACCTTCCCGGCCTATCTCGCCTTCTTCCTGCTGATCGCCGCCGGATTGTCGGCAGAGGAGAATCAGGCCAACGAGGCCGAGCGGCGCGGCTACTGGCTGATGGGCACCACCATCTTCAGCGTGCTGCTGAAGTTTGCCGCCGCCGCCGCGCTGATCGCCGGTCTCTGGCAGTCGCGCAATCTGCCCTTCGTCCCCGATATCGGCGAGGCGCTCTCGCAGACCAACACGGAGGACTACACGCTCTCGATGGGCCACATCCTCGATCTCACCGGCCAGTCGTTTGCCGCGCTGCGGCTGCCGGCGATCGTCGCCGTCATCGCGCTTATTTTGGGCTCCATCGTCGAGTTGCGCCTGCGCATCAAGCGCATGCACCTGGCGGCGACCTTTGCGCTGGGCGTCACCATGGCGGGCTTTCTCGTCGCCGCGCACCTGGCGCTGATCCGCTTCGACCCCTACCTCAGCTCGCACGTGCTCGCCGAGCGCCTGAAGCCGCAGCTCAAGCCGGAAGATCACGTCGTCATCTACGGCGATCAGGCCTCCGGCTCCTCGCTGGTCTACTACCTGCCGCACCAGGTCGAGCTGCTCAACGGTCGCACGACCTCGATGTGGTTCGGCTCAACCTTCCCCGATGCGCCGAAGATCTTTCTCGACGACGCGGGCTTCCTCCAGCTTTGGAACTCTCCGACGCGCGTCTTTCTCTTTGTGCCGGATTTCGAGCAGAAAAAGGCCAACGAGCTTCTGGGAGCGAACAAGCAGCTCTTCGCTACCAGCTCGGGAAAGGTGATTTACACCAACCACAACTGATTCCCCGATTTCCCCGGGCATTCGCTTTCGCCAAAGCTGTAAGAGGTATAAAGTGTATGCCGCAATCCTGTGCCTTTAATCAGTGCGAAGGAAAGGGGAAGAAATGCTTAAAGGGAAGAATGCGGTTGTAACCGGATCCACTAGCGGAATCGGTGAGGCAATTGCCCGTGCGCTGGCCGCGCAAGGTGCAAACGTCATGCTGAACGGCTTTGGCGACGCCGCCGCTATCGAGAAGCTGCGCGCGGAGATCGCCGAGAAGAACAAGGTCACGGTGCTCTATAATCCCGCCGACCTCTCCAAGGGCGAAGATTGCGCGGCGCTGGTTCGCGACGCCGAGGTCCGCCTGGGCTCCATCGATATTCTCGTCAACAACGCCGGAATCCAGTTTGTTGCTCCGATCCACGAGTTTCCCGTCGATCGCTGGAACCAGATCATCGCCATCAATCTCTCTTCCGCGTTCCATACCATTCATGCCGCATTGCCCGGCATGCTGGCGCGCAAGTGGGGACGCATCATCAACACCGGCAGCACGCATGGCCTGGTCGCCTCGGCGAACAAGGTGGCCTACGTCGCCGCCAAGCACGGCATCGTCGGCCTGACCAAGGTCGTCGCGCTGGAGACGGCCACCAGCGGAATCACCTGCAACGCCATCTGCCCCGGTTGGGTGCTGACCCCTCTGGTGCAGAAGCAGATCGATGACCGCGCCGCCCGGGAGAAGATCGACATCAAGAAGGCCGAGCACGACCTGCTTGCGGAAAAGCAGCCCTCACTGCGCTTCACCAAGGTCGAGGATATCGGCGGAATGGCCGTCTTCCTCTGCTCGGATCACGCGCAAAACATCACCGGCGCCGCGCTCACCTTGGACGGTGGCTGGACGGCGCAGTAAAGAAGGTTTCAAGGTTTCGAAGGTTTCAAATTTTGGAAGTTGAAGTTATAGTGGGGTGCCCCATTCAAGCCCTGCAGTTGGGCTTGAGTGGGGCTTTTGATCTTCCCGATTCGTGATGCTTACGCGAAGATCTCGCCGGGCATCCGGTTGAGCGTTCTTGAGCGCAGCGTGTTGGCGCTCTTCAGCGCGTTGGTGATCGGAATCGGCATCTTCGGCATCTGGCGCTGCGTCTCTTTGCGCTCGATACGGAGCTTCAGAGTGCGCTCGAAGCGCCGCAGCTCGATCATCTCAGCGCCGCTGACGATGCTGGTTGCCACGCCGGTCTGGCCGGCGCGTCCAGTGCGGCCCACGCGATGGATGAAGTCCTCGGCCAGATTCGGCAGTTCGTAGTTGATGACATGAGCCACGTCGCCGACGTGAATGCCGCGCGCGGCTACGTCGGTTGCCACCAGCACCTGGAAGCGTCCCTGCTGGAAGCCCGCCAATGCCGCCGAGCGCTGGCTCTGGCTGCGGTCGCCGTGAATCATCGCCGCCGCAAAGCCATCGCGCTCCAGATCGCGCGCCAACCGCTCGGTGCCGCGCTTTGTGCGGGCGAAGACCAGCGTCTTGCCGTCCTCGTTACCGAGCAGCTCGCGCAGTACGCTCGACTTCTGCATCAGCGGAACCTCGTAGGCCTGCAGGCGCACGCTCTCGGCCGGCTTCAGCACGTTGCCCAGCGAGATTCGCGTGGCGTTGCGGGTGCAGTTCTGCAGCAGCCCCTGAACGGAGCGCTCCAGCGTTGCGGAAAAGCACAGCGTCTGTCGTGTGCTGGGCAGTGTGGCAAGGATGCGCGTGATGGCCGGAAGAAAGCCCATATCCAGCATGCGATCGACCTCGTCGAGCACCAGCATGCGCACCGTGCGCAGATCGACGATCCTGCGGCGGATGTAATCTTCAAGCCGTCCCGGAGTCGCCACCACCAGCCGCGCTCCCGAGCGCAGCGAGCGAATCTGTGCCTTCTCGTTCAGTCCGCCGATCACCAGCGCGGCAGGCTGAGCCTTCTTTGCGCGCAGCGCCTCGTATTGCTCGCGCACCTGGATCGCCAGTTCGCGCGTCGGCGTCAGCACCAGCGCCTGCACGCCCTCCTTCGGAGCCGCGGCCAGCATCTCCATCACTGGAATCAGAAAGGCCAGCGTCTTGCCGGTTCCGGTCTGCGCGGTTGCGATAACGTCTTTGCCTTCGAGGGCGGGGGGAATTGACTTGCTCTGTACGGGGGTGGGGTTGACAAAATTCTTAGCCGACAGCGCCTGCATCAGCTGCGCCTGTAACGGCATTTCCTGAAATGTACTCATTCTGAAGTGTATTCTTCTCTCTTTTTCACCGCGCACAAATCAAGTGGAGCGCGCGGAAACGTACTCTGCGTCTATCTGTCGGGAGGAGATTTTGAGATCGAATCGCAGTATTCAGCTTGGCGGGGACTCAGAATCGCGCATCCAACGTCGCGAGTTACTGGAAACATCCTATCACACATGGTTGTGATCTGGATAGCTTTGGCGGGAAGGGCAAAAATGTTTTCTCTGCGAGCGATCCCCGGTTGACGCAATCCGAAATGTCCGGTAATCTCGCAGCACAATGTTTTCCATGGCTACAAACCCGCTTACAGCTCGTGTACGCACAACAGGCGTACCGATGCGAATTACCACCCGAAGCGGGGGAATAGTCTAAGGCAATTATAAACAGCCGAACCCTACTCACCCGCCTCATAAAAAGGCGGGTTTCGTGTTTTAGATATCGTTTTTCCAGCGCATGAGCAAGTCGGGAGATGCGCCGGTGGGAGCGCAATGAGAGAAGGAAACGACTCAAGCGATCGACAGCGTTACGGACTGCCACCGGCGCAGGGTCTCTACGATCCGGGGAACGAGCGCGACGCCTGCGGCCTCGGCTTTGTCGCCAGCATTCGCGGTGAAAAGAGCCATACAATCGTGGAGAAGGGAATCGAGGTGCTCACGCACCTGGAGCATCGCGGCGCCTGCGGCTGCGATCCTGAGACCGGCGATGGCGCCGGCGTGCTGATCCAGATTCCGCACGAGTTCTTCGCGCGGGAGTGCGCGGCGCAGGGAATGTCGCTGCCCTCACCCGGCGGTTATGCCGTTGGCATGGTCTTCCTCCCGGTCGGCAAACTGGAGCGTCTGCAGTGCGAGGGTGTGGTCGAGACCATCATCCAGGAGGAGGGTTTCGAGGTGCTGGGCTGGCGCGATACGCCGGTCGAGGCCTCGGCCATCGGCCGCGTGGCGCGCGGCTCGCAGCCATACATCGAGCAGATATTTCTGCGCACGCCCACGCCGCTTGCCGAGGTCGACTTCGAGCGCAAGCTTTACGTCGTCCGGCGCCGCGTTGAAAACCAGATCGCCGCGTCCGATTTCGTCGACAAGCACAACTTCTACATCCCCTCGCTCTCCTGCCGCACTATCGTTTACAAAGGTCTGCTGCTGGCTCCGCAGATCACCAAGTTTTATCCCGAGCTCAGCGACCCGCTGGTAAAGAGCGCGCTCTGCCTCGTCCACCAGCGTTTTTCGACTAACACCTTTCCGAGCTGGCCGCTGGCGCACCCGTACCGTCACGTCGCGCACAACGGCGAGATCAACACGGTGAAGGGCAACGTCATCTGGATGAACGCCCGCCAGCGTCTGCTGGAGAGTCCGCTCCTCGGCGACGATCTGAAGAAGATCTTTCCCGTCATCACGCCGGGGCTGAGTGACTCCGGCTCGCTGGATAATGCCGTCGAGATGCTGCTGCACGCCGGGCGCGAGCTGCCGCACGTGATGGCGATGCTGATTCCCGAGGCCTGGTCGCGCAATCCGCACATGGACGACGACAAGCGCGCCTTCTACGAGTATCACGCCTCGCTGATGGAGCCCTGGGACGGACCGGCGGCGATGGCCTTCACCGATGGCCGCCTGATCGGCGCGACGCTCGACCGCAACGGCCTGCGTCCTGGCCGCTATCTGGTGACCACCGACGACCTCGTCGTGCTCTCGTCTGAGGCCGGCGTGCTGGAGTTTCCTCCCGAGCGCGTGAAGTGCAAGGGCCGCCTGCAGCCGGGACGCATGTTCCTGGTCGATACCGTCGCCGGACGCATCGTCAGCGACGACGAGATCAAGACGCAACTCGCCTCGCGCCAGCCCTACGCCGAATGGATCAGGCAGAACCAGATCACGCTGGAGCAGTTGCCCGAGCCGCGGCACGTTCACGCTCCCAGCCATGACACCATCATTCGCCGCCAGCGCGCCTTCGGATACACCGAAGAGGACCTGAAGATCATCCTCGAGCCGATGGCCCGCAACGGCGAAGAGCCCATCGGCTCGATGGGCGCGGATACGCCGCTGGCGTGTCTGAGCGATCGTCCGCAGCTCCTGTTCAACTACTTCAAGCAGCTCTTCGCGCAGGTGACGAATCCTCCCATCGATCCCATTCGCGAGGATCTGCTGATGTCGCTGACCAGCTACATCGGCACCGAGCGCAACATTCTCGATGAGACTCCGCTGAACTGCCACACCCTCAAGCTGCCGCAGCCGGTGCTGACCAACCGCGACCTGGAGAAGCTGCGCCGCGTCTCCAGCGGAGACCTGCTGGCCACCACGCTGACGGCGACCTTCCGCGTCGAAGAAGACGGACGCGGCATGAAGCGCGGACTCGACGAGCTCTGCCGCCGCGCCTCGCTCGCCATCGAAAACGGCTACACCCTGCTGATCCTCTCCGACCGCGGCATCGACAAGGAATATGCGCCGATTCCCTCGCTGCTCTCGCTTGCCGCCGTGCACAACCATCTCGTCAAGGAAGGCTCGCGCACCAGGATCGCGCTGATCGTCGAAAGCGGCGAGCCGCGCGAGGTGATGCACTTCGCCCTGCTCATCGGCTACGGCGCCAGCGCGGTCAATCCTTATCTCGCCATCGAGACGCTGGAAGACATGGTGCGCCGCGGAGTTCTGCCCCACGAGATCTCGGCCGAAAAGGCGGTGAAGAACTTCATCAAGGCCATCGACAAGGGACTGCTCAAGACCTTCTCGAAGATGGGCATCTCGACCCTGCAGAGCTATCGCGGCGCGCAGGTCTTCGAGGCCATCGGACTGAACCGCGAGCTGGTGAAAGGCTACTTCTCCGGAACCGTCTCGCGCATCGAGGGCGTCGGGCTGGATGTGATCGCGCGCGAATCGGTGATGCGCCACGACTACGGCTTCCGTCCGCGCACGGCCTCCGAGCTGGAGCTCGAGGTCGGCGGCGCATACCGTCATCGCGTCGATGGCGAATACCATCTCATCAATCCGCAGACCATCAGCAAGCTGCAGCATTCGGTGCGGCAGAACAGCGCCGACAAATTCCGCGAGTACACCGATCTGATCGACAGGCAGAATCGCCAGCTCTGCACCCTGCGCGGCCTGCTGCAACTGAAGGAGATCGACAAGCCGATTCCGCTCGAAGAGGTCGAACCGGCGAAGGAGATCGTCAAGCGCTTTGCCACCGGCGCCATGTCGTTCGGCTCCATCAGCAAGGAGGCGCATGAGACGCTGGCCGTCGCCATGAACCGCCTCGGCGGGCGCAGCAACACCGGCGAGGGCGGCGAAGACCCCGAGCGCTTTACTCCCGATCCCTCCGGCGACTGGCGGCGCAGCGCCGTCAAACAGGTCGCCTCGGGACGCTTCGGCGTCACTTCGCACTACCTTGTCAACGCCGACGAGCTGCAGATCAAGATGGCGCAGGGAGCCAAGCCCGGCGAGGGCGGACAGCTTCCCGGACACAAGGTCGATGCCGTGATCGCCAAGGTTCGCCACTCGACCCCCGGCGTGGGATTGATCTCGCCTCCGCCGCATCATGACATCTACTCCATCGAAGACCTTGCGCAGTTGATCTACGACCTGAAGAACGTCAATCCGCAGGCGCGCATCAGCGTCAAGCTGGTCAGCGAGGTGGGCGTGGGCACGGTTGCCGCCGGCGTCGCCAAGGCGCACGCCGACGTTGTGCTGATCAGCGGCGATAGCGGCGGCACCGGAGCCTCGCCGCTCAGCTCCATTCGCCATGCGGGAATTCCGTGGGAGCTGGGACTGGCGGAGACGCAGCAGGTGCTGCTGCTCAACGATCTTCGCAGCCGCATTCGCGTGCAGACCGATGGCAAGCTGCAGACCGGCCGCGATGTCGTCATCGCCGCGCTGCTCGGCGCCGAGGAGTTCGGCTTTGCCACCATGCCGCTCATCGCGCTCGGCTGCATCATGATGCGCAAGTGCCATCTCAACACCTGCCCGGTCGGCATCGCCACGCAGGACCCGGTGCTGCGCGCGCGCTTTGCCGGCCAGCCCGAGCACGTCGTCAACTTTTTCTTCTTCCTCGCCGAGCAGGTGCGCGAGTACATGGCGCGCCTCGGCTTCCGCACCTTCGACGAGATGGTGGGCCGCGTCGACCGGCTCGAAGCCCACCTCGCCGCCGATCACTGGAAGGCCAGGGGCATTGATCTCTCCACCGTTCTGTACTCGCCGCCGCTGCCGACGCGCGTCGCCCGTCACTGCATCCATACGCAGAATCACGGATTGGAGCAGGCGCTCGATCACGAGCTGATGAGTGCCGTACAGCCCGCGCTGGTTGAGGCCCGTCCGGTCGAGGTCGCCTTCCCGATCCGCAACGTCCATCGCTCCGTGGGAACGATGCTCAGCGGCGAGGTCGCCAGGCGATACGGCGCCAACGGCCTGCCCGATGAGACCATCCGCCTGCACTTCAACGGCTCAGCAGGACAGAGCTTCGGAGCCTTCCTCTCGCCGGGCATCACCATGACCTTGGAAGGCGAGGCCAACGACTACGTCGGCAAAGGGCTCTCCGGCGGACGCATCGTCGTCTATCCGCCGCGCGAGTCGCGCTTCGCTCCCGAGGAGAACATCATCGTCGGCAACGTCGTTCTCTACGGCGCTACCAGCGGCGAGGCCTTCTTCAGCGGCATCGCCGGCGAGCGCTTCTGCGTGCGCAACTCCGGCGCAACCGCCGTCGTCGAGGGCGTCGGCGATCACGGCTGCGAGTACATGACCGGCGGCGTCGCCGTTATCCTCGGCCGCTGCGGACGCAACTTCGCCGCCGGCATGAGCGGCGGCATCGCCTACGTCTTCGACGAGCAGGGCGACTTCCACGAGAAGAGCTGCAACCTCGCCTCCGTCGATCTGGAGCCGCTGATGGGCGCTTCGGATGTGCGCATCCTCACCTCGCTGGTCGAGGAGCACGCGCGGCGCACCGGCAGTCCGCAGGCCAAACGCATTCTCGCCAACTGGACCACCGTGCTCTCGCGCTTCGTCAAGGTCTTCCCGCACGAACTCAAGCGCGTGATGGGAATCGAGCGCAGAACCACCGTGTACAGCGGAGTGCGCGAGCTGACTTCGTCCGCCGCCGCCGTGGAGGTGCAGCGTGGGTAAACCAACCGGCTTCCTGGAATTCGAAAGAACCTTGCCGTCGCGCCGCGCCCCGGAAGAGCGTGTGAAAGACTGGCTGGAGATCTACCAGGAGTTTCCGCAAGCAACTCTGCAACAGCAGGGCGCGCGCTGCATGGAGTGCGGCGTTCCGTTCTGTCATACCGGCTGTCCGGTGAACAACCACATCCCCGACTGGAACGATCTCGTCTATCGCGGACGCTGGGAAGAGGCCGTGCGCCGCCTGCACTCGACCAACAACTTCCCGGAGTTCACCGGACGCATCTGTCCCGCGCCCTGCGAGGCCGCATGCGTTCTCGGCATCAATCAGCCGCCGGTCACCATCAAGCAGATCGAGAAGACCATCGTCGAGCGCGGCTTCGAAGAGGGATGGATCGTCCCTGAGCCTCCGCACGAGAAGAGCGGCAAGAAGGTCGCCGTCATCGGCTCAGGCCCGGCGGGATTGGCCGCTGCGCAGCAGCTCTGCCGCGCCGGCCACGAGGTCACCGTCTACGAGAAAGCCGACCGCATCGGAGGCCTGCTGCGTTACGGCATTCCGAACTTCAAGCTGGAAAAGCATCTCATCGACCGCCGCCTGCTGCAGATGGAGGCCGAGGGCGTGCGCTTCGTCGTCAACGCGCACGTCGGCGTCGATGTCGATGTCGCCGAGCTGCGCTCGAAATTCGATTGCCTGGTTCTCGCCGGTGGCAGCGAGGCTTCGCGCGATCTCAAGATTCCCGGACGCGAGCTGAAAGGCATCCACTTCGCCATGGAGTTCCTGCCGCAGCAGACCCGGCGCGTCCTCGGCGACACCGTCCCTGAAGAACTCACCATCCTCGCCACCGGCAAGCACGTCGTCATCATCGGCGGCGGCGACACCGGCGCCGACTGCCTCGGCACCAGTCTGCGCCAGGGTGCGGCCAGCGTCCGCCAGTTGGAGATCATGCCCCAGCCTCCGGACGCGCGCTCTCCGCTGACGCCATGGCCGCTCTGGCCGCTGCAGCTTCGCACCGAGAGCTCGCACGAAGAGGGCGGCACGCGCGAGTGGAGCGTCGGCACCGTGCGCTTCGAGGGCGACGAGCACGGCAACGTCGCGCGCCTGCACACCATCCAGGTCGGCCCCCCGCCGAAGTTCGAGCCCATCGCCGGAAGCGAAGGCGTCGTCGAGGCGCAGCTCGTTCTGCTCGCCATGGGCTTCCTCGGCCCGGTGCGCGGAGGGATGATCGAGCAGCTCGGCGTCGCGCTCGACAATCGCGGCAACGTCGCCACCGATGAGAACAACATGAGCTCCGTCCCCGGCATCTTCGCCGCCGGAGACATGCGCCGCGGCCAGTCGCTCGTAGTCTGGGCCATCGCCGAGGGCCGCAAAACCGCAGCCTCCGTCGATCGCTACCTCAGCGCAACAAAATCAGCAGGAGCATAGAGTGGGTGCAGTGGACAACGAAGTGACTCTGAGCTGAGCGCTACGGATAAATGTCGATTGGGGTGGGCACCTTAATCAGCGTCCAGAGTTCGTCCATCTCCTCATCGGAGATGGCGATACAGCCATCGGTCCAGTCATAAAGTGCCTGCATCTTGCCGGCCCAGGAGTATTCTTTTGGCAGTGCGTGCAACATGATATCGCCTCCCGGAGAGACGCCCATTTCCTTTGCCTTCGCTGCATCCTGCGCGTTGGGATAGGAGATGTGGAAGGCCTTGTAGTAGTGGCTCTGTTCATTGCGCGCATCGAGCATGTAGTGGCCTTCGGGGGTGCGATGGTCGCCCTCACGCCGCTTCGGTCCGACCGGACTGCCGCCCAGCGCTACGCGATAGCTGCGTAGCCGCTTGCCACCGGAGAGCAAAATCAGTCTGCGCTTCGACTTGTAAACCACGACGCGATCCACCGTGCCGGCGGGCGACTGTGACGCCCCGGCTACTACGCAGAAGCCGAGCGACAACGCGAAGAGTGCAAGCAACGCAATCGAGACGAGCTTCTTCATGAGGTCAAAAGCCTAGCAGAGCCGTGCGCGGTCTTCAATTCTCATCGCGAGTCGCAGAGCACATAAAACAGCCCCGCACGCAGCGAGGCTGTCCAACCCACCCAACCTTGAAACCTTGAAACTCTGAAACCTTGAAACCTCGCCCTTTACGCCTTCCACCCATCCGCGCATCTGCACTTCGCCATCAGGCTCGACTGCCTTGATCCCGGAGCGTGCGTCGGATGCACCTGCAGTGTCTGCAGGCTGAAGGAGATTCCCTTGGCGATGTAGATATTCGCCAGCAGGTCGCCGATCTCTTCCAGGTGCTGCTGCGCGAAGGCGATGATCGACGGTCCCGCGCCGCTCAGGCATACGCCCAGCAGGCTGGGATGCCGCAGCTCCAGCGCCTCTTTCAGACCCGGAACGATTGGCGCGCGATAGGGTTGATGCAGCCGGTCTTCCAGCGCCTCGTGCAGCAGCGCGAAGTCCGAGGTGCGCAGCGCCTCCAGCAG
>Ga0326727_10018980_pt1 | contig 13933 bp, 14 predicted proteins | sample MB2enrmetagenome_FD_207643 | JGI IMG/M metagenome (GOLD analysis project Ga0326727, IMG submission 207643) | Lab enriched peat soil microbial communities from McLean, Ithaca, NY, United States - MB29MY | ecosystem: Environmental > Terrestrial > Soil > Wetlands > Peat | place: USA: New York... | reverse complement strand
CGCGATCGATTACGTAAGGCGTGAAAAACGCGTAAGTAATCCGAGAAACCGACAGCGACCACGTCACGGCGAGGAACGGCAGCAGCTTCTTATTGCCGAAAACCATCGCGGCCCCGTCCTTCAGAAACTTTCCGAATCCGCCCTCCAGGTGCTCCCGTCGCTCCTCGCGCAGCGCGATGATCGGCTGGAAAAAACGGATGGGAACGGCTCCCGCCGTGAAGAACACCCCCGCGATCACGAAAAGCAGGCCGTAGTTCTGCGGGAAAGCCGCGAGACCCAGAAGGAACGGCTGAGCGGTCACCGCCGCGATTCCGAAGAGGCGCGAAAGGAACTCCCTCTTGCCCATAAAGCTCGAACGCACGGCGTCGGGAAGGGTGAGCGACAGGCAGTCCACCCAGTTCGGCATCGCGAAGCCCCACGAGATGTTCGAGGCGATAAACAGCAGATAGAACGAAACAAGCGATACTACGGGACTCCACGAGAACAGGAAGATCGAAATGCCGATCAGCACGAAGGAGAGGCGGTGGATCATCTCGGTGATCCAGTAATCGCGGACCGGATTGCGCTGCGGATTCTGGCGCGTCAGGTAAACGGAGAGCGTCTGCGTCAGGTTGGTCGCGACATCGGTAATGACGGGGATGAGCATCAGGAGGATCGCGCTGTCCGTGTATTTTTTCACGTAGGCCGGGCAGATTACTGAGAACGAACAGAGGCTTACCCCGATATAGAACGAAGCGCCGTCCGAAACGTGGATGAGCGCATTGCGGCTGTTTGCGATCCCGAGCATGCTATTTTTCCCCCGCCTTCCGGTCCTTCCGGAGTTCGAAAACCGCCAGCGCCCTCACGAGCGGTGAGCAATTCGTGGACGAAGCCAGCGTCGTCAACTTCTCCCGCGCGGCATCCGTTTTTCCCTCCGCGAGATCGGAGGAGGCTTCGCGGTAGCGAGCGTAATCTTCAGCCCGTCCGCCGGACACCTCCGAAGCGATTCCCGCGTCGGACGCGAAGGCACCGTCGAAGCCGGAAAGCGCTCCGGTGTTTGTCCCGCCGCCGAGAAGCGATCGCCTCACGAGTTCGCACGCATTCGAGAGCGAACGATCTCCTTCCAGCGACGAAGCCGCGAGAAGAAAAGCCTCCGGAAGGTACAGCCTTTCCGCGCCCGGGTTGGACGGTTCGCCCAGCGTGTAGTCGAAGACAGCGCGGGTGCGGTTGGTGCCGTTTTTCATCACGTCAAGAAAGGCCGAAAAGAAATCGCGCGCGTCGGCTGGACGGACGCTCGCCAGCGCTGTATCCACGCGGCTTCCTTCGGTCTCGCCCAGGCCGAGCAGACAGAGAAAGCGGAGCTTGCCGGTTTCCGGCCGGGTCATGCGGTCTGCGCGATAGGAATGGTCGAGAGCGGCATGAAAGTCGCCCGAGGCGAAGGAGCTGTTCGCGAGAACCCACTCCACATCGAGGCCGGCGCTGCGGTTGCGGTTGGTTTCGTTGGTGGAAGCGAGGGAGCCTGCGTCGATGGAACGCTTCGCAGCCGGGTAATCCCCCGCCGACACGGCCGACAGAGCGAAGAGACGGTGCCATTCGGGCGGCCGGAGTCCCGGGTACGCCGACAATAGCGCGCGCGCGTCCCGGGGAACCGAGGGAAGGTTGCCGGAAAGCCAATCCAGAACGAGCAAGGGATCGGCGTTTCCCGCGCGCAGAAGCGTGTCATCGAAGAGGGATAATTTTCCCGTCGCCGCGAACGAAGCCGCAAGCGCTGCGAATACGGCGCGATTGGTCAGTCCTGGCGCGCATGCGTCCGCCGTGTTCTGGTCGGCAAGATAAATACCCAGGCGCAAAGCGATTGACCGGGAATCCCGGTAGCGGAGCAAATCTGTGAGATCGTCCGCGACGCGGTCCGTGCCGCCCGTGAAGAGGTCGTTCCGGAGACGCTCTTCGGCGATCTCCGCGGAGTCGGGGAGCAGCCGGAGCGCATCGTTCCAGAGGTCATAGGCATGCCTGAGGTAAAGACATTCGCGCACGGCCGTCATGGAAGCAGGCTCGGCCGAAACCTGCCGGGCGATGTCCTGCACGGCTGCCGCACGGTTGGTTGCGGCCGCTTCGGAAGCGGCGCGAATGTCGCGCTCCGAAAACGCGAAAACCGGTGCCGATTCCGCGAACAGGAATATCAAAAGGAAGGGAAAAGCACGAATCATCTGCCACTCCCGGTATTCGACCGGCCCATATGATAAAACGCCGGAGATGAAATCGCAACACGGAGGACTGAAAAATCCGGACGATCCGTTTCGGATTTGCCAATCCGGGCGGCGTGTTGTATACTGAGAATAATCGCGAGGGAAAGTATGGACGAAGATTACCGGACGCTCGGTCTTATGCCCGGCGCCTCGAAGGAAACCGTTAAACGGGCTTACCGCAGGCTTGCGCACGCGAACCATCCCGACCGTTTCCCCGATCCGGAGAAAAAGCGGGAGCAGGAATCCCGGATGGCGGCGATCAACGAGGCCTATCGGAGGATCGTCGAATCGGGGTCGGCAGCCGTTCCGTCCGCTCCGGTGAAAAAGCCGGAAGCCTCCGACTTCGTGCTCTACCGGCGGGGAGCGGATCTTTTCGACCGTACGGGAGGAAGCCTTTCCGTGGATGACTGGCGTCCGGGCAAGGCCGATTTCGAAGTCCTGGAAGAAAAACTCGCCCGTCTGAACGAAGCTTGCGAGTGCTTCCGTCAACTTCTCCGCTATTACCCGGACAGCGACTGGGCCGCGGACTCTCGGGAGCGTCTTTCAGCCGCCGGAAAGCGGATCGCAAAGCTGGAACGCGCCGTGGAAGAGGAAAAAAGCACCGTAATCGCCTGGACAAAAAAGGGTACGCCTTACCGCAAACCGCGTTAACCCATCACCAGACGAACGATGGAACGGAAAAGCGGGAAGAATTGAATTTTCTTGTCTGATTGCATCTTTTCCATTGCAGATGGACTTAAAAAAGCAATCGCCCGATGGTTTGAGCCGCGGGAGAAAATCGATGAGGAGTCTGCCGTTATGATCCGTTCCTCTCAAGGGAAGATTTTTCCCGCTTGTTTCGTACTCCTGATGCTTGCGGTTCCGATGTTCGCCGGGGTGAACCCTTCGGCCGTTTCCAACGCGGCCTGGATGAAAAAGAACTTTTCGCTTTCGGATGATCAAGTGGCGAAAGTTCTTCCCGTTCTCTCCGCCGAAGCGGATGCGGTACTTGCCGATGCCAAGGCCTGGCAGGATAAAACCGACCGCGATTCTTCCGCGGCGCTGGAAAAACGGGGACTTGATCGCTGGGTTTCCGACAGCTATACGCTGGAATCCTTCCTGACGGCCGATCAGAAGAAATCGATGGGAGATTTCCGGAACGTTTACACCAACCAGAACCGGAGAATCTTGTCCCTCGTTTTCCGCGTCGCGTTGACCTACGATCAGACAGCCGCCGTGCAGGCCATTTTCGACGCGATGCGCCAGTCTATGGGCAGCCCGGATAGCGGCGAACGTCCCGATCCCAGCCAGATGCGCGCCCGGATGAAGGATACCGAAGACAAGATCTCGGCCATCCTGATGGACTATCAGAAGGCGCTTTACCAGAAATGGAATACCGCTATGCGCGCCCGGATGAAAGAGGGCGGACATCGCGGTCAGGGTGGTCCCGGCGGCGGCGAACACCCGGGCAACGGTAACGATTAGAACCTCCTGTTTTTACTGTTTCTTCAGCGCCCCGTATCCGATCGCCGGTCCAACCCCCGTGGGCGGCAAGGAGCGGGGCGCACCTTTTTCTCGATCCGGCCGGAAATGGCAGGCTTACGGTTCGGACTTCGCTTATCCGGAATTACCCGATTGGAAATGTTTCCGTACCTTGTTCCTTTTCCCGGAATATGCTATACTAAAAGATCAGGGGTACCATCCCCGGGGGAAAGGTCAACAAATGGCAGATCGCTTACCGGTTGTCGCTATCGTGGGACGGCCGAATGTCGGGAAATCATCACTCTACAATCTTCTCGTCGGAGAAGCGCGCTCCATCGTGGACGAGATGGAAGGAGTCACCCGCGATATCGTCATCGCGCGCGTCACAACCGACCGCGTTTCGTTCAATCTTTATGATACCGCCGGCTACCTCGAGGAAGGCGACGAGTTCAACGCCCTTGTTCAAAGAAAGGTCCGAGTGGCGATCGGCGATGCCGACCTCATCCTCTTCATCGTGGACGGACGTTCCCTTCATCCTTTCGATGAAGAGCTCGCACGCATTCTGCTCCGTCAGAAGAAGAAGGTTATTCTCATCGCCAACAAGCTCGATACCCGCGATCTCGAAATTCACGCGAGCGAATTTTACAACCTCGGTTTCGAGGAAATCATGCCCTTCTCGGTGCTCCATAAACGCGGTTACACTACTCTCCTCGAACGCATCGAGGATCTTCTCGGCGACGCCGAAAAACGCCTCGCGGAAGCAGAGGAGGAAGTACGGGTCGCCATCGTAGGCAAGCCCAACGTCGGCAAGTCCCAGCTTCTCAATACGCTCCTGGGGTATGATCGGAGCATCGTTTCCCCCGTGCCGGGCACCACGCGCGATTCCATCGACGACACCATCCGCTGGAACGGGAAGCTCGTGCGCCTGATCGACACGGCCGGGCTGCGACGCCAGGCACGAATCGACGAGAACGTGGAATATTACTCCAACGTCCGCACCGTTCAGGCCGTGGAGCGCAGCGACGTGGTCGTGCTGCTGCTCGACGCCACAGAATCCATTTCGATGCAGGACAAGCGGATCGTGGAACTCGTGATGCGCAAGGGGCGTGGACTGGTCGTGGCCTTCAATAAATGGGACCTCAGGAAGGCCGCCGGCGACGAAAATTACTTTGTCCAGGAAGAGGTGCGCAAATCCTTCCACGAAGAATTGCCCAGTTATCCCTTCCTTCCCGTCGAGTTCATCTCGGCCAGGGACGGATACAAGCTCCAGCGTCTGGTGGAAACCGTCTTCCATGTCTACCATGACTTCCATTACCGGGTTCCCACAGGAGATCTGAATGCCTGGGTCAAGCAGGAAGTCCGCGAGAGCGACGAGGAAAAGCCGATCTCCGATCTCAAGGTTTATTACGCCACGCAGGTATACGCCGCACCGCCCGGATTTATTTTCTTCATCAACAGCCTGAAGCATATGCGCAAGGATTTTCCGCGTTATCTGGAGAACCGGTTGCGCACGGTGTTCGAGTTCAGCGGTGTCCCGATGAAGATCCTGTTTCGCGAGAAGGAAAGGGATAAAAACAAGGAAGACGGCGGAGAGAAAAGCAAGGCTTTCGTCGGGAAGGGACGTACATACCGCAAAAAGAAGAAATATTAAACCCGGGAGGTGGATATGGCTGTGAAAAAGAAGGAAGCGGCGGCGAAAATCCAGGATACGCCGAAGGGGCAAAACGCGTCGCAGGATAATGAAAACAAAGCCGTTTTGGGACAATTCCTGTCCGAAATCGAAAAGCGCGCTTACGAACTTTATCTCCAGCGCGTGAATAAGGGCGGAAACGGCAGCGATCTTTCCGACTGGCTGCAGGCCGAAGCGGAAATAAAGTCGAAGTACCGCCTGGGTTAGGGAATCCCGGACCCGTCATACGCCCGGTTCACTTCAATCATTGCTGGGAAGGTGCGTTGCATGGAGAAGATCCGTATCACAGAGAGTGCGGAGAGTCTGCCGAAGATCGACTATCCGAGTTATCCGATGACGGTCCGCGCGGGTGTGCGGGAGTTCCGTTATTTCGACGGAAAGGACGGTTCCGACGACGACTCGGATTTGATCTCCCTTATCCGAAAGGAAAAGTCGGCCGAAATTGATTTTTATTCCTCGCAGTCCCCGCTCGTTTTCCGGAAGATCCATTCCCTGACCGATATTTTCCTTTCGGATTCCGCTTCCAAAATCGACGCCGTTCTCCGTGAACTGGTCAAGAACGCGGAAAAAGAAAACGTCGCGTTTCTCGCACACCGGATCGGGCTGATCCCTTCACGGGAACATCATCCGGCCCTCGATTTCGTGGGCAAGGTTCTCCAGGAGAAGATGCGGAACGCCGACACGGGGCTGCCGATCCTTTATCAGTTCCCGGAAACCCTGGTTCGCGTCAAGATTACCATTCGCGATTCCGAAATGCACTTCGAAATAACAAACTCGGGGGACATCACCCCGGAGAATCGTGAGATCATCCGGCGAAGGATCGATCTCGGGCTGGACGTGGCGCATCTCGATACCCGGCAGGAATACGAGATGAAGGTCTACGACGGGATTCGAGACATTATCCGCGAATTATTCTCCCGCGAGTACGGCGAGGACCGGTTTGAGGAGTTCTGGAAAGCGGCCTTCGAAGAGGAATTCGATGACTGGTGGCGGATGTCCCCTTACTTCATGTTGCTTGCCGCCGGTACGCACTCCTCTTTCTATCCATATTTCGCAGACGCCTTTATGCAACTCCGTCAGGCTTACAAGCGAATCGAGAAACCCGACGAACCCCGGTACTCGGCGGGAATGGGCTATATCCAGTGCGCATTTATGGTGGAAGCCAATCGCACGCTTCTCGGAACCTACGGTAAAGTCAACGTTCCCGAATCGCTCAACGACAAAACCGTCGCCGGATTCTTCATCGGTCTTCCCAAAATGGAGCCGATTTTCTGATGATCGGTTCCCCAACATCGTTACAGGATATTACTTTTTGAAGTTCAGCGGTTGTCCGGTCGCCTCGATGACGGAACCCCAGAGCGGGCTGTCAAGGTCGATTTTTTTGCGCTTCGAGGTGGCCAGTTCCATGGGAAGATGGGTGAATTCGCCGTTGAGGTAGCCTACCACAAGGCCGGTTCGGCCGCTCATCCCCGCGTGAACGGCCATCTGCGCGAGTTGCGCGCAGAAAATGCTGTCGTTGGGTGTGGGAGCGACGCTGCGGATCATGTAACTCGGGTCAATGTAGCGCATCGTCGTTTCCATACCCAGCTTTTTCATGTGTTCCGCGATGGAGGCTTTCAGAAAAAGCCCGATATCGCCGAGCTTCCGGTTGCCCGAGGCGTCGAATCTGGGGTTGGCGGGATCGTCCACGAAGCGCTGGCCGGCGCCCTCGGCCACGACGATCACGGCGTGGTTGCGGCGGCGCAGACGATTCTCGATGGCGGCGAGAAGGCCGTTTTTCCCTTCCATATCGAAGTCGAGTTCGGGGATGAGACAGTAGTTGACGCAATCGGTGGCCATCGTGGCATTCGCGGCGATGAAGCCGGACTCGCGTCCCATCACCTTCACGATGCCGACCCCGTGTTCGCAGGCTTTGGCTTCGGTGTGCGCCGCGTAGAGCGCCTCGCAGGCCGTGGAAAAAGCGGTCTCCATGCCGAAACTCTTGTCGATATAACTGATATCGTTGTCGATGGTCTTGGGTATTCCCACAACGGCGATCTTCAGACTGCGTTTCTCGATCTCCGCGCGGATGGACATCGCGCCGCGCTGGGTGCCGTCGCCTCCGATGGTATAAAGCACGTTGACTCCGAGTTCGACGAGCCGGTCCACCATTTTCACGGGATCCTGGTTGCCGCGGGAGCTGCCGAGGATCGTCCCGCCCTGGGTGTGGATGCCGTCCACGAGGTCGGGCGTCAGTAGTTTCACTTCATGACCGCTTTCCTTCACGAGTCCCGAGTAGCCGTACTGGATACCGTAAGTGCGCTGGTTGTTGTAGCGGTAGTAGTTCATCAGGACGAGGCCGCGGATAACCGAGTTCAGGCCGGGGCAGAGTCCTCCGCAAGTTACCACGGCCGAAACGGTTTCACCGGGTTCAAAGAAGAGCCGGCGGCGCGGTCCGGCTTTCTCGAAACCGGGGACGGTCAATCCTTTCGCGAAGCTCTTTTCCACTACCGAGCGTTCAATCCAGGCGAGTACGCGCTCATCGTCGGGGACGAAATAGCTTGCGCCCTCCCGGTTCGACTTCGCAGTCAGGGGTGAATCGAAAACGCACTCGCCGACTTTGCGGATGCTTAAATCGCGCCCGAGCAGATCCTCCTGCTCCGGGTTCAGCCAGTCGTGCGTTTCGTTCGTCTTCCTGCCGGGCATATGTTCCTCCGATTTTTTCAACCCCTAGTCGCCGGAAACCTTGAGTTTGAAGTCGCGGTTCACCGGATCGTAAATAATCTGCGTGGAGTATTTCAGGAGCCTCATGTCGTTGAGGTGCCTCTCGATGTTGAACTTCTTGGCCCACAGCATCACGGTGGAGACGATCTGCTTGTTCTCTTTCGGCAGGGTGGCAAGCACCGAAAGCCGGTTGCACTCGTTCCGGATTCGGTTCAGCCGGTCGTTGAGGAGAGTCCGGTCGTTGGTTTTTGCGATATCGACGAGCCAGCCGACGATCTTTTCCCCGAGTTTCTCCGCGAAACCGGAGGCGGCCCGGGTGCGCGTCACCCGTTTTTTCCGGTCGAAGAGCCCGCTTCCCGTTTCCTCGATCACCGCACCCCCGAAGTTGGGACCGCGCAGCCAGCGGATCAGCAGCATGATGAGAAGTACGACGACCAGGAAGACGATCAGCCAGAGAAGCATCTGAATGATGATCTGGACGTAAGGGAACAGGTAGCCGTAACGATCCATCCGGTCCTCCGGGTTGATTCAAGCGGTTTTATCATACCGCAAAGCGCGTAAAATGTCAACGGCAGTCGGTACCGGCCGGAAGTCGGGATTTGCTTTTCCTTGTCATGATAACTGATTTCGACAGGAAGACTTGAAAACTTTGGACTTTTGTCGTTCGGTTGAAATTCTTTCCTTTTTTCATGGCGCGCCTTATAATAATCATTACTTTTCTTGCGGAGATACTAGATGTCCCATTTGAAAATCGGGCAGGGCAGCGTTGAGGTGGAAAACGGCAAGACCGTCCGCGACGTGCTTTCTATGTTGAAGGAAAACCGGGATCAGGCGAAGACGCTGGGCGTCAATCATCTGGTTCAGGACGCCATTGTGGCCGAATACAACGGCCGTCTGGTGGATCTTTCCACGCCCGTGACCGAAGATGGCAATCTGGAGTTTTTCACCGCGCAAAGCGAACAGGGACTCGATACCCTTCGGCACTCCGCGTCGCACATCCTGGCTCAGGCCGTTCTCCGGATTTATCCGGGTACCAGGCTCGCCATCGGTCCGACGATCAAGGACGGCTTCTATTACGATATGGAACTTCCCGAAGCGATCTCCGAGACCGATCTTCCCAAAATCGAGGAAGAGATGCAGAAGATCGTCGAGGAAAGTCTCCGGCTCGAACGCAGTGAAAAGACCCGTCAGGAAGCGACCGCCTTCTTTGAAAAGGCGAACCAGCCTTACAAGGTGGAACTCATTCGCGATATGGAAGGTGTGGACACCGTCACCTTTTACACTCAGGGCGAGTTCACCGACCTCTGCCGCGGACCGCATGTTCCCTTCACCCGCGCGGTGAAAGCCTTCAAGCTTCTCTCGGTTTCCGGCGCATACTGGCGCGGCAGCGAGAAGAATGCCATGTTGACCCGCATCTACGGCACCGCGTTCGCCGATAAAAAGGCTCTTGAGAGTCACCTTGCCAGGATCGAGGAGGCGAAGAAGCGCGATCATCGCCGTGTCGGCAAGGCGCTCGATATGTTCCACATCCAGGAAGAAGCTCCCGGAATGGTATTCTGGCACGACCGCGGATGGCGCGTCTACGTTGTGATCCAGAATTACATCCGGAACCTGCTCCGGGAAAGCGGCTACCAGGAAGTTCATACCCCTCAGATCGTGGACCGCACGTTGTGGGAAAAGTCCGGCCACTGGGAGAAGTTCCGGGAAGATATGTTCACTACCACTTCCGAGAACCGCGACTTTGCGGTCAAACCGATGAACTGTCCCTGTCACATCCAGATTTTCAATCAGGGCCTCCGGAGTTACCGCGACCTTCCCCTTCGCCTTGCAGAATTCGGAAGCTGCCATCGCAACGAGCCTTCCGGTACTTTGCACGGCCTGATGCGGGTGCGTAATTTCGTTCAGGACGACGCCCATATTTTCTGCACCGAAGAACAGATCCAGTCCGAAGTGACAGCGTTCATGAAGCTTCTTTTCAAAGTCTACGGCGATTTCGGTTTCCAGGACGTCAAGCTGGCCCTGTCCACCCGTCCGGAAAAACGAGTCGGCAGCGACGATGTTTGGGACAAGGCAGAAAAAGCTCTGGAAATAGCCCTGAACAACAGCGGCATGTCCTGGACGCTCAAACCCGGAGAGGGCGCCTTTTACGGCCCGAAGATCGAGTTTACCCTGAAAGACTGCCTTGACCGCTATTGGCAGTGCGGCACCATCCAGGTGGACTTCTCCATGCCCGGCCGCCTCGGCGCCGAATACGTCGACAGCGACGGCGGTAAAAAGGTCCCTGTGATGTTACACCGCGCGATCCTGGGATCCATCGAACGCTTCATCGGCATCCTCATTGAGCATCACGCCGGCAAGTTCCCGACGTGGCTTGCTCCTGTCCAGGTGACGGTGCTGTCGGTTTCCGACAAATTCAATGACGCCGCGCTCGCCCTGGAGACGAAGTTCATCCAAGCCGGTATTCGCGCGGAAGCCGATACATCAAACGAGAAACTCGGCTACAAGATCCGCAAAGCCCAGATGGAGAAAATTCCTTACATGCTGGTCCTGGGCGAGCAGGAAGTCGCATCGGGCAATGTTTCCGTCCGTCACCGCGACAACGGAGATCTTGGAAGCCGGTTGGCGGATGATTTCATCCGGGATATTCTTGAAGAAAATAGGAAAAGACTTTAGAATATCATGAAGATTGCCCAGGAGGCCGTTTATTACTAACAAGGATTCGCGTCCCAGGATCAACGAGGAGATCAAGGTCAAGGAAGTCCGCGTGCTGGCCGAAGAGGGCGAGCAGCTCGGAGTGTTGACAATCGAGGATGCCATCAAGAAAGCGGAAGAAGCCGGTGTCGACCTCGTAGAGATTTCGCCCGACGCCAATCCTCCCGTTTGCAAGATCATCGATCTTGGCAAGTTCCTTTATCAGAAGGAAAAAAAGGCCAAGGATGCGAAAAAGAAGCAAAAGGTCGTCGAGATCAAGGAAATGAAGTTCCGGCCCAAGATCGACCAGCACGACTTCGATTACCGCATTAAGCAGATGCAGGAGTTCCTGGGGGAAGGGGACAAGGTGAAGGTCACCATCCGCTTCCGCGGGCGTGAACTGGTTCACTCGGAGCTGGGCTTCGAGTTGATGAGCAAAGTGATTGAGGCCGTGAAAGAATTGGGTGAAACCGACAAAAAGCCCAAAATGGAAGGAAAAACCATCGTGGTGGTCATCAATCCCATCGCGAAGAAATAAAGAGAATCCTGGAGGACATCCCATGCCGAAGCTGAAAACCAATAGGGCCGCCGCGAAACGCTTTTCCGTGTCCGGAACCGGCAAGCTGATGCGTAACAAGGCCTACAAACGCCACATTCTGGAACACAAGTCCAGCAAGCAGACCCGCCGTCTCGGCAAGAAAGCGCTGGTCTTCAAGGGTGACGTTGCCCGCGTCCGCAGGCAGCTTCCTTACGCCTAGGCTGCATCAGACAGAGAATACACGGAGGAAATAGACCATGAGAGTCCGATACACGGTTGCTGGTAAGCAGAGAAGAGATAAAGTCCTGAAGAGAGCCAAGGGTTTCCAGGGTTCCGCTCACGCCCGTATCCGCGTGGCCAAGGAAACCGTAATGCACGCGATGCGTTACGAGTTTCGTGACCGCCGCAGGAAAAAGCGCGATTTCCGCACTTTGTGGATCGCCCGCATCAACGCGTATGTCCGTGCTTCCGGCATGACGTACAGCCGCTTTATCGAAGGACTGAACAAGGCTCAGGTTCGCGTGAACCGCAAGGTCTTGTCGGTTCTCTGCGTTGAGGATCCCGAGGTCGTGAATAAGTACATCGAACTCGCGAAGGCGAAAGCCGGCAAGTAAACGTGCTATGAAATTTCGGGTGGGCGCTCTCCTGTTCTTTCTGTTTGCATTCGCGGCGAAAGGAACAGCGGGGGCGCCTCTCCTTTTTTTCACCGATTCCTCACTTCTGAAGGCCAATGCGGTTCTTTTCGGAACACAGGTCGATACCACCTTTCTTCCCCAAACGGAGTTGACCAGCGTTGCTCTTTTTTTGGATTACGGGATCAATGATCGCGTGACCGTCAATTTCCAGATACCCTACAACTGGTTCTGGATGGATCCCACCGGCGGCGGTTTCGGCGATTTGCTGGGGGGAATCCGGATCGCCATCTTTGAATCCGAGGGGCTGACGTGGAGGCTTCTCGCTTCCTTCGATGGACGTATAGGCACGGGACCGACCGAGGACGATTCGCTGACCCGTATCAATAATCTGGTTATCAGCTACTATCCTTACTCAACCGGAACCATGCTGCTCCGTCCGGCGGTGATCGGCAGTTTTTCCATGGACAACCTGGCGGTGGACAGTTATCTCGCGTTTGACTGGGAAAATGGTCCCGACGGCCAGTCTTCCTATTATCGGGTGGAAATAGGAGTATCGGCGGATTACAACTTTCGCCTGACTCCGCCTTCGGATACACCGGTATATCTGAAGCCGAATCTGAGAATCGACGGAAATATTCCCCTGACCGACCCCGATTCCATTCCGCTCGGTATTTTCGCGACCGCCCAGGCGACTTTGCGTTGGGGAAATTTCTGGCGATTGAATATCTATACTACGGCCCCATTTTTAACCCAATCTCTTTATAATTTATCCTGCGGAATAGAATTCGGCTTGTTTTTATAAGGATTCAATATTCTCGATCTTCATGTATCGCTTTTACCATGAACGTTGAAATCGGCCGATTCCGGGAATACCGGCGTATGGCCGTCCAGTAATCAACGACAGAGGGTAGAAATGGCATATCAGGATATGACGGATTCCGAAATTATGGAAAAGATCCGTCGCTTCAGCGCCGAAGGGGAGGAATCTCAGGGAGCGATGGAGCCTTATGCACGGGAAATCTACCGACGCTATTATCAGCAGGCCTATCAATTGTCCCGGTATTACGGGCTTCCGCGGCATGAGGCGGAGGACTGCGTCCAGGATTCCTTCATCAAGCTATTCCGGATCGCAGGGAATTTCGATTCCACCCGCGAATTCAAACCTTATTTTTTCAAAATTGTCATAAATACTGTCCGGGATTGCTTCAATGAGAGGAAAAAGAACCGCTACCGCGACATCGAACAGATGGAGGATATTCCCGAAGAAAAAGACAAAGAAATTTTTGAGAAATTTCACATTCGGGACCAGATGAACGGTATTATCAGCAGGATGCCAGAGAACCTTCGGTCCGTTCTGGTACTCCGGGTTTACGGCGATCTGGATTTCGATTCCATCGCCGGCACCCTTGGGATTGGTGTTCGTCAGTTGCACAACCGCCTGAACCGGGCGTACGAATATCTCCGGACCGCGGTGGAGGAAGAAAGATGAAAGCGAAGGATAGCAAACCTCGCATTCTAATAGGCGATCATCCGGAAGAGTTCCTCAAGGGCCTTCGTTACGATGACAGCACCGGGGATTTCTCGATCTTTTGGCAGAAGTACCGGGCTTCGTTGAACGAATCCGCAGAGAAAAAAATCGAGCATGCGGCTCATGCCGGCTTTTTCAAACTGGCCGGCTGGGTGGCCGCTTTCGTCGTTTTGGCGGGCTTCGGCTGGTTCGGCGTCTTGCAGATAGGGACGCTCCAATCGCGTGCGAAAGCGGAGCGCGGAGAAGCGCTGGTGGTTTCGTGGCTGCAGGGGAAAGTGGAGGTCCGGCGGACGGGATCGGTCGCATGGCGTCCGGCTTCCGTAGAAGAACGGCTCGCAGAAGGCGATCAGGTCCGGACGGCTGCCGATTCAAGCTGTGAACTCCAGATCATCCGTCGCGGCGTTTTTCAACTGGAAAGGGATTCCGAACTCCGCGTTTCCCGTTTACGACTGGAACGGAATG
>Ga0326727_10018977_pt1 | contig 13934 bp, 13 predicted proteins | sample MB2enrmetagenome_FD_207643 | JGI IMG/M metagenome (GOLD analysis project Ga0326727, IMG submission 207643) | Lab enriched peat soil microbial communities from McLean, Ithaca, NY, United States - MB29MY | ecosystem: Environmental > Terrestrial > Soil > Wetlands > Peat | place: USA: New York... | reverse complement strand
CTTGTCCTCGCTGAGTTCGCCGTCGTGGGGGGTGATGGCCTTGGAGGCCACCGGGATCATCCGCCACAAGTTGGCGAAAACCGCGAAGGTCCCCTGCCTGAGCACCCTGCCCTCCTGGTTGGCCACGTTGACCCGCAGGCTGATGCGCCCGGGATCGACTTCGCCCAGGGATTCCAGGGAAATGGTCTCGGTATCCGGGTCCACGAACATCTGCGGGGCCTGGGTCAATTCCTTGATGTCCAGTTCGCCTTCCTTGGCCCCCAACTTGTCCGTCAAGAAATCGACGATGAGCTTGAACATGTCGCCCTGGGAAACGGGCCTGGCCGGTCCCTTGTGCAGGATGACCTGTTCCGGGACATCGAAATTGCGGGCGCACGAGGGGAAGTAGCGGTCCAGATCCTCAAGTATCTTGACCCGGTTCAGGATCAGCTGGCCGTCCTGGGGGGGAATGGACCACAAGGGCGTGGCGGACAGGATTTTCCAGGCCTCGGGATCGATCTGACCCTCGGGCTCGGCGATTTCGCCCAGAAGGGCCTGGTCGCCGCTGACCGCCGCGGCCGGAAGCATTCTCAGCCTCCAGGTATACGGGTCGGCCATAAGCGAGCCAGAGGCCGAAAACAGGGCCAGCAGGCAGACCAGCCCAACCAGCATGCGGGCCAGTCCAGGCGGGGAAAAGTTCGGTTTGGGCATGGCTTAAGACCTCTGGTTACCTTTTGATGTTGGTGGCGGTCTGCAGCATGGCGTCGGCCGTGGATATGGTCTTGGAATTGGCCTCGTAGGCCCGCTGGCCCACGATCATCCCGACCATCTCGTCCACCATGGACACGTTGGAGCCCTCCAGGTAGCCCTGGACCAGGGTGCCGGCGTTCTGGTCGCCTGGGGTGAGTTCCTGGGCCGCGCCCGAGGCGTCGGACACCTTGTAGGTGTTGGCGCCCACCGCGGTCAGGCCCGAGGGGTTGACGAAGGTGTAGATGGGGATGTTGGCCTGGGCCAGGTTGTTGCCGTTGGAGTCCGTGCAGGTGATCTGGCCCGACGAGGTGACCACTATGTTCACGGTCTGCTGGGGCACGGTGAAGGCCGGCTGCAGGGGGTAGCCGTCGGCGTTCACTATGGCCCCGGTCTGGTCCACCTTGAAGGAGCCGGCCCGGGTGTAGACATCGTTGCCCTGGGGGTCCAGGAGCCGGAAGAACCCCTGGCCGGAAATGGCCATGTCCAACTGGTTTCCGGTGTTCTGGAAATCGCCCTGGGTGAAGAACTTGTGCACCGTGGTGGGCTTGACGCCCATGCCCACCTGCAAGCCCGTGGGCATGCGGTTGCCGGCCGAATTCTGCGAACCGGCGATGGCCTGGGTCTGGTACATCAGGTCTTCGAACTCGGCCCGGCTCTTCTTGAAGCCGATGGTGTTCACGTTGGCCAAGTTGTTGGCTATCGTGTCGATTTGCATCTGCTGGGCCACCATGCCGGTGGTGGCCGTGTACAAGGAGCGCATCATGGCTGAATATCCCCCTAGGTGGTGCTGCCAACCTTGGTGACGGCGCTGTTATCCATGTCCTGGGTGGTGGTGAGGATCTTGGCGTAGGCCTCGAAGGACCGCTGCGTCTCGATCATGCTCACCATCTCGGTGACCACCTGGACATTGGGTTTCTCTAGAAAGCCCTGGTAGACCTTGGTCTGGTCGGGCTGGGCCGGAGCGGTTACCGGAGCGGTCTTGTTCTGGCCGGTGAAGAAGTTCCCGCCCAGCTTTTGCAGGGACTTGGGATCGGCCGTGACTATGTCGATGGCGGCCACCTGCTGGTTGTCCACCAGCACGTTGCCGTCGGGCATGACCACCACGGGGTTGGGGGTGTCCGGGATCTGCACGGGGTTGCCCCCGCCCATGAGCGGGTAGCCCTGGCTGGTGACCAGCTGGCCCTGGGCGTCCCGGATGAACTGGCCGTTTCGGGTGAGCATGATGCCGTCCGGGGTGCGCACCTGGAAGAAGCCCGGCCCGCTTATGGCCAGATCAAAGGTGTTGCCGGTGGTCTCCATGGGGCCCTGGGCCATATCAATGGTCTGCTCGGCCAGGCGCGGCTTGGCCACGATCATGGCGCTGGGCAGCAGCAGTTTCTGACTCAGGTCCCCCCTGGGGTCGGGATTATAGTCCGTGGCCATGCGCTGAAAGGTATCTTGAAAGGATACCGAATCGGCCTTGTAGCCGGCAGTGTTCACGTTCGCCAAATTATTGGCGATGAGATTGAGCCGCGTTTCGTTGCTGAGAGCACCGAACAGCGCGCTTATTGAGCTTTGCTGCATGTTGGCGCACCTCCTCGGGCCGGAAGTCAGCAAGAAGCGGGCCAATAAGTTAAATACAGTATTTACAAGGTATTACCGGAAAACAATGGGAATTTCCCCCGGGATTTGGCCTCTGGCCCGCCAGAAAAACGCGGAGGTCATTGACGCCCCCGGCCCCTGAACATAGTATCTTCGCATCCGGTCTTGCCTGGCCGCTCCGCCGGCCCGGCAAGACCGCGAAACCCCTTCTCAACCCCCATTTGCCCACAAAACGCTTGACAATCGCCATCCAGCGCATAATAGAGCGAGATGGCGAGCGGGTGTAGCTCAGTTGGTAGAGTACAAGCTTCCCAAGCTTGGTGTCGCGAGTTCGAATCTCGTCGCCCGCTCCATATTAAATCCTCATGACGCACTCTTAGGGGGGCGATTACAGGGGTGGGCCAAGCGGTTCGGTCCACTTTTTTTTTGCTATGAGCATAGACCACGCCACTGCCCTGGCCCGGCTCAGGCAACTGGCCGAGCCCTACATCGAGACCCTGGGCCTTAGCCTTTGGGGTCTGGAGATCGTGGGCACGGGCCGACCCACGGTGCGCATATTCCTGGACTCCCCCAAGGGGGTGGACGTGGAGCATTGCGCCACGGTCAGCCGCCAGGTGGGCCTGGCCCTGGACGTGGAGGATCTCTTCCCCGGCCGCTACGACCTGGAGGTTTCCTCCCCTGGGTTCAACCGCCGCTTCTTCGAGGTTTCCCAGCTTCCCCCGTACCAGGGCCGGGAGCTGGACATAACCCTGGCCGAGCCGGTGGATGGGCGCAAGCGCTTCCGGGGTGTATTGAGCGCCTTGGAAGGCGACGTTTTGGTGCTGAACCATGAAGGCCGCACCAGCCACCTCCCCTGGGGCGAGGTGGCCAAGGCCAAACTGGTGCACGTTTTCCCGGAACCCAGCCGCGGCTGAGGGTCCGGAACATTTCAGGCAGACTATCCGCGGGAGCCAACAGGTGCGGGCTCCCGGGGAAATCGGAGGATCTACATGAGCATGGAGCTTCGCAAGGCCATCGACCAGATAAGCAAGGACCGGGGCATCGACCGGGATCTGCTGATCGACACTCTGGAGGAAGCGGTTCGCTCCTCGGTGGCCCGCAAGTTCGGCGACCACATGGACGTCGAGGTCAGCTACAACGACGAGTCCGGCGAGATTGAAGTCTTTCAGTTCAAGATCGTGGTGGACGAGGTCGAGGACCCCACCAGCGAGATCACCCTGGATGATGCTCGCCAGGTAGACCCCAACGTGCAGATGGACGACGAGCTGGGTTTCAAGCTCAAGATAGAGGACCTGGGGCGCATAGCCGCCCAGTCCGCCAAGCAGGTGATCATCCAGCGCATGCGCGACGCCGAGCAGGAGATCATCTACGAGGAATACAAGGACCGCAAGGGCGAGATCGTTTCCGGCATCATCCAGCGCCGCGACCGCGGGGGCTGGATAATCAACCTGGGACGCACCGAGGCCATGCTCCCCAAGGAGGAGCAGATCCCCCGCGAGCGCTACAAGCGCGGCGACCGGGTCCAGGCCTTCATCATCGAGGTCCTGCCCCAGGGCCGTGGACCGCAGATCATAGTCTCGCGCACCCATCCGGACTACATGGCCGCCCTGTTCAAGCGCGAGGTGCCGGAGGTGTCCGACTCCACGGTGCGCATCCTGGGCGTGGCCAGGGACCCGGGCTCCCGGGCCAAGGTGGCCGTGGTCTCCAAGGACCGCGACGTGGATCCGGTGGGAGCTTGCGTGGGCATAAGAGGTTCGCGCATCCAGAACATCGTCCAGGAGCTGCACGGCGAACGCATAGACATAGTGGTCTGGCACCCGGAGATAGCCACTTTCGCGGCCAACGCTTTGTCCCCGGCCCGGGTCACCCGCATCATGGTGGACGAGGACGAAAAGACCCTGGAAGTGGTGGTGCCCGACGACCAGCTCACCCTGGCCATCGGCCGCAAGGGCCAGAACGTCAAGCTGGCCGCCAAGCTGCTGGGCTGGAAGATCGATATCTTCACCGACTCCCGCTATTCCGAGGTCAACGCGGCCAGGGCCGGCATGGAACAGCTGGCCAGCGTGGCCGAGATGAGCATGGAGAACTTCCTGTCCGCGGGCTTCGACACCGTGGTCGCCTTGGCCGAGGCCGCCGACGAGGACCTGGACCGCATCGAGGGCATGACCCCGACCAAGCGCGACCATCTGCGCTCGGCCATCAAGCTGCTCATGCCCACGCCCGCTCCCCAGGACGAGTCCGAGGGCGGGTCCGAGGCCGAGGCCGGCCCAGAGCCGGAAAAAGAGCCGGAGAAAGATGAGTAAGCCACACGGGGTACCGGAACGCACCTGCCTGTCCTGCCGCAGGCGCAAGGCGAAAAAAGATTTGATCCGACACGTCTGGAGCGGCCAGTTCACGCCGGACGTGGCGGCCATACTGCCCGGAAGGGGCTATTACTGTTGCGCCGAGCCGGCCTGCCAGGCCGTGTTCGCCCGGCGCGCCGCCGCCGTGAGGAAACGGAAGGGGGAAGGCAAACGTGACGAAGCTTAGGGTCAGGGACTTAGCCAAAGAGCTCAAGGTCAGCAATAAAGACATCTATCAAGCCCTGCGGGAGCTCGATATCCGGGTCTCCAGCGACATGGCCACCTTGGAGGACGACCAGATAATCCTGGTGCGCTCCAAGATTTCGCATGGCCTGGCCAAGTCGGAAGTGGTGCAAAGCCAGGCCCAGCCGGGCGTGGTGGTGCGCCGCCGCCGGGCTCACTCCAAGGATGCCGAGCCGGAGGCCGAGGCCGTCTCTGTTCCGGAAGAAGCCGCGCCGCCGGCTCCGGAAGAAATAGCCCCCCCGGTGAAGGCCGAAACGGCGCCCCTGGCCCCGGCCGAACCCAAGGCTCCGGCCGCGCCCAGGCGGCCGGTCGAATCCGCTCCGGCCCGAATCGTGGAGATGCCCGGGACCAAGCCCGAAAAGCAACCCCTGCCCGAGCCTGTTTCGCAAGCCCCGACCGAACCCGAGGCCCCGGCCCCGGTTCAGGAAGAGCATGCCCCCCAGGCTCCGGAAATCACCATGACCGAGCCCGAAGTCCCGGCCCCGGCCGAGGTCTCCTCCGAGGCGCCGGCCGAGATTTCCGCCGAGACCCCGAGCGGTGAGCCTTCCGGGGAACTCAAGGACGAGAAAAAGAAAAAGAAACCCAAGCGCGAGGTGCCCATCGGCCCCCAAGTGCGGGTCATATACATGCCCGAGCCCCGGGCCCCCGAAGCGCCGAAACCGGCCTTCACCCCACGCCCGGCCGGTCCGCGCCCCGCGGCCCCGAGCGGCCCCAGGCCGGGCGGCCCCGGCGGCCCCCGGCCCTTTGCCCCGGGCGCGGACGCGGCCAAGCCGGCCACGCCCCCCGCGGCCGACGACGATTCCCGCAAACGCCGCAAGGACAAGCGCGTGGTGGAATTCGCGGCCACCGGAGCCAAGCCCGCCGATGACCGGGGCGGTCCGCGCGGCGGCAAAAGGCGCCCCGGCGAGATTCAGGACAAGACCGGCCGCGGCTTCAAGGGCCCCAAAAAGAAGAAAGGCCTGGACCAGGTGTCCCAGATTGTGGCCGCCCAGGCCCAGTCCCAGCCTCAGAAGGCCGTCAAGCGCAAGATTCGCATGGAAGAGGCCATAAGGGTGGCCGAAATGGCCAAGCAGATGGGCGTCAAGGCCCAGGATCTTATCAAGGTCCTCATATCCTTGGGCATGCTGGCCACCATCAACCAGTCCCTGGATTACGACACCGCCGTGGTGGCCGCTGGGGAGTTCGGCTACGAGGTGGAAAAGATCGGTTTCGACGAGGAACAGTTCCTGGTGACCGAAACCGAGGATTTGCCCGAGACCCTGCGCTCCCGTCCGCCGGTGGTGACCATCATGGGCCACGTGGACCACGGCAAGACCTCCCTGCTCGACGCCATCCGGACCACCAGCGTGGCCCTGGGCGAGGCCGGCGGCATAACCCAGCACATCGGGGCCTATCACGTGACCACCCCGCGCGGGGACATCGTGTTCCTGGACACCCCGGGCCATGAAGCCTTCACGGCCATGCGGGCCAGGGGAGCCAAGGTCACGGACATCGTGGTCCTGGTGGTGGCCGCCGACGACGGGGTCATGGATCAGACCCGAGAGGCCATCAACCACTCCAAGGCCGCGGGCGTGCCCATCGTGGTGGCCGTGAACAAGATCGACAAGCCCGGGGCCGAGCCGGACCGAGTCAAGCGCGAGCTGGCCGAGTTCAACCTGGTGCCCGAGGAATGGGGCGGGGAAACCATCTTCGCCAACGTGTCCGCCAAGCAGAAGATCGGCCTGGACAGCCTCCTGGAGATGATCCTTTTGCAGGCCGAGGTCTTGGAACTAAAGGCCAACCCGGACAAGCGGGCCAAGGGCCACATCATCGAGGCCAAGCTGGACAAGGGCCGCGGCCCGGTGGCCACGGTACTCATCGAGGAAGGCACCCTGAACCAGGGCGACGCCTTCGTGTGCGGCATGTTCTCGGGGCGCGTCCGGGCTCTGTTCGACGACCAAGGCAATAAGATCAAGAGCGCCGGACCGGCCATGCCCGTTGAGGTGCAAGGCTTCGAGGGCGTGCCCGAGGCCGGCGAGGTGTTTTCCTGCACCGAGGACGAAAAGGTGGCCCGGCGCATCGCCGAGTCCCGCCTGGCCAAGCAGCGCGAGCGCGATCTGGGCAAGGCCACCAAGCTCACCCTGGAGACCTTCCTGGCCTCGCGCGGCGAGGCCGAGGCCCAGGTGCTCAAGCTGGTGCTCAAGTCCGACGTGCAAGGCTCCCAGGAGGCCATCACCGAGGCCCTGGCCAAGCTGTCCACCGGCAAGGTCAAGGTGCAAATCATCCACGCCGGCACCGGCGCCCTCACCGAGTCGGACGTGCTCTTGGCCGCGGCCTCCTCGGCCGTGGTCATCGGCTTCAACGTCCGGCCTTCGGTCAAGGTCAAGGAATTGGCCGAACGCGAAAACGTGGACGTGCGCTTCTACGACATCATCTACAAGCTGGTGGAGGAGATCAAGGACGCCATGACCGGCATGTTGGCCCCGGTGCTCAAGGAGCAGTATCTGGGTCAGGCCGAGGTGCGCCAGTTGTTCTCCGTGCCCAAGATCGGCGTGGTGGCCGGCTGCGGGGTGCTGGACGGCAAGATCACCCGCAACGCCCTTATCCGGCTCACCCGCGACGGGGTGGTCATCCACACCGGCAAGCTGGCCAGCTTGAAGCGTTTCAAGGACGATGTAAAAGAAGTGACCAAGGGTTACGAATGTGGCATGGGTATCGAGAACTACAACGACTTGAAGGTCGGAGACATCATCGAGGCCTTCGAGACCGTAGAGGAAAAGGATACCCTGTAGGCAAGGAGCCCATCGCGGCGAATAAATGGTCATCGGCGTACTGACCCTGGAATTCCGCCTGCACGGCAACGACTCCCTCAAGGGCAAGCGAGCCGTGGCCCAGCGCCTGAAGGCCAAGCTGCGGGGCAAGTTCAATCTGGCGATCAGCGAGGTGGCCAACCACGACAGCCACGAATCCCTGGTCCTGGCCGCGGTCACGGTCAGCCCGGACGGCCGGCACGCCAGGGGGCTCATGCAAAAGGCCCTGAATTCGGTGGTGGCCGCGGATGAAGCCGAACTGGTTTACGAGGACATAGAACTCATTGGAGCATAAGTGAAAGAGGCGGGCTCCAGGCGCTCGGAGCGCCTGGCCGATCAGATCATGCGCGAACTGGCCACCCTGCTGGCCGAGGAAGTCCAGGACCCCAGGCTCAACCTGGTGACCATAAGCGGCGCGCGCCTGAACTCGGACATGACCGTGGCCAAGGTGTTATACACCTTGCACGGCGACGAGGCCCGGCTCGCGGAAGCGGCCGACGGCCTGAACCAGGCCAAGGGCTTCCTGCGCTCCCAGCTGGGGCGGCGCATCAAGGTCAAATTCGTGCCGGAATTGCGTTTCGAACTCGACGAATTCCTGGAGACCATGGTCTATGGCCAGCATAATAAGTGACATTGCCACGGCCCTAGAGGCCGGCAAGTCCTTTCTGCTGGCCTCGCACATCTCCCCGGACGGCGACGCCGTGGGGGCCATGGCGGCCATGGGCCACACCCTGACCGCTCTGGGCAAGAAGGCCGTGCTCTATTCGCCCTCGGGCCTGCCGCCGCAGTTCTCCTGGCTCAAATTGTCCTCGCCCATGCTTTCCAGCCTGCCCCAGGCCCGCTTCGACTGGATAGTGGTCCTGGACTGCGGGGATCAGCGCCGGGGCGGCCAGGAACTGGAAGCGGCCATGGCCGCGACCCCGACCGTGGTCATCGACCACCACCTGGCCAACCCCAAGTGGGGGGCTCTCAACTGGGTGGACTCCAGACGCTCCTCCACGGCCGAGATGGTGGCGGTTTTGGCCCGCAAGCTGGGCGTGCGTCTTAAAGGCCCCCTGGCCGAGGCCGTGTATTTGGGCCTGGCCACGGACACCGGCCATTTCACCTTCGACAACACCACCCCCCAGACCTTGCGCCTGGCCGCCAGCATAATCAGCCAAGGCTTGCGGATCGGGCGCATAAACGAGCTGATCTTGAACCAGTGGAGCGTGAACCGCATCCATCTCTGGGGCGAGGTCCTGGGGGCCTGCACCCTGCATTTTAACGGCCAGCTCGGGGTCATCCGGGTGACCCTGGAGCAGTTGGCCCGGCTTGGGGCCACGGCCGCCGACTGCGACCAGCTGATAAATTTCGTGCTGCGCATCCAGGGAACCAAGGTGGCCCTGCTGCTGCGCGAGGAACCAACGGGCAAGGTCAAGATAAGCCTGCGCTCGGTGGGCGAGGTGAACATCCAGGCCGTGGCCGCGGGCTATGGCGGCGGCGGGCACAGAAACGCCGCCGGGGCCGCCGTGGCCGCCCGGATGGCGGACCTGGAACCCCAGCTCATCGCGGCCGCCGGCCAAGCTCTGGAGGAATCGTGAATCCCGGGCTGAAATGCTCCCAGATGCACGGGATACTGGTCTTGGATAAGCCCAAGGGTCCCACCTCCGCGGCCTGCCTGGCGGACATCAAGCACCAGCTCGGCCAGAAGAAGATCGGCCACGTGGGCACCCTGGACCCCATGGCCACCGGAGTGCTGGTGGTGCTCCTGGGTGAAGGCACCAAGCTGGCTCCGTTCTTGGGCGAGGGTCCCAAGACCTACCGGGGCAGGCTGCGCCTGGGCCAGACCACCGACACCCTGGACGCCGAAGGCCAGGTGACCAGCGAGCGGCCCTGGGATTTCGTGACCCCGGAATCAGCCTCCCAGGCGGTTTTGGCCTGGCTGGACATGACCGAGCAGGAAATCCCGGCCTTTTCCGCGGTCAAGGTGAACGGCCGCCCCTTGCACGAGCTGGCCCGCAAGGGCTTGGCCGTGCCGGACGTGGTCAAGCCGATCAAGGTATTTCACGCGGAGGTCTTGGAAGTTGACCTCCCGTATTTGAATTTCCGGGTGAGAGTGAGTCCCGGCGCCTACGTACGCTCCCTGGTCCACAGCCTGGGGACGCGACTTGGCTGCGGGGCACACATGACGGAACTCACCCGGGAGCACAGCCATCCTTACGGCCTGGACCAGGCCTGCGGGCTTAGGGAACTGCTTACCGTGCCGGGACGCCTTGGCCAGCGGGTCATACCGCTGGACAAGGCCCTGCCCCACTGGCCCTGCCTGGCCTTGACCGAGGCCCAGACCAGGCAGGTGCGCGACGGCAAGTGGCTGCCCCTGACCGAATTGCCCGGACCGGGCAATCGGGCCCTGCTCGTGGACCACGCCGGCACGCCGGCGGCCCTGGCCGAGGCCAAGGATAAGGATGGCGCGCTCAGATGGGCGATCCTAAGGGGGCTCAACCCGCCCCAGGACGCCACCGGCAATCGGGCCTAAACCAGATAAAAACGGAGGGTACCGCTGTGGTCATGACGGCAGATTCCAAATCCCAGGTCATCGAGGCCTACAAGACCCACGAGGGAGACACCGGTTCCCCCGAGGTCCAAGTGGCGCTTATTACCGCGCGCATCTCTTACCTGACCGAGCACTTCAAAGCCCACGCCAAGGATTTCCATTCCCGCACGGGTTTGCTTAAATTGGTGGGCCAGCGCCGCAAGCTTCTCAACTATCTTAAGAACAAGGACATCAACCGGTATCGCGAGTTGATCAACCGGTTGGGCATCCGCAAATGAGGCCGGCCGGGCCGGCCAAGCCATGCGCTTGGCCGGCCCGGTCCTCCCTGACAGAGGCTGACCATGGACTTGGCCTGCCCAAGACGTAATCCGCGCGCCAGCGCCCGGGAGCGCATGCTGCCCTCTCCCGGCCGCCGCCGCGCTTGTCACGTTTCGGGAAGGTCCTGTCCAAGGCCTGGCGGCAACTTCGCCGCCCGAAACCCTTTTGCATGAGGTAACAACATGGCCCTACTCGATAAAGCCGTCCGACTGGAACGCACGGTCGGACAAAATCCCATCATTCTGGAAACAGGCCGCCTGGCCAACCAGGCCGACGGCGCGGTCTGGGTGCAGTGCGGCGGCACGGTGGTCCTGGTCACGGCCTGCTCGCAGCCCCTGCCCGAAGACAAGGGCTTCTTCCCCTTGACCGTGGAATACCGCGAGATGTCCTACGCGGCCGGACGCATCCCCGGCAGCTACTTCCGCCGGGAGATCGGCCGACCCTCGGAACGCGAGGTGCTCACCTGCCGGCTCATCGACCGCCCCCACCGGCCGCTCTTCCCCAAGGGCTTCCGCGACGAGGTGCAAATAATAGCCACGGTGCTGTCCTCCGACTCCTACAACGACCCGGACGTGCTGGCCGTGACCGGGACTTCGGCGGCCCTGCACATATCCGGCATCCCTTTCCTGGGACCCATCGCCGGCGGGCGCGTGGGTTATCTGGACGGCGAGTTCGTCTTCAACCCGCCTTGCCAGATCACCCAGGAACAGTGCGGCCTGAACCTGGTGTTCGCGGCCACCCGCCAGGCCGTGGTCATGGTCGAGGGCGGAGGCAAGGGCATATCCGAGGACATGCTGGCCGACGCCATTGAATGGGGCCACCGCCAGATCACCCCCCTCTTGGACATGCAGGACGAACTGCGGGAAAAGGCCGGCAAGCCCAAAACCGTGTTCACCCCGCCCCAGGAAAATCTGGAAATAAAGGCCCTGGTGCAGAAAACCGTGGAGAACGAGCTGCGCGGCGCCCTGTGCATCAAGGACAAAATGCCTCGGCGCGAGGCCCGCAAGGCCTTGAAGACCAAGGCCGTGGAGGCCGTGGTGGCCGCCTTCCCCGCGGAGGCCTCGGCCAAGGCCTTGGCCGGCGAAATATTCGAGGCCATGGAAAAGAAGTGCATGCGGACCTACGTCAAGGAAACCGGCCTGCGCATCGACGGCCGGGACACCAAGACCGTGCGGCCCATAGAAATCCAGGTCGGGGTCCTGCCCAGGACCCACGGCTCCTGTCTGTTCGCCCGGGGCGAGACCAAGGCCCTGTGCGTGGCCACCCTGGGTTCCACAGGGGACGAGCAGCGCATCGAGACCCTGGCCGGCGAATCCTCCAAGCGCTTCATGCTGCACTACAACTTCCCGCCCTACTGCGTGGGCGAGGTAAAGCCCGTGCGCGGGCCGTCCCGCCGGGACATCGGGCACGGAGCCCTGGCCGAGCGTTCCATAACCCCGGTTTTGCCCGAAACCGGGGAGTTCCCCTTCACCCTGCGGGTGGTGTCCGAGGTCATGGAATCCAACGGTTCCTCGTCCATGGCCTCGGTGTGCGGCGGCTCCCTGGCCCTGATGGACGCTGGCGCGCCCATCAAGAACGCGGTGGCCGGCGTGGCCATGGGCCTTATAAAAGAGGGTGACGATTACCTGGTGCTCACGGACATCCTGGGCGACGAGGACGCCATGGGCGACATGGACTTCAAGGTGGCCGGCACCGCCGAGGGCGTCACCGGCATCCAGATGGACATCAAGATCACCGGCATCCCGCCGGAGGTCATGCGCCGGGCCTTGGCCCAGGCCCGCGACGCCCGTCTGCACATCCTTGGTCTCATGAACGACGTTCTGAGCCAGCCGCGCACCGAGCTCTCGCCCTTCGCCCCGCAGCTGGTGGTGGTGGAGATCAACCCCGAGAAGATCCGCGAGGTGATCGGACCTGGGGGCAAGACCATCAAGGCCATCACCGCGGCCACCGGAGCCTCCATCGACATCGACGACTCCGGCAAGATCTCCATCTTCGCCCCCACCCAGGAGGCCATGGAGCAGGCCAAGGAAATGGTCCTGTTCTACGACCAGAAGGCCGATGTGGGCCGCAACTACCAGGGCAAGGTCAAGAAGATCATCGACTGCGGGGCCGTGGTGGAAATCCTGCCCGGCCTGGAAGGCCTGGTCCACGTGTCCCAGCTGGACATAGACCGGGTGGAGAACGTGGCCGACGTGGTGACCATGGGCCAGGACCTGGAGGTCAAGGTCATCGACGTGGAGCCCAACGGCCGGGTGCGCCTGTCGCGCAAGGCCGTATTGCTGGAGGAGCGCGGCGAGACCGTGGACTTGTCCGATTTCGCCAGGACCCCCTCGCGCCCCCGCGGCGACAGGCCCGGCGGCGACCGTCGGGGCGGCGACCGCGGCGGCCGGGACCGGGGCAGGCGTTAACCCCTGACCAAAGACCGATAACCGGGCCTCTGGCCCGGACCACTAAGCAAACCGCCGCCGGGACTTTGTCCCGGCGGCGGTTTGCTTTTCCCTGGGAATTGACGGAAAATCTCCTCAACCTTGGAGGATGACATGAAGATAGCCCGGTATGTCCATGATGGCCTTGAAAGCTGGGGCGTGGTGAAGCAGGAGCAGGTATTCCCGATCACGGGCGATGTTTACGGGGCCTACCAGGTGCGAAATTCCGCCCTGCCCTTGGCCGAAGTGCGCCTGCTGGCCCCCTGCACCCCGAGCAAGGCCGTGTGCATTGGGCTCAACTACCGGGACCACGGCAAGGAGCTGGACATGAAGCTGCCCGAGGAACCCATCATGTTCCTCAAGCCGCCTTCCTCGCTCAATCATCCCGGGGGGGTGATCGAGTACCCGGCCATGACCAAGAACCTGCACTACGAGGCCGAGCTGGCCGTGGTCATAGGCAAGAAGGCCAAGAACGTCCCGGCCGTAAAGGCTCATGAGTATATCCTGGGCTACACCTGCGGCAACGACGTGACGGCCAGGGACGTGCAAGCCAAGGACGGCCAGTGGACCAGAAGCAAGTCCTTCGACACCTTCATGCCCGTGGGGCCTTGGCTGGAGACCGAGCTGGACCCGGGCCGGGTCGGGCTAAAGCTCTACCTCAACGGCCAGGTGCGCCAGTCCTCAACCACGGCCAACCTGATATTTCCCGTGCCGCATTTGCTGGCCTTCATCAGCCAGGTCATGACCCTGCTGCCCGGGGACGTGATATTGACCGGCACCCCGGCCGGGGTGGGGCCGATGCAGATTGGGGACACGGTGGTGGTGGAACTTGAAGGCATAGGCCGGCTGACCAACACCGTGGGACCGCAGGCCGGATAGAAGGCGGATCAGCCTGGGGTCTTGTTCCCGCGCAGGTGCTTGACCACGGCCGGGGCGGCCGCGGCCAAGCCCAAGAGGACCAGCACCAGGGCCA
>Ga0326727_10018976_pt1 | contig 13935 bp, 8 predicted proteins | sample MB2enrmetagenome_FD_207643 | JGI IMG/M metagenome (GOLD analysis project Ga0326727, IMG submission 207643) | Lab enriched peat soil microbial communities from McLean, Ithaca, NY, United States - MB29MY | ecosystem: Environmental > Terrestrial > Soil > Wetlands > Peat | place: USA: New York... | reverse complement strand
ATGGCCGCCCTCGGCGGAGATGAACTTGCGGCTGGTGACGTAGGCCTTGCCCACGCCGATGAATCCCGGCACCTGCTGGCCGCCGCCGGCGGTGTTGGCCATGGTGGAGAACTTCATCCCGGCGGGCGTCTCGCCCAGATATTCGCGGTTCACGATCATGACGCCATTGGCTTCCGGCATCAGCGCCACGATGGCCTCGAAACAGCCGCAACTGGTCATCGGGTCTTCCAGAAGAGAGTAAGCGTTGAAGCGGTGGATCGTCTGCTTGGAGTTGGCGAATACATAGTCGTTGATGTTGGCCCACTGGCCGCGGACGGGATCGAGACATTCACCCTTCACCAACGGCTGATTGGGGCCGGTGGGATCGATTTCAAACGCGGCCTTGCCGTCCAACCAGTTATAAGCGCCGCACAACCCCAGGCGTTCCGGAGTGATGACGCAAACGTGGTTGGGGGCGAAGCTCTGGCAGAGCAGGCAGGAATAGAAGGTGTCCACGCTCTCGTCGGTGAGCGACTCCATGCGCTGATTGCGGGCGCGGTAGGCGTGGCGGGCGATGTCAACCCGCTCCGCAACATCTTTGGCGTTGGTAAACAGAGTCACCTGCACCTTGTCCACAATCGCCGGATAGTCGTTGAGGAACTTGGCATGGACGATTTCGCCCAGGTGGCGGATCTTGAAGCCCTTGTCTTTGGCGGCCTTGCTGATGCGTATCCAGTTGATGTCGCGCTGGCCCATGTGCCAGATGCCCTCGGCGCCATTGATGATGTGATGGATCTGGCGCTCGAGAATCGGTTCGAAGTCAGGCTGCATCTTGCGCCCGGCAACTTCTACCCAGATGCCGATGGGCAGCGCCGAACCTGCTGGTACGTCGTCGATTTCCGGGCCTATGACGGATATTTTGCCGTCCTCGACCTCGGCGAGATCAAGGGTGGTGACATATTCAAAGCCCGGCGTCTTGCTGCCGCCGAACTCGACGTAGGTTTGTTCCTTGCGGATGCGCTCACCCTCGAATGCTGCGCCGAAGGCCACCGGGATGGGTATTTTGACAACCTTGATCTTGCAGCCGCGAACCTCCAGCGACTTCTCCACGATGCGGTCGATGGACACGGAAGAAACGACGTGCTCGTAAGTGCAGATGCCCGTCGGCAGAATCTGCGGAATGGCGGTGTCGGCGATGGTGGGGAAGCCGTAGTTGATGGCTCCCGCCGCGGCGGCGTATTTATCTTCGGTAACTTCGCCCAGCGCCATGACAAATGCAAAGATGCGATTCTTGTTGTACTTGAGGTTGCGCGCGTAGTCGCCGGGCTTGACTCCGCCGAAGCTGAGGGCTACGCGGTTGGCGAAGCCAAGAGCATACACCGCCGCCGAGATCTCCTTTCCGAAGGGGACCAAGCGGGTCTCCCAGCCCATTTCGACGCCGGCCTCGGCCAACTGCTCGGCAAAGGAGACGCCGCCGGTGTTGCCGGCCATGAACACATAGAGGTTCTTCTCCTGCAACTCGCGGGCGATGCGCACCGCATCCTCGATGGTGGGCGCGGCGCCCACGATGGCGGCAAAGCCGGGAGCCGAGCCGTCCACGAACTCCACGCCGCGCTCGCGAATGATCACGTCATTGGCTGCTCCCAGCCAAATGCCGTTCACGGGATTGGGACCGATGAGGTACTTGCAGGCTTCGATGATTTCAAAGGCGAAGAGCGTTGCGATGCCCGCGTCCAGCGTGCCGCCCAGATAGGGCAGCCACAGATTCTCGCTGGGAACCTCAGGCAGCAGGCGGTGGCACACGTCGAGAATCTTGCGCATCTGGGAGAGCCGGTCCACGCGCTCGCCCAACAGCGAGTAAATGACCGGCAAGGAGTACGCGGTGTCCGGAAAGCCCACGGCGCAATCGATGCCCTTGGCGGCAATGGCCTTTGCCAGGCAGTCTTCCGCGTCGCGCACAATCTGGTGAGCGCCGCGAATTGCGGACGATGCGATGATTTTGCTCATTGCAGTTCGCGCCTCGATTTCATGTCGTACAGCTTGCGTTCCTTTTGAGTATTGATATGCAATGCGTCGCGCTTGCGTTCAATGTGCGCCAGCAGCTTATCGGACGCAATCACCGGATCGGGCTCCCATTCGAATCGCCCGCCGGTAATCTCTTCCATCTCCCCACAGAGCAGGTCGTGGACATTCCTGCTGCCCTCGACGTAAAGAGGATGGCCGAGCACGACGTACATTCCGCTGGCAACAAAGTAATGGCCGATAGCCACTGCCTTCTCGCTCATCCACTCCGGGGCGGCGCCGGCGACGGGCAGGTCGGAGAGATCGTCGCCCAGACCGCCTTCGGCCAGGAGGTTGGTGGCGGCCATCAGGATGCGGCTGTTGTCCACACAGGAGCCCATGTGCAGGACGGGAGGAATTCCGACTGCCTCGCAAACCTCGCGCAAGCCGGCGCCGGCCTTGGCCAGCGCGGCCTCCGGCGTCAGCAGGCCCGCCTTGGCGCAGGCAATGGCGGCGCAGCCGGTTTGCAGCACCAGCACGTTGCGCGCGATCAGCTCCTGGGCCAGCTTCACATGGGATTGGTCGGCGACGACCTTGGGATTGCTGCACCCGACAATGCCCACGATGCCGCGGATGCGCCCGTCGATGATGGCGTCGTTCAGCGGGCGGAAGGTGCCGCGGAATGTACCGCCCAGCATGTGGAAGATGGTCTCGTTGGAAAAGCCCGCCACCAGCTCCATCGATTCCTGAGGAATGTGCACGCGTTCTTTGTCGCGGTACTGGAAGTTGTCGATGGCCTTGCGAATCAGATCGCAGGCTTGGGCGTAGCCGTTGCGCACGTTGAAGGTGATCTGCTCGGCTTCGGCGGTCTGCGCGATTTCGGAGGTGCTGACCAGCTTGGTATGGAAGCACTTCGCCACCTGGGCCAGCGATGGCATCACGCACTGCACGTCCACCACCATCACTTCAACCGCGCCGGTGAGAATGGCCAGCTCCTGCTGCAGGAAGTTGCCCACGATGGGCAGCCCATGGCGCATCAGGACTTCGTTGGCCGTGCAGCAGATGCCGGCCACATTGATTCCGGCCGCGCCCTTGGATCGCGCGTACTCCAACAGCTCCTCGTTGCCGGAGGCCACGGCCAGCATCTCCGAGAGAGTGGGTTCGTGCCCGTGAACGATGATGTTGACCTTGTTCCCGGCCAGCACACCCAGGTTCACACGGCTGCGAACCGGCGCCGGCGTGCCGAAAAGAATGTCGGAGACGGTGGTGGCGATCGCGGAACCCACCCAACCATCGGCCAGACTGCACTTCAGGCCGCCCATGATCAGGTGGCGATAGTCATGATCGACGCCCATGTGCGTCCGGTGCATCACTTCCACCACCGCGGAGTCGATGCCATCGGGGCTGATCCCCAGCTTCTTCCACAGCGCCTGGCGTTTCTGCGGAGCCAGCTTCAGGGTGGCATTGGGCTCCTCGGACCAGGCGAATTGGGTCATGAAGAAATCCGCCAGGTCGCCGGCAATCGCCAGATCGTCACGGCCTTCTGTCGCGATCTCGTAGCAGCGCGCCGCGACGCGCAGACGATGCGGATCCTTGATTTGATAATCGCCGCCTTTGCCCTGCGCCACCAGCTTCAGTGTGCGCACCAACATGCGGCCATGATCGGAGTGAGCGGCGGCGCCAGCGGCAATCTCACGCAACAGATTGCGCGCGGTAATGGTGTCCGCATCGGCGCCGCAGATGCCCAACTGGGCCTTGGGCGTGATGCGGCAGGGCCCCATGTGGCACAAGCGGCAGCAAACGCCGTCGGTGCCGAACTTGCACTGCGGATGCTGCAACTGAAAGCGGCCGAAGACCGTACTCACCTCGGCCGTAATGGCAACCTGAACCATATCGACAGTTGCCGGATCGCTGGAGACCGGTTGCCCCGGTGTATTGCGGCTGGTGGTTGCCATTCAGCGTTTCTCCTCTGGGAGCGCGAACAAACTGGATAGTAAATCGTTTATGGCGATTCGCGCCGGCGATTGCGGCGGAATCCTGGAAACCGGCTCGCCCTCCGCATCGAGAGCGGCGACGTTCAGGTCCAATGGAATGCAGGCGAGCAAGGTCAGTCCCGCAGCCTTGACGGCCACGGCAATCGATTCTGGCAGAGATCCGCCGGGAACGCGGTTGATGATCAGCCCGCGATGTTTTGCGGGCAAGGCGACCTCGTCGGCCAGCGCCGAGATGCGGCCTGCGGTGCGGATGCCGCGCACGGTACAGTCGGAAACAATGAGCAGCCAGTCGACGGAGAGCAAAGTGCGGCGGGAGATATGCTCCAGTCCCGCTTCACTGTCGATCACGATGTTCCGGTAGTTGCGCGCCAGGCGGTCCAGCACATCGCGCAGCACGTTATTGGCAAAGCAGTAGCAGCCCTGGCCTTCCGGGCGGCCCATTACGATCAGGTCGTAGCCCTTCTCTTCCACCACGGCAGCCTGAACGCGCAGGTCAAGAAACTCCTGCTTGGAGATGCCCTTCAGCGCCTGCGCTTCCTGGCGGGCGCTTTCGCGAATCCCGCCCACGGTTGCGTTGTAGGCAATGCCGAGCGCCTCGTTCAAGTTGGCGTTGGAGTCGGCATCCACGGCGAGAACCGGCAGCTCACCGTGCTCCGCAAGCCAGCCCAGCGCGAGAGCCGACAATGTGGTTTTACCAACCCCGCCTTTTCCCGCCATTGCCAAAATCATCGTTGCCCACCTTCGAAAGATGTGTGACCAGGAGGCCGGGCAGCACGCGCGGGCCGCGACTGGGTCACGCACGCACCATCTAATCCCGGCTGCCCACGAGCGCCGCGGCTCCGATCTTGCGGCGCAATGTTTCGCTGGTTTCCCGCAACGTGCTAAAGACCAACTCGGCATCGGCGACCGGGAGCGATCCCGCGCCGCACGACGGCGTAAGAAAGGACTGACGGCAGATCGACTCCGTATCCGACCCGGTTGCCATAGCCAGCTTTTCCGCCAGCTCCAGAAATTTGGCGGTAAGCGAGCCGGCTGTTTGAGCGTGAATCTTGGCGCTGTTGGTGGGGACAATTCCGAAGGCCAATAACTTGCCGGCTTCGAGGTAGGCCTTGAAGGCGTCCGGATACAGCAGAATCGTATCGCCATAATCGAAGGCGTCGAAGTTCACAATGTCCACGCCGGCATCGATCAGGATGGGCCACTCGGTATTGCCGCAGCAATGCACGCCGGCCAGCGCGCCCTCGGCGTGTATCGCCTCGATCACTTCACCCAGCCTGGCGACGCAGTCGTCGCGGGTCACGCTGACATACGTAGAGGAGCCGAAGGCCGACAAGATGGGCTCGTCAACGAAGCAGATGACTTGCTGCGCGAAGGGCTTGAATTTGCGAATCTGCCAGCGGCATTTCATGGCCAGCGCCTTCACGATGACATCCGCGAACTCAGCGTTGTAGTAGATGGCCCGCTTATCCTGGTCGGTGACGCTCAGGCCGAAGCTGAGTGGGCCGGTGGTCTGCACTTTCACAAACGGACGCGTGCCCCCATCGGCTTCAAGGGCCGGCTGCAATGCATAAATGCCTTGGGAGAAGGCGGAGGTGATGCGCAAAGCCTCGAAGTCTTCCGCGCAGTATTTCTCGTAAAACTCCGCCAGCTCTGTGCTTGTGTCTCCGGTGGTGTCGATGTACATGCGGCCCTTCACGCGATCCAGGACCACGCGGGGAATGCCCTCGCTGTACTGCGCCTCCATCTGCTCGTTGAGACCGTTGGCGGGCAACTGCGGCCAGGTCGGCGCGTTGGGGATACTCTCCAAAACGATCTTGACGGCCTGCTCGGGATCTTTGTGGGGCAGGCTGCCGATGGCCGTGGCCAAGCAGCAGGGATGGAAATTCACAATACGCTCTCCTTACCGGTGCAGAACGGCTGTAACGCTTTTTGCAGCGATCGAAACGGGTCGAGTAAATCTGGATAGCCGAGGTCGGCCAAAGCTACGCATTGCCGGTCGGCCCTGGCGATGCGAACGTCGAAGGGAATCGTGCCGAGGAGGTGCTCCAATCCGAACTCGGAGGCGATCCATTGGCTGTCCTCTTGGGGATCGGTTGTCTTGTTCAACACCACGCCGAAGCGGCCTATGCCGAGATCGGCAGACATCCGGCGGACGCGCCGCGCGGTTTCCACGCTGCGCTGTCCAGGCTCGACCACCACCATCATGATGTCCACACCCATGGCGGTGCCTCGCCCCAGGTGCTCGATGCCCGCTTCCATGTCGAGGATCACCACGTCACCCCGCTGCAACACTAAATGCGATACCAGGCTTTTTAACAGGATACTCTCCGGACAGGCGCAACCTCCGGCGGCGTGTTCGACCGCGCCCAGCACCAGGAGGTCAACTCCCTTGTGGTGAACCGCGTATTTTCCGGCAATGTCGGAGACTTCGGGATTGATCTTGAACATCTGCCCGAACTGCCGCACTTTGGCCCCGGTGCGCTCTTCGATCAGCTTGCGTTCGGTGGAGATGGTGTGAATCTGCGAACGAAGGGAAGAGGGCAGTCCGATGGCGGAGGCCAAGTTCGCGTCCGGGTCCGCATCGACCGCCAATACCTGCCTTCCGTCCGACGCATACAGTCTGGCCAGGGTTCCCGCCACGGTAGACTTTCCCACTCCGCCTTTGCCGGATATCGCAATCTTCATGGTTGAGGCCTCAATGGAGCGGTTTGTCTGACCTGCTGCTCCCGCTTGCGCGGGATAGGATAGCGATGAATTGCGCGCTTCGTTCCTTCTGCGTGAGTTGCGGCGCTGAAGCGCGAGTCACGCGGCTGTGCGGACTTCCTGTTGCTTCAAGCTGTGCGAACGAGGTAGAAGATCGCTTCATCTTCATCATGATCATATGCTGAAATCCAAGGCATAGGCCACAGTGAGCTCATCTCACTTTCCTTGTATGACTTCATTTTCTAGCGTGCCGATGGGGTCAATGGTGATTCGAATCCGGTCTCCGCTGGCGAGGCTGAAGGAATCCGGCGGGACGATTCCGGTTCCCGTCATCAGGAAAGCGCCGAGGGGAAAGCTGTTGTCGCGGAAGAGATATTCGACCAGAGTGGCTGGTTCGCGCTTGAGCTCGGCGAGTGTTGTCGCGCCAGAAAACTCCGTATTGCCACGGCGATCGATCTCCAGGCGAATGGGTGTAGAGGCTGGCAGTGGCTCATGGCCAATGAGCACGCATGGACCCAATGCGCAACTGCCGTCATAGACCTTCGCCTGGGGGAGATAAAGCGGGTTTTCTCCCTCAATGTCGCGCGAACTCATGTCGTTCCCAACGGTATATCCGATAATTTGGCCCCGATGGTTGATGAGCAGCGTGAGTTCCGGTTCAGGAACTGACCACGAAGCATCCTTGCGAATGCGCACATGTTCGCCGGGGCCGGCTACGCGGCTAGCAGTGGCCTTGAAGAACAGCTCCGGACGCTCCGCCAAATAGACGCGATCGTAGAAATTTCCTCCACCGGCATCCTTTGATTCCGCCATTCTCGCGCTGCGGCTGCGGTAATAAGTGACGCCAGCGGCCCAGACTTCCTGGTTGCCAATGGGCGCTTCGATCTTAGCCGATAAAAAATCCTTTGCGGGCTCTCCCTTGTTGATGATGGAGAGAAGGTACGCCTGCAAATCGTCGTGAGTAATAAGCGCATCCCAAGAAGGCAAGGGAACACGGTAGTAGCTGCCGTTGTGTTCCACGTACGGTCCGTTGCCGGTACGGTAGAGTTTCATGGTCGCTGCTCCAAGAGAGAAATGATCTTGTCGACGTCATAGACGCAGCCGCCCCAGACGCCACCGCTGGCCTGCACCAGCGCAGCCCAGAGGCGAGTGTCTTCCGGCAGCAGGGGGTGCGGACGCAGGTCCGCGCGGGGCTTCCGCTGCGCCAGGCGTAGCGATCCCTCTTCCGCGCCGAAGATCTCATCCGTGTCTCCTACCAGATGGAGCGAGCCGGTCAGCGTTTCGCGATCGATGATAATTTCAATCTGATCGCCTTCCTGAATCTTGCCAATCGGCCCGCCAGCGAGCGCCTCCGGCGAGATGTGGCCGATGCAGGCCCCGGTGGAGACGCCGCTGAAGCGCGCATCGGTCAATACGGCCACGTGCTTGCAGTGGGGAAGCTGCTTGAGCGCCGCGGTGATCTGATAGATCTCCTGCATGCCCGCGCCCAGCGGTCCTCCGCAAATGAGGACGATGACATCGCCGCGCGCGACTTGACCGCTCTTGATCGCCTGGATCGCCGAGGCTTCCGAGACGAAAACCCTGGCTGGGCCAAGGTGCCGATATATATTGCTCTCGTTGACAAGCGAGGGATCGATGGCGGTGCTCTTGATGACCGAACCCTCCGGGGCGAGGTTACCCACGGGGAAGCAGATGGTGGAAGTCAGTCCCTTGGACCGGGCGCGGCTGGGCGACATGATCACATCGTCGGGATCGATACCGTCCTTTTCTTGCAGGATGCGGCGCAGTTCATAGCGCCGGGGACTCTCCTGCCACCAATCGAGAGATGTGTTGAGCGACTCTCCGGAGACGGTCATCGCGCTGGTGTCGAGGAGTCCGGCTGATCGCAGGTGCAGCATCACCTCAGGCACGCCGCCGGCAAGAAAGACCTGCACAGTAGCGAAGTTGCGAGGCCCGTTGGGAAGCGCATCGACGAGACGCGGCGCCTGGCGATTGACCTCGGCCCAGTCGGAGGCCGTAGGTCGCTGCAGCTTCGCCGCATGCGCGATGGCGGGAATGTGCAACAGAAGGTTGGTGGAACCGCCGAATGCGGCATGGACCACCATCGCGTTGCGAATTGCCGGTTGCGTCAGGATATCCTCAGCGCCAACTCCCAACTGATGCAGACGCAGAATGGCGCGGGCCGAGCGGCGCGCGGCGTCAAGCCAGATGAGTTGGCCGGAGGGCGCGAGCGCAGTGTGGGGCAGAGCCAGTCCGAGCGCCTCCCCAACCACCTGGCTGGTTGCCGCCGTGCCCAGGAATTGGCAGCCGCCTCCGGGAGACGCGCAGGCGCGGCAACCCACCTCGGCGGCGTACTCCAATGTGATCTGATCCTGAGCAAAGCGCGCGCCGATGGATTGAACTTTTCCCGCATCCTCTCCCGACTCCGGCAGGAGCGTGACGCCTCCGGGCACAAGAACTACTGGTTGTTTTCCCGCGGAGGCCAGCGCCATCATCATGGCTGGCAGGCCTTTGTCGCAGGTCGCGATCCCGATCACTCCCTTGCCGGTGGGCAGCGAGCGCATCAGGCGGCGCAGCACGATCGCGGCATCGTTGCGAAAGGGAAGAGAGTCCAACATGCCGGCCGTGCCCTGCGTGCGGCCATCGCAGGGATCTGTGCATGCCCCGGCAAAGGGGACGGCGCGCAGGGCCTTCAATTCACGGGCCGCCTCCGCCACCAGCAAGCCGACCTCCCAGTGTCCGGTGTGAAAGCCGAGAGCAATCGGTTCCCCGTTTTCAGCGCGCAGGCCGCCATGCGTGCTGAGGATGAGAAACTCCGGATCAAGGAGGCGATCCGGAGCCCAACCCATGCCGGCGTTTTGAGTCAGGCCGAAGAGATTCCCTGATGGCTCGGTGAGCAGCATCTCCGCAGAGAGTGGCAAAAGGCCGGCAGGGCCAGGCGCGTGCGTAGAGACGCTGAGGTGACTCGGGTCCGCTGTCTCCAGCACCGACGTGAGTGAGATGGTTGCGATGAGATGGCCCTTTCAATCTCAGTATAGAGAAGCACTCGGGATTGGAGCGCCTGCTCTCAAAGATGTTATAACGCTTATGTGCCCGATGAACAGATCCAGGATGCGGCGATGCGGCGGCGTGGATTGCGGCGTCGCTGGATATTCCTTATGCCGGCGGTCTTCGTTACTTATAGCCTGGCCTATCTCGATCGGGCGAATTATGGCTTTGGCGCGGCCGCCGGGATGGCGGAAACGCTCCACATCAACAACTCCCGGTCTGCTTTTCTAGGATCGCTCTTCTTCTTCGGCTACTTTCTCTTTCAAATACCGGGAGCAGCCTATGCGCGGCGCAAGAGCGCTACACGGCTGGTTTTTTTTGCGTTGATCAGCTGGGGCGCGGCGGCGGCTTTGACGGGCGTCATCCACGAGTTCTGGCTGCTGGCTCTGGACCGGTTTCTGCTGGGCGTGGCGGAGAGCGCGATCTTTCCGGCTATTTTGATTCTGCTGACCCACTGGTTTACGCGCGCGGAGCGGTCGCGGGCGAATGCGGTTCTGATGCTGGGGAATCCGGTTACCGTTCTGTGGATGTCCGCGGTTACCGGATTTCTGATCAAGGCCGTGGGCTGGCAGATGACCTTCGTGGTGGAAGGAATTCCAGCGATTTTGTGGGCGTTGATTTGGGCTCTGGTGGTGCGCGACCATCCGCATCAGGCGCATTGGATGAGCAAGGAGTGCTGCGGCCATCTGGAGAGCGAGTTGGAGTCGGAGCAGAAGGTGCTGCCGCAGATGGCGAACTTCCGGGCAACGCTGCGCGTACCCGGCGTGCTCCTGCTGTGCGCGCAATATTTCTGCTGGAGCGCAGGGCTTTACGGCTTCGTGCTGTGGCTTCCCACCATGATCGGAGCTGGATCGGCGCAAGGGATTGAGATGGTCGGCTTGCTCAGCGCCGTTCCTTTTCTGCCGGCCATCGTTCTGATGATAGGGGTTGCGTATATCTCCGATCGCACGCTCAACCGCAAGCGCTACATCGGCCCGTTTCTTTTGCTTGCCGGAGTTGCGCTTCTCATCTCTTCCATGACCGCCGGGTACAGCTTCTGGCTGGCGTATACATTCTTGATTGTCGCCGGCGGCGCCATGTTCGCGCCTTACGGACCCTTCTTCTCGATTGTGCCGGAGATGCTGCCCAAGAATGTGGCCGGCGAAGTGATGGCCCTTGTCAATAGTTGCGGGGCGCTGGGCGGCTTTGCCGGCACATGGCTGGTTGGTCTTCTTCAGGCGCTTACCGGCAGCTCGCGCGCCGGATATTTCTTCATGTCCATATCGATTATGCTGGCCGGCGCGATCATCTTCCGGCTGCGGGCCGCGAAGCCTGCAAGCAATCCATGAAAGAGATCGCGGCTCGTCCTAGAGCGGATCGCGCGTGAATGCACCGTTGATCAAGCGCCAAATGCCGAGAGGATTTTCATCTTTCAATTCATCCGGCAATGCGGCCTGGGGAAAATCCTGGTAGCAGACAGGCCGCGCAAAGCGATAGATGGCTTGCGTGCCGACAGAAGTGTGACGGCTGTCGCTGGTGGCTGGATACGGCCCGCCGTGCACCATGGCGTGACAGACTTCCACCCCGGTGGGAAAGCCGTTGACGACCAGCCTCCCTGCCTTGCGTTCCAGGAGGCCGATCAGATCGGCGAAGCTGGCTATATCGGCATCGGTTCCGTGCAAGGTCGCCGTGAGCTGCCCTTCCAGCGCGTACGCAAGCGCGATCAACTCCTGCCGGTCTGTGTAGCGGACAATAAGCGTGCTGGGGCCGAAGATCTCCTTCATCAGCTCGGGGTCGCGGAGCAGTTCGGTTCCCTTGATTTGAAATAGAACCGGAGAAACATGGGCTGCGCCGACGGCCTCCGGCGAGGTCTGCGCGAGGATTTCCAGGCCGCCATGCGCTTGCCGCTGCGCCACTCCAGATTTGTAACTCTTGCAAATTCCCTCGGTCAGCATGGGAGACGGCGCTGCTTGCCGCACGTTGGCAATAAGCTCGGCCACGAGCGCGTCTGAAGATTCATTTTGAGGCAGGAAAATCAATCCGGGTTTGGTGCAGAATTGCCCCACGCCCAGCGTAAAGGATGAAAAGAGTCCCTTCGCGATTTCCGTGCCGCGCGTGCGCAAGGCCTCCGGGAGTACGAAAACGGGATTGGTGCTGCTCATCTCCATAAAGCAGGGGATGGGTTCCGGACGCTCCGCCGCAAGTTGCATTAAGGCTTTGCCGGCAGTGAGCGATCCCGTGAAGCCCACAGCTTTTATTGCTGGATGCTGCACCAGCGCCGACCCCACCGTGGCGCCGGAGCCGAAGATGAGCGCGAAGGTCCCTGCCGGCAGGCCGCACTCGCGAAGGCCGCGGCAGATGACTTGCCCTACCATCTCGCTTGTTCCCGGATGCGCCGAATGCGCCTTGACGATCACTGGATTGCCCGCCGCCAGCGCGGAGGCCGTATCCCCTCCCGCCACGGAAAAAGCGAGAGGAAAATTGCTGGCGCCAAAGACCGCAACCGGGCCCAGCGGACGCAGTACGGAGCGGATATCGGCCCTGGGTAACGGCGCGCGCCGCGGCTCCGCGGGATCGATGCGCGCCATGGCCCACGAGCCTTCTTCCGCCACCTGGGCAAATAGCCGAAGCTGATTTACGGTCCGCGCGAGCTCACCCTGAAGGCGCTTTTCCGGCAGTGCGGTTTCCTGATGCGCTCGTGCCACCAGTTCAACCGCGATGGATTCGATTCCCGTGGCGATGTTGCGGAGGAATCGGCCCTTTTCCACGCCGGGCAGCTTCGAGTAGATTGCGAAGGCCTCTTCCGCAAGATTTGCCGCGCGATCGACATCTTCCGTGGAGGCGCCATGATAATCCGGATTGAGACGAGCTCCCGTCTGCGGGTTGAAGCCAGCAAATGCCGCCCCATTTCCCTTCCGGGGCTCGCCGTCGAGAATTGAATATCCAAATAACATAATCACCGCAATTCTAGGGCATTTTCGGAAATGGTGTCGACCGGATTGTACTGGTATCCCACCCATTCCGCAGAACACCACCCCACGAACGAAGACCTGTCCGTGGGGACCCCGGTCAGCGGAATGGATGGGGCACGGAAGTCTACAGCAAAAACTAAGATGCTCTAATTGATTGTTTTGCCGACTGCTGCTCGAATGACCGCATGGAAGGCCGGCTTCGGCTGACCGCCGCGATCGAAAAGCAGCGGATAGCTGGCGCGCCCTATCACCGGCCAATTGTTCAGCCAGGAATCCCTATCCGTCACGCCCCAGAACGTCACGCGGGTGACAACATCGCGGTGCTTCAGATAGACCCCGAATAAGCCGGCATATCGTTTCGCCAGTTCCTGCTGCACGGATTGCGGCAAGCCGCCGGCATACGGATTCAGTTTTGGGTCCTGTTGAACATTGAGGGAGACCTCGGCGGTTTGCTGCGTTGTAGCGTGAGGCAGCACGTCGATGTCCAGCTCCGTGATCGCCACCTTGACCCCGAGCTTGGCAAAGGCGGAGATGGCGGCATCCTCATCCTCAACCGTGGGCCAGATGAGATTGTCATGACCCTGTATGCCGACCGATGTAACAGGAACTCCCTGGGCCTTCAGCCTGGCGATGAGCGCGAGCGCCCCTTTGCGCTTGGGTTCATTCTCCAGCGAGTAGTCGTTGTAGGTCAGCTGCGCCTGAGGGTCGGCTTCGTGCGCGTACTGAAAGGCTTTCGCAATATAGTCCTCGCCTATGATCTTCATCCACGGAGACTGGCGCAGGGTGCCGTCATCGTTGAGCGCTTCGTTGACCACGTCCCAACTCTGGATGCGGCCTTTGTAGCGGCCGACGACCGTAGCAATGTGGTCGTGCAGGCGCTTCAAGAGGGTTTCGCGGTCTACGAAGTTTCCTTGGTCATTGCGGAAGACCCAGTCCGGAACCTGGTTATGCCACACCAGGCAATGGCCTACGATGAACATGTGGTGTTTCTCCCCGAAGGCTACATACTGATCGGCCAAAGTGAAATTGTAGGCATCCGGCTGGGGATGAATTCGATCCCACTTCAGAACGTTCTCCGGCGAAATGGTGCTGAACTGCGCCTCGATGATGGCATCCCCACGGCTATCGTGGCCCGTGATCTGGGCAGCGTTGATGGCCGCGCCAATCAGAAAGCTGCCCTTGTAGGCTTCTTTCAGCGAGGCGGGAGTTTGTGCGGCTGTCCCCAAAGTCGCGACTATCATCGCGGCAACTCCCATAAA
>Ga0326727_10018975_pt1 | contig 13935 bp, 11 predicted proteins | sample MB2enrmetagenome_FD_207643 | JGI IMG/M metagenome (GOLD analysis project Ga0326727, IMG submission 207643) | Lab enriched peat soil microbial communities from McLean, Ithaca, NY, United States - MB29MY | ecosystem: Environmental > Terrestrial > Soil > Wetlands > Peat | place: USA: New York... | reverse complement strand
GTTATCGGCCTGTTCAAGACCGAGCTCATCCATCGCCGCGGGCCGTGCCACTCGTTCGAAGCGGTCGAGTTCGCCACCCTGGAATGGGTCGACTGGTTCAATCACCGCCGGCTACTGGAGCCAATCGGGAACGTCCCGGCCGCTGAGGCGGAAGACAGGTATTTCCAGCAGGCCCGCGCCATGCCAATCGCAGCCTGATTTGACCAAAACAGCCTCCGGCAAACCCGGAGCGGTTCAGGTCCAGGGCAGCGCCATGGCCTGGTATCGCCGCACAATGCCGATCATGGCCCGCGCGACGGCTTGCCGCTGGCGCCCTGGGTGCGGGCGAGGCTGGAGCAGGCGGGGCTCGCCCGCTATGGGGCGTGGATTCGTTTTCTGTTCATTCCGTGGGTTATGGGATACGCCTTCAACCCGATCACCGGTTTTCTGCTACGACGCAATGGGACGGCTCGGCGCGGTGCTGCATCAGGTGACGAACACGGTCGGCGACCAGATCGCCTCTCTGATGCCGGCGGCGGGCAGCGGGGGTGCTGCGGCAGGAGTGCCGCAAGCGCCTGCATGTCTCGCCGTTTTCGACATGCGGGGCGGCTGCCGTTTCGCCTTCACCCCGCCGGAGAGCGCGCTGTTCGCCCTGTCGATCCGCTACGCCGCTGACGCGCCGCGTTTTACCGCCACCTTGCGGCTGTGCATGCGGCGGTTCTCCGACCGGCCCTGCTCGCCGCGATGCCGTTGATCACGCTGGGCATGTTCGCCGCCGTTCATTTTCAGGCACTGCGCCTGTGGCGGCGCGGCATATCATCCGCGCCTGGCGGCCGCTGCATGAGCGCGGACCGGCTGCCGGCGGCGGTGCGGCTGACCCGCCGCGGCCGGCCGGCCGTCGTGCTGCCCGACGGCGCGCGCCACGTCATCGAGGCCGGTCCAGGCGCCGCGGCCATCTTCATCGTCACGCATGCGCGGATGGCGCGCCGGCTGCTGACCGGCGGCCGGCTGGGGCGGGCCGAGGCGTATCTGCGCGGCATGCCGGACACGCCCGATCTGCTTGCGGTGATGATGATGGCCGGTCCGGCGGATGGGCGCTTCAAACGGCGGTGGGAATACGACCGGGCCTGTTGCGAGACGGGGTTTCGTGCCGGCTGGACCGGTGCCGGGCCGACCGGGCTCGTCCATCCGTCTGAGCAACGGCGATGATCCCGGCCGGCGCGCCGCTGCGCGTGGTGGGCGACGTGCATGGCGACGCGCGGGCCTTCGCCCTGGCGGTGCAGACCGACCGGTTCGTGGTGCAGTTGGGCGACCTGGCCGATGGCGGCGAGGACAGCGCCGGCGTGCTGCGCACCGCGCTCGACCTGCTGGAAGGCGGGCGCGGCCTGTTCCTGCTGGGCAACCACGACCACAAGCTGGCGCGGCTGCTGTCCGGGCGGGAGGTGCGGACGGATGCGGCGCTGCGGGCGACGGTGGCCCAGCTGGATGCGGAGCTGCGCCTGCGGGTGCTGGCGGCGATTACCCGGGCGCCGGCCTGGCTGCGGCGGGGCCCGGCATTCTTCGTGCATGGCGGCTTCCATACCGCCATGCTGCACCACGCGCCGCCGCCTTTCGGCGGCAAGGTCGAGGGGCCGCTGGCGCGCGCGCTGTTTGGCCAGACCACCGGGCAGCGCCGCCCCGACGGCTTCCCCGAGCGGGTGCTGGGCTGGGTGGACCGCATTCCGGCGGGGCTGACCGTGTATTGCGGGCATGACAACCGCAGTCCCGACGGACGGCCCTGGACCGTCCGCGGCACCGCCGGGGGCACGGCGGTTTTCCTGGACACCGGCGCCGGCAAGGGGGGACATCTGTCCTGGATCGACCTGCCGGGGGAAGGATGACGCGCATGCGCGCCGTGTTCGGCTGTTGTCTGCTGCTCGCGACCCCGCTGGCCGCCGGGGCCGAGGATCCCTGTGATCCGTGCCGGCTTCCCGGCGGCGGCACGTATCGCGTGCAGGAACCGCCGGGATGGGACGGGCATGCCAGGCTGCCGGTGCTGATGTTCCTGCACGGCTACCGGGGCGAGGGCGCGGATATCCTGGCCGACCCCACTGTCACCGGACCGGCCGGGGCGCTCGGCTTTCTGCTGGTGGCGCCGGACGGGCTGAACCGCACCTGGTCGCACCAGGGATCGCCCAGCCAGGCGCGCGACGACCGCATCTACCTGCACAGCGTGCTGGCCGAGGTGAAACAGCATTTCCCCGTCGATTCGCGGCTGATCGTGCTGGGTGGGTTCAGCCAGGGCGCCTCGATGGTGTGGGACATGGCGTGTTTCGCGCCGCTCGGCTTCACCGCGTTCCTGCCATTCTCCGGCGGGTTCTGGGAACGCATGCCGACCGCCTGCACGGCGCCGGTGAATCTGCGCCACGTGCATGGCACCGCCGACACCACGGTGCCGCTGGCCGGCCGGCCGGTCGGCCGCCACTGGCGACAGGCCGATATCGAGCGCGGCTTCGTCATCTGGCGCGAGACCGATCATTGCACCGCCCCGCCCGAGCGGCAGGAACGCGCCGGCGGACTGGAATGCGAGGTGTGGCTCTGCCACACGCGGCGCACGCTGGAGATGTGCCTGCATGGCGGCGGGCACGAAATGCAGGCCGACTGGGTGGAAGACGGGCTGCGCTGGGCCCGCAGCCAGCCTGGCGCAGGCCAGCACTAACGAATAAAAGTTTTTTGGTTCTTTTTTGGAAAAAAGAACGAAAAAACTTTTATTCGTTTTTATCCTTGGCGCGCTGGAAAAGCCTGTTCATTCAACCTGTCAAGTCAGGCGATCGCCTCGCGGCCCATTTCCAGATACTTCTCCCGCCGGCGGGCTTGCAGGGCGGCCACATCAAGCGCCACCAACGGCGCCAGCGCCGCCTGCACCGCCTCGCCCACCGCGGCGATCGCCGCTTCGGGGTCGCGATGGGCGCCGCCCAGCGGCTCCGGCACCACGCTGTCGATCAGCTTCAGCCGCTTGAGATCCTCGGCGGTCAGTTTCAGCGCCTCGGCCGCGATGGCCGCCTGGGTGGCGTCCTTCCACAGAATCGCCGCGCAGCCCTCCGGCGAAATCACCGAATAGATGGCATGCTCCATCATCAGCACCGAATCGCCGGCGGCGATGGCAATGGCGCCGCCCGACCCGCCCTCGCCGATGATGGTGGCGACCAGCGGCACCGGCACTTCCAGGCAGGCTTCGATCGACCGGGCGATCGCCTCGGCCTGGCCGCGCGCCTCGGCATCGATGCCGGGAAAGGCGCCGGACGTATCGACGAAAGTCAGCACCGGCAGGCCGAAGCGGCCGGCCAGTTCCATCAGGCGGCGGGCCTTGCGGTAGCCCTCGGGCCGCGCCATGCCGAAATTATGGGCGACCCGGCTTTCGGTGTCCCAGCCTTTCTCGGTGGCCAGCACCATCACCGACCGGCCGCGAAACCGACCCAGCCCGCCCAGCACCGCCGTGTCGTTGGCGAAGGCGCGGTCGCCGGCCAGCGGCGTCCAGTCGGTCACCAGGGCGCGGATGAAGTCGGTCGCCTTCGGCCGTTCCGGGTGGCGCGCCACCTGGGTTTTCTGCCACGCGGTCAGCTTCGCATAGGTGGTGCGGAGCTGGCGGTCGGCCTTCTCGGTCAGCTTGGCGACCTCGTCGGCGATGTTGAGGCCCTCGGCCTCGGACATCTGCCGCAGCTCTTCGATCTTGGTCTCGAGCTCGGCCACGGGTTTTTCGAAATCAAGGAAATGGCGCATGACGCGACGCTCTAGCACCGGTCGCGAAACCGGTCAGCCCCCGTTGCGCGGGGCTGCGCCAGCGGATGATGCGTCTCGACCAGGCGTTGCAGGCGTTCGGCGAGCACGTGGGTGTAGATCTGCGTGGTGCTGATGTCGGCATGGCCGAGCAGCAGCTGCAGGCTGCGCAGGTCGGCGCCGCGGGCCAGCATGTGGCTGGCGAAGGAATGCCGCAGCACATGCGGCGAAACCCGCGCCGGGTCGAGGCCGGCCGCCAGCGCCACCCGTTTCAGCCCCCGGGCGAAGCCCTGACGGGTCAGCGCCCGGCCCGGCCTGCCGCCGGGAAACAGCCAGCCCTTGCTGCGCCCGGCGGCCAGCGCCGCCGCCGCATCGCGCGCCGCATCCGACAGCGCCACCAGCCGTTCCTTGCCGCCCTTGCCGCGCACGATCAGCACCACCCCGTCGCCCGGCAGCGCCGACACCTTCAGCGCCAGCAACTCGGACACGCGCAGCCCGGTGGCGTAGAGCATCTCCAGCGCCGCCACCATCAGCCCGGCTTCCTTCGGCGGGCGGGAAGCGGCGGCGGCCAGCAGGGCATCGACCTCCGCCTCGGACAGCAGCCTGGGCAGGCCGCGCGGCAATCTGGGCGCGTCGAGCTCGGCGGCGGGGTCGTCCGCCCGCACCCCCTCGCGCAGCAGGAACAGGAAAAACCGCCGCAGCGCCGACAGCCGGCGCGCCGCCGTGCGGGCCGACCGCCCGGCCGCCGCCAGCGACCCCAGATAGGCGCGCAGCGTCGCCGCCCGGGCCCCCGCCAGCGCCTCGCCGTGCCGGGCGGCAAAGCCGGCAAAATCCTCAAGGTCGGAGCGATAGGCCGACAGCGTGTTGCCGGCGGCATTCCGCTCGGCTGCCAGCATCTCCAGGAACGCTTCCAGGTGGCGGTCCACTCCTGCGCCTATCGCCGCGCCCGCTCATCCCCCATGCGGGGCGAAACGGTCGTTCGGCAGCACCTTCTGGATCTGCTTCGGGTGCGGGTCCGGCGGAAAGGCGCCCAGGGCCAGAATACCGGCCGTGATCAGCACGGCGCCGCCCAGCACGACAAGGATGAAGACGGTGCGCATGGGCTCCGGTCCAGGGTGGCGCCGGCGCTATGCCCCGGCCGCCGCTGTGCTAGCCTCCGCGCCGATGACACGCAACATCGCGGTGAGAGAAACAGTGGGGCTGAAGGAGAGTTGTCCGCTGCCGGCCTGGATGGCGGGCCGCAGCATCGTGCTGGTCGGGCTGATGGGTGCCGGTAAAACCTCGATCGGCCGCCGGCTGGCGGCGCGACTCGGGCTGCCCTTCCGCGACGCCGACGCCGAGATCGAGCTGGCCGCCGGCTGCACCATCGCCGAATTGTTCGAACGCTTCGGCGAACGCGAGTTCCGCGACGGCGAGCGGCGGGTGATCCGCCGTCTGCTGGCCGGCGACCCGCTGGTGCTGGCCAGCGGCGGCGGCGCCTTCATGGATGCCGACACCCGCGCGACCGTCCGCCGCGAGGCGGTGAGCATCTGGCTGCGCTGCCGCCTGCCGGTGCTGCTGCGCCGCGTCGCGACCCGCACCCACCGGCCGCTGCTGCACGGCCAGGACCCCGAGGAGGTGCTGCGCCGGCTGATGAATGAACGCCACCCGCTCTATGCCGAGGCCGACATCGCGGTGGAATGCGGCGACGACAACCCGGATATTACCACCGCGCATGTGCTGGAAGCGCTGCTGGCGTTCCAGCCGCCGCGACGGCTGTCGCTGGCACTGTCCGGCGCCAGCTATGACGTGGTGGTGGGCGAGGGGCTGCTGACCCGCGCGGGCGCCCTGCTGGCGCCGGTGCTGCCGCAGAAGCGCGCCGTGGTGGTCACCGACGCGACGGTCGCCCCGCTGCACCTGCCCGCCCTGCTGCGCGGGTTGGAGGCCACCGCCATCGACACCCGCGTCATCACGGTGCCGCCCGGCGAGACTTCCAAAAACCTGTCCATGTTCGGCGAGGTGGTGGACCAGCTGCTTGAAGGCGGCCTGGAACGGCGGACCTGCGTGATCGCGCTGGGCGGCGGGGTGGTGGGCGACCTGGCCGGTTTTGCCGCCGCCAGCACGCTGCGCGGCCTGCCTTTCGTGCAGGCGCCGACCACATTGCTGTCGCAGGTGGATTCCTCGGTGGGCGGCAAAACGGGGATCAACACGCGGCACGGCAAGAACCTGCTGGGCGCCTTCCACCAGCCCCGCATGGTGCTGGCCGACACCGCCACGCTGGCCACGCTGCCGGTGCGCGAACTGCGCGCCGGCTATGCCGAAATCGCCAAGGCCGGGCTGATCGGCGATGCCGCGTTCTTCGGCTGGTGCGAGACCAACGGCGCCGCCGTGATCGCCGGCGACCGCGACGCCCAGGCCGAGGCCGTGCTGCGGGCCTGCGCCTTCAAGGCCCAGGTGGTCGGCACCGACGAGCGCGAGGAAAAACCCAATGACGGCCGCGCGCTGCTCAATCTTGGCCATACGTTCGGTCATGCACTGGAAGCCGAACTCGGCTACGGCAGCATTCTGCACGGCGAGGCGGTTGCCGTCGGGCTGGGGCTGGCCTTCCGCCTGTCGGCCCGGCTGGGCCTGTGCGCCGAGAGCGACGCCGAACGGGTGATCGCGCATCTGGACTCGCTGGGGCTGCCGGCGGAGCTGGCGCAGCTCAACCGCCGCCTGTCGGCCGGGCGCCTGATCGGCCATATGCGCCGCGACAAGAAGATGCGCGACGGCAAGCTGACCTTCGTGCTGGCGCGAGGCATCGGGCAGGCGTTCACCTGCGGCGATGTGGCCGGCGAGGCGGTGGAGGATTTGCTGCGCACCGCCGGCTGCACGGTATAACGCCATAGTAATGGGAACCGGCGGAGAGATTGACCGGTTCCGAGCGAGGCTTCGCCTCGCGCTCCACCAGGGCGCTGCCCTGGACCGGCAGGGGCCAAAAGCCCCTGCACCCCATTGCATTAAACGGGTTCCACGGGCTTGCCCTTGGTGGGGTCCAGGGGCAGCGCCCCGGACGGTTGCTGAGCAGATAGAAATTCCGTGGCGGCACGATGTATTCGGTGGGTTTCCCCTCACCGATTCTTGAGCGTTGCAACCGGCCCCTGGCATTGACGAAACCGGCAGAAAACGACAATTTGCGCCGCAAGACACCGGCATCCGACGTGCGGTGACGCTGCCATTCGGCAAATGCCGGATCAGCCAAAAATACGGAGGGTAGTGCCATGAATGTAATAGATATGCGTTGCCGTAAAATATTGCTCGCCGCCGTCTGCGCGGGGGTTGTCGGAATTTATCAGCAGGCTGCCGCGCAGACTGAGACCCCGGCCCCACCTTCCTTTCCGTTGTATTGTCAGGGGCCGCTGCGCACGATCAGCGGTTCGCCGGCATTGACTGCCTATACTTTGACTCCTTTCAAATGGTCAGGGAAGGGAGCCGGGGCGGAAACTCCCGGCATTGGCGAATGCGCGTGGGCGGACCGCGGCCCGCGGGGGACGGAGATACGGCCCGGTGACGGCAATGTTATTTGTGGCGCTCTTGGACAGGTCGCCGATTTACAAGCCGGGAAATATGCGGAGATCGGCGTCTATCGCAACGCGAGCGCCGACGATTGTTTGGCAGTGACGAAGGTGGTCGGGTTTGTCAGACCGCCGTTTTCTGCCAGCCCTGTGCTGCCGTAGCAGCGGTCGGGCGGCGTGCAGGCTTGACTCCGCCCGTCGCTCCGGTGTCCGTATCGCCACGTGACTTCGCCTGTTTCTTGCTGCTCCATCCGGGAACGGCAAAAGGCGGGACGCTACAAGGCGACGACCGCATCGGCATCCGCCGGCGGCCTCGGCGGGTCGTGCCGGTGCTCCGCTGCGACGCCCCACAGCATGCGCCTTATGGTCGTAGGCGGCTCGGGGCGGCCGATCAGGTACCCCTGGGCGTGCGAGCATCCCATGCTTTGCAGCATCTCCAGCTGCTCATGCGTCTCCACCCCCTCGGCGACGCATTCCAGGTTCAGCACCCGGCAGACCTGCAATATCGACTCGACCAGGTTCCGGGAGCGCTCATCCCCGACAATCCCGCGGGTGAATCCGCGGTCGATCTTGACATCGGAGAACGGAAAGGACCGCAGGGCGCTGAGGCTGGAATAGCCGGTGCCGAAATCGTCGAGCGACAGCCGCACCCCGAGCTCGCGCAGGGTGGTCATGGTGGCGAGCATCTCCGCCGTTTCCTCCAGCAGCTGGGTTTCGGTGACTTCCAGCTTCAGCCGTGACGGCGGCAGCCCGGTGGCCGCAAGCGCCTGGCGCAGCTCGTCGATGAATTCGGGGCGGCGCAGTTGGGCCGGCGCCACGTTCACCGAAACAACGATCGGCCTGGCCCAGCTCACCGCTTCGCGGCAGGCCGCCTCCAGCACCCAGCGCCCGAGATCGACGATCAGGCCGGTCCGCTCGGCCAGCGGAATGAAATCGGATGGAGGAATGACGCCCTTGAGCGGATGGTGCCAGCGCACCAGCGCTTCGGCGCCGACGATCCGCTGCGTGCGGAATTCCCAGATCGGCTGGTAGGCAACGGCGAACTGCTCGTCCCGCAGCGCCGACGACATCTCGTTCTGCAGCACCCGCACGTCATGTTCGTGGGTGTCGAGCCCGGCATCGAAGACGCACCAGCCGTCGCGGCCCGCGGTTTTGGTCCGGTACAGCGCGAGGTCGGCGTGGTTGAGGAGTTCGTCGGCGCTGCCGCCATGCGCGGGGTGGCAGGCGATGCCGATCGACACCCCGATGGAGGCCGTGCCCCGGGCCAGCCGGAACGGGTCGTGCATCGCCTCCCGCAGCCGCTTGGCGATGGCAACGGCCGCCTCGGGGCCGGGCATGTCGGGCATGACCAGGGCGAATTCGTCTCCCCCCATGCGGGCGAGGGTGTCGGCCTCCCGCACCACCCGGCGCATGCGGTCCGCCACCTGCCGCAGCAGTTCATCGCCGGCGGAATGGCCCAGCGTGTCATTGACCAGTTTGAAGCGGTCGAGGTCGAGGAACAGCACCGCGAGCCCCGTGCCCAAGCGCTGTGCCAGGGCTATTTCCGCCGTCAGCCGCTCGGTGAACGTGGCGCGGTTCGGCAGACAGGTCAGCATGTCGTGCTGGGCGGCGTGGATGATCCGCTCCTGCGCCACCATGCGTTCGGTGATATCGGTATAGGTTCGCACCGTTCCGCCGTCGCGCAACGGCACGCTGCGGATTTCGAGCACGGTCCCGTTCGGGCGGTGGCGCTGGTGGACCTGCGAGCGGTCGGGGAATCCGGCCCCCAGGCGCAGCGCCAGCATGTCCAGATCCTGCCCGTCGAACTCGCCACGCTCCCACTGATAGTCCAACACGTCATCGACGGGGAGGCCCTCGCGCATCAGTTCGGCGGGCAGATCCAGCAGCGACAAGGCGCGCTCATTGACCACGCCGATGGTTCGGTCGGCGGTAATCATGATGAGCCCCTGCTCCATGTTCGCCAGCGTCGTTTCCAGCAGGACGGATTTCCTCCGCAGCGCCGCCTGCGTCGTCTCCAGCCGGCGGAACTGGGCGACCAGCCCGGCGAGCAGCAGCAGCAGACAAACAACGACGCAGACCGTGCCGATGGCGATCGCCTCAACCTGGCGCCACCAGCCCGCATAGACGGCCTGGCGGGTGAGGCTGACATCGACCACGACGGGAAAGCCCGGAACCGGGCGGACGCTCACCCGGCGCGGCTCACCGTCCAGCCAGCCCGGGCTCCAGTACTCGCCGCCGTCGGCCGCGACGCTGGGATACCAAGCCGAGGCTGCCGGCATGAATTTCGTGTTGAGGCGGCGCGTCGGCGGGGAATCGGCCAGCACCAGACCGTCGCGGCGGAGCAGCGTGACCGCCATGCCGGTCGGCAGATCGATGGAGGTGAAGAAGTCTTCCAGGTATTTCAGCCGCACCGCGGCCGCCACCGCGCCGAGGAAGGTGCCGTCCGGCGCCGCGACGCGCCTGAGCACCGACACCGTCCAGTTTCCCGTGACGCGGTTGAGGACGGGTTCGCTGATATACAGCGCCGGGCTGTCGGTGACCCGGATTGCCCGGAAATAGGCGCGGTCGTCCAGCGAGACCGGCGCCGGCGGCCAGGCGCGGCTGGAGCCGACGATTGTGCCATCGGCATCGATGACGACGAGCGCATCGGCCATCGGCAGTCCGGTGCGGCGCGCCATCAGCTCCTGATGAACCACCTGCGTGCCCAGGACGGCACCGAACTGCCCGGGCGTGTTCAGCCGCGCCAGTCCCATGTCGCGGTCGATGCCGGTCAGCACGAGGTCTACGTTCTCCAGCAGGCGCGACATTTGCTGCGCCAGCACGAGGGCGAGGCGGTTGGTATCGTGCTCGGCCCGGGCCCGCGCTTCCCGGCGGAGATCAACGGCCACGACGATCGCGGCGGCGGTCGCGACGACGATCAGCAGGGCCACGACGCGGGACAGCAGGCGGCTCGACCGGGACAGTCCGAAGCTCATGAGGTGCATGGTTCGGACCCGTCCGTCCGGCTAGTCATCGCGATAGTTCCGGGCGAAGTGGACGGCGGCGCGTGCGATCTTGCGGAATTGCTCGGCCGCAACGCGATCACCGGCCGCCCGGCGTGCGTCCGCTTCCCGCATGGCCGAGGCCGCGACCCGCGACATCCGGGTGCCGAAAGCGGGAGCGCGTGGTTGTGGCCAGGTTTCGCCGGGGCTGGCCGGCACGGCAACGACCCCCGCGGGGGGAACGGCGGCCGGAGGGTGGGCCGTGGCGCAGCGACGCAACACCTGCATGTCAGGATGCCTTGCAAAGTCTAAGGCGGGCAAAGATCAAGCTGGGCAAAGACAAGGCGGTCGGCCCCCGGAGGGTCGAAGGCGGGGTGACTCCGCAGTCTTGGGCTCGAGGGGTAAACAGGCCGTGAAGCTTTCCCCCGGCTGTTGGCATGCCAGCGCCGCAGGCTGGTTCCGGCGCCGCGTTGCCTTGCCGTGTTTTGCCCGAGGCCGGGTGTTCGCTGCCGGGAAACCCGCTAACCGGAGACGGCGACGGTCTGCCGCATATGGCCGGAAGCGGCCAGTTCGGCGGCGATGAAAGCGCCGAGATCGGCGCGGCTGACCGTCGGTTTGCCGATTTCGCCGGAGGGGCTGGCCAGCCACGCGCCGGCGGCCGGGCGGTTGGTCAGCCCGACCGGCTGCACCAGGGTCCAGTCCAGGCCGGAAGCCTTGATCAGCTTTTCCTGCTGTTCCTTGTCGGCCATTTGCTCGCGCAGGAACAGGCGGTAGAATAGCTTGAAGGCGGCCGGCATCTTCTCGCGCGTGTCCCCGACGCCGAAGGCGGTGACGCAGACCAGCCGCTTCACCGACGCCGCCTGCATGGCGGCGATGATGTTGCGGGTGCCGGCCTCGCAGACATTCGGCGGCGTGGCGCGTTGCGCGCCGAGCAGCCGGGCAATCGGGTTTTGGGAATTGCCGAGGCTGACGACGACCGCATCGTGACCGGCGACGCTGCGCGAGACGTCGGCGGCGTTCATGGCGTCGCCTGTTGCCACCGACAGTCCGGGCTGTGCGGTCAGCTTCGCCGGGTTGCGGACGAAGGCCGTTACCCGGTGTCTCGCGGCCAGCAGGCTGCGGATGACCGCGCGCCCGGTACCACCGGTTGCGCCAAAGACGATGACATTCATGCGCTGCCTCGCAAGCGTTGCGCCGCCGGTTGCGGCCCTGAGTAGCGCAGCGATGGTGACGAAACCGGCGTTGTGAAGATATCGGGTTAGAGCAACATCGGCCTGACTGGCGGCAGCCAGCCGATAAAGTTGCTTGTCAAAACAAAGAGCTAGAGCGCTCTGACCGTTTACGGTCAGGGTGAAAGCGCTCTAAGTCAAGGGGGCCAGGGGCTTTGCCCCCGGGTGGGGAGAGGTGGTTCGGTGGCAGCGCCCCGAGCGCGCGTGCGGCGTCGGCATTTCCGGAAAGTGCTGTTAAACTCTCCTACGACAGTGCGCGGCGAGACCCCGGAGGAAAACCGCCATGACGAAATTCGGCATTGCCCAGCCTGTCCGTCGGGTCGAGGATCCACGCCTGCTGAAAGGCGCCGGCGCTTATACCGACGACATCACCCTTCCCGACATGGTGCATGGCGTGGTGCTGCGCAGCCCACATGCAGCTGCGAAGATAGTTTCCCTCGACACCGGCGCCGCGGCTGCCAGCCCGGGCGTGCTCGCGGTCATCACCGCTGCCGATCTGGCGGCCGACGGCATCGGCACGCTGCCTTGCGCCATCAGCCTTACCAATCGCGACGGCTCGCGGCAGGTCACCCCGCCCTATCCGGCACTGGCCGGCGACGCGGTGCGTCACGTCGGCGCTGCGGTGGCCTTCGTGGTGGCCGACACCCTCCAGGCCGCGCGCGACGGCGCCGAGGCGGTTGCCGTCGAGTACGACATCCTGCCTTCCGTCACCGACCTCGCCACCGCCATGGAGGCGGACGCGCCGCTGGTGTGGGAGGCCGCGCCGCGCAATGTGTGTTTCGACTGGGAAACCGGCCAGCGGGAGAAAACCGAGGCGCTGTTCGCCCAGGCCGCGCACGTGACGCGCCTGACGGTGGTGAACAACCGCGTCGTCGTTGCCTCGATGGAGGCGCGCGCGGCGCTGGCCGAGTACGATGCCGCCACGCGGCGCTGGACGCTGCGCACCAACACCCAGGGCGGCTGGGGCATCAAGGAGATGCTCGGCGACGACATCTTCCATACCGGCGCCGGTGCGTTCCGTGTCATCACGCCGGATGTGGGCGGCGGTTTCGGCATGAAGCTGTTCCTGTACCCGGAACATGTGCTGACCTGCTACGCGGCGCGGCGGCTCGGCCGGCCGGTCAAATGGGCCAGCGACCGCAGCGAGGCGTTCCTGGCCGACACGCAGGGGCGCGACAACATCACCCTCGGCGAACTGGCGATCGACGCGGCGGGAAGGTTTCTCGCCCTGCGCACGCGCAACGTGGCGAATATGGGCGCCGTGCTGTCCAACTACGCCCCGTTCATCCCGACCATGGCGGGCACCGGCGTGCTGCCCAGCGTGTATGGATTCCAGGCGGTCTATGCCAACGTGATCGGCGTGTTCACAAACACGGTGCCGGTCGATGCCTATCGCGGCGCCGGGCGGCCGGAGGCTAACTACCTGGTCGAGCGGCTGATCGACCAGGCGGCGCGCGAGCTCGGCACCGACCGCGTCGCGTTGCGTCGCCGCAACATGGTCACGCCGGACGCCATGCCCTACACTTCGCCGCTGGGCCGCACCTACGATTCCGGCGATTTCCGCGTGGTGCTCGATGCCGCGCTGACATCCGCCGGCTGGGCGGGCTTCGAGGCGCGCCGGGCCGAGGCGGCGCAGCGCGGCCGGTGCCGCGGCATCGGCCTGGCCTATTATCTGGAGGCCACCGGCGGCGGGCCCACCGAACGCGCCGAAATCCGCTTCGCCGAGGACGGGTTCGTCGATGTGTTCGTCGGCACCCAATCGACCGGCCAGGGGCACGAGACCGCCTATGTGCAGCTGACCGTCCGGCAGCTCGGCGTGCCGGGCGAGCTTGTGCGCATACGCCAGGGCGACACGGACACGATCCCGGTGGGGGGCGGCACCGGCGGGGCGCGCAGCTTGTATTCCGAGGGCCAGGCGATCCTGGCGACGGCCGCGACCGTCATCGAGAAGGGACGTCATGCCGCATCCGAGGCGCTGGAGGCGGCGGAGGCGGATATCGTGTTCGAGAGCGGGCGGTTCTCGATCGCCGGCACCGACCGTTTCATCGGTATTCTCGACCTCGCCGCCGCCCAGCGCGCGCAGGCGCAAGTCGGCCAGGACGTTGCCACGCTCGATGCCGCCGAGGTGGCGCAGATCACGTCGCACACTTTTCCCAATGGCTGCCATATCGCCGAGGTGGAGGTCGACCCGGAAACCGGGGTGGTGTGCCTGGTTCGCTATTCGGTCACCGACGATGTGGGCCATGCGGTGAACCCGCTGATCGTGCGCGGCCAGGTGCATGGCGGCGTGGCGCAGGGCTTCGGCCAGGCGGTGCTGGAGCGCACCGTGTTCGATCCGGACTCCGGCCAGTTGCTGTCCGGCAGTTTCGTCGATTACGCCCTGCCGCGCGCCGATGACCTGCCGGATATCGAGGTGGAGCTTATCGAGGTGCCCTGCCGCACCAATCCGCTGGGCGT
>Ga0326727_10018973_pt1 | contig 13937 bp, 8 predicted proteins | sample MB2enrmetagenome_FD_207643 | JGI IMG/M metagenome (GOLD analysis project Ga0326727, IMG submission 207643) | Lab enriched peat soil microbial communities from McLean, Ithaca, NY, United States - MB29MY | ecosystem: Environmental > Terrestrial > Soil > Wetlands > Peat | place: USA: New York... | reverse complement strand
GAAGTACTAGTCGATTGATGCCGCTCCGATCAATTACCCTCAATACTTGCGGTCCATTCAAGCATCGGGGGAGCCAGGATTGCGCATCGTTCTGTCGAACATTGGAACCTTTGGGGATATCAACCCCCTGATCGCCATCGCGCTGGAACTGAAACGCCGCGGCCACACGCCGGTGATGGCGCTGCCCAACGTCTACCGGCCCAAGATCGTGCCGCTGGGCCTGGAGTTTCGCGAGCTGCGGCCCGACATCGACCCCACAAACACCAAGCTCGTGGAGATGATCTACGACGTGAAGAAAGGCACGGAGACGGGGCTGCGTGAGTTTCTTTTCCCCGTGCTGCGCCAGACCTACGCCGACCTGCTGGACGCGGCCACCAAGCCCGCGCGCGCCGACCTGCTGCTGCTGGGCGAGCTCAACTACGCCGGGCCGATCGTCGCCGAGGTCACAGGCATTCCCTGGGCCAGTTACGTGCTGGCGCCGTTCTCGTTTTTCTCGGCCTACGATCCGCCGGTGCTGCCGCCGTATCCCCGGCTGGCGCGGGCCGACAAGGCTCCCGGCATGGGCCGAGCCATGCGGCGGCTGGCGCGGTTCGTCACGCGCAAATGGCCGGAGCCAATCTACGAACTGCGCCGCGAACTGGGATTGCCCAAAGGCAAGAACCCCATCTTTGACGCCAAGCACTCGCCTGAGCTGGTGCTGGCGCTCTTCTCGCGCGCGCTCGGCACCGAGCAAAAGGATTGGCCTGAAAATACACTGATCGCGGGCTTTTGTTTTTACGATGCCGACGCGGGCAACACGGCGCTGCCTGCACAGCTCGAAAAATTTCTCGCTGCAGGCGAGCCGCCGGTGGTGTTTACCCTGGGGTCGGCCGCGGTGCTGGCCGCGGGAGATTTTTACGAGCAGTCGGCGCGCGCGGCCAGGAAACTAGGTGTGCGCGCGGTGCTGCTGGTCGGCTCGGACCCGCGCAACGATCCACGAAAAGGGGCGCAGCAGGATCTGCCGGATTCGATTTGCGTGGCAGAATACGCGCCGTACTCGGGCCTGTTTCCGCGCGTCTCGCTGGTAGTGCATCAGGGCGGCGTGGGCACTACGGCGCAGTGCCTGCGCGCCGGCCGCCCCATGCTCATCATGCCCTACTCGCACGACCAGCCCGACAACGCGCGGCGCATGAGGCGCATGGGCGTGGCGCGCGTCATTCAGCGGTCGCAATACAAGCCGTGGCGCGTGGCGCGGCGCATACGCAAGATGCTCGCCGATCCGGATTATGCGCAGCAGGCGCGCATCGCCGCCGAAGAAGTGGCCCGCGAGGATGGCGTGATGACCGCGTGCGACGCCCTGGAAAAGTTGCAAGCGCGTTACGCCACCGACACGGCCGCAACCTCGTAATCGCCGACCGATGGCACTGTAAACCGCAGCACGCCATCCTCGAAATCGAAGGGCACACCGCGTTCTGCTTTGAGCAACTGCACAGACCTCACGCGCATTCCGCCTGGCAGTTTCATGCTTACGTGCTGCGCTCCGAGCGGCTCCGCGGTTTGCAGCCAGCCATGGAATGCGTTTGCGTTTGAGTAGTTGAGCAGGTGCACAGCGTAGCCCGGCGCAGTCTCCCAGCAGAACATCTCAATCAATCCGGGCCCCTCGACTGCCACCATGCGCTCGTCGCGCGTCACCCAGCGAATGGTGTTGTCGATCAGGCGCAGCAGGTCGCCGTGGCCGGTGAGCCAGTAGGTGCGCTCCACGTCGCCCGCAAACCATGCCAGCCGGCTCGTGCCTTCTTCGCGCAGCACCACGGCCGGCTCATTCGTTTCGGAAACCGGCGGGTAGGCCAACTCCGGCGGATAGCGCACGAAGCCCGGCACCACGGTGAGCGCCGGATCCGCGACTGGCTTGAGCGGCACGCGATTTTGCGCACCGGGAAGCCAGTTGGTATCGCGGAAACCATCGAGAATCTGGTGCGGATGCGCCGCTTGCGGCGACTCAATGCGCGCGTAATATGGATTGCCATTGGTCCCCACGGCATCGCCCGCTCTCGACACGCCAAACAAACTGCCGAGGCCGAAATCCGCGCGCGGGTTCAGTTCTTCGTCGTAGAGGCTGGTCTCAAAACTCGCCACCAGCGAACCGCCGCCGCGCACATACGCGCGAAACTCGTCGCACTGCCGATCGCTGAGCATGGCGATGTTCGGCAGCAGCAATGCGCGATATTTCTGGAGGCGCTCCGGCTCCAGCCGGTCCTCGTGTACGTAGTCGAAGGCGAAGCGGCCGCGAAGAAGTGCGTCGTAGATGCCTTGCGTGGTCTCGCGCATGTAGGTGTGCGCGCGCGCCGTGGCCGGGCCGGGATAAAGCAGTTGCGTGCTCTGGCCCATCACCACGCCGATATTGGCCACGGAGCGCCACGCGGCAAAGTGCGTATCGTGCCGCGCCGTCCACTCAAAATACTCCTCGCCTACCTTCTGCCAGCGGCGATCTTCACCAAAGCCTTTTTCTGCGCCGACAAAATGGTTGTAGGCCGCCATGCCGCTGGCAACCGTCTCGTTCAACCACATGCGCATCTCTTCCGGCGTCTTCGACAAATTGCGCCATCCGGGAGTACCGGTGGAGTAGGCCGCTGTCAGGTTCGTGGCAAACTTGCCGTCTAGCACCGCATTGCAGACACGCCCCTGCAGACTGCATCCCCACACCGCAGGTTCGTCGTAGGTGCGTCCCTGGTTGTCGCCCTGAAACCATGAGCATATCTTGCCCAGTTGATCCAGGTTGACGCTGGCGCGCACATTACCGCCCGAATTCGCGAAAAAGAAGCTGTCGGGTTTTTTCTCTTTGGCGATGGCGTCGTATCGCTTCCATAGATCGAGAACGCGCTGGTTGAAAACGCGCCAGTAGGCCGGAGTGCCGCTCGCGGGCAACTTACTGCAAATGGCGCAGGAGCAATCGGGCAACATGCCGATCGGGGGCCAGCCGTTGGTGTAAAAGCAATCTACATCGTAGAGCGAGTTAATCTCGCGCATCACGGCCGGCACGTAATCGTCCATGTAGGTAGAGAACATGCAGGTCTTGAAGAGGCGCGGCTCTTCGGTGCTGTACTGCACGGAGCCATCTTTATTGCGCATCGCCCACTCCGGGTGCGCATCGAGCGCGTCGCCCCAATTCAGGTCGGGACTCATACGCGCAACCACGCGCATGCTGCGCTTTTTTGCGGCCGCTACGCACTCGCCGAAGAAATCGCGCCCGTTGAGGAATTTTCCCTGCCGATGGAACTGCACCTTGGAGGGATAGAACGCCAGAATGCCCGTGACGCTGACAAACACCACATCGGCCTTCGAGGAGTGCCAGTAATCGGCCCACTCGTCGACATTCATGACAGCGGGATCGTGCTCGGTCATGTTCGTCTGGCCCACGCGGCGGACCCGGTTTTGCCATGGCTCAGCAGCATAGTCTGGCTGCGGCAGGCGTGCCGGCATCGCAATCAGTTGGTGGGCCGGGAGCAACGGCGTCGACGTCGCGGCTCGATGGTCTGGTTGTTGGGCGGCGTTGAGGACTGAAGCAAGTGGAATGGCGGCGGCCCCAGTGGTGAGGCCAGTCTTCAGAAATCTGCGGCGGCTGAGCATATGCACCCCGGCGGAATCTTCGGGACAAGTGTAACCGCCGTACCTTGATTCGAACCAGACGGGAGACACAGGAGCACCGGAGCCGGAGGTTAAGTCCGGCTCCCGCTTATCAGAATAGGTTTCGCGGCCGATGGTTACGCGGCTGTGGTTTGGCGCCGATAGGAATTCCAACCCACTACGCCGAGGAGACCCAAGAGCGCCATCGCCAGCAGTTCCCAGCTCGGCGGCTCCGGTGTTACCCGCACGTCGAAATCCTCTGTGGCCAAAAGGTCCGTATCATCCGCCGGTGAATTGCCACCCACAATGCTGAACGATCCCGTGTAGAAACTCGGCGATCCGTTCAGGTAAAGCGGGGTAGTCACCGTGAAAATCACCCCCGACCACGAATCCCCCGGATTCATGAACAAGGGTGCGCTGGTATTGAACGCAGTGTCATCCAGCATCGCCGGCGCACCCAGGGAGAACGAGTCTCCGTTCAGGTACTCCGTGAGGCCGCCATCGTTCGCCAAGTCAGCGCTGGTGTAGGCAATCGTCCCCGCGAACACGAATAGGTCCGGTAGGCCAGATTGAAACGGCCGATCAAGGGTTAACGTGAGCGTGTCTGCCTTGGCCGCCGAGCCGGCTAGCAACAGGCCCGCAACCGCCAGGGAAAATCTCAGCAGGTTTCCAAAACTCTTCATCTTTTTCTCCCAATTCGTTTTCACTACCAATCTCGAGATTCTTTCCCGCCTACGGCAGCGTCACCGAGCGGATACTGGCCGCGAATGAGCCGCCCGTATACGTCCCGGAGAGCTTCTCTGCCACTCCCGCACCGTCCGCGCCTGCGCTCCCAGGGAAGGCAACCGTAAAGGTGACGGCTGCGCCTCCCGCAAGTGTTCCCCACGTCTGCGGCAACGGCGTTCCCGAGGTCGTGCCCAGCGTGGCCCCACTCAGAACCACGTTCGATGCCGGTGACGTGCCGGTGTTTTTAACGGTCACCGTGGCCTGATAGCCGCCCGTAACCTTGGACAGCGTCGCCGTTGCCGTTATGGTGATGGTGGGAGCTACGAGCACCGCCTGGCTGATCGGCGTCGATGTAGACGCGACAAATGCCGAATTTCCTTGGAATGCCGCCGTGATGTTATGCGTGCCGACGGCGAGCGACGAGGTGGAGTACGTCACGGTTGATGTTGTCGGACCGGTCACGTTCAGAGTGCCGGTGCCGAGCACGGTTGCTCCGCCGAGGAAGACTACTGTGCCCGTCGGAGGCGCAGTGCCTTGCGTGGCCGTAACGGTTGCAGTGAAGGTCACCGTGGCGCCCACGTTGACGCTCGGATTTGAGGAGCTGACAGCGGTCGCCGTCGCTGCGCCGGTCTCTGTCACGACCAGGTTATACGTGTTAACCGCCGAATCCACCGCTGTCACCTCGATGGGAATCGTGCTGGTTCCCGGGGTTTCGGCAATGGTTTGCGAAGAAGAACCGGCAGCGGTTGTGGCGCCGTTGATGGAGATCGTCGCCTTCGGGTCCTCCGATACGGCGGACACGTTCACGCTGGACACGCCGTATGGAAGCGTAACCGTGTAGTCATTCGTCGTCTCGCTGAACGCAGGGCTCAGGGTTCCTGTGCTGGTGGTCAGGCTGGTCAGAAGATTGGCGTGAGGCACCTCGCTCAACCACGGCATTATGGTGGAGAAACCGCCATAGTAATAGTCGTAGATGCTGCTGTGGTCCACGGCGCCGGTGAGATAGTGATCGGTGTAAAGCTGGACGTTGGTGGGCAGATCCGATCCGGAGATCACATAGCTGCTGTCGCCCGTAGGAATCGTATTGGGCAGCGGAATGCCGTACAACACGAAATCGAGGAAGCGGATGAAGTTGGTTGCCTGCGTGGTTTTGAGACTGTGATAGGCGGGGTTGTTGGTCTCCATGACAGTGTCAATCGCCAGGTACTGCTGCGCGCCAAGGTATTTGTAAACCGGCAAGGCGCCTTCGTAGCCAACAGCATCGCCTTCAGCTTCGTCCGCATAGTCGTCGCTGCTTTCGTCGGTGAGCACCGCGCGCGGCGCAATGGCTGCGATCACTTCGTGGTGGTCATACGGCAGCTTGGTGCCGTACCCCCAGCTGTACTGGCGATACATGCGGGGCTGGAAGGTATTGGGCTGCGGTTCGTTGTCGTTGAGGAACGAACGGGACAAGATGTTCGTGTTCCAGGTATTGTGCCGAATATGGTCGCCCATCGCTTCGCCGCCGTTCGACTGCGCCGGGCTGGTGTAGGGCGGAACTTCCCACCAATAGACGTGACCAAACTGGCTCTTGGGGGCGAAAGGATAGTTGTTATCGCTCGCATAGCGGTATGGCTGCATTCCGCCGTCACCGGAACCGCCGGGAGCGGTTACCTTGAAGCGCGAGTCAAAGAAGCCGGCGGCCAGCGTAGCTTTTCCGCAGCGGGAGAAACCGATCACGGCCAGCTTGTTCATGTCGACCAGTGGCACGGTCTGGCCGTTCTGGACCAGGGTGAAACCAGTGGTATTGTGGTTGATCAGGTATTGGACCGAGTCCACTGCGCGGCTTGCGCCCCATGCCCAGCCCATCAACGATCCGAAATCGTGTCCGGTAGTCGGGTCAAATCCCCAGAGCGTATTTAATGCTCCGGATGGCGTAGGACCGTCATTGGCCCATTGAGTATAACCAATATCCAGGACCGCGTAGCCAGCATTGATATAGGAAGCCGGTGCGCTTCCCGGCGTCCCTGCCAGATCGATGCTGACAATCACCGGCCAGGGAGCCGACTTGCCGTTGACCACGGCGCCGGGGGTCACGCTTGGAAGCGTGAGCTTTGCTGCCGAGGCGGTGAACGTGTGACCGTTGGCGACAATCGTGATCGAAATCGTCTTTGTTGTACCCGTCCCACTCGAGGTTGCGGATAAAGAATAGGCCGAGGGCGGAGGATACCAGCCATATTCGTAGTACTGGGCGAGATTCATGATCTCCTGACGACGCCTGGACCAGTCCGCGAGGCTGACTACCCGGCTACCGTCCAGGAACTGGAACGGATCGGGAAGATAGTTGATGTTCGGCAGATCGTGCGGGTCGGGGTACGGGCCGCCGCCATACGGATACGGCCCATTCCGTCTCAGATTGTGCAGGTCCGCGTCGAGGGCGGCGTCGACGAAATCAATTGTAGACTGACTTGTCGACGACATGGCTTGCTGGGCAGCGGCCAGGTCGCTGCTGAGTTGGTTGGTGCTGGTATACATGCTGGAATAGCCCTGTGCCCAGGTGGCCTTGTTGGTAATGGCAGGAATTGCCGTATTGCCAAAAACCTGTGTGGCCGTTTTCGCCGCGCCGATGTTTACGCCGAGCAGAAGAGTATCCAGCTGCATGGGCGCCGAGGTCGAGGGATTGTAGCCAGTCAGCGCAATCGTGCCCCACGGCTGATTGTTGTTGGTCGTGCGGTCCGCAGTCGCCGGAGAGAGCATCCATCGGCAGGTCACGGTGCTGCCGCTGCTGCCTCCGACCTCGTAGGTAGTGACGTCGAATCCAAAGTTGGCTCCGTTCAACGACGCATGATTGCCTATCGCGGAGACGTGATCGCCAATGGGCCAGGCAAACTCGACGTTGTAGCCGAGAACGGCGCTTCCATTCTTCACAAGAACCGATTTATAGGTCGTGGGGGAAAGATAACGGTTGGCCAGGTTTGGGTAAATCTGGTCTCCGGCATTGGTGCCGTTGCTCGACGTGCCCGTCGCTCCAGTGCTGGAGTTTGGCGCGCTGATCACGAAAGTGCCGTCGTCTTCCTCAAATTTCTGCACCTTGTCGTTAAAGTCGTCAACCCAGAATTCCGCTCTATCGCCTCCGAACGCGCTACCACCGCTAACATACGATTTGCTGGCGGAGATCATCACGTAGAGCATGTTGCCGTCCCACAGGGCGCGCATCGTGGGATTGGAAGAACAGGCTCCAGTGGGCGCGGCGTAGCCGCTGGCGGCATACTTATAAACCAGTGGAACAGGCGTCGCGTTAGCCCAGACGGCGCCCAAGTTGCCATCCACGGGAACGGACGTTCCGACGTATTGCGCATTGACTGTAGTGCCTTGCGCCTGGGCGGGAATGCCGCCAAAGACCAGGGCAGCGGCGATCAGCACGATTGTGGATCCGAACCCGGCTGCCCATTGTTTCAGAATTGTTTGCATTGTCTGCCTCCGCATCATTGTCTTTTGGAATCCTGGGATTTCGATCGCCGACAAGGTAGATTCGAACCTTGCGGCGCACTCGTTGCTTGTTTTCGCCGCTTTCGTCGTCTCGCGGATTCAATTTCGCTCAGATTGCGTCCGAAGTGCACTTACCGTCTGGCGGGGGTAGGTCAGTGTGCTGATCAGCCAGAACACAAATCTGGCACATTCGAAAAGCTGCCAAGGAAGATAGAGAAGAAACTCAACAGGTGCCTAGACAGGGACTGTCCCTGACCGTCAGGCCGATGGGCTAGGTCAATGGTGAGAAGCGGATAGACAGTTCCCGTGACGTAAATGACCCATGCGGCCGTCAGGGACACCGTCTTCACGCGACGAATCGCGTAGTGCAGGGACCTGCGAAGCGGAGTTCTTTCTAGTGGTTACTGCGGCGCGGAAAGATTGCCGCCGACTTCGTCCGGCACCGCGGCGAGTGTCTTGGTCTCGTCGGGCAGCGGCGCGGGGAGCGGGCGCTCGAGAGCCATGGCCAGCACCTCGTCCATGGTGTCCACAAAGCGCAGCTTCATGGCATTTTTGATGTTTTCGGGCAGTTCGGCGACGTCCTTCCCGTTGGCGCTGGGCAGAATGGCCTCGAAAATTCCGGCGCGCAACGCGGCCAGCAGTTTCTCTTTGAGTCCGCCGATGGCCAGTACCTTGCCGCGCAACGTGATTTCGCCGGTCATGGCAATGTCGCGCCGCACGGGAATCTTGGCCAGCGCGCTCGCCATCGCCGTGGCCATGGTGATGCCTGCCGAAGGACCGTCTTTGGGGATCGCGCCTTCAGGCACGTGCAGGTGGATGTCTATATTGCGATAGAACTCGCGCGAGAGGCCAAGCAACTGCGCCTTGCTGCGAATGTAGGCCAGCGCCGCCTGCGCCGACTCCTGCATCACGTCGCCCAGTTGGCCGGTGATGGTCAGCTTGCCCTTGCCGTCGAGCACCTGGACTTCCGTAGTCAGAATGCTGCCGCCAACCTCGGTCCAGGCCAGGCCGGTCACCAGGCCGACTTCGCTCTTCTCGTGGGCCTCGGAGTCACGGAACTTGGCCACGCCGAGAAAATCGGCGATGTTCGCCGCACTGATCTCTTCCTTGTGCTTCGATCCCGCCTTGACCACCTTGCGCGCCATCTTGCGGCACACATTGCCGATCTCGCGCTCCAGGTTACGCACCCCAGCTTCGCGCGTGTAGAAGCGGATGATCTCGAGAATCGCATCATCCTTGAATACGATGTTCTTCTCGCTCAGGCCGGTCTGCTCGCGCTGTTTCTTGACCAGATATTGGCGCGCAATCTCCAGCTTCTCCTGCTCCGTGTAGCCTTGCAGGCGGAGAATCTCCATGCGATCCTGCAGCGCCGCCGGAATGGTGTGCAGCACATTGGCAGTGGCGACAAACAGCACCTGCGAAAGATCGTAATCCACGTCGAGATAGTGATCCTGGAAGGTAACGTTCTGTTCGGGGTCGAGCACTTCCAGCAGCGCCGACGCCGGATCGCCGCGGAAGTCGGATGAAATCTTGTCTACCTCATCGAGCAGAAACACGGGGTTCTTGGTGCCTGCGCGCTTCATGTGCTGGATGATCTGGCCCGGCATGGCGCCGATGTAAGTCCGGCGATGGCCGCGAATCTCGGCCTCGTCGCGCACGCCGCCCAGCGAAAGGCGCACAAACTTGCGCCCCGTGGCTTTCGCGATCGACATGCCGAGCGAAGTTTTGCCCACGCCCGGAGGCCCGACGAAGCACAGAATCGATCCCTTGGGATTCTTCACCAACTGCCGTACGGCGAGAAACTCCAGGATGCGGTCCTTGATCTTTTCCAGGCCGTAGTGATCGGTGTTCAGAACTTTCTCCGCGTAGTCGATCGACCGGGTTTCCTTCGAGCGCTTCTTCCACGGCACGGCCAGCAACCAGTCGATGTAGTTGCGGCTCACCGTCGACTCAGCCGACATGGGCGGCATGGCCTCAAGCTTCTTCAGCTCCTGGACGCACTTGTCCAGCACGTCCTTGGGCATGCCCGCGGCTTCAATCTTCTTGCGCAGTTCGTCGAACTCGCTCTTCTCACCCCGGCCCAGCTCTTTCTGGATGGCCTTGATCTTTTCGTTCAGGTAGTATTCTTTTTGCGCGCGCTCCATCTGGCGCTTTACGCGGGACTGAATATTGCGGTCCAGATCGAGCTTCTCGATCTCCACGTCGAGCATGTCCGCCAGACGCGCCAGACGCGTGGCCGGATCGAAAACCGCCAGCAGTTCCTGTTTCTCCTCGATGCCGACCTGCAGGTTTGCGGCAATCGTGTCGGAGAGCTTGGCGGCCTCATCCATGCGCACCGTGGCGATGATGGTCTCGTAGTTCAGCGACTGCTGCAGCTTCACGTAGTTCTCAAACAGCGTGGTGACGCGCTGCATCAGTTGCTCAGTGGCCGGCGTCATCTCGAATTCGTGCTTGCCGGTACGCACCGTGGCCACGAAGAAGCCGTCGCGGTCGGTGACCTCGAGCGACTTGGCGCGCTCCACGCCCTCGACGAGCACCTTGATGTTGCCGTCCGGCATCTTCACGCTTTGCACAATGTTGCAAATTGCACCGACCTGGAAGATGTCCTTGGCCTTGGGCTCGTCGATCGAGGCGTCGTGCTGCGTAGCAAGAAAGATTTTGCGGTCGCCGTTGAGCGCCTCTTCGAGCGCGCGTACGCTCGACTCCCGGCCCACTACGAACGGGGTCATCATATAGGGAAAGATGACCATGTCGCGGATGGGCATCATGGGCAGCTTGCGCGGTTCGTTTTTGTCGCGAGGCACAGTCATCGGTTCGTCTCAATATCATACGCCACAACCGCCGCCCAAATGCGACGCCGAATGCGAGGTCTTTATGGGATTGTACAGTGAAACAGGGTGATGGGAGGTCCCGAGAGGGACGTATCCGCAGGTCGCAGAGCCGAGTGCATCGGCCAGACGTTGCTGAATAATCCGTCAATTCCGCTGCAAAATACGATGATTGCAGGATATTTGATGGTCCGTTCATGCAATGGTTCAATTCTGGGCAGCACGTCAGTGGGGGCTGTGGCTTCTAATAGTGTTGTGCATGAACTGCACGGAGGAATTTTTGATGAAGCTGATACGACTTGCTCTTCCAGCACTTATTCTCGCCCTGGGAGCGTCCGCCCTCCTCATTGCCCAAAACGGCCCGCCCCAGGAGCGCCCAGATCACGATCACGGCGGCTGGGATGCGCCTCCACAGGAGTTCCGCGACATTCAGCGGCAAGGATTTCACGATGGCGTAGAAGCCGGCCGTAGAGACTTCGAAAGCCAGCGTCCCCCGAACGTGGATGCGGTCATGGAGTTCCGCAATCCACCGGTGCCCTGGCCAGCTCGCGATGACTACCGCGAAGGCTTCCGCCGCGGCTACGATGCGGCTTTCTCTCACTTCAGGGAAGGCATGCCCATGAACCAGAACGGCCCGCCCCAGGACCACCCGCAACAGGGATATGGTGAGGGCCATCCAGATTTTGATCGTGGCGGCTGGGATGCGCCTCCGCAGGAGTTCCGCGATATTCAGCGGCAAGGATTTCACGATGGCGTTCAAGCCGGTCGTAGAGACTTCGAAAGCCAGCGTCCCCCGAACGTGGAAAGAACAGGGGAATTCCGCCATCCCCCGGTTGGCTGGCGCGATCGCGATGCGTACCGCGAAGGCTTCCGCCGCGGCTACGACATGGCATTCTCTCACTTTCAGGAAGGCGGCGATCGCCGCTAATCCTGGGTAATGACAGCACCAGGAAAAGATGCGCCCCAACAAAACTGCGTGGCCCGGATCTCCATCGAGACCCGGGCCACGTTTGCGTTGGATCGTATCGCTGTATCGTATCGCTGTAAATCAGCCGGCCTTTTCCAGCAAGCACAGCGACAGGTCGCGGCGCTCCACCATGTCCCTGGTGATCTCGATGTCGCGGGCGCGTTTGTTCGAGGGCAGGTTGTACATCAGGTCGAGCATCAGCTCTTCGAGGATCATGCGCAGGCCGCGCGCGCCCACCTTGCGGGCCAGGGCCTCGCGGGCAACTGCGCAGGCCGCCTCCTGCGTAAAGTGCAGGCGCACGTTCTCGTATTCGAAGAGGCGCTGGTACTGCTTGAGGATGGCATTGCGAGGCTTGGTCAGAATTTCGATCAGCGCAACCTCGTCGAGCTCGTCGAGCACGCCCATCACTGGCAGGCGGCCCACAAACTCGGGAATCAATCCGTATTTGATCAGGTCCTGCGGCTCGGTTCTCCTGAGCAGTTCGGTGTCGCGATGCGAACGCGTGGTGGCCTGATCGGCATCGGCGTCGGCGGAACGGAAGCCGAGCGCCTTCTTGCCAAGGCGCCGTCCCACGACCCGCTCCAGACCCACAAAAGCACCGCCGCAGATGAAAAGAATGTTGGTGGTGTCGACGGCAGTGAACTCCTGGTGGGGATGCTTGCGCCCGCCCTGCGGAGGCACGTTCGCCACGGTGCCCTCAAGAATCTTGAGCAGCGCCTGCTGCACGCCCTCGCCGGAAACGTCGCGGGTGATGGAGGGGTTCTCGTCCTTGCGGCCGATCTTGTCGATCTCGTCGATATAGATGATGCCCTGCTGGGTCCTCGTCACGTCGCCATCGGCGGCCTGCAGCAGCTTGAGGATGATGTTTTCCACATCCTCGCCAACGTAGCCGGCCTCGGTGAGCGTGGTCGCATCGACGATAGCGAAGGGCACATCGAGCATTTTTGCCAGCGTGTGCGCCAGCAGAGTTTTCCCCGAGCCTGTGGGACCGATAAGCAGAATATTCGACTTGGCCAGTTCCACGTCGCTCGAGCGCGCCTTGTTCATCTGAATGCGCTTGTAGTGGTTGTAGACCGCGACGGCAAGCTTCTTCTTGGTCTGATCCTGGCCGATCACATAATCGTCGAGGAAGCTCTTAACCTCGGTGGGCTTGGGAAGATGACCGGCAGTGGTGGCGGGAGTTTCGCCGCTGCGGTCGTCCTCGAGGATGGAGTTGCAGACGGCGACGCACTCGTCGCAAATGTATGCGCGAGGATAGTCGCTGGGCGACGAGATCAACTTGGCCACGGCGTCCTGCGATTTATGGCAGAACGAGCAGCGTAACGCCTCTTCTGGTCCCATCCGCGTTTTCATCCCCTTTGCTCCCCCCGAAAAGTGTATTCCAATTCCCCAACGGCCGCTATGTGCGCGGCCGGTCGATAATCTCGTCCACGATCCCGTATTCCTTGGCCTGCTCGGAGTTCATGATGAAGTCCCGCTCCACGTCGCGCTCGATGCGCTCCAGCGGCTGGCCCGTGTGGCGAGCGATCAGGTTGTTGGTGATCTCGCGAATGCGCAGGATCTCGCGCGCGTGGATGTCGATGTCGGTGGCCTGCCCGCTCAAACCCCCCATCGAAGGTTGATGGATCAGAATGCGTGAATTGGGCAGCGCAAAACGCTTGCCCTTGGCCCCGGCCAGCAGCAGAAACGCACCCATGCTCGCGGCCTGGCCGATGCAGTAGGTCACCACGTTGTTCTTGATGAACTGCATGGTGTCGTAGATCGCCAGACCCGCCGTAATGGAGCCGCCCGGCGAATTGATGTAGAGCGAAACGTCCTTCTCAGGATCCTCGCCCTGCAGAAACAGCATCTGCGCCACGATGAGATTGGCCACCATGTCGTCGATGGGTGTGCCAAGAAAGATAATGTTGTCGCGCAGCAGACGCGAGTAAATGTCGTAGGCGCGCTCGCCCCGGCTCGTCTGCTCTACCACCATGGGAACCAATGCCATGCTTCGTCAGCTCCTAGCTGCTCTCTGCCGGCTGTCAGCTTTCAGCCATCAGCTTTCAGCTTTGTTTGTGCCGGTACCGGCCGTTTAATTCAAAAATTCAACCGTTGCAATCCGATCCGCTCACCCCACCCTACGCGGGCAGGCGTTCGTACAAAATGGACGCAGTTTTTTCTCGTCTGATCTGTTCCTTGATCCTGGCCAGCCCGCCTTCCTGGGTCAATCGCGCTTTCAGGGTATCGAGCGGCTCACGGGACTGAATCGCGGCAATCTGCAGTTCCTTGTCCATCTCCTCGTCGCTGACGGTAATATTCTCTTCGCCGGCAATGCGATCGAGAAGGATGTTGGTTTTCACTTC
>Ga0326727_10018972_pt1 | contig 13937 bp, 11 predicted proteins | sample MB2enrmetagenome_FD_207643 | JGI IMG/M metagenome (GOLD analysis project Ga0326727, IMG submission 207643) | Lab enriched peat soil microbial communities from McLean, Ithaca, NY, United States - MB29MY | ecosystem: Environmental > Terrestrial > Soil > Wetlands > Peat | place: USA: New York... | reverse complement strand
AGCCACCTCGTCATACCCCAAATTCGTTGTAATGATGGTTGAATGCTGGCCGAAGAATGGCCGGAATTGGTCGGCACTATCGCTGGCTACAACGGTATTCTGATGACCACTCCCGACAGCCAGACCGGCGAGGCGATTCAGGAGAAGCTGGTGGAATCTGGTGGAAAAGGGCTAGGTGGGGCGGAAGCCCACGTCCGCGGCCGACCCCTGGTCGGCCTTTTCGCGATGCCAGTCGCTTGATTCTTCGAATCCGCCCCACCTAAGCCTGCAGCGCCTGCAATCTCTGCGGCAGTGGGAGCGCTACCTCGATCAGCGTTCCTTTTCCCGGGCCAGAGGTAATTTTCACCGACCCGCCGAGACTTTCGGCGCGCTCGTGCATTCCCATCAGTCCCAGGCCGTGATTCCGTCCTTGCTGAAAACCGCGGCCGTCGTCCTGCACGGTGACCGACAGCCAGGAATCGGAAGCGCGGACTGTGATTTCCACGGCATTCGCGTTGGCGTGTTTCTGAATGTTGTGTAGCGCTTCCTGCACGATGCGAAAGACGCACGTCTTATGCTCGTCAGGCAGATCGGGCGGCAGGTCGTCGGCCTGCACCTGAATGTGGAGTCCGGTGAGGCGCGAAATTTCGCGCGCCAGCCAGCCGAGGGCCGCCGCCAATCCGAGATCGTCCAACATCGCCGGACGTAGCAGCAGGGCCATATTGCGAATCACCGCCAGGGAACTCTCCACCAGCTCGCGGACATGATCGACGCGCTCTCGCAGATCCTTCTGGTAGGGCCGGAGCGCGACGGCCAGATCGTGCAGCTCGAATTGCACCGCCGACATCGATTGTCCCACCGCATCGTGCAAATCCCGCGAGATGCTCTTGCGTTCGTTTTCCTGGGTAGCTACAAGCTTGGCGGAGAGATCCTTCAATTCCTGGCGTGCCTCCGTGACTTCCTGCAGATGCTTCAGCGTCTGCCTTTCCAGGCGCAATAAGTGCGAGGTGCTGAAATACGCCTGCCCCATGCCCACCAGCAGCATTACCAGGAGCGACACGACCACTTGGCCGCGGACGCCGAAGAACTGCGACCGGAGCTCTTCATCGCGGCGCATCAACTGCTGTTGATCGAGCGACCGGATGTTGTCGGCGATCGCCAGGGTGTTCGACCGCCTCGGAAAAACTTCGTCGCGGAGAAATCGGTACCCCTCCCTGCTCCGCTGTTCCGGGGTCCACGAAAGCACCGGCTCCATGGTCTGCCAGTAATCCCTAAGCTCCCGCTTCAACGTCGCGAACATCTCCTGGTCGCCCGCTCCGGAGAGCGATCCGTTGTCGGCCAGCAGCGATTGAATGCGGGCGTTCGCGTCGAGGAGTTCGCTGCGGCTCTGTTCGGCTTTGGCCCGGTTCGGTTCCAGCAGATAGTCGCGCAGATAGGTGCCGGAAAGATATACCGCGCTGCGGATTTCGTCGAGTTGCTGGTTCTTGGCAAGAAACTGCCGCAGACTGACCTCGTTCGCGTTCTGGACTTCGGAGAGTGCCCGCAAGGCGCTCCATCCCGATAGAATCAGCAGGATCAGCAGGACGCCGAAACCCAGCACCAGTCCGCCCCGCATGGTCAGCAGACGGACGGCGGCCGGCGGTTCGCTAGCCGATGACGCGGCTGCTTTGGGGTGAAATAATACCTTTTCGGACGGCATACAGAATCAGGTCCGCCAGGCTGTGCAGATTGAGCTTCTGAAAAATGTGCTGGCGATGGCAGATGACAGTCGTCGGGCTCAGGTCGAGCGTACTGGCGATGTCTTTATTGGAAGCGCCCTCGGCCAGAAGTTGGAGGATCTCGCGCTCACGATTGGTGAGCAGTTCATAGGCGTCGGTGGCTTGCTCACGCTGTAAGTATCGCGTGTAGTCGTCCGCCAGAATGCGGCTCACTTTGGGACTGAAGAACGCTTTCCCCTGGGATACCGCCCGCACGGCATCCACCACTTCGGATTCCGCAGAGCTTTTTAGTACGTATCCGCGCGCGCCGGCCTTGAGGGCGCTCAGCAGGTAAGCTTCGTCAGCTTGTACCGTCAGGATGACGATTTGGGTGTCGGGGAGAATCTCGGCGATCTGGCGGCCAGCTTCGATTCCGTTGAGGTTCGGCATGGCGATATCGAGAATCACCACGTGCGGCCGTTCCCGCCGCGCCAGGGCGATCGCCTCGCGTCCATCGCAAGCCTCGGCGACTACCTGCAGACCCGGTTCGTGTTCCAGAAGAGTTCGCAAGCCGCGCCGTATGATGGCGTGATCGTCGGCGATTAGAATTCGAACGGAGCTCATAGGTAGACGACCGGCGTCGATTTCATGGTACGCCATCCTCAATTCCCATTGAATACTCTGAGTAGAGTATTTTCAATGGTGTTTTCTAGCTACATCGATTTTGGCTGGAATCTCCTCCGCCGACGGTATGGGCTGAAAACTGCATGCGAGGCTACGATTGAGGTGCAAGCAATCCAGCTATGCCACCCACCAACGGTGACCTTTCGCGCGAAGCCCTGGAACAACTTCGCCAGTTCGACACCTGCACCGTCTCCAACGCCTTCGAACGGCTAAATTTCCGACCCCGTAATGAAGGATTCATTTCGTACGGGGTGACCTGCCGATTTCCGCGATTGGAACCGGTCATCGGCTATGCAGTTACGGCGCGTATGCGGTCATCCGGAACGCCGGTCAACGGCAAGTATTACTACGCCCACCCGGAGTTCTGGGATTATCTTGCCAGTTTCAAAGGCCCGCGAATTCTGGTGATCCTCGATAGCGACCAAGAGCCCGGAATGGGCGCCCTGGTCGGCGAAGCGTACGCTCGCATTTCGCGCGCATTTGGATGCGTAGGTTGCGTAACCAACGGCGCCGCTCGCGATCTGCCGGGAATCGAGGAGTTGGGGTACCGGGTCTTCTCCGGCAGCGTGACGGTCTCGCATGCCTATGCGCATGTGGTGGACTTCGGCGATCCCGTGGAGATTGGCGGGCTGCGGATCTCGAATGGCGACCTGCTGCACGGCGATCTGCACGGCGTCCACATGGTTCCGCGGGAAGCCGCGGGGCGTGTGGCCGCGCTCGCGGCGCAAGTTCGGCGGGAAGATCGCGAGCTATTCGAACTGACCGAGCGGAAAGATTTTTCCGCGGCCACATTGTCGGCCAAGCTTGCAGAGGTAATGAAACGGAACCTATGAAACTGAGAATTTCCGCGCTTGTAGTGTTGGTGGCCGGGGTGTGGGTGCTCGACTCGTGTTCGAATAGCGCGCCCGTACAGGCCAAAGAGGGCCCTGAACCGGCGAACATCCCCAATGTCGGATTTACCACGGTCACGCGGCAGCCGCTGATGCGGCAACTGACGGTTTCCTCGGAACTGGTGCCGTACCAGGAGACTGATGTTTGGGCCAAGGAATCGGGGTACGTGACCGATCTGCGGGTGGACTACGGATCGCGGGTGAAGAAGGGCGACCTGATGGCGACCCTCGAAATTCCCGAGTTGGAGGCGCAGTTGAAACAGGACGAGGCTGCCATCAAGAACGCGCAGGAGGCGGTGAATCGCGCGCAGCACGTGGTGGATCAAGTGGAAGCGCAGCGCAAGCCGATTCATGAGAACGCCGATCGTCTGGCGAACGTCAGCAAAGACCATCCCGGCCTGGTGGCGCAGCAGGAAATCGACAACGCAGAGGGTCAGGATCTGGCGCTGGCATCGCAGGTGGAGGCGGGGAGGGCCGCGGTGCAGTCCGCCAAGAGCAACCTGGATGAGTCGAGCGCCCATCTGGAGCGGGACAGAGCGCTGTTTGCCTATGCCAGAATCACGGCTCCGTTCGACGGAGTGGTTACCCAGAGGTACGCCAACCTGGGGGCCCTGATGCAAGCCGGCACGACCTCTCCCACGGCGACTCCGCTGGTTCGTCTTTCCGAGGATGACGTTTTTCGGTTGGTCATACCGGTGGCTGAGTCCTATGTAAGGTACATCAAGATCGACGATCCGGTGAAGGTGAAGATTACCTCGATGGACCGGAACTTTACCGGGACGGTGAAGCGCTTTTCCAACGACGTCGCCGCGGAGACGCGGACGATGCACACCGAAGTCGAATTGCGCAATCCGGATCACGTGCTGATGCCGGGGTTGTACGCCGAGGCCACGCTCACGCTGGATCGCAAGAACAACGCCCTCGCGCTACCCCTGCAAGCCGTGAGCCAGGCCAACGGGCAAGCATCGGTATTCGTGGTGACTCCCGATAACACCATTGAGGAACGCCAAATCGAAGTTGGCCTGCAAACCGAGAACTATATCGAAATCGTGAGGGGGCTGAAAGAAGGCGACCGCGTCGTGGTGAGCGATCGCAGCAGCCTGAAGAACGGCATGCAGGTCAAACCACAGCAGGTGGACGTCGAACAGTTCCAAGCCACACAGCAGTAACACCCCATGCCACGATTTTCGATTCGCAACCCATATTTCATTGTCGTTTGCTGTCTCGCCCTGGCGGTGTTAGCGGTAACCAGCTACACCAAGATGCCGGTGGATCTTTTCCCGCCCATCAATCTGCCGGAAGTCATCGTCGCGACCTTTTACAACGGCATGCCGCCGATCGATATCGAGACGGATATTACCAATCCTCTGGAGCGATTTTTCACGTTGGCCTCGAGCGTGGAGCACTCGGAATCGCGGTCGTTGCTGGGAGTAAGCATCATCAAAGTGTACTTCGACCCCTCGAGCAGCGCCGATGCCGACGTGACTCAACTTTCCAACCTGGCATTAGCCGACTTGAAGCGGCTGCCGCCCGGCACTTTACCGCCGGTGGTGCTGAAGTTCGATGCCTCGAGCATGCCGGTATGCCTGGTGACCGTGAAGGGCGAAGGCCTCAACGAGACGCAGCTTCATGATCTGGCGCAATTCCAGATTCGCAATCAAATCGCGGTGGTGAATGGCGCGGAGATCCCCGCCGTGTTCGGCGGTAAGTACCGCCAGGCAATGGTGTATGTCGATCCGTATAAGTTGTTCTCGCGGCATTTGAGCGTGATGGATGTGGTGAACGCGGTCAACAGCAGCAACTTGATTTTGCCGGCGGGCGACGTCAAGATCGGGCCGAACGATTACTACATCTATTCCAACAGCCTGGTAAAGAACGTCAAAGACATCGATGACCTGCCCCTCAAGACCGTGGGCACGAAGTGGGTCTCGGTGGGTGACGTCGGCGACGCGCAGGATGCCAGCCAACTGCAGTACAACATCGTGCGCATCGACGGGCAGAAATCCGCCTATATCCCCATCATGAAGCAGGGCGGTAATACAAACACGATCCAGGTAGTCGACGACGTCAAAGCTCTCACCGCCAAGTTGTTCGATCTGCCCAAACAATTGAAGACGGCCATCGTGTTCGACCAGTCTGTCTTCGTCAAGCAAGCCCTGAAAACCGTGATGCACGAGGGCTTGATGGGCCTGTTTCTCACCAGCGCGATGATCCTGATCTTCCTGGGCAGCGGGCGGGCGACATTCGCGGTGTTGCTCTCGATCCCCATCTCCGCCATGGCGACGATCGTGGTGTTGAATCTGATGAACAGCACCATCAACACCATGATTCTAGGGGGATTGGCGCTGGCATTTTCGCGCGTCATCGACAATTCGGTAATTTCACTGGAGAACATCTATCGCCACCTGGAATTGGGCGAAGTGCCCACGGTGGCTGCCGAGCAGGGAGGCGCGGAAGTGAATCTCGCGGTGCTGTCCGCCACCCTGGTGGATGTGGTCGACTTCTTTCCGGTAATGCTCTTGCTCGGCGTCAGCAAGTTTCTGTTTACGTCGCTGGCCCTGGCATTTTGCCTGTCCCTGCTGGCGTCGTTCGTGGTGGCGATGACCGTGATTCCGCTATTCTGCTCGCGCTTCCTGCGGGTGATCCCCCACCAACACGCCGCGGGCGCCACCGAACAGGGCCCCACCGAGCGCGGCTTCAACGCCTGGTTCAACCGGGGGTTCAATCACGTTCTCGATTTCTATGAGCGCTCGGTACGGCGGGCCCTGCGACGGCCGGCGCTTACGGTGACCGCTCTGATGTGCCTTTTCTTCGCAAGCCTGGCCATCTATCCGTTCCTGGGCCGCGCCTTCTTCCCTCAAACGGACGCCGGGCAGTTCACCATGAATGTGAAAGTCCCTACCGGTACCCGCATCGAAAACACCAACCGGTACGTTGCCAAAATCGAGGACCTGGTGCGGCACGATATTCCGGACTCCGACCTGGACATGGTTGTTTCCAATATCGGCGTGGTGAACGACTTTTCCTCGCTCTACACCTCGAACGCCGGAATGTACACGGCCACTATTCAGACGGCGCTGAAGGAAGGCCACAAAGGGGCGAGCCTCGATTACATGGAGAAGGTGAAGAACGACCTGGCGGCCAAATTCCCAGATGTTCGCGCCTTCTTCCAAAGCGGTTCGATGGTGGACGCCATTCTCAATTCCGGTATGCCAGCCCCCATCGACGTGCAGGTGAATACGCGCGATCTCGACCTCACATACCGCACAGCTCAGGATCTGGCGCGGCGCATCTCGGACCTGCCCGGCGTCGGCCAGATCTATATTCCGCAGGACATGAACTATCCGGCCATTCGTTTGAATATCGACCGCGTTCACGCCGGCGAACTGGGGCTGACGCAACAGGAGATTGTCGATAACGTCATTACGGCGCTCAATTCGAATACTATGATCGCTCCCAACTACTGGGTGGACTATCAGACCGGCAACGATTACTTCCTCAGTGTTCAGTACGCCGAGCATGGGCGCGCCGCCATTCACAATCTGGTGGACTTGAAGAACATTCCTCTGCGGGCGCCCAGCCTCAAGGAGCCCACCACGCTCGATACAGTGGTCAGCCTGGAGTATCTGCAGTCGCCCACGGAAGTGGATCACTACAAGATTCAGCGTATCGTGGACATCTATGTCACGCCGAAGGGCGAAGATCTCGGCAAGCTGTACAGTGCGATTCAGAAGACGGTCGGCGACGCGCATCTGCCTTCCCACATCCGCGTGAACTACCGCGGAATGGTGGAAGGGATGAACGCCTCCCTGAAGAGCTTTGCGCAGGGCTTCCTCATCTCGTTCGTGTTGCTGGTGCTGATCCTCATCGCGCAATTCCGCTCTTTCATCGACCCGATTCTGATCTGCCTAGCGATTCCCATGGGGTTCATCGGCGTGCTGGTGATTCTGCCGCTCACCCACACTACTTTGAACGTGATGTCGCTGATGGGCGTGTTGATGCTGATTGGAATCGCGGACTCCAATAGCATTCTGATCGTGGACTTCGCGCACCGTCTGCGAGAGCAGGGAACGCCGGTGCTGGACGCAATCGTAACGGCCTGCCGGGTTCGCTTGCGCCCCATCCTGATGACGACGCTCGCCACGATTATCGGCATGATCCCGATGGCGATGAAATTGGGCGAAGGGGGAGAGCAGTATACGCCGATGGCGCGCGCCATTATCGGAGGACTGGCTTCGTCGGTGGTGCTGACGGTGTTTATCGTGCCGGCGGCGTACCTGCTGGTTTACCGCAATCGCCGGGCGCCTGTCGTGACGCAAGAATGAAGGACTTGATTTGGTTGAGCTGCAGGGCGGAGTTCAGTCCGCCTGCCGCAGGACGGCGAAAGGCGCCGCTTCCTGGCGTTTGCGGCTCACTATGGACTGCTGTTTCGACCCGGGAAATAATGAGCCGCGCGCGCAAACAAGCGGTGTCCCAGGAGTATTTCGGAGATCCGTTATGCGAAATTCATTTCACGCATTTCTATTAAGCGCCAGCGCCGCCGCGTTGTTCGCGCAGTCGCCCGCCGCCCCTGCCAAGCTCAGTTTGCAGGACGCCGAAAGCCTGGCGCTCAAAAACCATCCGAAAGTTCTGGGAGCGCAAAATGTCTATTCCGCCATGAGCCAGCGCATCGCGGAAGCGCGGTCGGCCTATTTTCCGCAGTTTTCGGGTGAGGTAACGGGTTCGCAGGGAAATATCGGAGCGCGTATCGGGGCGGGCTATTTGACCGATTCGCGGCTGTTCAACCGCTTCGGCGACGGCATTATTCTGGGCCAGTTGATCACCGATTCGGGGCGCACCCCGAACCTGGTGGCCAGTTCTCGTCTGCAGGCCGGGGCTGCCCAGCAGGACATACAGGCCACCATATACGACGTGCTCCTGCGGGTCAATCAGGCGTATTTCGGCACGCTGCGCGCCCAGGCCCTGGTGCGGGTGGCGGACCAGACGGTAGCGGCGCGCGAGGCGGTCTCCGACCAGATCACCACGATGTTCAACAACAAGCTGAAATCGGAAGTGGACGTGGCGTTCGCCAACGTGGAGCTTTCGAGAGCGAAGCTCATGCAGATGCAGGCGCAGGAGCAGGTGCAGGCGCAATTCGCCGAGCTCACGCGCGACCTCGGTTCGCAGGATGCTGCCGCGTATCAATTGGCGGACGAGCCCCTCCCTCCCAGCCCGGCGGCCAAGGTGGAAGATCTGGTGCAACAGGCGTTGAATGCCCGTCCAGAGCTCGCCAGCCTTAAGTTGAGCCGTGACTCCGCCTACAAATTTGAGCGGGCGGAGAGAGATTTGTCGTTACCGAATGCCAAGTTTGTAGCGGTGGGCGGCTACATGCCGTATATCGACCAAATCACCTTGCCGCGCGTCATCCCCAATGAATACGAAGGCGCCGCCATCAACGTGGAGATTCCGGTTTTCAACGGCGGACTGTTCAAGGCGCGGCGCGAGGAGGCGCACTATCGGGTTTTGGAAGCCGATCAGCGGTTGCGCGATGAGGCCGAGCAGATCGCCCGCGATGTGAGGGCGGCATGGGCCGATGCCACGGTAGCTTACCGGCGCATGGCTGTCACCGCGGAGATGGTTCGGCAGGCAAGCCTCGCGCGCGAACTGGCGCAGCAGCGGTACCAGTTGGGGTTATCCAGTATTGTGGAACTGACGCAAGCCCTGTTAAACCTCACCGAGGCGGAAGTGGAAGACGTCGACGCCAAGTACGATTACCAGAGTCAGTACGCAGCGCTGCAATACACCATAGGCGCCTTGCGCTGAGCACCTGACCTGGGAAGCATTGGCCGAAACGGGCAGTGTGGGATCTCGCCCTTTGCGGCGCCGGGTGGGTCTACGTGGCGCTTACACTGTGCATCAATTTCGATAGCCCGCTGCTGGCAATCGGATTCCCGTCCGTACCAATGAAGAACGTGGTGGATGGCAGCTTCGTTTTCGAGAACACCTCTATGACCGAGTTTGCAGAGAAGTTGTCGCTTCTGCGGGGAGTCGATCTGCCGGTGACGGACGCGACCGGGATCGAGGGAGTGTTCGATATCACCTTGAAATCCGCAGCCAGCGCAATCTTGCAGCCGGATGGTCCCTCGCTGTTCACGATGATCGAGAAACAGCTCGGGCTTAGGTTGGTATCCGCCAACGCGCCCTTCGAGGTGCTCATCGTAGATCGCGTCGAGAGGCCGTCGGAGAATCAGGCGCCGCTTCGCTGGAGCGACTCGGCTTCTCCGGCGAGTGCCAGGGCGCGCCCGATTTCGCCGGCGAGCAGCGCCTGGCGCGCAGCTTCACGCAACTGCCAGGCTTGGACGGCGATTGCCATGAGCGGCTCCAGATCGGCGCCGCAACGCGAACAGATGCACGAGCCGCGAAAGCGCGCCTGGCAGACGGGGCACTGATTGGCCATGGCCATGCGGAGTGCTAGGCCTGTCCTTCGACGAAGAAGAGCAGTTCCTTGAGCTGGCTGGAGGCCTCTTCCAGCGCCGCGGCATCGCTGGCGGCGATGGCGGCCTCGAGTCTTTCGAGCAGATCGATAGCTTCTTCGCGGTCGTCGGCGTGTATTTTGCCCAGGATACGGCGGGTGCGATCCATGAGGTCGCGCACCTTGCTTTCGCCCGGAACGGCAGGAGCCGGGTTCACATCAATGACTTTGCCGCTCTCGATGGGGACGACGGCCTGGTCGAACTCGTCTTCCGCTTCCTCGCCGGCGACGCTCGCGCCCCACTCCTGATCGAGCGCGCCGCCGCGCGATTGGTACAACTCCTCAATCCGTTTTCGCCCGGCGGCGATTTCGGCATCGGTTTTGACCCGCAGGGCGTTGGCAATGGTGATGTGACTGGCCTTGCCGGTGCATTTTTCGACCGCGGTCACCTCCAGAATGCCGTCCAGGTCGAGGCGCATACGGCAGAGGATCTCGTTGGGTCCTTCGAGCGGCTTGAGCCCGTCGACGCGGAAATCGCCCACCAGGATGTTTTTGAGGGCATCCTCGTCATCGCCCTGGTAGACCTCGATCTCCACCTGCGTCTGGTAGGGATGGCTGGTGCAGTACCGTTCGGTGCGGGTTAAAGGCAGCGGGGTATTGCGTTGGATGATGGGCTTGTAGCAGTGGGGATAAGGAAAGCCGCCGCGCTCGCCCAGATAGGAGACGCCAAAGGAATACGGGGAGACATCCACGAGCACGCGCTGGACTTCGTGGCCGGCCAGGCGCGAGGCCAGCACTCCGGCGCCGAGCGCCACGCACAAGTCGGGATGCACGTCCTGGCGCGGCTGCAGGCCGGTGTGGTGCACGAGCAGGTCGGTGACCAGCGGGGTACGGGTGGAACCGCCGACGAGGAGCACGGCGTCGAGGTCGCCGGGGGCGACGCGGGAATCCACCAGCGCCTTGGACACACTGTCGAGCGTGGACTCCACCAAGGGGCGGATGAGCCCTTCGTATTGGTCGCGGGAGATCTCGTATTCCAGATGCAGAGGCCTGCCGTTTTGGGTGACCAGGGCCTCTTCGCGGATCTTCACGTAGGGCTCGAAGCTGAGCTTTTTCTTGGCTTCTTCGGCGGCCCACCAGAGGCGTGCTTTGGCGGCGGGGTGGCCCTGCCGCAGGTCGATGCCGTGCTGCTTTTGAAACTCGGCGGCCAGAAAGTCGGTGAGCAGATCGTCGAAATCGTCGCCGCCGAGGTGGTTGTTGCCATGGCTGGCGAGCACCTCGGTGATATCGCCCTCCACGGTGACTACCGAGACATCGAAGGTGCCGCCGCCCAGATCGTAAATCAAGGCGGTATGGCGCGTACCATCGCCATAGCCGTAGGCCAGGCTGGCGGCGGTGGGCTCGTTGAGAATGCGGACCACCTCCAGGCCGGCCAGCGCGCCGGCCTCGCGCGTGGCGTTGCGCTGGGCGTCGGAGAAATAAGCGGGCACGGTGATGACGGCTTTCCCCGGACGCGTGCCCAGCGCGCGGTGTGCCCACTCGGCCAACTCGTGCAGGATCAGTGCGGAGATTTCCTGCGGGACGAAGGTGCGGCTGCCCAGGGTGACTTTCTCGCCGCTGCCCATCTTGCGCTTGATGCTGCGCACGGTGCGCTCGGGGTAGAGGGCCTGCTGGTTGCGCGCGGCCTCGCCGACGAGGAGCTCGCCGGCCGCGGAAAACCCCACGCACGAGGGCAGCATGCGGACGTCCCCGGGTCCCAGGATGCGCACCTGGCCGCCGGTGAGCGCGGCGACCTCCGAATTGGTGGTTCCCAGATCGATGCCTACAATCAGATCACTCATACAGTTTCGTTTTCCGGTATCGCTTTTTCCATGGCCGGGGCGCAGGAGACTTTCACCTGCGCCGGGCGAAACAACTCTCCGTTCCATTCGTAGCCGGTGCGGTAGACTTCCAGCACGGTGCCTTCGGGAACGGTGTCCGACTCTTCGCGATCGATGGCGTTCATGCGGCGCGGATCGAAGGCCAGGCCGGCGCATTGGATTTCTCGAGCATTCGCATCGGCCAGCGCCTGGTCGAGCCGTTCGAGGGCCAACTCGTATCCCTTGGTCAGAGCCTGGATGGCCGGGTCAGGCTGGGGCGGCCGGCGGAGGATGCGGTCGAGCCATCCGGAAGGGACGGGCGTGGGCGCCTGCCGCACCGATTCCAGGCCGCGGGCCAGGCGGTCGCGCATGTCGATCAGGACGGCCAACGCTTCTTTGCGGCAGCGGCGTTCGGCCTGGCGTTCGGCGTCGCGCTCGCGCTCGCGATGGGCGGCGCGCAACTCCTCCACGGTTTGGGCGGCTTGTGCGGGCAGACTGTCGGTGAGCTCTCTGAAAGCGCGTCCCTGCAGCTTGATTTCCTGAGCCAGCACCGTCATGGCGGACCACAGCGCGTAGGTGTCCGAGCGGCGCGTGGCTTGGGCGGCTTCTTCCTCGCTGCCCGAGGTGAGCGCCCGAAGGACCTCGGGATCGATTCCGCGGGGAGGATCCTCGGCGGCCAGGGCGCGGTCGACCCACTGCTCCAGGCGGCGCAGGATTTCTTCGCGAGTGAGAGGCTGGTTCATGGGCGCGGGCCGCGACTCTTCAGGACATCCAGCCAGGGCTGCGGGCCGGCGAAGCGCCGCTCCCCGGTCTGGCCGCCGATGAGGCTTGCCAGGGGGGCTTCCGGATCGGCGGAGAGCAGCATATCGCGCATGCGGCGGCGCGGGTCGCGCAAGGTCTCGTAGGCGTCGCGGATTTTTTCGAACTCGTCGGGCGAACGATCGGGCGGATGCTCCTTTACTTTTTGCACGTACGCGGCGCGGATTTCTTCGTCGCCCGCGTTTAGAGGAACACCCAGGATCTCTCTTGCGTCCATTATTTCCGCCTGCCTTTCTTACGCCGCTGCCCGCCGGACATGGACCCAAACAATCGCGCCTGCAATTCATCCAGCGACTCGCCTCGCAGGGCGGCCTTCTTGGTCTCCTCGAAGAGCATGCGGGCGATCTCGGGCGGCATGCCGGGCGGGAAGGGGAACTGCTTGAACATCTCCTCCAGGTCGTCGTCATCGAGGTCGTCGAAATCCTCCGCCTCGTCGAACTCGTCATCGAAGTCGTCGTAGGGGTCGACCGGCTCGCCGCGCCGAGCGCGACAGGTAGGGCATGGGCAGAGGTTCTTGGGGAGCAGGTCGCGATAGGACGGACCCTGGCCGGGATACGAGGAGAAGGACTTCGCCTTTTTTTCCCGGCGAATCACCTCGGCTGCCTGTTCGAGGGTGAGGGTCAGCGGTTGCGGCCCGAAACTCCCGCGTGTCAGTTCGACGGCTTCCTCGACCAGTTTCATGTCCCGCTGCTGGCGCGCCAGTTCGGCGGCGGCGGCGGCAACGACCGCGCGGCGATCCGCGTGGCTGTCGGGCAGCAGCTTGGCGCGCAGCAGCAGGAAACGGGCCTCGGTGGGACCGCCGCGCTCCAGCCCGGCAGCGGTGGCGGCGTAAGCCAGTTCCGAGTTCGTGGAACACACACCCGCCTCGGCCAGACATTGAAGCTGACCGCAGTCCAGCGACGCGCTCGCCCGCGGAAGCTGCTTGGCTGTCTCGTTGATGTAAGCCCACGGGATTTGGAGTTTCATGGCGTTCATGTCGGCCGCCAGCACCACCACCCGGGCGATGGCTGCCGGGAGCGCGGTGCGCTCGGCTTTGTCGAGCTTGCCGGGCTCTTCCACGAATTCTAGTCCCCCGCGTTTAGCCGCCGTCGCCACACCGAAAATCAGCAGGGATGCGGCGACCTTGCCGCCAAGCTGGCGTTCGATCCCGGCGCGCAAGTCGGCGGCCGCCTGCGCATCGCCGCGAACCCGCGCCGCCAGGTACTGCAAGACGGCCAAAAAGGCCGGCCGGTCGCCCTGTTGCGATTGGGGAAGCGTGGCCATCTCGGCGAGCCGCTGATCCGCGAGATGCGGTTTCCCCTGCTGGATATACTTGATGGCGCTTCCCGCCAGCAATTGCAGGCGTGCCCGCCGCACCGCGGGATGAACGCCATCCACCCGTTCCGCCTTTCCAAGGTACTGGAGAGCCGTGGGGAAAGCGTTGCGGCGCGAGGCGTCGTGCATGAGGTAAAGAATCGGATCGATATCGCCGGGCCGGATGGCGTGCCAGGCCTTGGCCACCCGCTCGGCTTCTCCATTGGGCTCGCTCTTGGCCCATTCCATCCACTGCGCAAAGGCT
>Ga0326727_10018969_pt1 | contig 13938 bp, 8 predicted proteins | sample MB2enrmetagenome_FD_207643 | JGI IMG/M metagenome (GOLD analysis project Ga0326727, IMG submission 207643) | Lab enriched peat soil microbial communities from McLean, Ithaca, NY, United States - MB29MY | ecosystem: Environmental > Terrestrial > Soil > Wetlands > Peat | place: USA: New York... | reverse complement strand
TCCGCCTCGCGACGGACACCCTTGCCGTTCAGCTAACACTTCCCCTTGCCGGGTGTGTAGGGGACTTCCACCCCCAAGTGAGTGCGCCCTGCCGGGCGCACCAACAAAAAGCCCCGCATTAAGCGGGGCTTTGCTTTCACTCCTTCACTATTTCACTTCTTCACTTCTTCACTCCTTCACTATTTCACTTCTTCACTATTTCACCTTTTCACTTGTTCACTCGCTTCACTGCAAGCTGACCATCAGCCCGTCCAGAGCCGACTTCGGAGGCCGCGTGATAGACTCCGGCAGTTGCCCCAGCGGCTCGTCCACTACGTTCAACAAGTCGATGAAGGTCGCCTTCTGCGTGTCGATGTAGAACACGCCGGTCAGGATCTCGTCCTTCTCCTGCGCTTCCATCAGCGTGCGGACGGCATTCGCCTTGTCGGTTGGGTCGTAACCCTCCTGCAGCTTGCGCAGCCGCAGGTTGGAGCCGTCGTGCATCTCTACTTCGTAGACCTCGCCCGACTCGTAATCGACTTCGATGTCGTCGAAGCTGGCCACGAAGTCCACTTCGTTGATGGGCTCGTCGTTGTCCTGCATGAACTTGTAGCTCTTCGTCGATCCCTCGTGGTCGTTGAAGGTCACGCAGGGGCTGATGACGTCGAGCATCACCGTGCCCTTGTGCGCAATCGCCGCCTTCAACATCTGAAGCAGTTGTTTCTTGTCGCCGGAAAACGAACGCCCCACAAACGTCGCGCCCATCTGGATTGCCAGCGCGCAGGTGTCGATGCCCGGCAGATCGTTCACCACGCCGGTTTTCAGCTTTGAGCCGAGGTCCGCGGTTGCCGAGAATTGCCCCTTCGTCAACCCATAAACCCCGTTGTCTTCGATAATGTAAATCATGGGCAGATTGCGCCGCATCATGTGGACAAACTGCCCCATCCCGATCGACGCCGAATCGCCGTCGCCGGAGACGCCCAGCGTGGTCATGGTGTGGTTGGCGAGGATGGCCCCGGTCGAAACCGACGGCATCCGCCCATGCACGCTGTTGAAGGCGTGCGCGCGGCTCATGAAGTAGGCCGGGCTCTTCGACGAGCAGCCGATGCCGCTCATCTTCATCACCCGCTCCGGCTCCACGCCCATCTCGTACATGGCTTCGACAATGCGCTCGGAGATTGCGTTGTGCCCGCAGCCCGCGCACAGCGTGGTCTTGCCGCCGCGGTAGTCCAGTATCGGAAGGCCGATGTGATTCACTTTTGGTGCTGGCGTTGCGGTTGCCATTTAGAGGCCCTCCTTGGTCGCGAATTCTTCGGTAATCGTCTGGGCGTCGATCGGCAATCCGTTGTAGTGCAGGATGCTGCGCAGTTTCACCACCTGGTCGGCGGGAAGATCGAGCTTCAACAGGCTGGCCAACTGCGCATCGCGATTCTGTTCGACCACGTAAACGCGCTCGTGCGAGGCCACAAAGTCGTGAATCTCGTGCGCAAACGGATACGCCCGGATGCGCATGTAATCCACATTCTGCTTGTACTTGCTCTTGATCCGATCCAGGCTCTCGCGCATGGCAAAGTCGGTGGTTCCGTAAGCCAGCACGCCAATCTTCGAGGTCCCGTCCTTCACCGTCACCGGACCGGGAACCAGCTTGCGCGCATTCTCAAACTTGCGCGACAGCCGCTCCATCACTTCAACATACTCATCCGGTTTCTCGGTGTAGCCGGCCGCATCGTTGTGTCCCGAGCCGCGCGTAAAATATGCGGCCTTGGGGTGGCGCGTTCCGGGCAGCGTCCGCCAGCCGATTGCGTCTCCATCCACGTCGCGGTAGCGCGCAAACCCGCCCAGCCGATCCAGATCTTCGGCCGTCAGCACCTTGCCGCGGTCCAGAGGTTTTTGAGGATATTCGAAGACCTCCGACATCCAGTTGTTCATGCCCAGATCGAGATCCGTGAGCACGAACACCGGCGTCTGCAGCCGCTCCGCCAGATCGAATGCCGCGTATCCCAGCTCGAAGCATTCCTTCACGTTGCCCGGCAGCAGCACCACATGCTTGGTATCGCCGTGGGATAGAAACGCCACGCTCAGCAGGTCGGACTGCGAGGTGCGCGTCGGCATCCCCGTTGAAGGCCCGGTGCGCTGCACGTCGAAGATCACCCCTGGCAGCTCGGCGTAGTAGCCCAGCCCCGCAAACTCCGCCATCAGAGAGATTCCCGGCCCCGACGTCGACGTCATCGACCGCGCGCCCGCCCAGCCCGCGCCCAGCACCATGCCGATGGCGGCCAGCTCGTCCTCGGCCTGCACCACCGCATAGGTGGCCTTGCCCTCCGCAGTCACGCGGAACTTTTTGAGCAGATCGGTGGTAGCCTCAATCAACGAGGTCGAAGGCGTAATCGGATACCACGCCACCACCGTCACGCCCGCAAACACCGCGCCCATTCCCGCCGCCGCGTTTCCATCGATGATGATCTTGCCCGCCGTCTGATTCGACCGCTCGATGAAGTACGGGTCCTGCTTGGGCAGATTTTGCTGAGCGTATTCGAACCCGGCCTTTACCGCGCCGAAGTTCAGTTCGAACACCTTCTGCTTCTTGGCGAACTGCTTCTGCAAACCCTTTTCCACCACGCCAAGATCGATGCGCAGCAACTGCGCCACCGCGCCCACATAGACCATGTTTCTAACCAGCTTGCGCAGCTTGGGCTCGCTGCAGATCGCCGAAGTAATCTTGTCCAGCGGAACCGGGTAGAAGGTCACATCATCGCGATACTGCTTGAGGTCGAGCTTCTCCTCATAAATCGCCACGCCGCCCGCAGGCAGCGCCAACGTATCCTCGCGCGCCGTATCAGGATTCAGCGCCACCAGCACGTCGGATTCGCGCTTGCGCGCCACGTAGCCGTCTTTGCTTGCCCGGATGGTGTACCAGGTGGGAAGTCCGGCGATATTCGACGGGAACAGGTTTTTGCCGCTGACCGGAACACCCATGCCGAAGATGCTTTTCAGCAGTACGCTATTGGCGGATTGCGAGCCGGACCCGTTCACCGTTGCTACGTTAATGCTGAAGTCGTTGATCACGCGCTCATGCGCGCTGGTTGTGCCCTCAAGTTGACCGAGGGCCAAGTCGCCTGTCGCCATTTGGCGGAATTCCCTTCCAAAAAAATCCGGAAAGACTTGAGTCTTTCCGTCCCTACGAGATTGAGCTATTATTTCGCCACCCTATGTGATTATAGTCACTTTCAAACTTCACCGTCCCACTTCTATACGAAAGTGTTACACCTTTGAGTCCCATTAAATGGAACGTCCATTCCCATGCCCATTTCCGTAACCCGGCCAGTCGGCGCCGGTTCGACGGCCGGAAGCCGGACTTCGCGGGCCATTCCCGCCGAGCCGCCGCGGAGGCATCCCCCGGGGGTATCGAGCGGCCGGAAAGCCTCGTTGTCGCTCCCGGAGGGCCCCAATCGCTGAATCCGACCCTCCCTGCCTCGCAGGACCCCCAAATTCCTGTTTCCGGTGTCTAAACCATCAGCAACCGAATTAGCGAATCTTGGGAGGGGCTATTCGACCTGTAGCCTCTAAGCGCATTGTCTTCGAGGTGATCGAATGATTCGTACCGGCCTCACCGCAATGATTCTTGCCACTGTCGTCTGCTGCGCTCCACTGTTCGCGCAGGATTCGCCTAAAGAGGAAGCGACAGATTTGAAGCTTGAATTGCGCTCCGTCACGGGAGCGAACCGCTTTCAACTCGGCGAAGTGATTCGGTTAGAGGCCCTCATCTCCAGCAGCGCGCCAAATCGTTATCTTGAGCCCTGCACGATGTTTCGGGAGGGCTGCTTCGGATACCCGCGGTGCCGGTTCTTCACCCATTGGTCCTTCGAGGTCATCCCCAGCACCGGGTGGACAGACATAGGCTGGCATGGCTGTGGGGCAATGAGCGGTCCCACCTTTGATGTCAAAAGCTCCGATCTCACGGCCGAGCCGGAGAAATACTCCTACACCCTGACCAACCGATTCCGCTTCGACGCGCCAGGAAAGTACACGGTGCGACTGTCGTTGACGGTAGGGCTCGATGATGAAACCAACCAGATCCGGAGATCGCTGGATTCCATAGTGAAGCCGAATTCGGTAAGCAAGACAGCAGAGATTGTTCTGGAGATCACTCCAGCAGAGGAAGGCTGGAAAAAGACCGTCATCGAGCAGGGGATGGCTGCGTGGACCACTAACCCGCCCGCTTACACCAACCCGCCTTCGCCAGAGTATTCGCATTACCAGCAGGAGAAGGAGGCACTGTGCAATTTGGGTACGCCAGAGGCCGCGATTGCGTTGGCCGGGCTCCTGGGCCAGGGAATCGATGCGACGCACTGCCTCAATATCAATTCGAACAAAGATATCGCTGAGACGGAGATGAGCCGTCTATTGGTAGACCCGAATATCGGTGTTCGTCCGGTCTTCTTCGCGGCGTACACCAGGCTGCTCAGCCCCAGCGCAGCAAGCTCCGCCGAAATCGCCAGGGTTGTGAATGACGTTCGGGACTCGTTATTTAAGTCCCTGCCGAAAAAGAGCTCCGAGGCGATGATTCCGTCGCTTGAAACTGTGCTCAGGACCCCGATGTACGGCTATTGGTTGATGGCGGGGTCGGCTTACGACCTGCACGAGCCATTCGCAGATGATGTGATTCGAATGGCGGCGGCAAACTTTGACCGCCTCTCCGAGGAAACTCAGGCAGCGCTGCTCGATTCCGATTGGGACCATTTTCGATCTCCGCTGATGCTGCCCGTGGTTCGTCGCAAAGCTGAATTGGGTGACGGCCATGCATTGGTCCGTTGGCTTGAACTCGACCCCGACGCCGCAACAGCCTTCATGCGCCAGGAAGTCGTTCGGCCGGAGCCGCGGTTCTCGTCACTCTACCTGAGACTTTCTGACGCATCGGTCCCGGAAAATGAACAGCAGCAGATCGCCACGAATTTTGTGGCACTCAGTGCCCCGGAGGAACTGATACGCGCCGCGACCATACTGCATCGCTACGCGACACGCAACGTGCTGCCCACCGTGCTTCCGTTTATCGATCAGCATCTGAGCCAATGGCCCTGCACAATCCAGATTCCTGTTTTGGCCTACCTGCTCAAGGTTTCGCCGAGCGATGCGCAGCCTCGGGTCGAGCAATTGCTTGATAAGAAGTTCCCGCCGATCTACTGTCCGCGAGGAGAGTTCTTGCCGAGCATCGGATATGTGGAACCAAGTCCGGTGCTCGATACTCTGGCCGCCAAGCAACTGGAGGATGGAACGCCGCTGGCTGCCGATGCGGCAGAATACTTGAAAAGATATGGAAGCGCGGCCATGAAGCCCGTGGTATGGGAGCAGCTTTCCCGCTGGCACAAGAAGTATATGGACAGCGGTGCGGAGCTGCGCATGGGAAGCCAGAAAAACACGCAGGATGATTGGCAACTTTACAACCTGGAGTCGAGGCTGGTTCAAGCGTTCGTCAACGCGCAGGGCTGGACGCTTTCGCCCGAGGACGCGGACAGCCTTGCAAAGTTGATTGGCGACGATAAGAGGAAGGGGTTAGCCTGCACGTTCAGTTGCGGCAGCGAATTGAGCGTTGGTCCCGCGCCGGGAAGCTACTACATTTACGGCAAATTTAAGGACCCGGTCTATCCACCAGAAGCCCGAATCGACTATCTGATGCCGACTTATCCGTATCGCTACACGATCAAACAGTATCAATGTGCGGATTTGAAGGCGCTCGAACAGAAGCTGCTGCAATTCCCGGCGGGATCGACATTCGGCGTTGCGTATACGGGGAGTTCGCAGGACGGATGGGGCGATTGGGCTGAGCTCAGCTTGTTTCTAAAAAGCCATGGCTACTCATTCAGGAATTAGCAATGATGGAGTTCTCTCCGATTCGGGCAGAGAATAGATCAATTGTTGCGCTGGGTACCTGCGCCTTCGGAAAACGATTTTCAGGCTCGTTGATGTGTTCCATCGGCTTGATGGCAGATACGGGCCAGTCGGCAGCGTTCACATCACCGCGTACCGCCGGCATGAATGCCGTTACGCGTCCCTGCCCAATTCCCTGCCACAATGACGTGATACCGCGTGGCGGAACTGATTGAATTCGGGTACCTGATCCACTTCCCACTGTCCCGCCGTATTGCGGATACGCTATATTGTCTAAATCCCTGGCCGGAAATCTGCAGTTTCGGGCGACACAAGACCCGGCCGTTTTACTCCAGGAGGTTCGTATGAAGATCTCCGACACCGTTGGATTGGTGCTGAAGACCAAGGGCCACAACAAAATCCTGTCCGTAGCACCCGAACAGTCGGTCTACGAGGCCATCGAAAAAATGGCCGAGTACAACATCGGCGCCCTGCTGGTGCTCTCCGGCGATCGGCTTGTCGGCATCGTCTCCGAGCGCGACTACGCCCGCAAAGGCGTTCTCATGGGCCACCACTCGAAGGAGACCCAGGTCCACCAGATCATGACCAGCCCTGTGATCTTTGTCGGCCCGCACTACTCGGTCGATGAATGCATGTCCATCATGACGCAGCACGACTTCCGCCATCTGCCCGTTCTGGAGAACGACAAGGTGGTCGGAGTCTTATCCGTCGGCGACCTTGTCAGGTGGGTCATCTCCGGCCAGCAGCAACACATCCAGGCGCTGGAGGGCTACATCACCGGCGGCTATCCCGGTTGACCTTCGGTCGCTATAGCAGTTGCGGAATGGTTGCAGACCCAAAGCACGCACCCTGATCTCGCCAAGATGGGAGCTTCTGACCCTCACTCAAATTCGATTTGCGCGAGATCAGGTCCCCGTCCGAGGAACGCAACTTTTCTCCCGCTTTTTTGATTGGTGACGACCCAAATTTACACAGACAACCATACGAGGAGATCGATATGAGTTCAGCGCCAGCGGCACTTGACAACTTGAGCGCCGGATCCGTGAGGGGCAGGAAGTTCAAAGCGTATATGCCCAAAGCAATGTGGTGTCTGGTGCAGCAGAGTCACTTTACCTTCATCCCAAAGAGCCTCTTCGGTGCTTGCAGTAGCATCTTCACCTACGGGGTGGCGAATTGCCTTGGGGTGTTGCTCATTGGCAAAAATGGAGTGGGCCTGGCCCATATCAGCGAAGAGTGCTATGGACACAGCGATGGCAAGCCAATGGCGCTCAATGAGGTTGATGGAGCGGTGGAGAGACTTCGAGGGATTATGCGTCTTCTCGCCGATTCGGTACAGCCGGACAGGATGATTGCGATTTCGACGGGCGCGGTTGATAAACCCGGTCTACTGATCCAAAAAAGTTTCCAAGAAATCTGTAAGGGTTTGGCTCCGACGAAATTTGAGCCATGGGCAGAGATCGTCTTCGAATGTGCTACTGGAAAGGTCTATCCGGCCCTGCTTTTCAATCCATCCATAGTTGACGAAATTGGTCCAAGAATTGTCTTTGAGACTCTGGATCTGAAGACTCTCACTCAGGCTCCATGGGACGAAATGAAGCACTACGATTCAATGAGTAAGAAGTATCAAGGGAAGGAGTCCTAATCCTGAATCCTTCCATGCACCTGCAGGCCGCTTTTCCGCGGATCGCTGTGCGTTCAATCTCTACTCGCTCCGCAAGTCGGCATTTCATCCTCGATTTCATGGGTCGCAGGCCCCATGCGTTTCACCTATCTCTGGCCCCTGATTACACCGCCGGCCGCGGTTCCACCCTCTTCGTCACGATAACAACCTTGGCCGGGGTCAGCTCCGGTCCATCCCAGCCCTCTTTCACCGCCTCGATATGAATCTCGCCGGGCCGCTTCGTCGCCTGCACAATCACCTGTGCCAAGCCATTGAATAGCGAACGCTTCGGCTCCTTATCGCTCTCCTGGCAATTGGGGTCGCCGTTGCCCACGCCGATTAGCTTGCCCTCGCCTGAAATCTTGAACCCGATCAGGTTGCCGGCCGTTGGAACGGCGCGGCCCTCCTTGTCCAGAGCCTCCACTTTCAGGATGGCCACGTCTTCGCCATCGGCATCGATCTGGGTCCGGTCCGCAGTCAATCGAATAGCCACCGTCGGTCCGGTCGTCTCGCGCTTTTCCGTCAACACCACCTTGCCGTCCTTGCTTCCGCGCGCTTCGATCGAACCCGGTCCGTACTTGGCCTTCCACTCTACATGCCCCAGGTGCGGGACCTTCTTGCTTCCCAGGCTTTGCCCATTCACAAACAGCTCAACCTCGTCGAGGTTCGAGTACACCCAAACCGGAATCTCGTCGCCTTCCCTGCCCGCGAAGTTCCAGTGCGGAAACAGATGCAGCGCCGGCTCCTTGCCCCACCAAGCCTTGTAGTAGTAGAAGGTGTCCTTGGGAAACCCGCACATATCCACAATTCCGAACTGCGAGTTGATCGACGGCCATCCGTACGGCGTCGGCTCGCCGCGATAGTCGAAGCCGGTCCAGGCAAATCCCCCTGCTTCCCATTCGCGGGTTGCGTAAAACTTCCACCACTCCTCAGCCGTCTCGCCCCACGGCACTACGGAGTCGTAAGCGTTGACCGTATTGCGCAGCGGATCGGTCGAGTAAACGCCGCGCGTGGAGATGGCGCTCGAGGTCTCCGAACCATAGATCGGCCGCTTCGGATGCTCTTTGTGATATGCGTCGGGACGTTCAAGGCCGTAGTTGAACCCGATGATGTCGAATGCATCGGAGACGCCCTTCTGGTTGTCGCCATTGACCGCGGCCGACACCACGCGCGTAGGATCGAGCTCCTTGCAGCGGTGCACCATGGTCGCCGCAATCCTCGTGCCCTCTTCGGCCATGTCGCCCTGCAACAGCCACTCTTCGTTGCCGATGGACCACAGAATGATCGACGGCGAATTGCGATAGCGCTTGACCATCGCCTCAAGCTGAGCCAGCCCCTCGGAGCTGGAACTCATCTGCCGCGTCTCGCACATCATCATCACTCCCATGCGGTCGCAAGCCTCAACCAGTTCCGGCGTCGGCATGTTGTGCGAAGTGCGAACCGCATTGTTGCCCATCTCCTTGAGCACGCCCATGCGGAACCATTGCAGCCGGTCGGGCACTGCCGCGCCCACGCCTGCGTGGTCCTGATGGTTGCAGGTGCCCTGAATCTTTAATGATTTGCCGTTTAAGAAAAAGCCTTTGTCCGCATCGAATATGGCCGTTCGCACGCCGAATGTGATGCGTTCGGCGTCGCGCGCCTTGCCGTTCGACTCGACGGTCACGATCGCCGAGTAGAGATTTGGTTCGTCTGGCGACCAGAGCATTGGGTTTTCGATACCGACCGCCGAAGTGTAGATCCCCGATTCGTCCGGCTGAAGCGGAGTAGGCTGACTCGCCCTTGCGCCGGCAGGCAAACGGATCCCCTTCGGGTCAAAGATTTCCCAGGTCACATTGGCCGGCGCCGGGTCACGACCGTCATTCTGAACCACAGTTCCCAGAGAGATCTCTGCAACGTTTCCTTTAAGCACAGGCCGCACATAGCTTTCCAACGGCGCCAGGTGCAGCGCGTCGGTCTTGGTCAGCCACACATGCCGATAGATACCGGCCCCCTCGTAGAACCACCCGTCGCCGAAACTCGCGTCAACCCGCGCCACAATGTAATTCTTCGCTCCGTATGCCAGGAAGTCCGTCAGGTCGAAGTGGAAAGGAGCATAGCCGTTGTCATTGCGGCCGATGAAGCAGCCGTTCACAAAGATGAGAACGTCGCGGAAAGCGCCATCGAATTCAACTGTGATCCGTCGGCCCGCATCGTTCGCAGGGATATCGAAGTCACGCCGATACCAGCCCACGCTGGTCTCCGGATAGCGCCTGCCCAGCGGCTTGAACCCGTGTGAGTTCAGGGCCTCGTCGCGCACAAACGGCAACTCCACCGCCCAGTCGTGCGGCAGATTGAGCGCCCGCCACTTCGAATCGTCGAATTTGGCTTTTGCAAATGCAAATTCGCCGGTCTTGGCAAAGTCGCCCTGCCCATAGCCGAAGCCCAGGTCGCGCGCGGGATCCGTGCCGTGGCCGAACTGAAACTTCCAGCCGAAATCGAAGAGCAGTTTTTCGCGCGGCGCCATGGCCGCAATCGCCTCGGCCGATCCGGCCTCAGGAAGACCGGCCACCAAAGCTGCGGTGCGCCCCCAGGCCGAGCGGGTAAGCAGCGAAGAAGCGGAAAATGCAGCTGCGGAAGAGAGCAAATCGCGGCGCGAGATTGTCATCATGGAGATCCTTCTGCCGTTGAAGTCTTTCCAGGAAAGACTCGCAACGGGCTCAGTAAACAACCCCGAACTATACATCAGGCGACATTCTCAAGTAAACGATTTCAACCTCTTCCCAAGATTCATCTCAGGGTCGCGGTCAAAGGACTACCGTCCAGGGAACTTGTGTTCAATTGTGTTAGATTCAAGAAGACAGACGACCCTCCGGAGAGATGGCCGAGTGGTTTAAGGCGCACGCTTGGAAAGCGTGTGTACTTTAACGAGTACCGTGGGTTCGAATCCCACTCTCTCCGCCATATTAAAGTGTTTATAATCAATCGCTTACAAATACCTAGGTGCAAAATGGGGCAATGAATCCTGCGCGTTCCACGCTCTCCGTCACGATCCGACTTGGTTTTAAGCTTTGTTCGGTCTCAATTTGCGCTTGCCGCGCCCTCGGCGAACTTGGGATAGAGGCGGAAAGGACGTAGTCACTCTTTTCACTTCGCGGCCTCTTCAACCAGCGTGGCTGGTCCCAGAAGGTCAGCAAGCAGTAAACGGAGCGCGGGCGCTGCTCAGTTCATGCGAACCGGGTTTTCAACCTCTGCGAGATCCATGGTGCAATAAGAAGTCGATCACAAATACGTCAACCCGGCATTCTGCCGGATGTTTAGCCATTTCATAAGTGGCACTGAATTCAACCCATGGCGACCGATGGCTGTCGCAACCCAGCAGATATCCGGCATCTTCCAACCAGCTTGGCCTACTGCGCGATGAGGATGATCGTTCCCATGGCATTGGCCGTGCCTGACGTCGCGGCCGCCCGGCTGGTTATCCGCGGAACAGCGTCCCGTACAGAAAGGGAATCAGCAGTATCCGCAGCAACAACTCCGGATCGATCGAAGAACTGCCAGTCTCAACATAGCTGTTCTCCCGTCGCGCAAAAAGCCAAAGTCGAAATGCTCATCAACGACTCAAAAAAATGATTTTCTGGAAGGTCCGGTCCAGGGGCATTTCCGGTCTGTTTGGGAATTGTACTTGAAGATCATAATGCCATTGCGCGTGAACGAAACCGCGGGTAGTAGGTCATTATATATTTCCACAAGGGCAACAGCTTGACAGCGGATGAGGCTTCGTGAGAGAAAGAGATGCACCCCCCGCGAAAGTTTCGCGATGGGCGGATTTCCCTCCGTTTAGACTTTCCTTCCACCGCTTGGAATACCTGCTTTTCCTCTCCTCGGATCACAATAGGCAGTCAACTTAGTCACTTCTGCGTTCATGTTCCCGGCGATCTAGCTCGCAGCTAGCCACGCCACGGGAGAACTGGCAGAGGTTTGTGCCTCGGCATGCGATGGCGCCGCGCCATCCTTCGCCCTCGCGCCAATGAACGGCCAACCGATTGTGGATCGAGAAGGAGTTAAACACCGTGACCGAAAATGAACTGAAAGCCTCAAAGACAATCAAGAAATACGTGTGGTGGTCCGCGGGCGCCGGGCTAATTCCAATCCCGTTCGTGGATTGGGCAGCCGTATCGGGCGTGCAGCTAAAGATGATCGCCGATCTGGCGTTGATCTACGACGTGCCGTTTCGGAAAGACCTCGTGAAATCGGCTATCGCTTCGCTGGCCGGATTCGTTTTGCCGCATGCGCTGGCTTGCGGGTTGGTCGGCACCATGTTCAAGGCCGTTCCGGTGGTCGGATTCGTGGCAGGCGGGACCGCAATGTCCGGGCTCAGCGGGGCGTATGCGTGGGCGCTGGGCAACGTGTTTGTGCAGCATTTCGAATCCGGCGGCACGTTCCTGGATTTCGACGCGGAGAAAGTCAAGGAGTACTTCAAGGCGCAGTTCGAGGAGGGCAAGAAGAGGGTGGCCCCGACGATCGATGCGCCGGAGAAGGCCGAGGCCGCGGTCTAGCGCCATGGGTTTATTACCATGCATCTTCGGATACCTGGCGCTGTGCCTGGTGGCGGGAATCCTGGGGCGGAAGCGGCGGATCGGATTCTGGGGGTTTGTATTCTGCTCCGTCCTCTTCACGCCCTTCATTAGCCTCTTGTTTCTGTACTTTGCATCGACGCCGCGGAACCAGCGGTTGGCGCCAAGAAACTAGCTGGACGCCAACCCGCAGCGACTTCCCCTCAATCTGACGAAAATCTCGAAGTCGAATCGCCTTTCCCAGGCCATGGGTTGCCCGACGAGGACCCGCGGGAACTTGGGAACAGGCATTCCATGAGGTGTGTCAAGCTGCCCAGCGAGGAGCAAAAGGAATGAAGCCGTTTCGTGAATGGGCAACCATTCAATACAGAGGCGCAAAGGCATTTTCCAAGCGCCAGTTGCCGTACCTGATCCTGATCGCGTTTCTGATTTGCTTCGTTTTGGTTTTCTTCTTCAACTCGATCGTGATTTTGATTCACCCCGGCGAGCTTGGCGTGTTGTGGAGACTCCTCGGCGGCGGCACGCAGATCGACACGGTGTACCGCGAGGGCATGCACGTGATTCTGCCGTTCAACAAGATGTACGTCTACAACGTGCGCAAGCAACAGTTCACCGACTCAATCAACGTTCTGACGGTGGACGGGCTCACGGTAGGGGTCAAGTATTCGGTGCGGTATTACCTGGAAAAAGATACGCTTCCGCTGCTGCACCAGCGCGTGGGACCGGACTATGTGAACGTGGTGGTGAAGCCCGAGGTTCGGTCGGTGATGCGGACCATCTTCGGACAGTACAAGCCCGAGGAAATCTACACCAACCAGAAAGCCATTCAGGAGCGCATCAGCGAGCTCTCGAAAGGCCGCCTGGGGGGGCGGTTCGTGGCTCTGGACGATGTGCCGATCGAAAGCGTAACGCTGCCCGCAAAGATCTCCGACGCAATCGAAGCCAAACTGGCCCAGCAGCAGCTCGATGAAGAGTACACATACCGGCTCGAGATAGCCGCTAAGGAGGCCGACCGCAAGCGCATCGAATCGGCGGGCATCAGGGATTACAACAACACCGTCAACGGGAGTCTCAACCCCTCCGTGCTGGCCTGGCAGGGAATTCAGGCGACCCAGGAGCTGGCCAAATCGCCGAATTCCAAAGTTGTAGTGATCGGTTCCGGCAAAAGCGGTCTGCCGCTCATATTGGGGAGCCAATGAGTATGAAACGACTGCTCATCCCGATCCTTTCAGCCGGTCTCCTGGCCTACGCTCTCGCCCCCCAGTGGCGTTCTTTCGATCAAATGGGAGTGCAGAGATTTCAGGCTTTGAACCACATGCCGAAGGAGATTCTGGTGGGGGTGTGCTGGCCCTTCGCGTCGCGCCAAGACGGACTGGCCGACGGTCTTCACCTGGCTCAAGAAGAAATCAATGCCGGCGGTCTTGCGCATGGAGTCCCGATTCGCCTGGTCATGCGCGATAGCAGGGGGGATTGGGATAGGGCGAGGAACATCGCCATTGAATTCTCAAATACCCCAACTATGAGCGCGGTGCTCGGCTACTACGACAGCAGCCTGGCAATCAAGGCTTCGACGATGTATGAGCCCAGCAGGTTGCTGCATATCATCGTCGGCGCCAATGCAACTTCCATCACCACTCACGGGTTCGATTACGTGGTTCGCACCACCGTGTCCAGCGACAAGATTGCGCGGGCGATGGCCAAGCTGACGGTTGGCCGCGGTCACAAGAAAGTCGCAATCGTATGGGAACAGGGCGCCTACGGGGAGGATCTGGCTTATCAATATCAGATCGCGCTGAGTCCCTTCGACGTGGATTTGGTTTATCAGTGGTCCTACTTTCCCGAGCGCGCCGATTTCCGTCT
>Ga0326727_10018966_pt1 | contig 13941 bp, 16 predicted proteins | sample MB2enrmetagenome_FD_207643 | JGI IMG/M metagenome (GOLD analysis project Ga0326727, IMG submission 207643) | Lab enriched peat soil microbial communities from McLean, Ithaca, NY, United States - MB29MY | ecosystem: Environmental > Terrestrial > Soil > Wetlands > Peat | place: USA: New York... | reverse complement strand
AAAATACAAAAGGAAGCCATTGACGATCAGGAAGGCCGCGGCGATCCACGGAACGCCGAAAGCCTCGGCGAGCGGCTTGTGCAACGCAAACCCGATCACGACCCCGGGGATCGTCGCCAGCACGACGAGCCGGAATATGCGCCTGTCCACGGCCGAGCGCGCTCCGGACGCCCCGATCAGCGACAGGGCGAAATTGACCCAGTCGCGCCAGAAGAAGATAAAAAGCGCGATCGCCGTCCCGAGATGCATCACCGCGAGATAGGCGAGCCAGTCGGGGGCCTTGAGGTCGACCGGCCAGTGGAGAAGGCGCGGCAGGATCACCGCGTGGCCGAGACTGCTGATCGGGAACAGTTCGGTCACGCCTTGCAAAACGGCCATGACGATCGCTTGGATGGCGGTCAACGGGAACCTCCCTGTCAAGTGAAACGGCGCCGAACAGGTGACGCGTGCGCCCCTTTTCCGCGAAGCGGGGAAGGTGTCGCCGAAGGCGACGGATGGGGTGCGGAAAGCAGGTCGGTTGGACCGCAAGTTCGCGACGACGGTCGCGCAATCCGACTTCGGCCGAAGGAGCGGACCACACCCCATCCGGCGCTTCGCGCCACCTTCCCCAGCAAGCTGGGGAAGGGGTGTGCGCGGCCGCTACCCGAGTCAGGCGCGGGCTCGCTCAGCAGGAGACGCGGCCGCACTTGTGGACGGAATCGATCTTGCCCTTGAGCTGATCGTAGCCGACTGCGCCGACGACGACGTCCTGACCGACGACGAAGGTCGGCGTGCCGTTGATCTGCAGGGCGTCGGCGAGCTGCATGGTCTCGTCGAGTCCGGCTTTGACGTCGGGGCTCTCCATGTCCTTGGCGAGCTTGTCCATGTCGAGGCCGAGCTCCTTGGCGACGGCCAGCGCCTCCGCCTTGCCGATCGGTCCGTGCATGGCGAGCAGCTTCGAGTGGAACGCCCAGAACTTGTCGCCCGGCAACTGGTTGCGCGCCGCGCTCGCGACCTTCGCCGCCTCGACCGACCCCGGTCCGAGCACCGGGAAGTCCTTCAACACCAGCTTCAGCTTCGAATCGTCCTTGATGAGCCTCGTGACGTCGGGCAACGCGCCCTTGCAGAAGTGGCAATTGTAGTCGAAGAACTCGACCAGCGTGGCCGTCGCCTTCGGGTTGCCGATGGTCGCCTGGTATTTCGAGCTGAAGAGCGGCCCGGCTTCGTTGGCGACCACCTTATGCCGATCGGCCTCCGCCGTCGCCTTGTCGCGCTTGTCGAGCGCCTCGATCGCCTCGCGCAGGACGTCCGGGTTGTTGACCAGATAGTCGCGGATGAACGCGCCGAGCTCCTGCTTCTGCGCCGGAGTGAAGTCGTCGGCGCGGGCGGGGAGAGCGAAAGTGGCGGTTGCGGCGGCGAAGGCGGCGGCGAAGCCGAGGGCGGCGGTGAGCTTCATGCAAGTCTCCAAATTGCGGCGTCGCGCCTTGGCGCGCCGCCCGGATCCGAAATCGCCGCCCATGAGCGGAAGAAATGCGGCGTTTTTGCATCTCTCGCCGCTTCTAGCGTATTAGGCGCGAGTTGTCCCTGTTATCGGCCGAACAGGGAACTTTATGTCCCTGTTCCGCCTAAAACAGGGACATAAAGTTCCCTGTTCGCCCGCGTAGGGAATTTTCCAGGAACCCCCTCTAATCGTTGGGCTTTTCGAGACGGTTTTTCGTCGAATCGGCCGAAATACGCGAAATTCGCTGCGTTTTTCCCTGGTGCAGGGAATTCGGCCGCGCTCGAGGCCCCGGCTTCCTCGAGTCGGTCGAGACGCTAGCGGATTTCCGCGATTGTGTCTTCCCGCGCCAGCGAACTGAACCGGGTCACTTCCGCGTCGAACTGCAGTTCGATCGTGCCGGTCGGACCGTGCCGCTGCTTGCCGATGATCAGCTCCGCCCGGCCGTGCGCGCTCTCCATCTGCCCCATCCAGGCGATGTGCTCCTCGGTGCCGGGGCGCGGCTCCTTGTTCTTGAGATAATATTCCTCGCGGAAGACGAACAGCACCACGTCGGCGTCCTGCTCGATCGAGCCGGATTCGCGCAGGTCCGAAAGCTGCGGCCGCTTGTCGTCGCGCTGCTCCACCTGGCGCGACAGCTGGCTGAGGGCGAGGATGGGCACCCCGAGCTCCTTGGCGAGCGCTTTCAGGCCGGTGGTGATTTCGGTCAGCTCCTGCACGCGATTGTCGCCGCGCGTCTTCGAGCCGGACAAGAGCTGCAGATAGTCGATGACCAGGAGGTCGAGGCCCCGCTGGCGCTTCAGGCGTCGCCCGCGGGCGGCGAGCTGCGCGATCGAGATACCGCCCGTCTGGTCGATATAGAAGGGAATCTGCTGCATCTCGGCGACGGCGTCGGCGACCCGGCGGAAGTCGCCTTCCGTGATGTCGCCGCGGCGGATCTTGTAGGAGGCGACGCCCGACTGCTCGGCGATGATGCGGGTCGCCAATTGCTCGGCCGACATTTCGAGGGAGAAGAAGCCGACGACCCCGCCGTTGGCCGTCTCAACGGTCCCGTCGGCGCGGGTGCGGCTCTCGTAGGCCCTGGCGATGTTGAAGGCGATGTTGGTGGCGAGCGCCGTCTTGCCCATGCCGGGGCGGCCTGCGAGGATGACGAGGTCGGAAGCCTGCAGACCGCCCATGTAGCGGTCGAGGTCGGCGAGGCCGGTCGCGATGCCAGAAAGCGACCCCTCCCGCTCGTAGGCCCTCGCCGCCATGTCGACCGCCACCTTCAGCGCATCGGAGAAGCGCTGGAAGCCGCCGTCGTAGCGGCCCGTCTCGGCGATTTGGTAAAGGCGCCGCTCGGTCTCCTCGATCTGCTCGCGCGGACTCGAATCGACCGGGGCGTCATACGCGACGTTGACCACGTCCTCGCCGATCGAAATGAGTTCGCGCCGGATCGCGAGATCGTAGATGCTGCGCCCGTAATCGTAGGCGTTGATGATTGTGGTCGCCTCGGTCGCGAGCCGCGCCAGATATTGCGGCACGGTGACGCCGCCGAGATCGTGCTCGCCGAGGAAAGTCTTGAGCGTGATCGGCGTCGCGAGCTTGCCCATGCGAATCATCGATCCGGCGATCTCATAGATGCGGCGATGAATCTCCTCGATGAAATGCTCGCTTCTGAGAAAATCCGAGACTCGGTCGAACGCGTCGTTGTTGATGAGGATCGCGCCGAGCAGCGCCTGTTCGGCCTCGAGATTGTGGGGAGGCGTGCGGTAGGGCCGCTCCTGCGCCGCGGTCTGGCGTTGCGGAAGAGCTTCGATGCTCGCCATGGGCGTGGCGCGTCTTTCCTTGGTTGAGGTTGAGTCGAACGCGGGGCAAAGCGAATCGGAGGGGCCTGGATGATACGCCCGCGGCCGAACGCGGCAAGGTCGCCTCGATTCCGACAGCGGACATAATCTGACGCTCGTCTCAAGCCAATGCGCTTCGCGCGAACGCGCGGGCTTGTCCCCGTTATCCACCTCGACGCCGATGCGAAGCTTGACTGTGACTGTCCACTACGCTGTCGCTCGACGCTGCGCAGTCACGCGCAGATGCGCGTCTTCGCCTCGGCGTACTCGCGCTCGAGCCGCGCGACGAGATCGGCGACCGGATGCACCCCCGTGACTGCGCCGATGCCCTGACCGCTGCCCCAGATGTCGCGCCATACCTTCTTCTCCGACGATCCGCGGGAGGCGAAATTCATCGCCTTTGCGTCGCCTTGCGGCAGGTTGTCCGGGTCGAGGCCCGCCTTCGCGACCGAAGGTCTGAGATAGTTGCCGAAAATGCCGGTGAAGAGGCTCGAGCCGACGATGTGGGAAGAATCGCCCTCGACGATCGCCTGCTTGTAGGCGTCGATCGCGCGCGCTTCTTCGGTCGCGATGAAGGCCGAGCCGATGTAGGCGAGATCGGCGCCCATGGCCTGAGCGGCAAGAACAGCCCGGCCCGTGGCGATCGCGCCCGAAAGGAGGAGCGGCCCGTCGAACCAGGCGCGGATGTCCTGGACGAGCGCGAACGGCGAGACTGACCCCGCATGGCCGCCGGCTCCCGCCGCGACCGCGATGAGTCCGTCGGCGCCCTTCTCGACCGCCTTCCGCGCGAACCGGTTGTTGATGATGTCGTGCAACGTGATCCCGCCGTATGCATGCACCGCCGTGTTGACATCCTCGCGCGCGCCGAGCGAGGTGATGACGATCGGCGCCTTCCACTTCACCGTCAGGGCGAGGTCCTCCTCGAGCCGCGCGTTCGACTTGTGCACGATCTGGTTGACGGCGAAGGGCGCGGCGGGTCGATCGGGATGAGCGCGGTCATGCGCGGTGAGCGCCTCGGTGATCTCCTGCAGCCATTCGTCGAGTTGCGAGATGGGGCGCGCGTTCAGAGCGGGGAAGGCGCCGACGATCCCGGCCTTGCACTGGGCGATGACCAGCGCCGGATGGGAGACGATGAACAGCGGCGCGCCGACGACGGGCAGGCGCCAGTTTGTCCATGAGTATGTTCGGCAGCGCCATCGAGGCCCCCGGCTTCGTTTTATTGTTCAGGAATAAACCGATTGGCGCGGCGCCAGCAAGCGGCGCGCTAGCGCGGCGGCGTCAGCCACTCGCACGCATGGGCGCCGCGTCCCTCGCGCGCAAGGAGTCTGGCGAGCCAGGGCGCGAGAAGGCGGGCCTCGTCGAAGAGCGTGTGCGGCGGGTTGACGACGAGCAGTCCTGCGCGCGCCAGCGGCCGCTGCCCCTGCGCCCCGACCGGGCCGGGGCCGACGTCGAGCTCGAGCCTGAGGATATTCGGCGCGCCGAGCGCGGCGACGCTGTTGAGAAAGCGGGCGTCGGGCGCCGGATCGCGGATCGGCCGCCAGGCGAGATAGATGCCGGTCGGCCACTTGTGGATCGCCCGCGCGAGCGCCTGTTCGACCCGCTGAAGTTCGCCGACCGATTCAAACGGCGGGTCAATCAGGATGAGGCCGCGCCGCTCCTTCGGCGGCAGATAGGCGTTGAGCGCGACATAGCCGTCCGTGCCGACGATGCTGAGCCGGCCATCATGTCCGAGCGCGGCGACGAGCCGCTCCCGCTCCTCAGGATGCGTCTCGCAGAGCGCGATTCGGTCCTGCGGGCGCATGAGCGTTTGCGCAATCGCCGGGGAGCCGGGGTAGGAAGCAGGCGCGCCGCTCGCATCGTGCGGGCCGATGGCGCGGATATAGGGTTCGAGCAGCGCCGCGATGTTGGCGGGCGGAGAAGCTCTCAGGAGCCGCGCCACGCCATCGCGCCATTCCGGCGACCGTTTCGCCTCGGCGCCGGCAAGGTCGTATCGCCCGGCGCCGGCGTGCGTGTCGATGAAGCGGAAGGGCGCATCCTTGCGGGCGAGATAGATGAGGACGCGCGCCAGGATCGCATGCTTGAACACGTCGGCGAAGGCGCCGGCGTGAAAGGCGTGGCGGTAGTTCATGGGGCTCGACCCCTCGGCCGCCGCCTACTGCTCACCGCACCGGCGCGACGGCGACCGACGGGCGATGGCACGTGTGTCCAGCGACCTTCGGACAGTCGACGAAGGCCTTCAGGTCCTTCGAAAGACAAAAGCGCACGTCGACGAGCTCCCCGCGGGCGCAGGTCACCGCCATGTCCTCGGGGCGCAGGTTTGCGTTCGCCGCGATAAAGGCCTGCTCGATGGCCAGAGGCGACAGGCGCTGCGATTCGCGCGGGCTCTGCAGAATCGCCGGGATCGCGAGCTCATCGCGCACGTAGCGCACGGCGGCGAAATAGTCCTCGGCGCTGAGGCCGGGCAGGTCCCGTGCTTGCGGTATTCGTAGCGCGCGAGGTCCTGCGTAGGATAGAGGCCGCGGGCGGCGTCGAGATCGGCTGGAGAGGCGTCCTCGCTCGGATTGCAGTCCTCCGGATTCGGTCCGTAGCGATTGTCGGGCCACAGGCCGTGGACGACAAAGCCGTTCCCGGCGCCGGTCGCGCATTGCTGCGGCGACTTTTCGTCGCCGCCGAGTTTGCAGAAGCCCGGCGACCAGGAAAGCGTCATCACGTAGAAATCGAACGGCGCCGTTGCGACCGGCAGAAGGCTTGCTGCGAGAGCCGCAGTCAGTCCGAGGAGCGCGAACGCGCCGGCGATCGGCGCGAGCGCCTGCCGGGCGAAGCCGGAGAGCCGCGCCGCGCGTCTCAATAGCGAGCCTTGAGGCCGTACTCGCCGAACCAATTGACCTCCTTCAGCACGCCGATCCGGCGCTCGATGATCGGGCGCAGGACGTAGCACGCCGGCGCGTAGGCGAGCTCGCGGTCGAGGCCGACGACGCACCACTCGGCGCCCCAGCTCAAGCCCAAGAAGCCCTCGGCCGCGCCGACGTTATAGACGATCGTCCGCGCCCTTCTCTGTTCCGGCGGCGTGACGCGGGGATTGTAGATCAGCGCGCGCGCGACGCAGTAGCGGCGCGGGATATAGTCGATGCCGTCCGAACGGAAGCCGATCTCGCGGATGCGCTCAAAGGCGTCGATCGCATGGACGCCGCCCCAGTAGAGGCTCTCCGTCTCGTCGAACTGCTCGGTGATGGCCGAGAGCACGGCGTGGTCGTCGCAGACGGGAACGTTGGCGTAATTGGCGTGGAACGGGGCCCAGCGCGCTTCCGCCGGGGTTCCGTAGATCGAATCCTCGAACGGGCCGCTCCCGGCGCGGGCAACCGACACAGCGCCGAGCAACGCCAGAAAACCGATGATCGCGCGAACCATGCCGGTCGTCCCCCTGTTGCGCCGCGGACGGCGATCCGCTTCCTTCGCCAAAGCGCGCCGACAATGCGGCGAGGCGCTGGCCAAATCAAGAGCGGCGCGTGGCGGCCGGCTTCAGTTCAGCCGAGTCTTGATGTCCGCGATTTCGCGCGCCACGAGATCGGCGCCGCCTTTGCCCTGCATCTGGTCGCGCAGGACGGCCTCGGCCGCCTTGGCGGCGCGATCGGCCGCGGCGGCGCGCACGTCGGCGGCGGCCTGGGCCTCGGCGAAGGCGATCTTCGCCTCGGCCTGCTTGGTCCGGCGCGCGATGAACTCGCTCATGCGCTCGGCGGCGTCCTTGGCCACCTGCTCGGCCTGGGCGCGCGCCTCGGCGATGATCGCGGCGGCGTTGGCTTCCGCCTCGGCGCTCTTCTTCTCGAAACTCGCGAGCAGCGCGGTCGCCTCGTCGCGCAGCTTGGCGGCTTCGGCGAGTTCCGCCTGAATCGCCTCGCCGCGCGCGTCCAGCGCCTTCAGGACCATCCGGGGGGCCCCGAAATAGATCAGGACGCCGACGAAGACGACGAAGCCGAGAAGGACAAAGAATTCGGGGCCGAACATCTTCCATCTCTGCTCAGGATTTGATCGAATCGACCGCGGCGGCAACCGCCTTGGGGTCGGGAGCGCGCCCGCCGAGCCGCTCGACGATTGCGCCCGCAGTCTCCCGCGCGATCTCGGAGACGTTGGTCATCGCCTTGGCGCGGGTCGCGGCGATCTGCTTCTCCGCCTCGGCGAGCCGGGCGGCGAGTTGATCCTCGAGCGCCTTGCGCTTGGCCGCCGCTTCGGCGGCGGCCTGGTCGCGCGCGGCCTGGGCCGTGGCCTGAGCCTTGGCGCGCGCCTCGGCCAGCATCTTTTCGTGGGCGGCCGCGGCGGCGTCCGCCTTCTGCTGCATCGCCGTCGCGTCGTCGAGGTCCTGGGCGATGCGCGCCCGGCGGTTTTCGATCACCTTGCCGATCTTGGGCAGCGCGCGCGTCGACATGTACCAGTAGAGGAACCCGAACGAGATGAACAACCAGAACAGCTGCGACGGAAACGTGCTCTTGTCGAACGGCGGAAACATCTGGGCGCCGCCGCCCTCGTGACCGACTTCCGTCTGCGTTGTTGCGGTCTCAGCCATCGCGGGTCCTTCGGGAAACGGCAAGACGGGAAGGAGGCCTCTCGCTGCCTTGCCGCCGGATCGAAACGGCGCTTCGCCTACTCAGCTGCCGAACAGCAGCAGGAACGAGATCAGCAGCGCGAAGATGCCGAGCGCTTCCGTCACCGCGAAGCCGAAGATCAGGCGGCCGAACTGGCCGTCGACGGCCGACGGGTTGCGCAGCGCGCCGTTCAGGAACTGCCCGAACAGAGTGCCGACGCCGATGCCGGCCGCGCCGGTCCCCATGGCGGCGAGACCTGCGCCGACATACTTGGCGGCGAGGGCGAGTTCATGCGGTTCCATTCGGTGCTCCTGTAATTCCTGAAGACTATGCTGCGTGGTGTCGGAAGGTCAGTGCCCGCCGGGGTGAAGCGCGTCGTTGAGATACATGCAGGTCAGCATGGCGAACACATAAGCCTGCAGGAACGCGACGAGCAATTCGAGGGCGTCCATCGCGACCGCCATGGCGAATGGCAACACCGCGAAGATTTTCATGGCCGCGCCGGCGGTGCCCAGCATGATGACGAACGCACCGAAGACATAGAGGGTGATGTGCCCGGCGAGCATGTTGGCGAAGAGACGCACCGAGTGGCTGACCGGGCGCGACAGGAACGAGACGATCTCGATCGCCACGACCAGGGGCAGGATGTAGATCGGCACGCCCGGGGGAACGAACATGCTGAAGAAATGCGTCCCGTGGTCCTTGATTCCGACGATCACGACGGTGAGGAAGACGAGCAGCGCGAGAGCGGCGGTTATGACGATCTCGCTCGTCACGGTGTAGGTAAAGGGGATGAAGCCCAATAGGTTGCAGAGCAGAACGAAGAAGAAGATGCTGAAGACGAAGGGGAAAAAGCGCATGCCGTCTTCGCCGGCGGCGGATCGGAGCATGCCGGCGGTGAATTCGTAGGCCATCTCGCCGAGCGCCTGCATCCGGGTCGGCACGCCCGAGCCGCCCCGCGCCGCGATCGCCGTCATCAGGCAGGTCAGCGCGACCGCGAGCAGCATGTAAAGGCCGGAATTTGTCAGCGAGACGTCGTAATGCGCGATATCGATCGGTATGATCGGATGGATGGAGAATTGCTCGGTCGGATGAAGGGTCTCGGTCGCCACTTCGCCTAATCCTCGTCGTCGTCCGGACCGTTGCCGGCCCCGTTTGTCCCGCCGGAAGCCCCGCGCGGCGATGCGTCGCGCGCTGCTCTGGGACCCGAGGGACGCAACCCTTTATCCGCCGCTTCTGTATGAGACAAGCGCGAATCGCGCTCCGAACCCCCGCCTTTGGGAGAAGTCAGGCGGATCACGTTCCAGACGCCGGCGGCGACCCCGATGAAGAAGAACACGATCAGGAAGAGCGGGTTCATGCCGAGGAGCCGGTCGAGCCCCCAGCCGATGCCGGCGCCGACGACGATCGCCGAAATGAACTCGCTGCCCGCCCGCATGGCGAGCGACGTCCCGGAATCCCCCTGCGGCCGGTTCGAGTTCGCCGCAGGCGCGGGCCTTTCCGCCTCGCGAGTCGCGCGCGCCTTGTCGCGCGCCTTGTCAAGTGAGCCGCGGAGTCTCGCGAGGTTCGCCCTCAGCCGTTCGTCGTCGTCTTCCGCCATTGTCGCGCCCTCGGGCCCGCCTTCGCCGGGCTTGGCCGAACCGGGCCCCTTGTCAACGAGTCCCCTTCGGGCCTCCATCTTGCCGCGGCGCGAACTCGCCGTGTCGTCCGGCGCCCTCGGCGAACCGCGCCGAGCCTTCGCTGGTCTCGCCGCTCGCGATGGTAGCAAGGCCGCGCGCCACCTCGTTGGCGACCGCCTCCTGCCCGCCGAGATCCCACTGCTCGATCGCCGAAAGCCGGTCGTTGCGCATCGCCGTCTGCGGAAAAGCGGAGAGCTCATGAGCGAGCGCCGTCGCGCGCGCGAGCGCCTCTCCGTCAAAGACCATTTCGTTGACGAGGCCGATCCGGAGCGCCTCCTCGGCGCCGACCGCGCGGCCGGTCAGGATCAGTTCGAGCGCGCGGCCGTGGCCGACGATGCGCGGCAGGCGGATCGTGGCGAGGTCGATCAGCGGCACGCCGAAGCGGCGGTTGTAGAGGCCGAACACGGCCGAGCGGCCCGCGATCCTGAGATCGCACCAGAGGGCGAGCTCCGTGCCGCCCGCCACTGCCGGTCCTTCGACCGCGGCGATCACCGGCTTGCCGAGCTTGAGCCGCGTCGGGCCCATCGGACCGAAATCGCCCTCGCGCTTGACCGGCCGCGTCTCGCCCGTCGACAGGGCGACGAGGTCGGCGCCGGCGCAGAAGGCGCGGCCCGCCCCGGTCAGCACCGCGACGTCCGAGCTCGAATCGGCGTCAAAGGTCTTGAAGGCCTCATAGAGCGCCCGCGCCGTCGCCAGGTCGACCGCGTTGCGCCGCCCGGGCCGCTCGATCGTCACCACGGTCACGCGCCGGTCGGAGCGGACCGAAACCGTCGCGGTCATACCGCCGATCCTTTCGATTTCCTCATTGCCGCTGTCCTAGCACCGAACGGGACGGCGCAGAAGGGCGGGCAAGGCAGGCGCCTTCAAAAAGACTTCCGCCCCGACTGGACCCGCCATGACCGAATTCGACACCCGCGTCCGCGCCGCGCTGCCGCGGGGCTTGGTCGACCGCAACGCGGCCGACATCGCCGCGGCCGAGGCGATGATGGCGAAGATCCGCGACGTTTATAGGCTCTACGGCTTCGAAGCGGTGGAGACCCCGTTCATCGAGTACACCGACGCGCTCGGCAAGTTTTTGCCCGATCAGGACCGGCCGAACGAGGGCGTGTTCTCGTTCAAGGACGACGACGAGCAGTGGCTGTCGCTGCGCTACGACCTCACCGCGCCGCTCGCCCGCTACGTCGCCGAGAATTTTGACCGGCTGCCGAAGCCATACCGCTCGTATCGCGCCGGCTGGGTGTTCCGCAACGAGAAGCCGGGCCCGGGCCGCTATCGCCAGTTCATGCAGTTCGACGCCGATACTGTGGGCACAGGCAAGGATTCTGGTCCGGCTGCCGACGCCGAGATGTGCATGATGGCGGCCGACTGCCTCGAGGCGCTGGGCATCAAGCGCGGGCAATACGTCATCAAGGTCAACAACCGCAAAGTGCTCGACGGGGTGATGGAGGCGATCGGCGTCGGCGGCGCCGACAACGCCGGGAGGCGGCTTGTCGTTCTGCGAGCGATCGACAAGCTCGACCGGCTGGGTTGGGGCGGGGTCAGCCGGCTTCTTCGCGGGGGAAGGACAGACGAAAGCGGGGACTTCACAAAGGGTGCTGAACTTTCTGTTGATCAAGTTTCCCAATTCAACAAAACATTTGAAGCAAATAATGCCATAAAGGTGCTAGATGCGCTCGGCTTTAGCGACCTTACACTTGAGATTCCGGATAACGTCGACATTAGAATTATAATAAGTAAAAGAATTGATAAATTGACTCCTGATCAAGTTAGGGCTATGGTTCCACGCGAATACGTTGAAATGACTGAGGAACAGATTGGAAGAATTATTCAATTCGTTCAGACGTCAATTCATATGGCAAGTATAGATATGGATGGTACTATAGAGTACGATTACAGGGGTCGGGGAAAAAGCCGACGAGTACCAGTTCTTGACTGGGCATTTTTTAATTATTATGAGCAAGCGCTGGATCGGCAACAAAGTTTACTCTGGGAAGGATTAGACGAGCTCTTTGAGCTTTTTCTAATAATCAGGTCAGCGGGTTTTGGTTCGGATCGAGTTCGAATCGACCCCTCCGTCGTGCGCGGCCTAGAATATTACACCGGGCCCGTCTTCGAGGCTGAGCTGACTTTCCCGACGCCCGGCGAAGACGGCAAGCCGGTCCGCTTCGGCTCGGTCGGCGGCGGCGGGCGCTACGACGGCCTCGTTGCGCGCTTCCGCGCCGAACCCGTGCCGGCGACCGGCTTCTCCATCGGCGTTTCGCGCCTGCTCGCGGCGTTGCGGGCGATCAAAAGCCCTATCGTCGCGGCGGCCGAGGTGCCCGGCCCCGTCGTCGTGCTCGCCCTCGACCGCGACCAAAAATCGATGGCGAACTACCAGCGCCTCGTCGCTTCGCTTCGCGCCGCGGGGATCGCGGCCGAGCTCTATTTGGGCCAGGGCGGCATGAACGCGCAGCTCAAATACGGGGATAAGCGCATGAGTCGCTGCGCCGTCATCCAGGGCTCGAACGAACGCGCGGCGCCCGGCGGCCCGCAGGTGACGATCCGCGACTTGAGGCTCGGCGCCGAGCTCGCCAAGGCGACCAAGGACCGCGCCGATTATCTGGAGCTGCGCCAGCGCGCGCAATTCGCCGCGCCCGAGGCCGAACTCGTCGAGCGCGTGCGCGAGGTGCTCGGACGAGAGTAGGCGCGCGCTTGTAGACCGGCCGCTCACGCGACGGACTATGGCGCGCGGCTATGGGGCGGTCGTTGAGCGCCGCCCCGACCGTCAGGGGGCTTGCGAAAGTCGCTGGTCGACACCACAGTTTAACAAAGCCGGCGTGACGAAGTTCGACAGCGTTCAGAACTCACAACAGCAGGGAGACGTCACCATGATCCGCAAGGCGAGAGCGGTTTGGCGCGGCACGGGTCGGTCCGGAACCGGCAATCTTTCCACCGATTCGGGCGTGCTCGCAGAGACCCCCTATTCCTACAGGACCCGGTTCGAGAACGAGAAGGGCACGAATCCGGAAGAGTTGATCGCAGCCGCCCATGCCGGCTGCTTCAACATGGCGCTGGCCTTTCAACTTCAGGCCGCCGGCCATACGCCCACCGAGCTCGACACCGAGGCCGCAGTCACTCTCGAGCCCGAGGGTCAGGGGTTCCGCATCAGTCGGTCGGCTTTGACGCTGCGCGCCCAAGTGCCGAATCTCACCGAAGCGGATTTTGCCCGCATGGCCGGCGAGGCGGAGAAGAACTGCCCGGTCTCGAAGGTCCTCAACGCCGCGATTACGTTGGACGCGAAGCTGGTCTGAAGGGTCCGCCCCTCGCCGGAGAGAGCGTTCAAGGCGAATAAGGCTCGGCGTCCAGGCGAACGCTGGATCAGGACGGGCGGGCGCCGCTCCGTCGGCTGGACACCAGCTTCAGCCAAGGCGCCGAATGGAAGGCGCTCATCAGCAAGTACATCGGCGCCATTCCGCTCAGCGGAGACACGCCTTGCGCGGCCGAGCACAGCATTTCCGGCTGGCTGCCGCCAAGAAAAACCGAGAGCAGCGCCATGATTGCGAAGGTCGGCGCGGCGGCGAGGCGCAGCCAATCGGCTGCGCCGAGAGGGGCCGCGTTGCCGCCTTCATGACGGATCGCTCCGCCGGCGCTTCCGCCGGCGTAAGCCTCGCCCATGTTTTTCTCCCGCAACAAAGCGCCCGACTTCGATCAGCCCTTATCGTACTCGTCGTGGCGGCGCCACCAGACGCCCCTCTCGTTGCGCCCCTTGGGAGCGCGGTCGAGCCACTGATACATGCCCCAGAGGCCGTCCAGCCCGCGCGCATAAGTCGAATAGGTGTGGTAGACCACGCCGTCCTCGAGCGCGAATGCGCTCATGCCCGGCCGGTCGCGGGAATAGGTGGCCGGGTCGGTTCCGGACATGGCGGCGAACTCGGCGACAGCCGCCGGGACCGGCGTCGAGTCCATCGCATGGCCGCCGCGCCGATAGTTGTATGCTCCCCTGGCGCTGTTGCTGCTCGGTGAACGAGACGTTGAAGTCGAAGTTGAAGTCGCCGCCGAGCGAGGACGCCCAGGGAAACGTCCACCCCATCCCCCGCTTGTACGCCTGCAGCTTGGCGAGCGGCGCCCGCGACGCCGCCGAAAGCGTGACGTCGTGATTCGCCAGATGGACGACGAAGCCGTCGAATCCGTCCGCGATCGCCGAGCAGGACGGACATCCCGCCGCATAGTCGGGCCCGAACATGAAGTGGTAGACGAGGAGCTGCGAGCGCCCCCTGAAGAGGTCCGCCAGCGAGGCGCTCCCTTCGTCAGTCTCGAATCGGTACTCCTTGTCGACCCGCGCCCACGGCAGCTCCTGACGTCGCCGCGCCAGCTCGTCGCTCAGCCGGGTCAGCTCCTTCTCC
>Ga0326727_10018965_pt1 | contig 13942 bp, 10 predicted proteins | sample MB2enrmetagenome_FD_207643 | JGI IMG/M metagenome (GOLD analysis project Ga0326727, IMG submission 207643) | Lab enriched peat soil microbial communities from McLean, Ithaca, NY, United States - MB29MY | ecosystem: Environmental > Terrestrial > Soil > Wetlands > Peat | place: USA: New York... | reverse complement strand
TCTCTGCCCGCCGCGCGGCGGTGGGGACACCGCCGCTACAGATCGCCGCCCTCATGGGCGGCGCCACGGTCCTGCCGCGCAATTCCACCAATCCCCTGGGACGCGGCCTTGCCTTGGTGATGGTGGGAGGAATCTTCCTGCTGCCCTTGGGCGGAAGCATGCGCCGGTCGCGAGGGAGGGCGACGCGATTCGCCGGCGTGCTGCTGGCGCTGGCGCTGACCTGCGCCGCGCTGGGCTTTACGGCCTGCGGCGGGGGTGGCAACGGTTTCTTTGGACAGCAAGTGCAGAGCTATACGGTGACCATCACCGGCACCTCCGGCGCGCTGTCGCACACCACCACCGTCACGCTGACGGTGCAGTAAAGGCAGGGGAAGTGCCACGGGCGTCCCGCCCGTGTAGGGGCACGCCATGGGGTGCCCGTACAGCCCAACACGGGCGAGATCCCGATTCATCGGGACAGGCTGCCCGTGGCACGCAAGGCGGCGGTCGGAGACCGCCGCAGCCGTAGAGGCGGCGGAACCTGTCCCGATTTTATCGGGACGCCGCCATTTGGCGAGGTAAACTCGCCGCTACATCAGCAAATTGGATCGCTACCAAAGGGAGAGCTCATGCGAACCAGCTTATTGGCAACACTTCTTGTTGGGATCCTAACCTTGGGCGGCTCTGTAGCACGCGCGCAGGGGAAACCCGCGGCGGCGGGATCGACGTTCCAGTTGTCCTCCCTCGACCTGGCGTTCACCTACACCACCGAGCGCTCCAACGTCACGCCCAGCGGCGGCAGCAACTTCTGGGCCCAGGGCGGAAGCTTCGATGCGGGCTTCACCTTCTACCACGGCTTCGGCGTGGCCGCGAATTTCACGGGGGACCATGCCTCGAATATCGCTCCAGGTGTCAACTTGGGCCTGCTGGAGTTCATGGCCGGGCCGCGCTACACCCTGCGTGCCGGCTCGAAGCACGAAAGCCGCGTGTTCGCCGAAGCGCTGTTCGGCGGCGTGCACGGCTTTGACAGCGTCTTCCCCGTATCCACAACCGTGTCCAACACCGCCAATTCCTTCGCCATGCAAGTGGGCGGCGGCTGGGACGTCGCCATCTCCAAACACTTCGCCATCCGCGTCTTCGAGGCGGATTACGTGCGCACCAGCCTGCCCAATAACGCCACCAACGTCCAGAATTTCCTGCGCCTGGCCTTCGGCGTGACCTACCACATTCCCAGACATTGATCGGGAGGAGCAGGTAGCGCCCAGCGATCGTAGCGCGATGTGACTTAAGCCCTGCCCGGGCACACTCGGTTGGTGAGCTTTTGGACTGAGCGCCGGAACCCCCACCCCATCTTAACTTCCAGGTGCCCCGTCACCCGCCCGGAATGTTCAATTGTCAGCAGACTCGTTACTAAACAATTGGCAGGACCTCTTCCTCCTCAGCTAGTTTGCCGCGGTGAAGCTCAGTTTCCGATATGGCGACTTATCGGCAAAGTGCCAGTTGTCTGCGGGGCGCAGCTTACGTTTATGCGACCATGCAGCGGAAGAGGGCGAAGGGGACCGGCACTCCGGTTCACGCACAGATGAATGGTCTACATGCCTGCTTCATCGTCGAGTTCGCGATGAAACTGCGCCTCACGAATTCCGGAATCGTACTCGTAGCGAGCCCATTCCCGAATGCGCTTGAGCGGATGATTGAAAAAGGGACGAGAGGAAGCCGATTCGGCCTCGCGCTGACTCGCAATATCGCCTACGTACATTTGGAAGGAGTGTGTGCCAGCACAAAACTCGCGAAATGTCTTATCGTCGTCCTCAAAGCGCGAAAGCACAAACTCCGTCAACTTCGGAACTGTCGGCACGCCAGCGGTGTCGATGAATGGCTTCGGCAGATGGCGTGCAATCCTCTGCGCCGCGCGTGCCCCCTCAGCCTCTAGCCAACGAATCACCACGTCAGGGGGAATAGCGTTGAAGATTCCAAATTTGGAGACCAGAAATCGCCATCCGATGGCTTCATCGAGAACTATGGCTCCGACACCTGCCATTACTTCATCGGGGTATTCTGACGCCCAGTGTGTGAGCAGGCCCTCTGCTTCGCGATTGAAATCGTAGTCCTCCCCGACAAGTCCCGCGCAAGCAAGCTGGATTGCGAGCAACCGATCCGTCGGCGCAGCTGCAAGCAATACCTTTCCAAGCCAAAATGCCTCCCTTCCGGGATGCGTGCATGCAACGGTTATTGCGTCCCAAACAAGCTTCTTGTCAGTTTCAAGAAGGGCGTTTAGTTGCCCGGAGTGTAATCTTGCACCTAGGAAATCCGCAATTACGTCGCCGGGAAAAGGCTCTGTGCAGGCAAAAGCAAGCAGCACTTTCAATGCCTCCAAAACCTGATCATTGGTAACATGTTGGTCGCCCACCCAGTGGGTGAAGTTGCGGAGATGATGCGGTGGTATCTTGCCTGCCCTGATAAGCCTAACAGCTCGATCAAAGACCCTCACGCGACTTCCGCCAGCGAGCGCGATCTGAAAAGACAGGAGCGGGTCATCGACTTCTAACTCATCGAGGCGTCTGTCGACGACGACGGGTGACACATTGGCTAGATAAAGCAGACCGGCCACATACCCTCGAACGAATCCAATATTGCGCCCTCGCGAGTGTTGCACGATGTCATCAAGAAACGTCGCGTTTGCATCCAACCCTCCAAGCCTGCTTCCGAAATCGAATGCACTTTCAGCCTCGGAAGAGGTGAGCCATCCGATTTCAGAGTCCAGAAGATCGGTTACACGCAGGAATTCCCTCGCGAGTTGATCAAGCTCCAGTTCCCATTCTTTTTCGCGACCGAAGTGGTCAATCGATTTGCAACCTACAGATCCGACTAGTTTTGCGTGCAACGACTCAGGTTCAAGTTCTTGGACCCAATCCGCTATTTTCTCTCTGTACTCGGATTTAATCGCAGAGTCGTCGGGGTGCTTGCCCCATGTTAGAAAGCGCTTGAGAAGCCCAGCCAATGTTGCTCTGTCAGACTCATCCAGATGTGATGCGTTAACGAATGGTCGAAGTTGTTCGACCCATCCTTGCCGGGTCAGAGCTTCCAGGTCACCAACCAGAGCCTTTTTCACTCCTTTTGAGATTGCGGAGATTGGATGTTGGGTCTCTTCGTCCAGAAGCTGTAATGCCCTCATCACCGATTCCCTCAATTCATCCAAATTCCTCGGGCGCCAATCCAATGGAGCCACTCTGCCACCCACGACGGGTGGTCCCAAGACCTTTACTGCCATCAAATCCAGGACTCCTTCTAATGCACCGACAATCAGTTCCGCCTCCGTCTCCACTGCTTCTTCGACTCGGTGTCTGAGCAAACCCAATCTTGCGGTCAGGGGCAGAGAGCTACCGGAGAACTGGAACCGAAACAGCGCCTGCCATGTTTTCGTAGCGTTATTGCCTAGTCGTGGTTCAGTTTCGTGTCTGGCAAGAGTAAATAGGATGGCTTCACAATCATGAAAGTGCTCGGGGAACACGGCGAATCGCTCGGCCATCCATACCAGTTGTCTGCGGGGTCCCCACGAACCACCAGTCCAGTCAGGGCCGGTCGTCAGCTCCTCATGTGTGGCGCTTTCGACCACCCGCCGCAACGCCGGCAAATACACGGAGGAGTCGGTCTCAATCAACGTCACGAACCGATTAACCAAGCGGACTTCAGCCAAATCGCGGGATGTGAAATCATCGGCGAATCTACGAAAAAAGCGTTGTACAGTTTCCCGCACCTCCGGGCTTCCACTCTCGGATACGCGCTGCAAGAATGACTCTTGAATATTGGAAGGTATCCTCTGCAGGAATCCGTCTTCGTCCCGCTCCGCCCACCGTTCCCACGCTAACCTGAACGCCGTCATTGCAATTAAATCCGGGGTCACTCGGTAGTATAACGCTCCCCTTTCCACCCAGCCGGGGCTTTCCTTGATTTCGCCTAGGGCTTGCTCGATGTCATTTCGATTGCTTCCTGTCAATTGACACAGAATATCAAGGTCTGTAGGAGCCTCACCTTTGTGCCGAACTCGCTTCAAAAGCGCAATAGTTTCCACTGCCTGCCGTTGAAGATTGTCACGCAGACGAACCCGGTAATACTCGTCAATCCTGTTCAGCACCGGTCGCACGTTACCTGCGTGAGCGATCTCAGCATCGTAATACGCGCACATGTCAGCGGCCAATCTGACGGAGCCATCGCAGTACTGTGCATAGGCCCGTATGCGGTCAAGAGGAATATGTTCGAAGTTCGCCTGCAACACTTTTTCAAGTTCGATTGTGCTGAGCTTCTGGATTCTGAGCTCGGGCGATTGAGTGCTGGCCCGCTGAATGCTGTTGTCGATGCAAACGCAGCGAATCCGGTCCCGAAAGTTCATGAGTTTTCGAGTAAGCTCTTCGCGGGTCTCAATTGAGCTTTCATCGGCGACAAGTACGGCATATGCAGTCTGGTCATTTATGAGCATGTTCGCGAGCTCACGGACTTCATCTTCGCTTGTCGTGTATAAGACCATGCTGCTTGCGTCTGGGGATTCGTGCAAGCATTCAAGCGCAGCCCGGGTTTTCCCCGCTCCTGCGCTGCCGCAAAGAGTAATGACGGGCGACCGAACTTCTTTGCCGAAATCAACGTGGTTGAGAACGAGAGTCTTTGTAGCGTCGAATCCGGCTGGTGGCACAAAAACACGAGTGATACCAGTGGCTGATTGCCGCCATCTGTCGAAAAGAATGCAAATTGCGTCCAAGTGAGGGCAATATTCTAGGACCAGCGCGGGGAATGAGTTAGCAACGTCAACGATATCATCGACGGAGAGAATCTTAGGCGGAGGCGCCGAAGGGTTAATCGTGGTCACAGCGGCAGAAAGCGCGTCGAGCAAAGTTTGTTTCTTATCTCCTGTTAAGTGGTCGCATATTCCGATACGGTACGCGCTCCCCTCCGAAATCCACTGCCTTGCGCGAGGCTTGTTTACTTCCCTTGCCATGTCAGGCGCAGTGACATTTGACTCGTCCGCGGCTTTGAACTGCCAAATCGTAGGTTCCTGGAAATAACCAGACTTGTCGTTGGGAATCGCGACTGTAAGCCGGGTATCTACCCCTTTATCCTTGGCATCGGTTCTGGAGGAGGTCCAAACCTCCGACGGGGGTACTCCACCTACCCAACACGAGGCTCGGATGATTTTATTGCAAAAGAGGACGAAGTCGGCTCCGCCAGGCCGGCGAAATAGTTGAATTACCTGAAGCGCTTCAAGACGCAGCATGTTACGCGCCTCCCCCGTTCGGGTCTTGTCAGCCCTTTCGGTTCTTTGAATTCCGGATGTTCCATGGGATTAGTTATGAGTTCCATTGTTAAGCAGTGTACTGCCGTCGGCCAGTTTGTCAACCATTCGAGGCTGGTATTGTGAGTAGCAGAGCGGCTTTGAATTCGATGAGCGGCCATATGCTTATTAATGCGAAAGAACGAAAAGCTGCAGGCTAACGTAAACTATGCATGAATCTAGGCAACCCTCCTACTTGATGCCCAACGTAGGCACTCTGAAAACGGCGTCTACATTTACCCCGGGCCGGAACCAGTCAGCTGTTTCGGCTGCTGCCCCGCGGATCGATCGAGGCTGGTAGATTCCGCGGTACCCGATTATCTTCAGCAAAACCCTTACCAGGAGATCATGAAGGTGGAAGACAAAACCGAACACCTCACCCACGGGCATTCCTGGGGCGTCAAAGTCAATGTACCCCTCATGAAAGATTGCTCCCCGGTAATACGAAAGCGATTCGACCCAGCCCCGACCGCCAGGGCCAGGATTGGATTTGAAGTACGGTTCAAGAACGTCGCAATCGGACAAACCAAAGTTACTCAGTAAGCCCTTGACCGCAAGGCCAAAACTCCGGTCTGTCTGTGCGGCCGAACGAGCCCGTTCGGCAATTCTCTCTATTTGGTCCCTACCCGGGCTGCCCACGGTGCTCGCGAGTTTTCGAATTTCGGCACGGGCACCATCGAGAACGCTTCTAATACCATTATTTAATTCGGTGGCGAGTCCGTCCGTAAGTTCCTGCTTGCTGAACCCATAGCGAGCACACAAGCACTCGAGGGCACGAACTATGTGAGCGAGTTGGTCCTCAATGCTGAGGCCCTTTACTCCAGCTCTACAACAATGCCTCAGTGCGATCGAGAAGAACGGCTCCTTTGCCTCTGCCGATGACAGGGCACTGGTAAGGAACTCGCCGTTTTGCCAGTGAATTGTATCCAAGGCAGCATAACCGTCGCTGGACCGTTTAGACTGATTGATGGCAAGGTGCAGTCTCCGCACGAGCCGACCGTTCTCGTCCCGGACTTCAATCCATGGAGTGCCAACAGCACTTCCAGTTGCAAGGTCGAGTAATCTTAAGAATACATTTAGGAACCAGCCCCGAAAATCGGTTATGGCGGGGTCGGCAATTGGAACTACTGCGACTGCTGTCAGTACAGTCTCACCGCTCCAAGGTTTGGTCCCCTTACCACCCTCCCCGGCACCCGGAAGTTGCTGAATGAATGCCAACTCTCCGTTTACACCGAATGGGATGCACCCCGCAGCAGAAGAATCCTCGGCTCCTTGAATATGCAATGGATGCCCGCTTAACACTGTGGAGGGTTTCGGGAACTCAGAGGTAAAGCCAGAAAGCGGGAGAACCATGAATTTCTCCCGCGCCAAGTTGTCGACCCTGTACTCCGATTTCATTGGGGTGAGTCGCAGAGTTAAAGGCGTGTCGGGTGACAGGTCTGAGAATCTGTATTCCCAGCTTGGTGCGGTTTCAAACACCCCTTCTTTTGTCTGAACCGTCACTCCCGCCCTGTTTGGTGCGCCACCTCCAAAACCAATCATTCTTACCCCATCGGGTAATGTCTTTGACCCAAGTTGGATTGCCGCTAGGTCAAAACCATCCTGGATGGCCGGGACGGAGTGCTCGACCGTAATCTCTACGCTAGGTTGACCGTTTTCATCAGGGCCCACGGAAGCCGGGCCGAAAAACTCAGCGTGAGGATCTTCAAAAACCACTTTTGCAGGTCCTGAGTAGTCATAAGCCGTAGTAAACCAGCATGCGTCAACCATTTGTAACCCTCGCAGGGGAGAGAACCATCGGGTGCTACAAAACATTCCGATTATCTCACTCGCAGCCGAGAACAATCCACAAGGCCGTATAACGCCCTATGCGCGGATGTGGCGCGCGGGGTTCCGGGCGTATTGTCGCCCACTGGGAAGTCAGTCCACACCTTATTGCTTTTCGCCGGGCATGCAGGCGCGGAAGCGGAATCTCCGGGGATTGGCTTCTACGAAACTCTCCTCAAATCCCGCATTCTGAAGGCGCATTTGGAAGGCGGAGGGATCGATGGATGTGCGCGGCATGCCCGGCCGCTGGGAGATCACCTCGGGTGTCCTTTAAAGGGTAGCGCTCTTGCAGGGATAGCGCGTGACAATTCCACACTAAAATCGTAAGCTTAGGGTGAGCGTACAGTAGGAAGGCGACATCGATGATACACAACGCAAAGGATCTCTCCCCCGACCAGAGGGCTGCTGTCGAGAGCCTGCTCGGACGCCAAATACTTGAAGGCGAGGCCGTGAGTGTACGTGCATTCGAGCCCCCGGCCCTCTCTGACCAACGGCGACAGGAAATCGTCGATTCGCTTAAGCGTTATTTTGCGCAAGTAGACGCTAACAGCCGATCGGTTTCCGCCGAAGAAGCGGAACAGGCCATTACTGAGGCTATGCGCAGTACGCGGCCGCATTACGCTCCCCACCCGTGAGAGTTGTTCTCGATACCACGATCCTCGTTCGGGCAGGCGCAAGTCCTCATGGGCTGGCTCGTCATCTGTTACTCGCCATCATCACCGCCAAACATCCCTTAATCCTCTCGAACGAAATGCTTCATGAACTTGCCAGGGTGTTGCGCTACCCGCGTGTGATGGCTATCCACAAGTTGCCGGAAACGCAGATATACGATTTCGTCGAATTCCTGCGGGAGACTGCCGAGATTGTTCCGCTCAACCCGGTGTTTACAGCACCCATCCGCGACGTAAATGACCTGATTGTTTTGCAAACAGCCGTTATCGGCGACGCGGACGTAATTTGCACAACGGACCAGGATTTCTTCCAACCGCCCGCTTCGGTGTTCCTTCATAAGCTCGGAATTGCCGTGATGGACGACATCGCTTTGATTAAGCAATTGCGCTCTTGAGGCATTCTCTCAATGCCCTCGCTGAATTTTTGATCCCGCGATACGCCACCCTGCCCGGTAGCGGTTAGCACGTCGGAAGTCAGCTCACACCTTAAGGTCTTTCGGCAGGCTTGCGGGCTTGGAAGCGGAACGTCCTGGGATTGGCTTCTATGAAACTCTCCTCAAAACCCGCATTCTGAAACCGCGAAAGGGCGAAAACATTTCACGCTAAGGCGCAAAGGCGCTAAGGCGCAAAGGCGCGAAGGCACAAAGAAGACAAAGCAGCTACACTTTGCGATCTTGGTGTCTTTGCGCCTTGGCGTGAAACTGCCTATTTTTTCACACCTTCTTCAAACTTGCTTGTCGCGCCGCCGCGGGCGCACCCTGTTCACTGACGTTTGAGAATCGCTTCCAGGTTGGTCGCAATCGGGTCGGGCGGGATCAGCGCGCCGCGATAATCGCCATTCACAGCATCGTGCGTGTCGTAGAAACAGCTATCCAGCAGGCCCTGCTTCACCATGTCCGCCTCACGCTTGGGGGGGATGGCGTTGTGGGCTGCATCGTTGTGGTCCACCATCCACCGCAAGGCCGCCACGGTGATGCCCATCTGAAAGCGATGCCAGTCGATGGCGGGATCGATTTTGCCCCAATCGATTCCCAAATCGGACGACCGCGCGAACGCCTGCAAAACTTCCCATTGCACGTGTCTGCTGACCCAGTTCGACAGGTACCAGCCCGTCATGTTGAAGCAGGGCTTGGTGTCATAGATATCGTCCACTTCTTGCGGCTGCCAGAGGGTGGTGAAGGGCAGAATCGAGCGGATCCAGTAGATGGCCTTGTCGAGATAACGGGTATCGTTGAAGGCCTTATAGCCGAGATAATACGCAATGGCCGCATGTCCCGCCGCCAGCAGGTTCGGGCTGTGCAGGGGCGTTTCCCACCAATCACCACCTTCCGGCCGCTGCATCGACAGACAATAATCCAGCGCCTTGCGGGCCGCCGTTCGGAATTGCTGTTCCCCGGTTGAGTCGGCCAACTGCAAAAGCTCGGTGGCCGGTTCGACAGTAAGGTCCAAGGCCGTGTCCCCCGCATTGCCCAGGGGCTTGTAGATGGCGCTCGAAAACATGGCGAGGTCGGTCTTGTGACGGCCCTCCGGATCGTAGGGGAAAGATCCATCCTCTCTCTGGTTAGAAACCAGTTCCCGTCCGCGCGCAAGTTGGGTTTCTTTCAGCCGTTGCGCCGAAGCGCGGGGCTCTTCAGGATGGCCACTCGCTCGGAGTTGGGCGGATTCGGCCTGCTGGTGTGCCCACGCTATCTTCTCGGCGAGACCCTTGGCGGTTTCACGATCCCGACCTTCGCGGGCATAACGCTCCAGAAACGCGGGAGGGTTGGGGTTGGCCTGCTCGGCGGTCTTGCCCCAGCCGCGGCCTTCGTGCCAGAAAGAGGTGTTGTACTGCCGGGCAATGCGGTCCATGGCTTCGGCCAGAGGATAGCGCGGGGCAGGCGGCTCGGGCAGTCCGTGGCGCTTCACCCAGTCAACCAGCACGTCCAGACTGTTGCCCTTGGCTAGAAAGATTTCCGCCTCGATGTGAATAGGATTGCCCGGGGTCAGCTCCAGGGCGGCGGGGCCCGGCTTTATTCCGCGTTGGGGAGGAATGTTCTCTTCCGCACCCCACGCCACGCTGGGCAATGACAATCCCATCAGGTGGTTGTTGGCGCGATCCAGAAAATTGGGCGAGGCGTAGACGGGCTGCAAATAGCGCTTGCCCGGCAGCACCTCGGCGAGCGGGTCCCACGCCAGGCCAATGCCCGTGCCCTGCCAACTTACGGCCATCACCGGCGCCGTCACCTTGAAGGGATGCGGCGCGATGCGTAGAGCGTCGGGATGCTGGAACCAGTCCGTGCCGCTGGACCACTCGTCGGCCAGCACCCACTCGACGCCCGGGAAAATGCCGTCGGTCTTGGCCGCGCCGAAACTTCCACTGCCCACTTTCAGCCAGGGGCCACGGATGTAATGCACACCCAGCCCGGTGAGGGGCTTGCAGTCGTAGACGAGCTTGGCGATGGGGGCGTCGCGCTCCAGCGTGAGGGTGACGGTGCCCTCCAGCGCCGGGGTGGAAAGGCCCTTGATTGCCCACGGGGTCTTGGCGACTTCCGGGTAGCAGACGAGCTGAACGGGGAACGTCAGCCGCGTGCCGAAATCCCCCTTGTCGAGCTTGTAGCTCTGCGCCTCAATGCGCACGGGCATCGAAAGGCCGGGGACTACCGGGTCCACTTCGCCAAAGTGATCCAATACGGCGATGAGCTCGCCAGCCGCGTTGGAGATTTCTACCCACCCCCAGCCCGTGACGCGCTTGTAAACCACGAGGCGCATGGTGGGGTTTTCCAGCGTGACACTTTGCCCGCCATAAGTGGCGTCGGGATAACGCGGGATGGTGGGATGCTGTCCACCATAGAGCGCGTTTTGAAGTCCCGGGAAACCTCCACCGATCGCCAGAGCCAGTAAGAGTGCCAAACGATACATTTTGTCCATTTCGATGCTCCCTTTGTAAGCTTAGGACTCCAAACCTTCAACCGCTAGATACAACACGAAGGCCAATTGCGACATTTTGTCATTTCTGATGCCTTCCTTATAAGTTGATGCCCACAAGCCTCTTATTTCATTGGCGTTATTCCACGTGTGGGAACCTCATGATTCCGCCTGCGCGCGGGCATTTGCAGGCAGTTGCATTTCTTTGCGGAATATCCACAATGCGCCATGACCGCAAGTTTCTTGTTCACCATCATCATTAGTCTCCCCGGCGGACGGCAATATACACCGAGCCCGCAGGCCCGGCAATGCCCACCCAGGAGGCGCGGCCTGGGAGGTTGAACTTGGCTTCCGACCAGGGTTATGATTTGGTGGGGCTCGACACATCAGAATTCACAGGCTGTCGCCGAGACCAGGGCCATGCTCGGTCTGATCTATGGCGGACTGGCCGGCGGTTCGTGGAGTTGTTAGCATTCGTCCCGGTTTCTAAAGCGCGTTTCGCGGGGCGTCGGAAGGGGAATGATCGATCATGGAGATACGACATTGTCGGATTGCGGGCATGGGAGCCTACCTTCCGGAGCGGGTGGTGACCAACGACGAGTTAGGCCGTTTTCTCGGCGTCACCAATGAGTGGATTGTCGAGCGCTGCGGCATTCGCGAGCGCCGCTTCGCCGCTCAAGGTGAAGGCACGGCGGCGATGGGCGCGAAGGCTATCCGACGCGCCGTGGAGGACGCCGGATGGAATCTCGGGGATGTGGACTTCATCATCTTCGCGACGCTCAGTCCCGATCATTTCTTCCCCGGCTCGGGATGTTACACACAGGCGTTACTGGGAATGCCCAACATCCCGGTCATGGACGTGCGCAACCAGTGCTCCGGCTTTATCTACAGTTTGGTCGTGGCCAACGCTCTCATCGCCAGTGGCCAGTACCACCGGATCGTGGTGGTGGGTGCGGAAATACACTCGCACTGTTTGGAGGTGCCCGAGACGAACAACGAGGTGGCGGTTCTTTTTGGCGACGCCGCCGCCGCGGTGGCCCTGGAGGCAAGCGACACGCCCACCATCCTGGCGTCGGAGCTCCACGTGGATGGCAACGGGGCGGACGCCCTGAAGATGGAAGTCTTCGATAACAGCCGCCGCCCGTTTTTGACCGTCGAAGACATTCAAAACCGCCGTCACATTCCCGTCATGGACGGCATCCGCGTTTTCCGTCGCGCCGTCGTGGAAATGACCGCCACGGCCAAAGCGTTGTTGGCGAAGGCAGGCAAGAGGCTTGAAGACGTCGACCTGACCATCGCGCATCAGGCCAATCTGCGCATCGTGGAAATGGTGCGGCAGCGTCTGGGTCTACCTCCTGAAAGGATGTTCAACAATATTCAGACCCGGGGGAATACCACCGCCGCCTCCATTCCACTCGCCATGGTCGAAGCTCGCGATGCGGGGCGGCTGAAGCGGGGAAACTTGCTATTGCTGGTGACCTTCGGGAGTGGCTTTACTTGGGGCGGGGCCGTGGTTCGCTACTGAACGGCAAGCGAAGGCCAGGGTGCAACCCGTAAAATGGCGGTGTAGCGCCGCCTGGAACCTGTCCCGACCCCATCGGGAGGGCGGCACTTGGAGTTTCTACATTTCCGGACCCCCAAACCAGCCCGCTGAGGTGCGGACTCCGCCCCCAGCGGGTGGAAAGGCCGCTCCCCACGCCGCCCCTTCCGAGCTGTTCCACTTGATCAGGAGAGGGCAATCGATGCCCTCGCTCGCCTGTCGGTAGTTGGGTCGACCACGCGGCCAAGTGACCGAGGCGATTGTGAATCTCCCCACGATCATGGAAGGGCGTTCTTCCTTCTCAATCCACCTGAGTAGCAAATTCACATAATTTCCGAGTGCACTCACCCGGACTCTCGGATTGCATTGTGGATGCCTCGATAATCCCCAAAGATCCCCGCAACTTGGCGGGTTCGACGACTCCCACGCCTTGAGAATCCCCCGGCTGGAGCGCGACATTCTGTCCCTTTCCCCCACGCATGCCACATTGTCCCTCCGCCTTGGCTTTTGTTCTTCAGCTCGGCAGCCCTTGGGCTCGGCTGGTCAAGAAAGTCTCATCCGCTCACGTGAAACCACCGATAACAGAAGCGGGGGAGTGTGCGTCGCGCGATTTGTGGACAGCCCGCGAGTCGTGTGCAGGCCACGTGCGCGTGTCGTTGTGCGGGCATCCTGCCCGTGTCGAGAAACGTAGCACGGGCATCCTGCCCGTGCCCCGTCACGGCCAGGATGGCCGTGCTACGGGTACGTAAAACCGCCCCTCTCCCCGGCGGCCCTGCGGGCAATGGAAATCTGTCGTTGTCGCTACACCAGAACCGCCCGATGCATCGGGGCGCGGCCCTCTCTGGTGCGCGAAATGAGGTTTTGCGGGCGCGGGTACGTAGCGGAGACGCACGCGTTCTTGGCGTGCGTCTGCGGCTCTTCTATAATGAGCGCCATGTCGCGCCTTCCACGCTGGGTGGTGTCCGACTGTCGGTTCTTTGTCACCTGCCGCGTGTTGCCCCGGCTCTCGAAATCAGCAAGCGCGGAAGAAGTGACACAGCCACTCCTGGCTGTGCAGGAAAAACGACACAGGCAGGAGTGCCTGTGTCACCAAAGCGCGCCCCGATATCGCGAAGGCTGCGTGCCATCGGAGGTGCCGGGCTCCCGGCGATGCCGGGACAGGTTCCGCCCGGCGCTACGAGGGCCGGACATTGGGGGCGCGGGGACCGACGGAGCGCAATTTGATATTGTACCGCCCCATGACCCATCCCGCGCGCGCGGCAGCGGATATGGCGTACCTTGTTGACGGGCATGTGACGACATGCGATTGTACGGGCATGCCACGGCATGCGCTAGGGCACGCCGTGGCGTGCCCGTACGATTCTGCTGCTATCGCCGCGCGGGCGCTCGAACCGGAACCTGCTTTCCACCACCACGCTACCACCCAGCGGCACGGGCCCGGGCTTGGGAAAAAGGACGGACACCACCTATCCGATTTTTTCTCAGGCAAGAGGAAAGAATGGTGAAGGGAAAGAATGGTGAAGAATGGTGTCAGGAACCATTTTAGTGAAGAATGGTGTCAGGTAGTGAAGAATGGTGTCAGGAACCATTTTATTCAAGCAGGTGAAGAATGGTGTCAGAGGTGAAGAATGGTGTCAGGAACCATTTTATTCAAGAAGCATTTTATTTTCGAGGAATAAGCGATAGTATTCGGCTATG
>Ga0326727_10018962_pt1 | contig 13942 bp, 14 predicted proteins | sample MB2enrmetagenome_FD_207643 | JGI IMG/M metagenome (GOLD analysis project Ga0326727, IMG submission 207643) | Lab enriched peat soil microbial communities from McLean, Ithaca, NY, United States - MB29MY | ecosystem: Environmental > Terrestrial > Soil > Wetlands > Peat | place: USA: New York... | reverse complement strand
CCATTGTAAAGGAACCAGTGAAAAAAAGCCACTAAAACTTTTAAAAGCAAATAAAACAACAAATAATCTCACTTTATGGTAGTTTCAAGATAAGTTGTTGGAAAGAATTTATGGAATGGTGTACTAGGTCGAACACTAGGCTTTTTGTACTCATATAGCCACGTTTGGAGCCACTCGCTAACCTTTATTTTGTTAGTCGGGGTGAAGGTCCCTTTCGAAATGTCATTTACAGCCTGGTTAAGCTTTTCAGCTGCTTCCTTCCTGGTTTTTCCATAGAAGAATTTTCTTTTTTGCTTGCCCTCTTCGTCAACGCCAATTGTAATGGCTGCACACCAGCTACCATCTTTGCGCTTGGAAATTGTTCCTTCGTTGTTCCCTCTTTTTTTAGTCATGGTTGTTCTCTCTCCTTTGATTTTCATCTGTATTTCACAATGCTACAGGACCAACCCAAAGTAGAATCCGTTGTGCGGACAGCCCTTAGATCGATCCTGTAGTCTTGAAAAATCAACTCTCAGTTAGCAACTTAGCTTATTAAACCTTTTTCCGCCATCATTTCCATATAAGACATAAGCTGCGTTCTAATAATCACAATTCGTCTTCCTACTTTAACTTTAGGAAAGTCTTTTCGGTTAACCAGTTTCCGGAAAGAATTCTCACATAGCCCGTACAATTCGGCAGCTTCCGCGACAGTGACAGTAACCCGCTCTTTTTCTTCAATATACATTTCTTTCCCTCTCTTTCAATAATATCTTCTCAGCAGGTTGAATTGCTTTTCGTAATTCAACCTGCTGAGTTTTTCCAAGCTTCAATACGATCCGAATTTGTTTGCCTATTTTATGTGCAAATTTTCAATGTTATATGGATTTCCTCACCTTAATCTTATAATATATATTTATTTTGCAGCGTTTATCGGGTATGGATGCGGTTAATTGGGTATTACCCAGATGTCCTGGGCAGGTCAAACCCTTTAATTACATAGCAAAGAGCCAACTTGCCCAGTAACCCAGCAAACTAACAAATTATTGAATGTCGATAAGATATTTACCATCGCCATCGAAGAAGTCTTCCTTGTCATGTCTTTTCTTTCTTTTAGCTTTCTTTGGGATCTTATCTAACTCCTTAATCTTACGAATAGCATCCTCATGCCCTTTGTCGGCAGCTTCTTTATAGAGTTTGTATGCTTTATTGGGTTTTTTGTCTTGCCCATCAAACCCACTTTCATAAAGCTGTCCTAGCTTGCACAGTGCAGGAATATAGTTCGCATCCTTTAGGTCATTAAGTAACTTTAGAGTTTTTTGTGGATCAGGATCTACTGAGCCACAACCAGTGAAATACAGATCGGCCAAAAACATAACAGCTTCGCGATTATTATTCTTAGCAGAAATTTTAATGTATTTAAAAGCTGGCTCATACATTTGCATTTTGTGATAGACTTTACCTAACAGAAAGTGAAGCTCGCAATCAGTTGATTCATTGGTTTGGAACTTTCTGATTATTACATCGATTTCGTCAAAGGGGAGTTGCCCATTAAGGTGAAAGTTAAGAAGATGTTTTAAAGCACTTATGTTTCCTTGCCTAGCTGCAAGCATATACCATTTTTTAGCCTCAGCTAGGTTTTGCTGAATAACACCTTCGATCTTGTTTGAATAGAAATCGCCCATTTGTTTTTGACCTAAGGCATTACCGTGTGTAGCTGAATAAATAACTAGTTCCAACAGCATCCCTGTGCTCACTTCAATGAATTTGTCTTTGCATTCTGAGATAGTGCGCTCAAATATTTTTTTTTCTACCTCCGATAAAGAACAATTGCTTTCTAACATTTAAACAACCTCCCATTGATTTTCTGAATAATCGTTATCAAAAAAAGCATCTACAGACCCATTATCATCCCATGTTTCAAACATGTCTTTGTCAAGGCGGATGACCTTGATGCGACTGTTTTTGATCGTAATCCGTACGGTTTTGGTGTTATCCTTATTACGATCGGGCTTTAGAATGTTTTTCTTGTCTAGAGCATCCAATAAGGACCTTAAGTCAACGGCAAATACAATATTTTGCTTTTTATAGTGACTACATACTAGGTTATAGATGGTATCTTTAAAGAAAAAGATATACTCACTATCAACAAAACCTACAACATCTTTTTCCCTGAAGTCTTCGGAGACAGTTTTTCTTTTACCGTCTGGTGAAATATTTAATAAGCGAATCTTGTTTGTTGCCAGTAGTTCCTTTACAGCCTGAATGAATAGGTTCACTTCATTATTTCCTATTATCATCTGCTGTTGGTCCTTAAGCATTTGCACTAAAAGTTCAGTTTTTTCATTTCGGATTCTTTTAGTATTAAAGTTAATTTTCTCAAGCGCTTTAGAGGACATCTTAGATTCCACATAATCGAGGTAAAATGAAAATGCTGTTTGCTGCCATGCGGCAGCGTTAATAAGTCTTCCATGAATATTGACATTTCCTAAAATTTCCCTAAACATTTCTCTGTTTTTAAGGAATTTTTTATTGAACCGGCGAACGAATCTATCTCCTTGTTCAGTAATATATTCTAGGTAATATTTCACTGCAGTTGGGAAATGGTATTTATTCTTCTGCGCTAAAGATAGTTTTTTTAGATTTACTGAGTCCTTAGCTAGTTTGACAATGAGTGTTCTGCTAATAGAGGATGGATTTTTTAGGATTACTGACTCTGCCGTGACAGCGGCCAAACCAGTAGGTTTCATTTCGACTTTCTTACTTGAACCATCCATTTTTTGCCGGCCAATGCTTTCACCATAGGTCTGTATAAGTGCTTCCAACTTTTTTTCCTGAGTTCGCCTAGTTTCATTATCCTTAGCAGGAGGTATGTCATCATAAAGACATACACTGTCCCTAAGCGTCATTCCCATAATCTCCATAGCAGGTTGAGTGGTCATATCAAAGTGGACTGGAACCGTGTCAAGAAACCTTTCGTAAAAGTTAAAATATTTGATTGAGAGACTCGTTTTTCTTAAGCCAGATTCGCCGACGATATATAAAATGTACTGAGGTCTGTTCTTTTGCTTTTGAAGTCTAGAAGTTATAAGACTTAATAAAGTATAAGAAAGCAATATCCAGGACACCTTTTTATCGGCCATTGTTAGCATAGTTTCGAAAACGAAAGAGATGGCTTCTTCTTCGGTTATATTTGTGGTATTTAGAGCAAAATCTGAGATTGATACGTCTGGAATAATCTGGTCCATTGTATCGTTGCCAATAGTTCCGCCACCATGTAGAAAAATCCAATCTCTATCTTCCAACCAACCTGAGTAATTATAGTGATGAATAGTCGGTACGAACTTAATTAAGATTTGCAAAGCTTGCAGCACGTGACGGTAGGAGGATCCAACAGATATCCTGATTCCTAAACCCCAATTTTTGTAGATCCACTTTTCATTCAACAACTCTTCTACGGGTATCATAATTGTCTTTAAAATATCTTCTTTCTGTATGGCAAACAGTTGAAGGTACCTGGTTTCATGTCCATCAATAAAGTGTTTTACAATTTCATTTTGTGGAATGAAAAAAGTATTAGAAATGACTATTGCATCCCTTTCCTCAGGATCATCATCCTTATAATCATTGATTGATTGGTTGTCATATGACGACTTATATGGCTTGGTGATTTTAATTCCAAGCGCATTTTCCTCCATGCAAACATAAAGGCTTTCTCGTTGCAAAATTTCATTGCACATGGTCATTAATAAGTCTATTTCGGACTTGTCCACTAAACCTTTAAAATCAATGTAATGTTGATTTGACTTCTCAAACCCTTTAACATAGTCTTTCATGCTCAATTTAATCATCTCATCACGTCCTTCTCATTTTTACACTTCGCTATTTGGGTGAATTACTTTGGCGCTCTTCCATACGAGATAAGTTGTATACGTGTCTTTCAGTCTTAGTTTACTCTATTAAATTTGTAAAAAAATACCCGATTTGATATTGAAATAATATTAAAAAATGCAAAAAAACAGAGCTCAACGATATGTTTTTGGCTCTGTTTTTCGTATTAATTATTGATAATTACTTGTTGCACATAGTTTGATAGAATATTCGAACGTTTAATGCTTATTTTACATTTGCTATTTTATGCACTATTTTATCAATTTCTTCATCAACAAAATGCAAAATTTCGTTTTTTAAGAAACTTAAGTAATTATCTTTTCGTAATTCTGTAAAATAATATGGATCTAAATTTTGTTCAGGCGCAAGGATCGTCGACCAATATTTCATCATAGGATTAGCCACTTTGTTAAATCCACTTACTAAGCCAGCGTTATTCTTTGGAAGATTGGTAAGGCTTGCATTTAATATGGCCATTTTTTTAACGGATTTAGTGATAGAATTGAACAAATCCACATTGTCAATTCTAATATTTTGCAAGATATACCATGCATAATTTTCAATAAGTGGTATTGACACCATAGATATTTGAACAATAATTCTTTTTAATTTTTTGATTATGTCTTGACTAAAAGCCTGTTCATCGAACAAGAAAGAGGAAAAACCATAAGAACCTTCATTAAAAATGTCTAGTGTCTTATTTTTAAGGTATTCTTTTAATAACAAAAAAATTGTGTCTACATATTCATGCCGATTATTTACGTTTGGCAGAAGGCAGAAATACGAAATAAATTCGGAAGAAGAATTAGTAAAGTTGATTTTATGCTTGATCATTAAATCGGAGATATTAAGGAGCAACTCAAAATTGTAATCTCGCTCAATCAAATAATATGAAATAGCCTTGTATCTTTCATTCGATTTGTTTATATATTGCTGGAAATCTTCTACAAATTTTTGCATATACTGATATTTGTATTTTCTTCCATCTCTATTACTATAATTAGACGGACGTTCTGATACTTGGTTCATGGAATAAAAGGCATAGTACTCCTGCCATTTCAGGATATGAGTATTATCTGATAACTTGTTAAAGTACTTATTTTGTCCTTTCAATGCATTACTGTGCCTATAAAAAGTTGATTCGTTATAACCAACGTACAATACATCTTCATTGCGTTTAATCATACTCCTAAAGAATTCGTTCATATTACTATAGTAACAAGGACTATTATTCCTTTTCTTCTTTCCATTTACTTGTTCTATATACTTTTCTTTAAGTTCGGCATATTCCAGTCTCCAAGCAGTAACAAAGATTATAAAGTGTATAATGTCTTGTTTGAATTTATCTAAATCCTTTTTGGCTTCCCACATACTTACAAAATCTTCAGGAAAAAAGCTAAAGGTGTTTTGTAATGCAAACTCTGCTATCTCATTTATACTAGTGAATTCCTTTGTTTTATTCGGGGAGAAAGGTAAGCGGTAAACATAGCACATATCAACTAGCTCATCAATTGTATTAATATAGTTTATATAGAACATTTTATATCACCCTTTTCGTCATCCAATGCATTTAATATTATACCAAACTTCCATGTTCATTGGAGCCTCAAACTATCGATAACTGCATTTCTACCAAAATAAAAACATTATTAATGATCGAATATAAAATACACACCCGTCCTTGAGGTGTGTATTTTCTTATTACTTAAGTAACATTGTAATAATCATCCTGTAGCTATTTAGTGTCTTGTAAGATTATTCAGGGTTATCTAATGGTTATCTATATATATATTAAATAAATATATTTTAATATTAATATTTACATTATATCTCTATATAAATACTAATATAATTACTAATATTATCAAACCAATTTATCGCAATTGTAATTTTCAAAAGGTAGTGATCATTTTGAGCTTCCATACTTTTGAGGCAAGAAAGAGAATTAAACTCGATGAATTTAATCTTTTAAAAAATCAACTTTTTATCTATTGTAAGAAGCACAAAATAAGGTTTTACTTAGAAAAAAGTAACGAACTTGAATTTACATCAAACTTTGAAATGGAAAAGTTAAAAGATGATTCTTTTAAAAAAAACTCTATAAGAAAAGATGTCTGGATTTGTGATGCCCTTATAAACAAAGGAATCATTATTAAATTTGCACAGATTATTTGTTCTGATTCCGAGGGGAATCCTCTGTCTTGGTATAATGGGATTTGGTATGTCGTTAACCCTCGAAGAGTTATAAATGATAATGAGTATGTAGGAATATTTGATGCAAAAGATGTCGAGAAAATGCTCGAATTAGCAAATAGATTACTGAAAGGGGTAGTCTACTCTATGCCGTCTCTGGATGAGTGTATTTTAGCGAGATTGGATTTTTGCCAAAATATTAATCTTGAAAATCAAGATATGGTTGAGATGTATATTGATCTTGTTAAACGTTGTAATATTCCACCTGGCTTCAAAATGGAAAGATTCTATGATAGAAAGGTTAGAAAAGTAGTCAATTCTAAAGATGGGATCAAACTCTCTATGGGTTATATGGCCTTAATAATTTACAATAAAAAAGCTCAGATGTTAAAACAAGACTATGATTACCCTAATATTGATGCAGCTGATGGAATTCTTCGATTTGAGATCCAAGCTTCATATAACAAACTATATACCCTGGGAATAAACAAGGGGATAAAAGCTTTGAGAGATTTTTTGAATCATGGAGACGAATTTGCAAAGCAGCAGTTTCATTATTACTTGCCTAAAATATTTTGCACAGGCGATTATTATTCTTATGAAGTTGCAGAAAAGAAGATTAAACAAAGCGGCTATACTAACAAAATACAAAAGGCAATGCTTGATTTATTAAAGATGACCAGCGTACACAAAAGTATTTACAAAGCAATCATGGAAATGATAAGTAATAATTATTCTAAGAGCCAAATTAGTTTATTGCTAAAGAAGTTTAACGACTTGAATTTAAACCTCTGTACATTGCCTAGACGTTGGCAGGTGGAAAATGGTCTGCCAAATCCTATTAAGCTATTAAGTTTTTCTTAGTGGAATGTTTTTTAGACTAGGCCTGAATATACCTCGTATTTTATATTGATTTATACAGAAGAAAAAGTGAGCAATGAAGAAGCTCTCTTTACGTAAGAAAATAGTTAAATTGGGGTGGCAAGAGATGAATCAAAAGAAAAGCTACAATAAATCAGCCTGCATTAGTCGGTATTATGATCAATTAGAATTTAAAGCTGGTCAGTTAATCGGTTATTTAGCTGATAGAAGTATTTATGGTAAAAGAGCATTGTTTAAAGAGTATATGGTAAAAGTTCAGATCATCAAAAATCATGAAAATTATGGATACTTAGTTATATACTATAGTCCGAAAAAGATGAAGTATACACTTGTAACAAATGAAATACGTGATAAAGAAATGCAGGGATATCTAGAAGAGTTGTGGGTTCGTATGAACAATGAAGCGATTAGGAAAGTAAGTAACAATGTGCATAGCCTTTAATGAATATTGGTAGTAACCTTTCATGAATACTTGTAAAGCGACCCGATTTGGTGTTTTATGAGTATTTACGGAAGGTATATTAATTTTGGGTGTCATAAAGCATTAGAATGATTATACGAAGCATCCAGGCGTAGTTGACGACACCGGAACGGCGAACACTTATGTAATGGCAAGCCCTGCTATAACCGCCTATGCAGAATATCAGACCTTTAAATTTAAAGCCTCTCATGTTAATACGGGAGCAAGTACTCTAAATGTAAACGGTAAAGGTGCTGTAGCCATTAAAAAAGGTGTAAATCAAGATCTGGTGGCCGGAGATATACCTGTTAACGCCATAATTGAAGTAGTGCATGACGGAACATATTTCCAATTGAGGTCAATCAAGGATTTGTCAACCGTGTTTACCGCTGCTGGTGACCTAATAGTAGGTACTGCGGCAAATACACCCTCTAAACTTGCTATGGGTACAGCGTTACAGAGTTTGAGGGTAAATGCAGGAGCAACAGGGTTGGAATACGCATCCCTTACGATGCCGATGGATAAACTTGGTTTCGTTACCCTAAGTTCCCCCACATCCCAAGTAGACTTCGTCTCGATCCCGGCGGGCTATAAAATGTTTATGCTTTTGTTTTCAGCTATCTATAATGGTGCGGGCGAAGGCGGTCTTTGGTTGCGCTTCAACGATGACGTAACGAGCGGTAATTATATTTCAATGTCCGATCAGTCTATAAGCAACGGTTCAAGGAATATAGTACAAAGCACGACAAACGCATATATTTTATTAGGATCGTATGCACTGCCTCCAAATACTTATGCACCTTCTATGGGAAAGGCTTTGATTTCAAATATCTCGGCTAGTAGTCAGAAATCTGTATCATTCGATTGCTACACAAATGATACCTCCATGTATTCGTATCGCGGTGGTGGTGCATGGACGAACCCCTTAGGTAATGACATATCAAAAATTTCGGTGTACCAAGGTACACTGGGGGTTGGCAGTTCTTTTCTGCTTTTGGGGGTGAAATAGTTATGCAAAAGACTATAATTGATTGCATGACCGGTGATCAACAAGTAGTGGATTTAACGCCGGAAGAAATTCAGGCGCTTACGCCAACAATATCCAATGTTCAGGCGACCAAAATAGCCGAAATCCAGCAAGCATACGACAACGCGCTAAGCGCATTTCCATCTTCGGCCACCACTGGAGATCTAACTAAAACTTTGATTTATGACTATTCAGTTGAAAGCCAAATTCTTTGGAGAGATTTATTCACGGCTATCGATAAAGGATTTTTCCCTGACGCAGTTTTCCCGATGGAGATAACCCTAAAAAATGGTTCAACGGTTCCGCATACCAAATCTCAAATTCAGCAAATTGAAGCGGATATAGCGATCTGGAAATTTCCCCTTTACCAGAAATACCAAAAGATAATGACGAAGGATATTCCCAATGCACCGGACGTAAATGCCATAAACGCAATAACGTGGTAGTGAACATTTGACTTATTATGCGACATAGAACAATTTAAAAATAAGTCAGATTAGTATGTATTATGAGTACATACGAAAATAAAGAAGAGTAAGACAAAATTCTACTCTTCTTTATTTAATAATAAAATTAAATGTGGTTTTCCTTGGATTATTTATTCTCACTAAACCTCACCCTCTAAATTTTCCGGATGGAATTTATTGACAATGCTATCATATGGTATATAATGTAAATTGTAATGTTGCAGCCTAATATTATATCCAAATGGTTAAACATTTATTCTTTTCGATAAAAATTTTCTTTAATATAGGTGTAAGGGGTGGTATAATATGGACAAGAAGATAGTGAAAGAAGTCAGCAAAGATCAGGAAACTGGTATTGAAAAAGATAGTCTTCAAGAGGAGGGAAATGATATGGCGTTATTAGCAAAACCAAGCGATTCTATTATTAAAATTGATCAAAGTAAGTCCAAACAATTCATTGAAGAACGTAAAAAGAATACCATTAAACCTGAATTTTTAGAGCAATGTCAGCGGTATAATAAGATTATGAATAGAAAAGTGAAACGTGGTTAAAATGCTTCATTTGCCTTTAATAACAGATTATGAATTTGAGACTATTTTATTAAAAGATGCTGATGTTTCTTTATTTGAAAATTTTACATGCGAACATGATGAAATTGAAAGGTATATAAAAGAAGATGCTTTAGGTGATAATTCAGTGGGCAAAGGAGTGACATCTTTAATAGTTGATAAGAAGGCAAATAGGTTAGTTGCTTATTATACATTAGCCTCATGTGCCTTATTATATTTTAAAGATGAAGAAGTTTTAGGTAAGAATAATATTGATGAAATAAAAATTAGTGGTATTTCTTCAATAGAAATTAAAATGTTTGCAGTTAGTACGTCTTATCAAGATGTTAAATGTGATGACGGAAAAGGTCATGAAATTCCAATTAGTGCTTTTATTTTAGGATCGTTAATTGGAGAAATTTATAACATTTCATTATATACAACGGGGATTGAAACAATTGTTTTACACGCAATACCAGATGCTGTTGACTTTTATATTAGGAATAGTTTTGTACCTTTAGATAAGTATTATTCTTTACATGATAGTTATACAGAAGGATGTACGCCTATGTATATGGAATTGTTTTAAAGACTTCTCAGGAAAATGAGAGGTTTTTTATTGTTTTCTGTTAAAAATCTTAAAGGAAACCAAAGAACCATTTGACGGATTATGTGACTCCTATGTATTCAATTTTCGCTCCAATTAATGGTGATAGATAAGTCATAGTAGTAGGATAATCGGAAGTTTATTTCCAATATAATACACACGCCCCGTGCCATTAAAAAAATAGCAATTAGAGAGCTGCCGACTAATCTTTGGCAAGCTCTCTAATTCTATAGTGAATCAATAAGTAAGATTTATCTCTTGGTTGTTAACGGTAATCCTCAATTGTATGCCATCCGGCACTTTGAGATTTATTTCGACTACTCCAGAGATCTGAGTATGGATCGATTCCATGACTTTTTCTCTCAGTGCTTTGGCTTCCTGGTACCGACGCTGCCACTCTTCGGCCGGGTATAGTTTTAACATTTTGTTCCATCGTGTTTCTGCAACATCTTTTGAAGGTAAATCGTCCCCGCGATTGGCATAGCTGCGTGCAGTTGCTAGCTCCACGTTCCATACATCCGCCAGTTTCCGCCTCTCAGACAAGCTCATGTACGCCCAAACTGTGGATAACTCTTCACGATTTAGTTTAATTTATCCAACCACCTTTTATCAAATGTAACATAAATAACGTATTTAGTAAATATAGTGCTTATTGATATATTTGAGACCAGTTAAGAAATTTAGGTAGAAACCTTTTCGGTTTAACGGCTTCCGTCCACTATCCTTTTGCGTACTCCCAATCATCGGGATGGCGTTTATCCACTTGATAAATGCAAAGGACAGGGGGAGAAAGATCCGGCAGTAAAGTACGATACTTTATGTCGCATAATCAAATATTAACACTCGAAAATGCCCTTAAGCCCTTGGCATCACTGGTTTGCAGATATATCCAGTTGTTGACTTATTTAGTGTAGTTACAGCAATTAACGGGATATCGAAGAGGTGTCCCGTTCTGGTTTTAATAATTAACTTTGCTAAAGACCAAATCAGAGAGGTTATTATGTGGTAGACGTATCAATGAGAACAAAGCAAGGACTATGGATAGTTCTTTTCTTTGCCCTTCTTTCTGTATAGACTAGGGTGAAGGGAATTATCCTCCGTGTGTCGAAGAAGTGCAAACAGAGGGAGGCGACTATAGTGAGGAAAAAAGACGGGATAATGTTAATGTTAGAGGTGCTCATGTTTACGCTGATTGTTCTGGGCGTTTTCTGGGCGAAACCAACTATTGTTAATAATAATTATTATTTGCAATTGTCGAAAGATGTTACAAATACACCTGTAGACTATCGGGTGAATCAACAGTTGGAAATTTACAAGAAGGAACTTCGAGAGGAGTACAATAATACGGTTCAAGACTTGAATACAAAATTTAATTCACTTATTACAGTCCTTGGTATTGCAGTGATGGTTTGGGTTGGCCTTAATATTTCTAGTCTGATCGACCGTAGAGATTTGGATAAGCTTATCGCCAGAGAAAAAGAGCTAGAAATCCAGCTAGAAACGAAATCAAAGGAAGTTAATGAGATGACTTCTCGGGTAACTAAGCTAAATGAAAAAATAGAAGAGATCGATAGGAAGATTTTTAACAATGAATGTGATCTTATCATAGCAAGCGAATACCTTACAGCTGGGGATTTCGTTAATAGGAGGAACAGCTCAGGCTCAGAATTAAGGGTGTGTAAAGCAGACGCTTCGGCAAATAAACCCGCTGATGGTTTTGTTTTAGAAGATGTAACTTCGGGAGCTACTGCCACAGTCTACCGACGTTTGCAGTTAAATACCCAGAAAACGGGTATGAAGGCTGGTGCAATACAATTCCTTTCTACCACTACTCCGGGTGGTACTCAAGAAACAGTACCTGAAGGATCGGGGAAGTTATTGCAAAATCTTGGGATAGCGCAATCCGCTACGGAGTTAATTTTCGATCCGCAACCTCCTATTACGTTAGCATAAAGGGGGGGCGCTTTATGGCTTAATGCAATAAAATTTCAGGTTATATCCGTGCGCTAAAAAAACCCATTAGAGTTAGCGATAAACATAATTGTGATGTACACTCGACGAAAACTAAGTATTTACACGCAGTTGTGAGCATAATATTTTTATGTAACCAAAGCCCCATTTCTTGGTATATAATCACCTTATTGGGGGTGGTTATAGTGGCGAGGCAAGCGCTAAATATCACTTTAGATCCTGAATATACGCAGAGTTTTGCGAGTACGCCGGGAAAAAAGGAATTATGGTTTCCTCTTGGGTGAATGCCAAGATGAAGGAGTTCATCGAAGAGGAACGGGAGGCGGAGGCTGAGAAAGCTGCCAATAAGAAGAAAAGGTGAGGGCATCAGCGAGTTAAAGCGGGGGAGGATGAATATTTGAAAGTTAAGTCAGGTATCCCTGATAAAATCAGGAGCCAAATTATGCGATGTATCGATCTTTTAGATGAAGAATATACTTCTTTAATTTACACCATAGTTATTTATTTAGATCGCGAGAAACTTGAATACGAACGTATCAATAAACCAATTTTTGACGATGATCGTTATCAGCATATTTTAAACAATGACGAAATAATTGGACAAAATATATCCGATAAAAGGTTAATACATTTATATTTATTTAATTTAGATAACATGGGGGATAAAAACAAACGTAAGCTAGAAATAGTGGCAAATCTTTTTCATGAAATTCGCCATGCTTGGCAGTGTAAAAATGGACTATTTCCTGATGAAGAACAAATTAATGATATTAAAACTAATAAGGAAACGTATCTTAACCAAGATTCCGAAAGAGATGCTTATTTATTCCAAAAAGAAATAATAAATAAGCATAAGTGTTCAATTGCAGAGATTATGGAGATATCGGGGATAATACAGGATTGTACATTTAAACCAGGTATACTAGATTAAAATGTAATAATTTCCATATGAATATTAATAACGAGGGCACCCTAAGGGGTGTCTTTGCTTATGAAAGGAAGGGATAAATGATCCGAAAGATAGCATGTTTATTATTTGGTCACAAGGTTATCTATAGCGATGACAATGATATGTTTGGTAACAACAATGTTTGGCATGAACTGCAATTATTACCATTATATTATTACGTGCCCAAATAGTCGCAAGAGCAGGTTGGTGTCTCTAACCAATTGATTGCGTGCCAGACGGAATAAGCATACTGTTTTAGCTCCCCTATAACGACCATAGATTGATGGTTATCAATGTCCAGGAACTGACGGAATGAAAGGCCAAAGTATAATTGTCGGTCAGTCAGTCTGTCCAATGCTCCTTAGAGCGACATAAACGGCTTTTTAAGCGCCGATGGTGCAAGTGCCAGTGTTTCAGGGTCTGTTACCCTTTGCGGCAAGTCGGTCGTCAGTGTCCGAAGATGGTAGCGAAATGGCCAAAATAGCCCATCACCACCCCTTTTTGCCCTAATAACTCAAAATCATGGACAAATAGTCCGTCACAAAATTTATTTTCAACCGCATGAAAGTACACTTGGCGCTTTATGTCGTCAAATTATGGACAATTTACACCGTCATTCTTTTGACAAAATAGCGTATCAGTAACAGCATACCTCTGTAACTGGTAACAGTTATCTATACAAAACACCAGTGCAAGAGAACGTTCTTCTTACATCGGGTTCTTCATGTGAAGAGTATTTTGCTAAACAACATTTTTAATACCTGGTATTTTGGTTCAATTTTCTGTGGGGTCGCAAGAGGAAAGTATTCTCCTGTATTTGTCAAAACCCACTGTCATATTCAGCCTAGTACAGTATTTCAGAAGTTCTTTCCTCATCTTCTGGTTTACCACTTGGCTAAAGCAAAGGAAATTTGCTCTGTTAGCATGGTAAGCATCTCCGATAGTGTACCTAAAAAGGGAGTCCGTTCCC
>Ga0326727_10018960_pt1 | contig 13943 bp, 10 predicted proteins | sample MB2enrmetagenome_FD_207643 | JGI IMG/M metagenome (GOLD analysis project Ga0326727, IMG submission 207643) | Lab enriched peat soil microbial communities from McLean, Ithaca, NY, United States - MB29MY | ecosystem: Environmental > Terrestrial > Soil > Wetlands > Peat | place: USA: New York... | reverse complement strand
CGTTTCAGTTGAATAGCGGCGCGATCTACAAGGGGCTCTGGCAAAAGCGCCCCGAGGACCGGACCATCTTCGGAGTGATCTATGGGAAATACAGCCGCGATTATGCGAATATGATCCGCAACGAGCACAAAGGAAATCTCGCAAAAGACATTTGGAATCCACGCTATGAACTGGTGCTGGAAGGCGGACACAGATTTCAGCTTTCGCACTTCGCCTTCTTCCAGCCGGACATACAGTGGGACGTGAGACCGGGAGGAGTAGGAAGTATTCCCAATGCCATCGCCGCTGGCGCGGAAGCGGGAGTGACGTTTTAAGGCGGTTCTCCCGTTGACGTAGAGTTTCGAGTCTTTTGATAAAAGGCAGCCGCGGAAATGCTGTAGCCCTTACGGCTGCCTCGTCCCTGTTTGTTCCCCTGCCCAGAGGCGGCTGCCGCACCGCAGGTGAATCATCCAGCCGATCTTTACATCTCCCTCGGAAAAGACGGCGCTAAAGCATTTCCAAAATGTTGTAGACCGAAAATTCAATGGTGCCCCATCCATTTCCGCAAAAAACGCGGAAATGGATGGGGCACAAAAGTCTACGGCAAAAGAGAAAATGCGCTAATCTCCAGCGGCCGGCGATTCATACTCCCCCTTTACTCTTGGCATCGAAGGCGCCCCATCGCATATAACCAAAGGCTATGGGCCGCACCGCGGATGCCCGAGCAGATAAAATTATTTCAGCGGCGTCGTTTCACGATGAAATCGCTGTCAAAATTCCCTGGCCAAAGTCGGAGCGCCCATTTGACGAATACAGAGAAAGAACGACCGTCCATCATTGGCGTCTTGGCCATTCAAGGCGATTACGCCGCCCATGCCGAAGCTCTGGCCGAGGCTGGCGCAACTCCCGTCGAGGTGCGCCGGCCCGATCAGCTTGCCGGCCTGGATGGACTGGTTTTGCCCGGCGGCGAATCGACCACCATCCTCCGGTTTCTTGGGAAGCTCCACTTCTTTGAACTCTTGAAGGAGTTTGGTCGAACCAAGCCCGTCTTCGGCACATGCGCCGGGGCGATTCTGCTGGCGCGGAAGGTTTTGAATCCACCCCAACGCTCCCTGGGGCTGCTTGATGCGATTGTAGAGCGCAACGCCTACGGCCGCCAGATCGACTCGGCCATTGTGACCACCGAAACCGCGCTGGCCGGAGGGCCGCTGGAGATGGTTTTCATCCGCGCTCCCCGCATCGTCCAAACCGGCCCGGCTGTCGAGGTGCTGGCCCAGCGCGATGGCTCCCCGGCGCTGGTCAGGGAGGGCCGTATTCTGGCCGCCACCTTCCATCCCGAGCTCTCCCGCGACCAGCGCGTTCACCGTCTCTTCGTCGAGATCGTCGCCGCAGCCAGGGAAACTGCCTGACCGCCAGGCTTTTGGTAAAGAAGGGTTTCAAAGGCTGCTGAAAAAGGAATTGAGGGCCACCAGAAGTGTCAGGGCACAACTGGCAAAAACTAACACTGAACAAGTTTTCCGCAGCCTGTAAAGTCCGTTCCTTTCAACGCCGATAGTTCCAGGAAGGTTCCCAGACTTTTCTGGGAACCTTCCCCTTTAGCGGGGAAAATAATCCCTTTAAATTCTGGATGCAACCAATTTGAAGTGGGAGTAATCTCATCCTCACGGAGGCTTACTATGAACGCCACCTTTACGCGCAGGCCGGCCAAAAAGAAACGGCGAGAGCCGACAGTCGGCGGTCGGCCTCCAGTGGCCCGGCGGCCGACTGGCGGCGGCGGCGGGGGTGGGGGCGGCGACGACGAGTGGAAAAATGAGGGCAAGGGCCCGGGGGAGCTGCTGCGGCGCGCGCGCTTCTTCGTCTTCGCGGCCCTGGCGGCCGACATGGTTCTCTTCGCCGTAGTGGTGGCTATCTTTTTTGCGCGCCAGGCGGGCCTGCGGATGGACCCGCATAGCCATGAACTGACCGGCGACTGGCACGCGGTGCTGCTGCCGCCCATCCTCTACCTGAACACCGCCGTGCTGCTGGTGAGTTGTCTGACCATGGAGCTTGCCCGGCGCAACATCTTCCGCGAAATCGACGCGCTGGAGGAGTGGCTCGGACTGGGCCGGCCGGCGCTAAATCGCGCCCTTCCCTGGCTGGGGGCCACGCTCGCGCTGGGCGCGCTGTTTCTCGCCGGGCAGTGGGCGGCCTGGCAGCAGTTGATGGCGCGGGGCTTCGCCTTCAACCAGTTTGCGTCCCCAGCCGGCTACTTCTTCTATCTCATCACCGGATTGCACGCCGTCCACCTGCTGCTTGGCGTGGCGGCTCTGGTTTTCTGCCTGAGCGCGCTGGGCTGGCTGAGGCGCGTCGAGTTCCGCCAGATCGCCGTGGACGCGGCCGCTTGGTACTGGCACGCGATGGGCTTGGCCTGGCTGGTGCTGCTGGCCGTATTGGCCCTGGGACAATAAAAGCCTGCGCCGCCCTCACCGGCGCTTGTTGCGCAGCGCCAGTTCAACCACGCGCAGCATCTCCGCCTCGGGAGCCGGTTTGCCGGTCCAGATTTCAAACTGGCGCGCGCCCTGCTGGACGAACATTTCCAGGCCGGTCACCGTCGCAATGCCGCGCTCTTTGGCCAGCTTGAGCAGTGGCGTCTCCAGCGGGTTATAAACCAGGTCGAAGACCAGCCCGGCGTTCAACTCGTTCTCCTTGATGGGCAGCGCAGGTTTTGCGCCCGTCATGCCGCAGGGGGTCGAGTTGATGAGCACGTCGAAACGGCCCTGGGCGAACTGCTCGCGGGTGAGCGCCTGCGCGTTGGACTCCAAGGCAAGCTGCACGGCTTTCTCGTGGGTGCGGTTGACGATGAAGACCTCAGCGCCCTGCGCGACCAGGCCGAAGACCGCGGCCCGCGCCGCGCCCCCCGCTCCCAGAACGGCAATGCGCGCGCCCTTCAGCTTGAGACGCTTTTCGAGCGGGCGGACGACCCCGGCCACGTCGGTGTTGAAGCCGTAGAGCTTGCCGTCGGCACCCGTCCTCAGCGTGTTGCAGGCGCCGATGCGGCTGGTGAGCGGATCGGATTTGGCCAGGTGAGGCAGAATTTCCTGCTTCAGGGGCATGGTCACAGCCACGCCGGCCAGCGGCAGCTCGCGCACCAGGGTCAGCAGATCGTCGAGGGAGCTGGTTTTGAGCGGAATCAGAACCGCATTCACGCTCTCGCGGCGGAAGGCGGTGTTCTGCATCAGCGGAGAAAGCGAGTGGGCGATGGGATTGCCGGCCACGCCGAAAATGCGCGTCGCCTGGTCGAGCTGCTCCGCGCGGTAGAGGTCGCGCAGGGCGCGCACAGTCACTTGGCCCGGCGCTGTCTGGATTCCGTTTCCTGCCTGGACGCCAGCTTCTGTTTTGGGTGCAGGGCCGGTTTTGCTTCCAGAGCCGGTTCCGGAGCCGTTGGAGAACGAGGCGAAGGTAAAGGCCGCTCCGGCCCGCAGACTCAGCACGCGGCTCACCAGCCCCTCCTCGCCCATGGCGATGCCCACCACTTCGGCCGAGCGCGACCGATCCTCGATCAGCCGCAGGACGGCGAGGTTGTCGGCCAAAGTACAAGCCGTCGAGACCACCTTGATGAAGTCGGGCCGGAAGGCTTCGATGCGCTGGGCCGCCTGCTCCAGATCCCCGGTGCGCGCAAAGTCGTGAAAACTCACCAGCAGGGCCGCGCCCTCCGCGTGCAGTACCTCGCGCAGTTTCTCCCATTGCCGCGGCGCGGCCTCTTCGGCCGACTCAACCTCCAGATCGACAATCTGGCAGCCGGCCTGGGCGGCCTTCATCAGCATCTCCAGCTCTGCGGTCAATGCTTCCTCGAAGTTCCCGCCAAAGGGCTTGCGCCGGCAGGTGGCGATCACCATGGCATCGCGATGGCGGTCGAGGAATTCCTCGACTTTGGGCAGCGCCTCGGCCGGATGAGGCAGCGAATCCAGCCGCAGCTCGAGGAACTTTGAGTCGGCCAGCGCGGCTTCCGCCCGCGCGAATAACTCCTCCACTGCGCTAGCTTGAATGGCCACGCACAATTTACCTACACGCAGCCGGGGAATAACCGGCGCGGGCGCGGAACGAGGCGAGTTGAGACCGGAATCGGGCATAGGCTCCAATTGACGCATCTTATCGGGCTTTCGTTCAGGATGCAACCATTGAAAACTTCAGGCGCGCAGCAGGCGCATCTTATTTTCAGCGGCGGATCAAGAATACGGGCTTTACAGGGCGGCCAAAAGCCTAAACCGATCCCCTTCCAGTCCGCCAGGCTCTGAAACCCGAGTGCGCGCCTTTCCGCCGTGGCCGTTCTTTTTTATACAGCCTTCCAGTAACTCTGGGAGTACTATCAATTTCGGAAGCAGTGCGCCGTTTCGAGCGCCGCCACGCCGCCAACTGACGCGCTGAAGCCCGTCGCCGAAATCGAGTGTGGGACTCCCCGGCCCGCCCGCCGCTTTCTTCCCTGAGAGGTGGCCGATGAACGCTCTGTTGATCTACCCGGAGTTCCCCGACACATTCTGGAGCTTCAAATACGCACTCAAATTTTTGGGCAAACGGGCCGCGCAGCCTCCACTGGGGCTGATGACAGTGGCCGCACTGTTGCCAAAGAGCTGGAAAAAGCGGCTGGTGGACGTTAATGTCGAGCGGCTCCGCGACCGCGACCTGGACTGGGCCGACGTGGTGCTGCTGAGCGGAATGCACATTCAGCGCGATTCGCTGGTGGCCATTGTTGAACGGTGCCGCGAGCGCGGATTGCCGACGGTGGTGGGCGGGCCGATCGCCAGCAGCCTCTCGGCGGAGGAATTGAGAGCCGATCATGTGGTCGTCGGCGAAGCCGAGAACCTGATTGCCAGGCTGGCGAGGGACTTGGAGCAGGGAACAGCCGAGCCGGTCTACCAGGCCGCTGAAAGGCCGGAGATGAGCGCCAGTCCGCTGCCCGACATCAGCCTCATCAAAATGCACCGCTACTCGACCATGACCGTGCAGTATTCGCGCGGCTGCCCTTTCAATTGCGAGTTCTGCGACATCATCGAAATCTACGGCCGGCGGCCGCGCACCAAGGCCGTGGCCCAGGTGCTGGCCGAGCTGGACCAGTTGCGCGCGGCCGGCTGGCGGGAGGCGGTCTTCATCGTTGACGATAACTTTATCGGTAACAAGGCGCGGGCCAGGGAGTTGTGCGTGGCGCTGGCCGAGTGGCGCGGGCAGCACAGGACCAACTTCGACTTCAATACCGAGGCCTCACTGAACCTGGCCGACGATCCGGAGTTGATGCAACTGATGAAGGAGGCCGGCTTTGTCTCGGTCTTTCTGGGCATCGAAACTCCCGATGAATCAGGCCTGATCGCCAGCAACAAGCTGCAGAACACGCGGCGCAGCCTGCTGGAGAGCGTGGCCACTATCCAGAGCTACGGAATGCAGGTGATGGGCGGCTTTATCCTGGGCTTCGACACCGACGGCGAGGACATCTTCGACCGCATGGTCGAATTCATCCAGAAGAGCGGCATTCCCATCGCCATGGTCGGCCTGTTGCAGGCCATGCCCGGAACCCAGTTGTTCCGCCGCCTGTGGAGAGAAGGCAGGATTCTGGACGAGGGCCACGGCGATAATACCGGCGACAAGCTGAACTTTCTTCCCAGCATGGACGCGGCCAAGCTGCTGGAGGGCTACCGCTCGGTTTTGCAGAGAATCTACTCCTGCGAGGCCTATTATGAGCGCGTCAAGCTCTACCTGAGCCGCACCCAGCCGCGGCCCGGCGAACGAAAATCTGGTGAGCGCAGAACCCGGCAGCGTTGGCTGACCAAGGGTAATGCGCGCGCCTTCGTCACCTCGATCATTCGCCAGGGAGTCTTCGGCCGGCAGCGATGGAGCTACTGGAAGTTTCTGCTCACCGTGGCCACCCGCTACCGCCATTGCATCGGCGCAGCCATGACGCTGGCGGTGATGGGCTACCACTTTCAGGTGATGACCGGAAGGCTGTCCGGCGGAGCGGATTCATCCGCGGCGCCCGCCGCGACGGAAAAGCCGCTTCCGGCCGGAACCAGCGGCGAGGCGCAATAGCATTGCAGGCAGAGGACAAACAAAAACGGCAGGCCGCGTGGCCTGCCGTTTTTGTTTGTCCTGAACGTCAAATTCTGGACGAAGGAAAAACTATTTCCCTATTTGCCGGACTTGGCCGGGGCGGAGACGGGCGCGGATTTGGAGTTCTCCAGCACCGAATGCGAGCCACCCGAGGAGCGCACATAAAGCACCGTCAGGCTAATGGAGGTCACCATGAAGATGACCGCCGACCAGGTGGTGAGCCGGGTGAGCACGTTGGCTGCGGCGCGGGGGCCAAAGGCAGTCTGCGAGCCCTGGCCGCCGAAGGCGCCTGCCAGGTCGGCCGAGCGACCCTGCTGCAGAAGAACCACCCCAATGAGAAACAGGCTCACGATCACGTGCACGACGATGATGAAGTAGAAAATAAAATTCATCTTGAAAGCTGCTTTCCAGGTCAGTCCGGCTAATTCGGACGAGAGAAATTTTGGTGCGGAGGAGGGGACTTGAACCCCTACGCCTTGTGGGCGCCAGCACCTCAAGCTGGTGCGTCTGCCAATTTCGCCACCCCCGCACAGGACGGACTCTACGAGTATAGCAAAGGTGCGGTTGCCGCGGGAAAAACCGCCAGTGAATCTTGCCCCTCCGTCAGACCATCCCTCGCCCGATGGGGGGCGAATGGAGCAAAATTCGGCCCTCCGGAGAGCTTACCGGGCCTTCTTCCCGGCCGGTTTGGCGGTTTTGGCCGCCCTGGCCTGGGCCCTCTTGGCCTTTGCTTCCTTAGCCTTGGCCACCTTGGCTCCCTTGGCCTTGGCGTCCTCTGAATTGCCGGTGGGGATGGGCCCCATATCCGGACCGACGCGCTTTACCTGTGTGTCAACCAGCGCGTAGGTGATGGTGCGCGGAGCCGCCGGACGGGTAATGCCGGTCGCCGCATCGGTGATCAGATTCTCGCTGCTGGCAATCTGGAAGTTGAAGACCGGCACGCTGCCGCCCGGCACGGGCTGGTAGGCGATCCGCACCGGCAGATAGCCCTCGATGGGGTGCAGCCGGAAGGCGGTTTCGTAGCGGTGACGCTTCACGCTCCAGGTAAAGACGCGCACCTGGTCGAAGTCGAAGGGCAGGCCCGCCTTGGGCGGCGAGAGCACGGTCAGAAACTGCGGGACCTCGTGGTTGGGCGTCGTGGCCTCGGGGTCGAAGACCTGGTTGAGCACGTAGGCGCCCACAAACCGCTGCCCCTCGGCGTAGATGCCAATCTGGTCCGGCACATCCACGTCCAGATTCCGGGCCAGCAGCCACCCGGTGTGGCCCTGGCCGTCGCGCACCAGCCACCAATCCTCCATCGGCGGCGGCTCAACCGGCGGTTCAGAGGCCGTCTGGCCGGAATTCTGCTCTGTAGCGGTGGTTGAAGCCGAAGAGGCTGGCTTGGCAGCCGATTTGGTGGCCGATTTGGATCCGGGAGAGGAGTTCGCAGCCTTTGCCGAGGGAGTTTTGGCCGTTGCCGCAGTGGCGGCTGCGGGGCCAGACTTGGGAACTGGCGGCTTGGGGGTCTCTGCCTCGCCTGGCGCCGTCTTGACGACCGAAGAGCGGGTCAGAAGCTGAACCTTCGCGTTCGCCGACAGCAGATAAAACCGCTCCGTCTCCCGGCCGGGAAGAATGTGCAAATAAATCTCGTCGCGGAGGGTCGCGGTGGCCACCACCGGGTCCTGCTTGTGCTGGCTGGAAAGCTGGCCAAAGGCCTGGAAAGTGTTGTCGTCGATCACGGCGTGCTCTTCGATCCAGCCAATCTCTTTCTTTTGGGTCTTCACCTTGAGGAAGCGGCGGTCGCGTTCGAGCACTTCCAGCGGCTGGCCATTGACGACCTCGCCCACGCGATTGGAGACGGGAGCCACGCGGTCATGCAAGTATCCCTTCCGCGCCGAGACGTAAACCGTATCGTGCCCGCCATGGCGGAGGCGGTTGCAGCCCGTCTCCAGGGTGAGGAAACAGAGCGGTAGCAGCAACCAGGACAGCGAGGCTCTGAAGCGCCTGACTAAACTGGAACGCCTGACAAAAGCGGAAAATGGGATGGAGAATCGCGTAAACAGAGCCTCTGGGGGTCTTTTTGAGAATAGCACCGCGCGGCAGGGATCAGGGATCGGAATCTCGGCGGCACTCCGCTCTCCGAAGATTGCCGCTAACCGATGATGGGCAAATGAACCCTACAAGTCATCTCATAAAACCAACTGTGCCCTCGGACGACATCCCTCAGGGGCTAAAGCCCAAGCAATTAGCGGCTTTTTGCGGCACGGCTGAAGCCGTGCCCTTTCAATGCCGGTTTATGAGATGGCCTCTAATCTCCGACCCTTGCTATTTTACGGCACGGCAACAATGGCGACTGGACCGATTCCTGTCGAGCCGGTGAGCGAGGAGTCCAGCTTGCCGGTAGTAGCGGAGTCGAAGGTGTACGCATTGAAGTAAGGGCTGCCCTGATTGTTTACCACCAGGACGAAGTCGCCCGTGCTGTCCTTGACCATGCCGTAGGGAACGTAGCCGGTAGCAACCGCATTACTTTGCACGGTCAGCGTGGGTCCCGTTGTGTTCAGCAGGAATGCGGTGATATTTCCAGAGGAAGTTCCGACCCAGTTGGCGACATAAACATAGCCATTGGAGCCAGCCACGATGGCGTGAGGCCCCGTTCCGCCGCTTTGGTAAGGCGATGCAGACGGTTCCGTCCCCAGTGCGTCGGATGTGATGGGGATGATGCGCAATCCGCCTGAATTGGAAGAAGAAGAGGGGAAGACATTGGTTTCACCGATATACAGGTAGTTGGTACTTGGCCCAAAGGCCACCGACACAGCAGTACCTTTGGCGGTTCGATAATCATAGCCAGAGCTGATCGGATTCGTGGCGCCCGTGAAGTCCGTGCCGGAGGTAAAGGTAAACGTCTCGGTTTCCGAGCCTACGGCGACGGAGACTAGCTTGTTGTCTGGAGAGATGGCCAATCCGCCCACACCGACATTGCCGCCGGAGATCAAGTACCTGGCTGGAACATTCACACCGCTCGATAGCGTGGATTCGCCATTCGAAGTGCTGATCGGCCAAGCGTAGAGAGTCGGCTGTCCTGAAGTGTTGGAAGCATCCAGTAGCCAATGGCCGGTCGAGTCGACTTGAAGGGCATTGGGGGTTACGTCAACTAAATTGACGGATGTGTCCTGTGTCAATTCACCGCCTGATCCAATGTCGTAAAGAAGAATTCCCTCACTCGTACCCACATAGAGAAAACGACCGGTGGGATCCACCGCCATCGAATAGGGAGTGTAGCCACTGGGCAGAGAGATCGGGCTGCCAGTGAGCGGGGTCAGCACACCCGAGTTGATGTAATAGCCGGCAATAGAGCTGCTGTTCATAATATAAAAGTTGCCGCTTGTGCTGGCGGGGGCGCTGCACGTGCCCGTGCCCACCTCGACGCAAACCACAGTTGTTGCCGCAACACTGCCCGAAACGCCGGTCACGGTAATGTCGTATGCGCCAGGGGTCGTGCCGGACTGGGTGGTCGCGGTCAGCGTGGAAGTTTGCGCCGACGTGCTGCTGAAGGTCAGCGAACTCGGAGAAAGACTGCATGTCGTGGGATCGGTAGCGCTCGAGGGCGCCGTCGTAACCGAGCAACTCAGTGTAACCGTCCCGGTAAAGGAATTCACTGGCGTCACGGTAATGGTAGAAGTGCCTGTCGAACCAGGGCTCACGCTGATGTTGCCGCTATTGGAAAGCGTGAAGCTTCTGCTGCTGCCTGGCGCCTGCCAGAAATCTCCGCAACCGGCCACCAGCGGCGCTGCCGCCAGCAACAACCACGACCACCTTCCCATCTTCATCGCCACTCCTCCAGCACCCGGCTCAGTTCCAGTTGAAGCCGCTCTTGGATTTTGCGCCACCCAAGGCCGTGCCCCGATTGCGCCGTTTCTCGAACCTGCTCACAGGGTAGCGCCCGAGAGCGCATTCTGTCCTGCCGTTTCGCTTGAACGCACTCCCGCAATCCCTACATTGTGCTGGACGCAAGCCGCCGGGAATTCGCTTACACCGAGCATTCGCGGCTCCTTCGGCTTCGGTCGAGGCAGGTTTTCTTCTCCGCTGCGCTCCGCTCAGAATGACAGCGCTTGGTGGCCGGAAAAACCTGAAGCAGTTGCCGCCGAAACCGCTATGATGGCTCCAGCGCGAAACGACGCGGCGCGAACGAGGAAGGTTATGCCTCCCACCATCTTCATCTCGGCTGGCGAGGCCAGCGGCGAGCACTACGGGGCGCTGGTCGTCGCGGCGCTGCAGAAGCGGCTGGCCGCCACCGGACAAGCTGGACAAGCCGCCCGCTTCTACGGCATGGGCGGTGAGCGCATGGCCGCCGCCGGCCTTGAGTGCGTCGTCCGCTCCGAGGAGATGGCGGTAATGGGGCTGACCGAGGTCGTGCGCCACCTGCCGCGCATCTGGCGCGAGTTCCGCAAGCTGAAGCGGGCCATCCGGCAAGAGCCGCCCTCGGTGGCCGTGCTCATCGACTTCCCCGAGATTCACTTCCGGCTGGCCAGCGAGCTGCACCGCCTGGGCGTTCCCGTCGTCTACTTCGTCAGCCCGCAGTTGTGGGCCTGGAAGAAGAAACGCATCCAACTGGTGCAAAAGTACATCGACAAAATGCTTGTGATCTTCCCCTTCGAGGAGCCGTTTTACCGCGAACAGGGCGTCGAGGCCGAGTTTGTCGGCCATCCGCTGGCCGAGTTGGCCCCGTCTTCGGTGAGCCGGGCGGAATTTGCCGCCAAAAACGGCCTGCATCCTGAAAAAACCTGGATTGGCCTCTTGCCCGGCAGCCGTCCCAAGGAGATTCGCGATCTCCTGCCGGAGATTTTGCGGGCGGCACGGGAGTTGGCGGCGCGGGCGGATAAACCGGCCGGCTTCGAGTTCATCGTCCCCTTGGCGCCGACGCTGAATGCGCCGCAGCGGGACGAAGTACGGCGGCTAGCCGAGGCGCATGGAGCGGGCCTGACTCTACGCCTGATCAACGACATTGGCGCCGAAGGCGCAGTTGGCCCCACCGCAGGTGGTGCCCGCACCACGCTCCTGCACGCCCGCGCCTCGGTGGTGGCCAGCGGCACGGCCACGGTGGAAGCGGCGCTGGCCGGCAATCCCTTTGTCGTCGTCTACAGGGTCTCGCCCCTGACCTTCGCCATCGCCAAGCGGGTGGTGAAGGTTCCCTTTGTGTCCATGGTCAACCTGATCGCCGGCAGGCAGGTGGTGCTGGAGCTGATTCAGAGCGATTTCACGACGGAGAAGATCGTCCGCGAGATCGAGCGACTGCTCCCCGACGGCCCGCCGCGCCAGTCCATGATCGAGGAACTGGCGCGGGTTCACGGTCTGCTGAGCGCACGACCGCCATCGAGTGGCGCGACATCAGCAGGCGGAGCCATCGCGCGGGTAGCGGCGGTTACGCTCGAGACCATGCGCGAGGATTCTGTTTAGAGCATTTTCGCTTTTACTGTAGACTCCCGTGCCCCATCCATTTCCGCGTTTGTTGCGGAAATGGGTGGGATACCAATGCAATCCAGGTCTACACAATTTCCGAAAATGCTCTAGTTGCTGGAACGTGAGCTGCCCAGCGAGATGACGTGCAGATCGACGCGAGCCAGACCGGCCTCGGTCATCTCCAACTTTTTCGCGGCGGCGTAAGAGAGGTCGATGATGCGCCCCTCGTCCACCAAATCGCCACGGTCGGTGATGCGCACCACTACCGAGCGTTTGTTGTCGCGGTTCACGACGCGGACTACCGTGCCAAAGGGAAGGGAGGGGTGGCAGGCGGTCATCGCGTACATATCGAAGCGTTCTCCACTGGCCGTGTAACGGCCGTTGAAAACGCCGCCATACCAGGAGGCAAGGCCGTGGAGCCTGCTGGCGATTGCGGTTTTTGTGGGTTTCTGCGGCGCAAGCAAGGCAGCAGGCGTCGCACTCGCTGCCGGAACCGCCAAAGGCACGGTTGCGGCCGGCCGGGGAGGCAGCGCATCCGCCTGTACCGTCCGCGTGGAAACTTCGACTATTCCCGCGATCAGTACAACAGAGGAAACTACCGCCAGCAGCCAAATGCGAAGTGCGTATCTCGAGCTTGTATTGCTTTGTCTACATCCTATACCCATCAGGCTATTCTACTAACTAACGACTCATTTACCAACCTTTAATTCGAGATACACCAGGATTTTCCATAAAAAACGAGCAATTTTGGCCTTTTATAGCATTAACCCATTGTTTTCTGCTGTTTACTAATTGCACCAAAAATAGTGCAACTTCGTCTTTTGTTTGCTTTGACTAAAGGATTTGCTTGCTTGAGAAATGAATTTCATGCTCTTTGACTAACCTGAAAGTCTGTCCAGCAACACAATTTCCGTCGCTTTGCAGATTAATATTCTCCTCCTGTTAGCGTGAAACTTACGCCAGTATTAAACTGACGAGTTCAGCGAATTAGGAGAGCTAATGAAATTCAGCGCCGCAGGAATGGATCTGCTCAAGCTTTCGGAGGGTTTTCGCAGCCGCGTTTATCGGGATGCGAATGAGCTTCCGACCATCGGTTACGGCCACCGTTTGCTGCACACTGAAACATTTCCCAATGGCATTGACGAACCACACGCCGCGGCTCTGCTGGCCTTGGATGTGAGCGCCTCTGAAGAGGCCATCGAGCGCCTGGTGAAGGTTCCGCTCACGCAGGGCCAGTTCGATGCGCTGGTGGACTTCTGTTTCAATCTGGGCTCCGGAAGGCTTGCCGCGTCTTCTCTGCTCGCCGATCTCAACGCGGGAAAGTACGACGAGGCCTCCCGGCAACTGCTGCTCTGGGACCACGCCGCAGGACATGAAATCACCGCTCTGAAGGCCCGCCGCGAGGCCGAGGCCACACTCTGGCGCGGCACCGGAGCGCTACAATCAGGGAATTGAGAACTAAAAAGTGAAATTCCAGCCATCCAGCCACCTTCAGTGTAAACCGCGCTTCAATCTGGGCACGAACGCAGGCAGAGCTTTAACTGGAGTGAGTAAGTGGGGCGATTTTGACTTTCTCTAAAGTTACACGTGAAGCTAACTACCCGCCTTCTGAAGTTATTCTGGAGATGGAGGGATTCTGGCTGGTTTTTGCCGCTTTTGTCGCCGCTATCTTTGTGGGCGGAATCGCGGCCACGGCTATCGCCACCGGGCTGCTGAGCTTGTTGTTCCCGGAGATGGGCGCCCTGGCGCATGATGTTTTTACCCGTCCGGCGGGCAATTGGAGCCGGTCTCCGGTTTATCTGGCGATAACTCCCAGTTTGACCGCCGTTCTGGGGCTTTTGATCGCCCAGCATCTGCATTACGGCTACTTGGCGGTTTTTCTCGCCGTCGGGGCCGCTATTTTTACTCTGGGAGTTACGCGCTCGCCGATTGGCCCCTCCATTTCGGCGGCGCTGCTGCCCGTCGTCTTCAATCAGCAAAGCTGGTGGTACCCGGCCGGAGTCTTTGTGGGAGCGTCAGTTCTGGCGCTTCTATCCGTGCTCTGGAGGCGGTCGCACGACGCGCGGGTCCGGGCTTCGGCGAACAAATGCGGGCTCAACCAATTCAGGCCGGACAAACCTGAGTCAAACGAATCCGAGTTAGATGAACCTGGGTCAGGTGAACTCTGCTCAAATGAAATTGAGTTAGATGAAGCCGAGTTAGAAGAAACCGGGTTAGATGAAATTGAGATTGAAGAACCAGGGGAGAATAAACTCAGCTCCAGCAATCCAGGAATCTTCCCTTTCTGGAAAGCCGTGCCGAGTTTTTTCAGCAGAGCAAGGCAGCGTTCCGGCTGCGGGCTGATTGAACTTCTTTTCATGGGCCTGTTCCTTGCCCTGGCGGTCTTTTTCGTCAACCTCACCGGGCTGCATTTGCTGCTTTATCCGCCGCTGGCGGTGATCGCCTTTGAAATG
>Ga0326727_10018958_pt1 | contig 13944 bp, 13 predicted proteins | sample MB2enrmetagenome_FD_207643 | JGI IMG/M metagenome (GOLD analysis project Ga0326727, IMG submission 207643) | Lab enriched peat soil microbial communities from McLean, Ithaca, NY, United States - MB29MY | ecosystem: Environmental > Terrestrial > Soil > Wetlands > Peat | place: USA: New York... | reverse complement strand
GGATGCGGTGGCTGTGGGATGCCGCATTCGCCGGGGGATCGCTCGTCATTACGTTCATCCAGGGAATGATGGTGGGAGCGCTGGTCCAGGGCCTGTCGATCGTGAACGGACAATATACCGGCGGTGAATACGGCTGGTTCAGCCCCTTCGCGGTGCTGTGCGGTATCGGTTTGTGTTTCGGTTATTCGCTGCTGGGCGCGTGCTGGCTGGTCAGAAAGTGCGAAAACGAGGTCCGCGACACGGCGTACCGCGTGATCCCTTATTTGGCGATGGGGTTGCTTGCATTTCTGGTCGTGGTGTTCGCCTACGCACTCGCTGAAAATCTTCAGGTCATGAAACGATGGCTGGAACGGCCATATCTGTTCGTGTTTCCCGCCATCGGCATCATCGCGGCATGCCTGGCGGCGTGGAGCGTGCGTCGCCGCAATGACAATGTGCCGTTCTTCATGGTCGCCGTGATCTTCGCGGCGGCCTTCGCGACGTTGGCGCTGTCGTTCTGGCCGTATATGATTCCATTCTCGATCACGATCGAGGAAGCCGCGGCGCCGCATTCCAGCCTCGCCTTCCTGTTCTGGTTCGCAGGCATCATCGTGTTCCCGCTGATGCTCATCTACACCGCAGTCAGCCTGACGGTCTTCAGAGGCAAGGTCACCGGCGCGGGAGAGCCCTACTAGGGAGCGCATGATGCGCATTCGGCTGCGTCATCGTTAGAGCCTGCCGTGCCGGGTGCGGCCCGGAATTTCGCGACAGTCATGACGTCTTGAAGGCAACACGCGATATCGAAGCCGATGGTTTCGGTATCGGATTCTTTCTTATTACCCAGCCCAACTACGCACTGTGAAGCGGCGATTGTCCGTGGTCGGCACCGACGCATCGGCCGGTGACCACACCTATCGCCAATCCCGGTCACCGTTGTTAACCTGCCGCCATCGCAGTACCCCTGCCCCCCAACGAGGTCGCGCCATGACCCCCAAACTAACCGCGGCCGAGTTCGAGGTCCTGGTGGCGCAAGCCGGCCTGCCCCTCAACGCCGCGCAGAAACAGGAAATCCATCAGGCCTACGGCCTGCTCGAGGGCATGATCGCCCGCGTCAACAGCCCGCTGCCGCGCGAGGCCGAACCGGCGCTGATCTTCACCCCGGAGGTCCGCTGATGTCGGCCATTCCAACCATCGCGGACGCCGCGCGCCGGATTGCCGCGAAACAGCTTTCCCCGGTCGAGCTCACCCAGGCCTGTCTCGCCCGCGTCAAGGCGCATGACGACACGCTGCACGCCTTCCTGCTGCTGACCGAGGAACGCGCGCTGACGGAAGCGAAACAAGCCGAGGCCCGCATGATGGCGGGCACGCTGCGCGGCAGGCTCGACGGCATCCCGATCGCGCACAAGGACATCTACAATACGGCGGGAATCCGAACGACCGCGCACTCCAGGCTGCTGGAGCATAACGTTCCCACCGCGGACGCGCGTGTCGTGCAACTCTGGGCCGAGGCCGGCAGCGTCATGCTGGGCAAGCTGGCGACGCACGAGTTCGCCATGGGCGGCCCGTCGTTCGACCTGCCGTGGCCGCCGGCGCGCAACCCGTGGAATCCCGACCATTTCACTTCCGGATCATCCTCCGGCACCGGTGCCGCCGTCGCCGCGGGCATGGTGCTCGGCGGCACCGGTTCGGACACCGGCGGCTCGATCCGCGGCCCCGCGGCGCTGTGCGGCCTGGCCGGGATCAAGCCTACCTACGGGCTTTGCTCGCGCGCCGGCGTGCTGCCGCTGTCATACACGCTGGACCACACCGGCCCGCTCGCCTGGACCGCCGAGGATTGCGCGATCCTGCTGCAGGCGATGGCCGGCCACGACCCGAACGATCCCGCCAGCGCCAACCGGCCGACACCCGATTTCGCCGCCGATCTGAACAAGGGCGTGAAGGGCCTGCGCATCGGCGTTGCGCGGCAGTTCTTCGAAGCCGACAACCGCGCGAGCGACACCACGCTGAAAGCCATCGACGACGCGCTGGCGCAGTTCCGCGCCATGGGTGCCGAGATCAGCGAGGTCACCCTGTCGCCGATGGCCGACTACCACGCCTGCGGCTTCCTGATCCTTGTCGTCGAGGCCTACGCGCTGCACGAGCCGTGGCTGAAATCGCGTTTCAACGACTACGGCGAATCATTCCGTGATCGGATCGCCCTCGGCGGCTTCATCCGCGCCGCCGACTATGTCGCGGCCATCCGCCAGCGCCGCATCCTGTGCCTGGAGATGAAGGCGGCGATGGCGGACCTTGACATTCTGGTCTCCGCGGCCGCGGTCGGCGAGGCGCCGCGCATCACCGATGTGCCGAAATGGGCAACGCTGGAAAAGCCTAGCTTCACCATGCCATTCAACGTCACCGGGTCCCCGGCGATGAGCATCTGCACCGGCTACGGCGCCGGCGGCCTGCCGTTGTCGATGCAGCTCATTGCCAAACCGTTTGCCGAACCGTTGCTGTTCCAGGCGGCACACGCTTACGAGACCGCAACGGACTGGCGCTCCCGACGACCTGCGCTGGTAAGCTGAGGGGCCTACAGCATAAGGATCGCCGAAACACGTTCCAGTACCATCTCGACAAGTCTGCCCGGCGATCCTTCGATGTAGCGGACATGGCGCGACACATGGTCGATGCTTTTCGTCTGGTCGGCCAGAACGGCCCCGGTGACCTTGCCGCCGGAGGGGATCGGCACCTCGAATGGCCACCCACGCTTGGTGCCCGTGACAGGGGCGCAGAAGATGTATCCGGTCAATGCGTTGAAGTCACGATCGGACAGCACCAGCGCCGGCCGCTCGCCCGACTGCTCCCGCCCCGCACGCGGATCCAGCACAACCCGGACGAAATCACCGCGCGCCGGCACATAGCCGGCCCGCGCCATCAAATGATTTCCCGCCCCACGGGTGGTCCGAAATCGATCGGATCCGGCCGGTTCTCCGGCTTGCACTGCGCCAGCAGGTCGGCAAGGTTGATGCGCTTGCGCCGGATCACCAGGTGGTCGCCTTCGGCCAAAATCTCGACCTGAGAGCCTTCTTTCAGGCCGACCTGTTCCAGCATCGGCCGTGGCAGCCTAACGCCAACGCTGTTGCCCCATTTCTGCAAGGTGACCGCCATGCCTGCCTCCTGGCGCTGCATCGAATATACATAGTATAGACGGCGCGCGGCATCAAGCCTAGTGCGGCTGCTTCGGCTTATGGCGCCGATCGTTGCAAATGCCGCAGCGGCAGGCGGTTGGTCTGCTTCAGCCGGTCCAGCACCACCGACGATCGCACCTGCGCCACGCTGGTGTGCGGCAGGAATACCTCGGCCAGGATGCGTGACAGTGCCTTCAGGTCGGGCACCGCGAGCTTCACCAGGTAGTCGGACTCGCCGGTCAGCGAATAGGCCTCCAGCACTTCCTCGGTATCCGCAACGAGGAGCTGAAACTGCCGGGCATTGTCCGGCGAGTGCGCCGCGAGCGTCACCTGGACAAACACCAGCACGCCGAGGCCGAGCGCCTCATCCGACAGCGCCGCGTGATAGCTGCCGATCACGCCCGCTGACTCCAGCGCGGCCCGCCGGCGCGAGCATTGCGAGGCGGACAACCCAACCCGCTCGGCCAGTTCGTTGTTGGTCAGCCGCCCATCATCCTGCAGCGCGTGGAGCAGTTTAAGGTCGAACGCGTCCATGCAAGAAACCCGCATCCATTTCCGGTATCACGACGTTATTGCGCACCTGTCCGACAATCAACACGCAGTTCGCACACAATGTGCATCTCTCGCGCGCTATACTGCGCACCCGACACACCAGCCGGAGACTGCGCCATGGGTCCCTTTCCGCACGACGCCGCACCCGCCCGGATCGACGACGCCAACCCCGCCGGCACCGATGGTTTCGCGTTCGTCGAGTTCGCCCACCCCGACCCGGCCCATCTCGCGCAGACCTTCCAGCGCATGGGCTTCGCCAAGGTCGCACGCCACAAACGCAAGGCGATCGACCTGTACCGCCAGGACGACGTCACCTTCGTTGTGAACGCGGAACCAGCCAGTTTCGCCTCCGGCTTCGCGGCCGCGCACGGCCCGTGCGCGCCATCGATGGCGTGGCGCGTGGTGGACGCGGCACACGCGTTCCGCCACGCCGTGCAACGCGGTGCCGAACCCTATACCGGGGACGACCGCACGCTCGACGTTCCAGCAATCCGCGGAATCGGTGGCTCGTTGCTGTATTTCGTTGACCGTTACGGCGCCAAGGGCTCGCCCTACGCCGAGGACTTCGAGTGGCTGGGCACGCCGGACCCGCGCCCGGTCGGCGCCGGCTTCCACTACCTCGACCACCTGACGCACAACGTGCAGCGCGGCAACATGGACAAGTGGTTCCATTTCTATGCCGATCTATTCAACTTCCGTCAGATCCGTTTCTTCGACATCGAGGGCAAGCTGACCGGCCTGTTCTCGCGCGCACTGACCTCGCCGTGCGGGCGCATTCGGATCCCGATCAATGAATCGGCCGATGAGCGCAGCCAGATCGAGGAGTATCTGCGTGAGTATCGCGGCGAGGGCATCCAGCACATCGCACTGGGCACCGATGACCTGTATGCCGCGACCGACCACCTCGCCGCCAACGGTGTTGCGTTCATGCCGGGGCCGAACGCCGCTTATTACGCACGCAGTTTCGAGCGGGTGAAGGGGCACACCGAGCCGCTGGACCGCCTCCGGCGCCACGGCATTCTGATCGACGGGGAGGGCGTGGTCGATGGGGCGCCACCGCGTCTGTTACTGCAGATTTTCTCGCAGACCGTAATCGGGCCGATCTTCTTCGAGTTCATCCAGCGCAAGGGCGACGACGGCTTCGGCGAGGGCAATTTTCGGGCCCTGTTCGAATCGATCGAGGCGGACCAGATCCGCCGCGGCGTGCTCGAGCCGGCTGGGGCGGCGTGACGCGGCGCATGCCCCGGAATGCGCATTCCCGCGGCGGATAACAACGCGACAAGGGGGTCGCCGCGGCTCGGTCGGCGGAAGTGGTGCGAGCTTATCGCGAACGTTACGTCTGTCGGTAAACGTGACACCCGGTCACGCCATACACCGATCCGGACACAGAATGGCCTTGGCAGGGATCTCGGGATTGATCAATTTGGTGTCGCGGCAGCGATCTGGCCCCGAGCCATAAACCATGCTTGAACCTCGGCATGACCGACCTTCGCCTGCTGTCCCCCGATGAACCGACCCCCGTTCAGGTGCTGCGCGCCGACGGGCCGTCCGACCTTTTCTTCACCGCCGATCACGCCGGCCGAGCCATCCCGCGCCAGCTCGGCCGCCTCGGCGTCCCGGAGCCAGAACTGACCCGCCACATCGCCTGGGACATCGGCATTCGCGGCGTGACCGAGCGCCTGTCCGCCACCTTCAACGCCACCGCGGTCTTGCAGACCTATTCGCGGCTAGTAATCGACTGCAACCGCGCGCCCGGGGTGCCCAGCTCGATCCCAGAGATTAGCGAGCACACGGAAATACCCGGCAACCGCGAGCTTGCCGACACCGACCAAAACGCCCGCGTATCGGAAATCTTCACGCCCTATCACAACCGGATCGCTGCCCTGCTTGACGCCCGCGCGGCTGCCGGGCGCCGCACCGTCTATGTCGCGATGCACAGTTTCACCCCCAATTTCAAAGGCGAGAGTCGTGCCATGGAAATCGGCGTGCTGTATAATCGCGACCGCCAGCTCGCCGCCATCCTGCTCGACCTGTTGCGCGCTGAGGGCGACCTGACGGTCGGCGACAACGCGCCCTACGCGGTCAGCGACCTGACCGACTATGGTGTTCCGGTGCACGCCGAGCGGCGCGGCCTGCCGCACGTCGAGATCGAAATCCGCCAGGACCTGATCGCCGACGCGGCGGGCGAAGCGGCATGGTCGGAACGAATGGCCCGGCTGCTCGCCGCAGCTGATGCACGCCTGAAGGCAGCGCGGCCAGCGTGCTGACGAGCGCCGCCGGATGGCAGGCGCGGGACAAAACGGCAGGGGAGCGAACGGATATGTTGCAAACCACGATCGCCGGCAGTTTGCCGAAGCCGGAATGGCTCGGCGAGCCCAACAAGCTCTGGGCACCGTGGAAGGCCGACGGCGAGGCGCTGGCCGCCGCCAAGCGCGATGCCACGCTGCTGTGGCTGAAGCTCCAGGAAGACGCCGGCATCGATATCGTCACAGACGGCGAACAATCGCGCCAGCATTTCGTGCACGGCTTCCTGGAGCGGATCGACGGCATCGACTTTGACCACAAGGTCGAAATGGGAATCCGCAACGATCGCTACAAGGCGATGGTGCCGACCGTCACCGGCGCGTTGCGCCTGGCCGGCCGGGTGCACGAAACCGAGGCCCGCATCGCGCGCGCCCACACCACCCGCAAGCTGAAATTCACCCTGCCTGGCCCGATGACCATCGTCGATACGATCGCGGATCGGCACTACGGCGACAAGGTGGCCCTCGCGATGGCCTTCGCCGATCTGCTTAATCAGGAGGCGCGCGCGCTGCAAGCCGATGGCGTCGACACCATCCAGTTCGATGAACCCGCATTCAACGTCTACATGGATGAGGTCGCCACCTGGGGCATTGGCGCCCTGGAACGTGCCGCTGCCGGCCTGACATGCACCACTGCGGTACATATCTGTTACGGCTACGGCATTCAGGCCAACATCGACTGGAAGGGCTCGCTCGGCGCCGAGTGGCGGCAATACGAACAGACCTTTCCCGTGCTCGCCGCGAGTACGATTGACCAGGTGTCGCTGGAGTGCCGTAACGCCCGCGTGCCGCTGCGCCTGCTGCGGTTGCTGGACGGCAAGGACGTTATGGTCGGCGTGATCGACGTCGCTACGAACGAGGTCGAAACGCCCGAACAGGTCGCCGCCGTCATTGAGGACGCGCTGGAATTCGTGCCCGCCGCGCGGCTGTTCCCGTGCACCAATTGCGGCATGGCGCCGATGCCGCGCGCGGTTGCCGCGGCGAAGCTGGTGGCGCTGGGCCAGGGGGCCACGCTGGCCCGGCAGCGTTTGGGTGCTTAGGCCACGACAGCAACACCTGCACGATTTTTACGTTGAAGCGCGTTGGCGCGGCGACCGCGACCAATTGAGTTGTGGATAGTCCGCTTACAGAATGATCGCGTGGCCGTTCGGATCACCGCCCTGGCTGGACCGCGATCGGTCTAATTCCGTCGATGTGATGATTCGTTTATTGACTTCAATTATTTGTGGCGTGAATTGCAACCAAAATCAGAGGAATCGGCGCAGGCATGAGGCGGCGGCGGAACGTTTATCTTGCACATATCGATCCGGAACGTTTACTGTTCCTTAAGCCGATGTTGTTCTTACGAATGGGGGATACGTACAATGATCATTCGTCGGGCTGAAACATGCCGCCTGGTCGCCTCGGTTGGTGTCTTTGCGCTATTGGCGGGCTGCGCGGCCACACCGCTTGGTCCAACGGTCCAGGTGATGCCGGGACCCGGCAAGACTTTCGATACATTCCAGAGCGATAACGCGACGTGCAAGGGCTTCGCGGCCAGCCAGGTTGAGGGCCAGGCCGATGCGGCGAACAAGCAGGCGGTCGGCGCCGCCGTGTTGACCACCGTTCTGGGCGCGGGTCTGGGTGCGGCGGTCGGTGGCGCCGCCGGTGATGCCGGCGCCGGCGCCGCGATCGGCGCCGCGGCCGGCGCGGGCGGTGGCGCGGCGATCGGCGCCAACGGCAGTGCGGGCGCCCAGTTGAGCATCCAGCAGCAGTATGACAACGCGTTTTCGCAGTGCATGTACGCCAAGGGCGAGCAGGTTCCCGGCTATGCGCCGATCGCCTCGGCGCCACCGCCGCCCGTTGCGACAGCGGATCCATTGGTGCGTGCGACGCAGTCTGAGCTCATCCGTCTCGGCTACCTGAGTGGGACGGCCGACGGTTTCACCGGTCCGAAGACGCGGGGCGCGATTTCGGCGTTCGAGCAGGCCAATGGTCTACCGGTGGAGACCAGCGTCTCGCCGACCCTGTTGGCCAGGCTGCAATCGACCCCCACCGGTGCGGCCAAGGCGCAGGCGTCCGCACCGGCGTGGGTCGCACCAACGACAGGCGGGTCGGGCACGCCGCCCCCAACCCAGTCCGCGTCCGCGCCCAGCGGTTGGGTGGCGCCCGCCAAGACACCGTAGTGGTCCTTGCCAGCGGCGCCAGCGGGGCCTCACGGCAGGCACCCACAGAAAGGCGCCGGTCGGCTGGCAAGCCAACATCACGCTGATGCTCTGACGCAGCGCAGGTTTTCCATTCAAGTCATAGCAACAGGACGCTGAACGTCTCGCTCTCGGAGGGCGGCTCCATGGCAACAACACTCAGCAACTTATGCCGGTCACGCGTGTTTTTGGGCGGGTGGGCGGCCGCGTTGTGTGGTTGCCTCCTGGTTGCCACCGTGCGGGCGCAAAGCCTGGACATGGAGGCCACGCCGCCCGCGCCGGCCGCCGTCGCATCGCATCAGTCCGGTGAGCTGGACATGGATGTTGTACCGACCGCGCCAATCCCAACCAAGCCTGCCGTTCAGGCGGTGTCGAAGGACAACGTGCAGGACGGCCTCACGCTGCCCAACCCGAAGTCGATGCCCGACCCGGCGACAACGTTGACAACCACAACCGCGCCCGCAACGACCACCCCGACTATCACGCCCCTCGCAACAACCACATCGTCAACAACCACACCGTCAGCAACCACGCCGTCAATCGCCACGTCGGGCACGACAACGCCGGGCACGACAACGCCGGGCACGACCACGCCGGGCACGACCACGCCGGGCATGCAGGCGCCCGACAACGGCGCGCCAGCATCCACCGCCGCTGCGACGCCGCCGCCCGAGCCGGTCAGCCTTGATCATCCAATCGTGATCGATACCGCCAGGCTGAAAGCGGGCGACACCAGCGTAACGTTGTTCGGAATAGAGGGTGCCCAGGGCGAGGCTGCCCAGGGCCTCCAGGCCTTCCTGGCGTCGACCGGCAACCATGTGCTCTGCCAGGCGCAAACCAGTGCCGATTTTGTCTGCCTGCTGGCCGACGGGACCGACGTCGCCCAGGCCGCGTTGATCAACGGTGCGGCGCGCACCAAAGCCGATGCGCCCGACGCCTATCGCGACCAGGAAATTGCCGCGCAAGCCGCGCGGCGTGGCATATGGGCGAACCTGCCGCCGCCGCCGGTGGCGCTGAAGCACCCGGTGGTGCGCGATACGGCCACGCTGGTGGCGGACAACCAAACCTACATGCTTAACGGTGTTCAGGGCCTCGGCCAGCCTTTCGCCGGCCAACTGCAAGGCTATCTCGCTGCCAACGGCGATAGCGTGACCTGCGACCCGCAAGGCCTGCCCGACCATTTCATTTGTGTGACGAGCGACAACACCGATCTCGCTAAGGTGGCGCTGGTGAACGGCGCTGCGATCGTGGCCCCCGAGGCACCGGACTCCTATCGCCTGCAGCAGGCGGAGGCGCTGAACAATCACCGCGGCGTCTGGCTGAACCCGCCGTCGACCCTGCTGATCACCTCGGCGGCCGTGGCGGAGCCCGCCGAGTTCGCCCTGGTCGTGGGCGATGATGGCGGCGATGGCGTTACCTATGTGGGCGGTGTCCCAACCGCATTGATCGACGGAGAGGCGGTGTTCCTGGTCTACGGCGGCGACGCCGGATGGGGTTATTACGACCATTGGCATCATTGGCGCGACGCGCCGGGCCGCTATCGGGCGCATATGGAACATTTTCACCCGTACGGCCATGGACTGCGCGGCTATCATGACGGTGTGTTCCGCCGTGACGAGCCGATCCGGCGCGATGAGGTGGCCCGTCGCGATGACGGATTGCGGCGGGAGGCGGCGGCGCATCCGGGAGCGGAACGTCCCGGTGGCGTAAGGGTAGGCGAAGTGCGCGGTGCCCCGGCCGCGGGACGTCCGGGCGAGGTCCGTAGTGCTGCTGCGGGCGGTCATCCCGGCATGGTACAAGGCGGTGCACATCCCGCAGCCGCCGGCGGCGGGTTTGTCCATCCGGGTCCTTCGGCAGCCGGCTTCCATCCGGCCGCGGCGGCGCCCCACGCGGCGGCGCCTGCTGTTCATGCCAGCGCGGGCGGCGGTGGAGGCGGAGGCAGGAAGAAGTAGGCCGAGCGGACCGCACAGCGCATTAGCGTCAGCGGCATCGTCGCAATAGGTGCGGCTGTCGGCGGCGCGGCCTTACCTCCTCTGACTATCCTTTCACCGCGCCCGCGACGATGCCATCCATCACCCGGCGTTGGGTGATCAGGAACAGCACCACCACCGGCAACACGGTCAGCGTCGCCAGTGCCATCGTGGCCTGGAAGTTGATGCCGTATTCGGAGTTCAGCGAAATCAACGCCACCGGTAACGTGTAGCTATCCGAGGTCGTGGACAGCACAACGACCGGAAGCCACTGCTTCCAGTTCAACAGAAAGGCGATCAGCGTCGCGGTTGAGACGACGGGCCGCGCGATCGGCAGCACGATGCGTGAGAAAATCGCCCATTCCGAGGCGCCGTCGACGCTCGCCGCCTCGATGATCTCACGCGGTATCGTGCGAAAGAACTGGACGAAGACGAAGAAGGTCAGCGGCACCAGGCTGACCGACAGGACGATGCCCGCGTAGCTGCCCAGCAGACCCAGATGGTAGACCACAAAATACAGCGGGATCACCAGCATCATGTTGGGGTACATGACGGTCAACAGAAAGCCGTAGCGTACCGAGGCGAACAACGGCAGGTTCGGCCGCCGATACAATGCATAGGCCCCAAGCCCCGTGGCGCAGACACCGATCGCGGTCGCGGCGAGGGTGATGAGCACTGAATTGATCACGAAATGGCCCAGCGGGTCGCCGCCGATCTGCCCGATCGAGCGGAATGCGCCAAGGTCGAAACGTTCCGGCCACAGCCGCAGCGGCGCCGACAGGATGGCGCTCTGGGTGCGGAAGCTGCTGATCAGCATCCACAGAAACGGATAGACGAACACCAGCGAGACCAGGCTGGCAGTGGCATACACCGCGAGCCGGGCAATCAGGCGCTTCACGCCGCCTCGCGCTCCATCGCCCAGTAAGCGGTTGCCGCCAGGGCGAACACCAGCGCAAACAGCACCGTGGCGATCGCCGCCGCCTCCCCATAAGCGCCCGTCGCAAACCGGCTGTAGGCGTCATAGGAAATGAAATTGGTGGAGAAGTTCGGGCCGCCGCGGGTGACGACAAATACCACCGTAAACGTCTTCAGGAACTCGATCAGCGCATAGACCGTGTTGATGGTGATGGCCGGCCGCAGTTGCGGCAACTTGACGTGCATGAACCGCTGCCAGCGGTTGGCGCCGTCGATCTGCGCGGCCTCGTCGAGGTTGCGGTCAAGCAGTTGGAAATTGGTCAGGAAGATGAGCGTGTAGAGCCCGATATGATGCCAGGCCTCAACAATCACCAGCGTAATGAAAGCGCCGACCGGCGTGATCAGGCCGGCAAAGGCAGGCAGGCCGAGATCGGTCAGCAGCCGGTTCACCACGCCGAAATCCTGGTTGAACATCCACTTCCAGACGATGAATGTCGCCACCTCCGGGGTGACGATCGGCAGGAACATGGCGAGCTTGAACAGCGTGCGGCCGCGCACCAGCAGCGGATGCGCCAGCAGCAGCGCCAGTGCCAATGCCAGCACCAGGTTCAACACAACTGAAATGGCGGTGAACAGCAGCGTGCGCCACAGTGACGAAACGAATGCCGCATCGCCCAGCACGCTGCGGAAATTCGCCCACCCGACATAATCGGGCGCCTCGCCGAGGGCGGTGGTCGAGTCAAGGAACGCGACGCGGATACCCTCCCCGATCGGCCACAGGCCGAACACCGCGGTCAGCAGCGCGAATGGCAGCAGATACACATACAGGGCACGGTGCCGCCACGCATCACGCGTGGCGGCCAAAAGCGCGATCACGATTGTCCGTCGGTCTCAGCCCTTGCTGATCAAGGCCTGTTTCTCGGCGCGCAGCTTGTCCGCCGTCTGCTTTATCCAGGCGTCCCAATCCGCCGGCGGATCGCTGATCGCGGCGACCAGGAGTTTGTAGTAGTCGTCATGCAGCTTGGCGAACCACGGGAACGTGGTGATCGCGTTGTCGGCAACCTGGAGCCTCGTGTCGGCCGCGACGAACGGGCGCAGGCCCGGCGTGATGTTTGTGGTATCAAGGTCGGAACGAACGGTGCCGCCCATGTTCTGCAACGAGATCTGCTGCGCGCCCTTCGAGGCAAGGAACTTGACGAAGTCCTTCGCGGCCTCGGGGTGCGGGGAATTCACCGGCACCGCCATGCCGCGATCCGCCGGCACCACGTAGCTCGAAGTGCCACCGCCGATCGCCGGAAACGGGCCGATCACGTAGTCGCCCGCCGGAGGCGTCTTGTCCCATTTCGCAACGTTCCAGTTGCCGACCCGGAACTGGCCGACCCGCTCGCCCTCGATCAATTGGTACATGTCGGTGGAAAGCTGATTGATGGTATCCGGTGAAATCACTTTGTACTCTGTGTACAGCTTGAGGTACTCGATGACGACGCGCGCATTCTCCGGCCGGTCGATGACGATGTTGCCGTCATCGTCGACGATCGCGTGCTTGATGCCGTTGCCGTAGGTCAGCATGGTGACGCCGGCGTCGAGCAGGAAAGTCGGGTTGCCGCCCATCATGGCCATGCCGTAGATCGTCTTGCGTCCGCTGCCGGACGGGTCACTGTCCTGCATCTTGTGGGCGATCCGCAGCGCGTCCTGCCAGGTCTTGGGGAATGTCTCGCCGATGTTGGCGAGCCAGCTCTTGCGGACACCCCAGCCGACGATGAGGCGCTGCATCGGGATGAACAGCACCTGCCCGCCATAGGTCGCCGTGGCCACGTCGTCGGCTGACAGGAACTTACGGTCATCGGCCGGTAGCTGCGCAAGCTGCGGCGCAAGGTCCGACAGTTTCCTGGTCTGCTGTTGGACGCGCACCAGAAGGAACCCGTCGTTGAATAGCACGTCTGGGGCCGTGTTGGTGTTGAGCGCCGCGATGCTGCGGCTGAGCCACTGGTCGGTGGGCATCGAGACCGAGCGGAACGTGATCCCCGGATGATCCTTGGCGTAGAGCTCGCCCATCTGCTGGATCATGCGCACGCCGTCATCGCCCTTGTCATGCCAGACGATCAGTTGCTGCGCGCGCGACGGCGCCGCCGCCAACAGCGCACCAACAATCGCCAGCGCCATCCAGCGCAGCCACACGTGACGCATGATCCCCACCTCCCAACGTGTTTTCCGTCGGCTGACCTGGATGATCAGCTCTTGGTCTTGATGTGGCCGGAATGCCCCTGATGAAGGACCAATTCGACTGTCACGAACGCAAGCTAACCACCGAACGGGGCGCTCGACAACGATGGCACCGCCACCAAGGGCGAAACCGAACCGGTCGCAGGGGCGTCGCTGCTGGTGGGTGGCTTATGCATGACAGTCCCAGCGGGCAGCGCGCGGTCGCCTAAAGCCACGCGGTTGAGCCAATGAACTGTAGGTAGTTTCCGATGCTACCGCTGCGGTGGCGGGTGCAGTTATCTGTAGCCGCATTGCCGCTGATCCGGTTGGCATAGGTCGCTGCCCGGCGAGAAGGGTGGCGCGAAGGGGCTCGCCCGCATGTGCCGCCAGCGTGGCGGCGATCGCCGGGATGCGAGCCCGCGTGTTCTGTTTTGAAAGGCTTAACGCCGTGGATATGCTGTCGCTATCGCTCATTCCTGTCATTGTGATCGCTGCGGCCATCGTTATCATAGCAAGCGTGAAGATTCTGCGCGAATATGAACGCGCGGTGGTCTTTACGCTCGGGCGCTTTCAGCGGGTCAAGGGACCCGGCCTGGTGCTGCTGGTCCCCTTCATCCAGGAAATGGTGCGCGTCGACCTGCGCATCCAGGTCATCGAGATCCCGACCCAGGAC
>Ga0326727_10018954_pt1 | contig 13945 bp, 17 predicted proteins | sample MB2enrmetagenome_FD_207643 | JGI IMG/M metagenome (GOLD analysis project Ga0326727, IMG submission 207643) | Lab enriched peat soil microbial communities from McLean, Ithaca, NY, United States - MB29MY | ecosystem: Environmental > Terrestrial > Soil > Wetlands > Peat | place: USA: New York... | reverse complement strand
CGCCAAGCCGTGCATTCTGGAGCAGGGGCCCAGACTTGCTCTGGGAGAGGAGTCCGGAAAGCAGAACGGCGCAGTGCCGCAGGGCGACGCAAAAGCCCCGAAGCAGTGACCGAGCTAGTGAGGAATGAAACTGGGAGACACGCTTCAAGAACAATGCAGCTCCCGCTTTCTGGCGATGCCATTCCCCGGCAAACCAGATCAACCTTCTCGCCGTTAGACCTCGGGGCAAAGAGCGGCATCTCGCACCCGGCATCGCATGTCTTCCACTCAGCGTAGTCACGCTCAAGAGCGCATAGCACGGGCGAGATTCCGTTCGCTTCACCGTGCCCAAGAAGGCTTTGCATTGCCGCACCTCCGATTCGTATTCCATCCGCGCGATTGCGCTCAAACTCAGGCCGCTGTCGCGGAGGAAGCCCGGTAGATTTCCTCCGTCACGAAGCACTGGTCCGCGTGGCTGTATCCACTCACGGTGATCAGCTCGCGCACCCTGCGCCGGCCCGTGGAATCGCGTTCGCAGTAGAGAACAAAATCCACTGCCTTTCCGGTCTGTGACCGGATGAATTGTTGATTGAGATTGGTTCTGGCGCTGAGCGCCATATCCGCCAGCCTGTCCAGAGCATCGAGGGCGGAATCCGCGTGCAAAGTTGAAAGCGTTCCGCCGTGGCCAGTGTTCATTGCTTGCAGTAGGTCATAGCCGCATTCGTCGCGGATTTCGCCCATGATGATGCGGTCGGGACGATGCCGGAGAGCGGCGGCTACAAGCTGGCTCGGCGTTACGGCAACCTGGCCGGGAATCTCGGCGACAGCTTCCCAGCGAACGGCATTGGGATGCGCAACCTTCAGCTCGGCTGGTTGCTCGATCACGATCAGCCGCTCACGGAGCGGAACATGATCGAGCAGCGCCTTCATCAGCGTGGTCTTCCCAGAACCGGTTCCACCGGCGATAATGCCGTTCTGCCGATCTTCGATCAGCCTTACAACTGCATCCCGAACATTGCTGGGCAAGCTACCTGCCTTGACCAGTTCATCCGAGGTAAACCAGCGGTTGAATTTGCGCACGGTGAAGGTCGGGCCGTTGATCGAAGAGGGCGAGCCGACAACGGCCACGCGCGAGCCATCAGGCAAACGCGTATTGAGGATCGGATTCTGCGTCGTCAAGTCCTGCCCAAGGATGCGCGCAACGCGCTCGATGGCGGCCTGCAAGCGTTCATTCGTGAATGGCTGTGTGAGTCCAATCTGCTCCACGACGCCATTGCGGTCGGCAAAGACTCCGCTCGTCCCATTGATCATCAGATCGGAGATTGACGGGTCGAGCAGCAGCTCGCGCAACTCTTCGGGAAAGAACGGCAGAATCAGGTCGAAGCTCATCGCGCTTCCCCCTGATTGATTTCTTCTTCCTCAGCGGGAAATATGAGCTTGACATCATATGATGTACAGCGCATACTGTATCCATGGCTTACGAAATCCGCGCAACGCCAGAGTTTAGGGAGTGGATGCAGACCCTCTCTCGGGAAGAGCGGGAATCGTTCGACGTAGCCGTCAATCTTCTGCGGGAAAAGGGGCCTGTTCTCGCGCGGCCTTATGTCGATACCGTCAAAGGCTCGGCGTTTGCCAACATGAAGGAATTGCGCACCGCGCACGACAAGCATTTGGCGCTGCGCGCGTTCTTCGCATTCGATCCCAAGCGTGCCGCTATTCTGCTCATTGGCGGCGACAAGCACGGGCGTCGTGGCTTTTACGAGAAGCTCATCAGGAAAGCGGACGAACTTTACCGCGAACACCTGCGCTCGCTCAGGCAATGAGCGCAAATTGCCGCCCGCATTCGGGAGGCGAGAAAGGACAATATGGCAAGCAGAACCCTCTCTTACGACAGCATCGCCGACGAGCTGATGACCAAGGCCAGCCGCGCTCGCGCCAGAAAGCGTGCTAACGCCATCCTTGAACGTATGACGCTCGATGAATTGCGCAAGGACCGCAAGATGACTCAGGGAAAAATTGCGGTTGCTATGAAGATCGAGCAAAGCGAAGTATCCCGACTTGAAAAGCGCGCCGAAGTAAAACTCGGAACGCTGCGGAATTACGTCAGTGCCCTTGGCGGACACATCGAAATTCGCGCCGTCTTTCCTGACAAAAACATTGAACTTGCGCTCACCGAATAGCACAGCCCTGAAGGACTGGTTCAAGGTGCATCTACGTCGCTGACGCGGATCTGTTGAAACAGGAACTCTCATCGCGCTGCTCCCGCTGCGGCGTCTGGACTGTGCGCATCGACAGAGACGCGGTTTTCGTGGAACTCGGTGATGGTCAATCCCAGGGGATTGATAAACTCGTACTGCGGATAAACGCGGGCCTGATCGCTGACCTGCTTTGGGTTCAGGTAGTAGGTGATGCTGAGTAGCCAATGCTCCGTGCGCGGCTCGCGGGAATTCTCTGCCGAGTAGAAGCGATCAACCGCCATCAGCGCCGTTCCACGGGCAATGCGCGCGCCCTGAAGCATTTCCTCGGACATTGTCGTGATAGTCACGTTCTGGACCTGTACGTCGCTCGCTTCTATCTGCCCTGCCGTGACCTGAGAGACGAGGTGGTTTGCGTTGTCTTCACCCATCAGGCGCGAGGCCAATGCCTGCGAAAGAAAGTAGTAGTTGAGCGGGTATTTCTTTGCGATTACGTCCCGATTGACCGTGTAGCGGTAGTTTGCCCAATCGGTCAGATAGGTGCGGACTTCGCCTTCGCGCGGCGAGTAGTTCAGGTCGCTGTACTGAATCGCCTGGGCGCGGCCCATCTCGTCGATGCGAATGTAACGATTCGCAACCGGGCGGCGCGCCAGCATCAAGTTCATGCCGAGCGAAGCGAGCAGCATGACCGTGCCACATCCGAGGATGAGCCGGTAGGCTTTCCGTTCGGCATAGTGCGACGCATAGACCTCGTTGCCGATGTGGTCAACGAGCAGAGATTTTGCTGGCGTCAATGACGTTGTAGCTGGAGCTTCGCGCGTAGACATGGGTTGGATTCGTCCTTTCCACAAGGTTGAAAAAACAGAATCGCGGTGTAGATAAGAACCGCTAGGATGAGGCCGATCAAGAACATCGCGAGCGCATAGCGGATGGGTTTGCCAATCCGCAACCGGCGAAAGAGCAGGAAGCTGAAGAGATAGGTCCACATCACGCCCTCCTCAACCGGCCATCATGGCAATGGAAGCAACCGCTCCGCCAACCTTGGAAACGCTGTCAGCCATGCCCGCCGTGCCACCGAAGATCGCCTGCGTCATGCTCGGGATGAAGAGCATATTGATGATGAAGGCGAGGTAGACCATAGTGCAGGGAATGAGATTGGCCAGCCACATCTCCATCGAGTAGGTTCCGTTGAAGGTTTGCTGAATGAAGGTATTCAGAAAACCGGACCATACGAAGATGAACGCTGCGGCCACGGCGCGGATCATCGCGAAGCTGAGCAGAACATCAAGAAAGTGGAAGAACTTCCCCCGGAATGTCCTGGTCATCAGCAACGGAATGAAGACCGGACCGAAGAGCGCCGTGACGCCGTAGAGGATGAACGAAGAGCAGTTGATGAGAAAGAGAATCGCCGAAGCCAAGCCCATGAGCGCCTGGACGTAGAAGTAGCAGAGAATCTGCACCGGAGCGGTCAACGATGGCATAGCGGTGTTGTCGCCTGCTGTCTTCAGAAGCTGAAGCAAAGTGTCGAGCGAACTCTGATCGAAAGCGGCAACCATTGCCTGAGCGATGTAGCTGAAGAAATGGTTCAGCCCGAAGCTCGCTCCGGGCAGCGGATTCACCCAGTAATTGATGAGCAGGCAGCAGATGATAAGCCGCATCAGAAAATGCGTCAGATCGCCCGCGCGGACTGGGTGCGCATGGAAGCGCCACACGGTCATTCCGGAAGTGTTCCAATTGATGACCATGTTGATGAGCGAGAAGAGGGCGATGCAACTCAACTCGGTCAATCCAAGCTGCGTCAATACGCCGCCATTCTGCGTGGTCAGATTCGTCAGATTGTTGGTGAACTGGTAGAGCCAGTCCACGCCGGAACTCGTGCCCGGTAATGCCTGGGCCAGCAGCATCGGTGAAATCATAGTCGTCACCTCGTAGTGGAATGTGCGGCGCGGGCTGAAGCAGCCTGCGCCGCGTGGGTTCAACTCACGGAAGATAGGTTCGCCAGGTATTGCTTTCGCTGGCGGCACTGACATTGTTCGTAGAATGTTGCTGCTGCACGAAGGCCGCAGTGTTGATGTCCTCGACAGCGGCGTTGCGCCGTTCCATGTTGGCGACGGTCATCTGCCCGGCAAGGCAGGATTGAAGCGTTCCCTGCGATTGCATCTCGCTGAGCTTTTGCGCCTCAGCCGCATTCAAAAGATTGAGCTGTTGGACCTCGCTGTTCGTGCCGTTTGAAATGTCGAACTGACTCGAAAGAAGCGAGGAATTGGCCGTTGAGTTTTCGGTTCTGTTGGTCCGGTACTGGCCCACCGCGGTGAGGCAGTCGGGCGAGATGGAATCCGACGTTTCGATCATGGCAAGCTGCGAGATGCGCGCGCTGCCAAGAGACTGTCCCGCAAGGTAGCTGCTCGTGCCGCTATTCATCGAGACCGTGGCCGTCTTCCACGCCGTGGCCGAAGTGGAAGGGGCGTTCGAGTTGAGTGCGATCTTGATGCCTGCCGTCTCGCCAAACATATTGGCGACGTTTGCGTTTTCAAGTTTGTGCAACGTCGTTTGCCACTGCTGCTTGAGCGAGAAATGTGTGATGTTGTTTTTGACCATGTTGTACTGCATTTGGAGCGTGGTCAGTTGTTGAATCAGGCTGGCATAGCTGGTCGGGTCGAAGACGATGTCGCCGATCCCGAAGAGCGCAAAGCTCGGCGTTGCGGTCAATAGAACAGCGGCGGTGATTACGAGCCACTTACGCTGCTTCTTGAGTTGAATTGCCATACTACCTCCTCGTTGTTGGTTGAATTGGCTGCCGCGCAGTGTCATAGCCCTTCGTTGAGTAGCTCGCGGGCGATCCGAGGAATGACGACGATCCATTCCTCGCCCGCCTCCTCGATGGCTTCGGCCAGGGTGCAGCCAAACTCTTCAAGCCAGTCGGCACGATTGAGCACAAGCGCAACTGTCACCTTGTCGCTCAAGTTGAACGCGGCCCACGCATCATGACCGCGATGCATTGCGCGGCGCGAAACCTCAATCAGATGCCGCGATCGTTCGCTCTGCTCAATCATGGCCAGTCTCCGGCGCTACAGGGTTGGGTCCATGCGGTGTTCCGCATAGGACGGAATCAGAATGTCGCGGCCCACATAGACGCGGGCGCGCGAGCCTTCCTTGAGGGTGATAACCGGCAGACGATTGAGAAAGTGATTCAATATCTGCTCGCCTTCGCTTGCCATCTGCTCTGAGATGCCATTGCGAATCTCGGTGGAGGGATTGAGAAAGCTGCCGTTGTTTCCGATCTGCGCAAGGCCGCCGATACCGCCGATGGCGGCGGCAGCGGCAAAGGCCTGGAAGTATCCGTGATCGACCTTGGTTGCGAGTCCGGTCGTGCCCAGCGGATCGAGTCCGATGTATTTGTCGAAGTCGAGCGAAAAACCATCTGGACAGACAGCACGATGGAAGGTGACGAACATCTTGCGCTGCTGGGCACTGCCCACGCTCTGCACTGTGCCGATCAGGCGCGTGCCTTGCGGCATGAGCAACTGCTGATGATCGTGAGAGTAATAATCAGTGGTCAGCATGACCAGGATCGGCCCGTTAAATCCGCCGTCAATGTGGTTGGTGACGACCCCTTCGAGTACCGTGCCCTCGAAGATCCGATAGAGACGCCCCTGATACTGGTCAAACGGATACGGTCCCATCGGATCAGTTTTGGCGTTTGCCGTTGGCGATTGTTCCTGTGTTGCCGCCATAGCGGAGTTCTTCTGCGGCGGCACGCCGCCTGCGATTACGACCTCTTCCGATTTCACGGAAGAAGGCGCTTCTGCGCGTTCCGCAAGGACGGTGGCCGACGGAGCATTCGGTGCTGGGCCGGTTGTCGCTTCTCCAGAGCGCGCAAAGTCAATCGCCATCGTGTCACTGTTGATGGCTTCCTGCTTCTGCCTTTCCCGCGCCAGGGCGCGTTGCTTGGCCTCGGCCTGCGCCTCCGAAACATTCGAGGTGTGTTGCGGAGCATTGGAACTCCCGCCGTAGATCGCATCGCGCTGCGCCGCTGTCATCGGCGCGGCGTTGGATGACTCGGGACCGGGCGTGCCATCGGTGTTCTGGAATTGCTGCATCGCGGCCAATAACTCTTGCTGACGCTGCTTCTCTTCGGCGTCATGCTGCGCCTGCAACTGCTGCTGTGTCTCGAAGCTCGATACTTGCTGCGCGCTGGGCGATGCCGGGCGCATCGGCAGTGCGCTCGGCGGCGCCGTCTTCTTGTTGCCGCGCAGAAGGCTGGTTACGTTGGCGATGCCGAGTATGGCGAGAATCGCCACCAGCGCAATGACCACCGGCATACTCTTCTTGAGCGGAGGTTTCGCATCCGGCTGCTCTGAAACTGTGGCGGGCGTGTTTGGTGTCAGTTCGGTCATGGCTACTTTGCGCCTCCCTCGCGATGGAATTCGACCTTCTGTTTGCCGATGGCCAGATACCCGTGCTCCAACTGCTTCGGCACGGTGTAAAGCCCGCCGTTGAAATCGAAGTTGATGAGCGAGCCTTTTCCGTCCTTCAGCTCGTAGAGTGCGGGCGTCTCCTGGAACTGACCGCGCAGATAGGTGAACTTGTCGTCGTGCCAGATTTGCTGGAGTCCGAGTTCCTTCCCCTTGCGCTCGTCCCACACAAAGTCGAAGTGCAGCGAGCCGGGGTATTCGCTGCGATACTGCTCGGCCTTCGTCGCCTCGGCTTTGAGTTCGGCTTCCTGAGCGGTCTTCGCGGCAGCAGCTTCCTGTTTCGCTTTATCCAGTTCGGCAACCGGCACAAATACCGGAAGCTGCGCCAGCCGGTCCTTGGCGGCTTGGTCGCCGGGCGCGATGAAGACTTTGGAATCGAAGTGGGGATCGGAATCATCGGAGACCTCGCGAAGTGCAAGGGTGTATTCGTTGCCGTGGTCGGAGACGATGTGAATGTCCGTGGCCGCGTTTGCGGTTTTAGGCTTTACGCTGATGAAGCGCGAAGCCACATGTCCGCCGTCGAAGATCCAGTTCACCGTGTCGCCAGCAAAGACATTGGCAACCTTTTCTTCGTTGGGCAGCACGATGAGCGTCGATTGCAGAAGACCGGCGCGAATCTGCGGCGGCGCGTCTGCTTCGGTCACCGTGACCGTGCGCGGTGCACTCGGTTGCAGGGGATGCGTTTCGGTTGAGGCATGAAGTTGGCTCGCGGCCAGCATCATGCACACGGAAAATGAGACAAAAATGGTGGGGCGCATATTCTCAAGTCCTTTCTGCGGTGTGGTGTTTGGGTTATTCGGACTCGCCTTGAGCGAATCGAGTGATGCCCTCCGTGAGTCCGTATTTGGCGATCAGCCTGGCCCGACGCACGCGGTCTTTCGGCTTCGTCGAAAAGACTGCGTAGCTGCGGTTGTCGAGATTGAGCTTGACGACCTTGGTCAATCCATCCCGGCGCATGTAGAGACCTTCGCGGTCCTGCAAGCTCTCGAAGAGAGCGAGCTGTTGCTCATTCATCTTGAAGAGTTCCGCGTATCGCTTGCGGTTGAAGGTGGCGTCCTTCAAGAACAGAAATGATGTGCAGGAGTTCACGATGCTGTCGGCATTCGCTCCCAGGTCCTCGGCAGACTGGCCGATCATCGTGACGCCACCAAGGTTCTTGCGCACGGTCTTGATGGAAGCGAGTGCGCCTTCGAGCAACTGCCGATTTTTCATCGAAGAGAAAATCTCTTCGATGAGAATGTGCTTGGGCACGCCGAGATTGGCGGGGTTGTAGAGCACGTCATTGATCCTGCGCAGCAGCCACACCATCAACGGTTCGATCAGATCGGCGTACTGCTCGTTGTTCACGCCCTGGAAGTCGAAGCATTGCAGGCGCGAGAGCGAGAGGCTGTCTTCGATGTTGTCGAAGATGGCAGCGTAGACTCCCTTCCCAACCCACTTCGACAAGTAACGGTCCAGCTTCTTCGGTAGAAAGAGATTCGACAAGCGGCGGTTCTCAGCATCGAGTAGGTACATATCCCGCACGGCTTTGTGGATCACATCATCGTCTTCCGGCTCCAGTTCAGCGCCGCCATTCATAAGCAGGAGCTTGACGAACGAGTAAAGGAATGTGATGTTGCTCTCGGTCGGCTCCAGCCGGAAGGGGTTTACGCGCGGGCCGTCTTTGCCGATGCGGTCCACGCGACCGCCGTACAACTCGACCACGCTCTCATAGCTGCCGCCAATGTCGAAGATGTATGTGAAACCGCCGTACTTCTGCTCGTGGGCGATGGACATGTTGCCGTGAACGCTTTTGCCGGTGCCTGTCGGCCCAAGGATCAGCATCACGCGCACACCGTCCACATACACGTCCTGAAAGAACGGCGTCCGTGTGCGCGTCTCGAAGATGTTCAAATACTCTTTATCGAGGTCTTCCGAATACGGATGGCCGAGATTGGGCGCGAAAGCCGAAGAAAGCCGCGCGTGATGATCCTCTGCCAGCCACATCGGAAAGACGTTGAACTTTCCATTGCCAGGGAACATCGCATAGAACGCGGAAAGATTGCCCAACGTCTCTTCCATCACCTGCGCCCGCGCATCGACGAAGACGCGATGCACGGCGGGCGCAATGCCGCGCAGCTCGTCCATGCTGCGCGCGGCCACAAGAAAGCGAAGCGAAAACTCGCCCTGCGCCTTTTTGTCGAGCGAGCGGATGACCTCGCCCAGATCATCGACCTGCGTGTTGGCTGCGCGCGCGCCAGCACCGGTTTCAAGCGACGCCGTGTCGTGCCCGCTCATCACGCGCGTCAGTACGCCTACTTTGAAAAACGAGATGAACTTCTCCTGTGCGTCGATCTCGCTTCGCGCGGCGGTGGTGGACTTGGGACGCCAGGTCGTCAACAGGATGCTGTCGCAATCGAGCGCCATCAATCCAGAGAACAAGCAAGGCCGCGACGCTTCAGGTGTTGTCTTCAGCGAAAACATTTGAACGTAACGGCGGCCAATCGTCAGATGATCGCTATGCCATGAGACCGGGCTATGCACGATCTGGCGGTCAACGCCGTCATCTGTGCTCAAGGTGTACGCTGCGGCCCACTCTTCGAGATTGAAAAGATAGCTGAAGAACTGGTAAACGGCGTTCTTTTCGAGCAGTCGCAATCCCAACGATCCGCTGAGATGCCCTTCGAGCAGCGTTGCCGTCTTCTCAAGATCGGCCAGCATTCGCGTTGTGTCAGTGCCGTGATCCTTCGGCTTGCGTGTGAAGGCCGCGGCCTTCGGCGGCTCCAGCGTCAAGCACCAATGCAAATCGATGCGGCGGAAGCCCGCGGATTTGTCCAAAAAACTCAATCGGTCATCGACGAAAACCTGTGTGACCGGATTGCCGTACTGCGCCTTATGCGGCAGGTCAAATCCCGACATGACGCGCGTGTATTGATACAGGCACGTCCCTTCCGGCAATCCTCGCAACGCACCTTCAATCGAACGCACCTGCGCTTCAAGCCCCTGATCGGTCACGCCTTCTTCGTCGATACCGGCGAGCGAAAAGAGGCAACCGTAGCCGCCGCCCTTCAGTGCGAAGATGCGGTCATTGACAAAGCGTGCAATCGGCACGATGCTGCACGCGGCTCCGGCCTTCGCAAACCACGGTGTGAACTTTTGCTGCTCAGTATTTACGCGGGTCATAGTAGGACCTCTGGCTTAAACTCAAGCCCCAAAGTTCGAACATCTTCGGATGTTTGCGGACGACAAGCCACGCGCCGATAGCCTGCGATGGAAACGCGATCAGCGCCACGACGCGGAACCCAACGAGGAAAACCGTTACGCAGACGAAGACAATCGCCATCCATGCGCTGAGGTCCAATCCGAGCTTGGCTCGTGGCCTATTGAGCGCCTGATTGATTGGTAACGGTTCTCCTCGCTTGGTCATGGTCGCCTCCTACTGCATCGTCTGCCCGGTGAGCGAGCCAATCCAGCCTGCGCCCCAGCCCAATACGGCAGCGCCAAACAGCGCGCCGAAGAGACCGGGAATCGCGTCCTGGAATCTTCCCGACATCATGCGGATTCCGGCGAAGATCAATCCGCCGAAGCAGATCACCGCGCCCGCATAGATGGCGAAGGTCTTGAAAGTGTTCATCAGCGTGGTCGCGCCGGAGAAATCAATCGTCCCCTGGGCATGGGCCATGCCGGCAAACGTGAGCGCAAAGAGGGTGGGAGCCATCGTGCGGATGGCCTAGTGAAGTGTGGTTTTGAGGGTGGTTCCCGTCAGCCTGGCGGCGGACGGAATGAGCAGCCGATTGCGAGCGGTGTCGAATCGGAAGATGCGGCGGAATCGATTCACTTTGCACCTCCGCTGACTCAGGCGTCAGCATTAGGGCAAAGTTAGGTCGGTTTCGGGGCCGCGTCCAATGAATTCCAGGGAGACCGTTATTCCATTTGGGAATAACGACCGGATTTTGTGGGGGAGGATTGGCCTAGAATTTGTAGTCGCGGATGGTTTCCGGGGCTCCAGCGCCACCCTTATATAGGGATGCTTCCACGGCTGAACGCACCGTGACGCAGCAGGTGAAGCTGGTTCCGTCTGTCAACTCAATCTGGACGCGCGACCCGTCGCCGGTGTCGCGGTGAATCCTGAGCAACTGAATGGTCTTTCCTGCCACCTCCGGGCAGTCGACGAAATCGTTTTCCATGAGTTCTACCTCTACCTCCTTAAGAATCGTACCCCTTCCACCTCAATGCTGGCTCAACCCGGTGAATTTTCCATCAATGGGGCAGTTTTCGGCACGCACTGGGCGAGAGCGGCGCATGGTGCAACTCCAACCAGGACATTATCACACTCATCGCGTGTAGACGCATAGTGGTCATTCTCCGAGCATGGAGAAGTGGCCCCACGCTCCGTTAAGTCTCGATTTGGCGCAAAGTTGCGGCAACTCCGCGACGAGCGGGGCTATTCCCAGGAGGAACTGGCCGAGCGCGCTGGCCTGCATCGGAACTATGTTGGCGGGGTCGAGCGCGGCGAGCGGAATGTCGCCCTTGAGAACATCGTCAAACTGGCGAAGGCGCTGGCCGTCAAGCCGAGCGACTTGTTTGCAGATTTCTATTGAGGCCCCCATGCTATGCAAGCCTCTGCAAATGTAGTGTTCTTTGTTCTGCAGCGGCTGTAATCAGTCGCGAGATCCTGTATCGGTACATACAGGACAGGGATGACAAGCGGCGGACGGCCTGAGATTAGCTGGCGCTAGCGGCACTTGGACAGTGGAATGGATCGCTTATCCAGGGAAGTTGCATTTTGCGAAATGGATAGCGCAAGTCTATCACCATCTGACAGACTTGCTATCGAAAGCCGAGGTTTACGAGATTGCTCTACCAACGCTCAATGAGCATTGAACAGCGTTTGGTGGCGGTATTGCGCCTGATTGAAACCGAGAACTATTCGACGCCGATGATCTCAGAGACGTTAGGCATTTCCATTCCTACTGTTGCTCGCCATGTTTCAGCTCTCCGGGAGCGCGGGTTTGACATTCGATCCCAGCGGAGAGATGGCGTGTGGCGTTTTATTCTCGTTCGCAAACAAACAGACCCTTCGTTCCCTCGTGACGTTGAGAGCGAGTCGTGACACCGGCCATGCAATGGCAGAGGGCACGTGCGAAGTACGCCGAAGCCAAAGAAGCGCCGGAACAAATGCGTTCACGCACGGTGCAGGGAAACTATCAGGGTTCCGTCTTCCAGGATCGCTACGCGGATTGCGGCGATAATGCTCTGCTCCGTGCAACAAAGGTGCTTGAAGAAAGTCGCAGTCATGCCGCTGTAAGTTACGGCTCCTGCAACAGTTCCGCCTGGACTCGTCACCGTAAAGGTCGAGGCGGCAATCGAAGACGTGGCCATCGCCTCGCTGAAAATTGCGGTAACTGCCGTGCTCACTGCAACATTTACAGCACCCTGTGCGGGAGTCATCGACAACAACTGGGGATGATTACTGATTCCTGCCCGCAACCAGCCACGAAGATGACCAGGAATGCTGCCATCAAACACACGAATCCTGTCTTGTTATTGCGCATTTGTAACCTCTCGTCCAACCAAGTTGGCGCGGTCTCCAACAATTGTCGATGTGCCGGCTTGGGCGGAAATGCTGGCGCAGCATAACCTCATCAAAGTAATAAAAGCAAGTTGCCATGTCTGTATAGATATGCTCATCCACTCTCGCTATGAACTTTTTCAACACTCAGAGCTGAAGAGGATTGATGTGGGGAAACAAAACAGAACGCCGCAAATGTAACTCTATATACACCGATCAACCGAAGTTATGACGAGCTCGAAGTTGCTGATACTTCCGCTGGAGCATCCGGCGTCAATTGCCGCGCACGGGCAAGGACGCCCGGAGGCTCCTTAGTCGTGCAGAACAACATTGACCAAAGAACTATTGATCAGCATTCCGCTGCTGTTGTAGTCAATGTAGCCGAGTTCGCGGAAGCGGTTGAGGAAGAAGCTAACGCGGGACCGGGTAGTGCCGACCATCTCCGCCAGTGTTTCCTGGCTGATTTTGGCAATGACTGGAATCGGCTTTGTCTCCTGGCCGAAGTTGGCCATCATCATGAGCAGGCGGGCCAGGCGCTTTTCGCTGGAATTGAACAAATGATCGACCAGATCGGCCTGTATGCGGTTGTTGCGCGAGAGCAGGTAGGCGAGAAATTGCTCGGCAAACGCCGGCTCACGATGGAGCAGTTCCTGCATGGCCCGCTTGTCGATGCGGACGATCGTGCTGGCTTCAAGCGCGTAGGCGGAGGAAGTGCGAAGCGGCTCGCCAGCCAGGGAGGCTTCGCCAAAGAAGCTGGCTGTGGGGAGGTGGGCGATGACGGCTTCCTTGCCGCTCATCGATACTACGGTCAGCTTGACTTTGCCGCTCTGGATGTAGAAAACAGCATTGGCCGGATCGCCCTGAGAAAAGATGGATTCCCCGGTCTGGTAATCGCGCCGCGATTTTCCCGCCATAAACCTATTCAACGGGCTCTGAAGATCGATAGCGGGGAACTGCCGGGGCAAAGCGACATCCGGATTCGGTACCAGCTTCACGCCTGGTTGCGCAACCGTAGGCAAAGGGAACGAACGTCCCAGCGGAATCCTGGGCGCCATATTTGTCATAGGAGCAAAGCTAGTAGCCATGATTGAAACCTTTCGACCTTACTGAGAGGGTGCAAGGGTATGAATTACCGTCATCCTTTGCAGCGTCGATATAATCAAAGTACCGGGATTGAATGAGGGTGACCATCGGCGAATGCTGGGATTGATGTAGTCTTTTCCATGCCCATGATGTAGGGTTTTTCCTTGCTCCGAATTTGCGCCTGGATGAATTCGATCCTGCGCCTCCGCGGGGCGCACGGGTATGACCGATCTCCTTATCCCATACGTTGTTAGGATAAGTGCTTGTTGTTGATGCGCAGGAAAAATACCGGCGGAGCGGCTATGCGTGGAATGATTGATGTAAGTTGTATTGGTTACCTGACTGATTCGGCATGGAGCTTCTTGCTCAATGGATTGCCGGAGTATTTATCCATTTCGGCGGCTATTTTCAATTCGGGCTCAGCAACAGCTCTGCGCGATTGTCCAGTATCTTGCGGATGGCTGGCGCCAGATCTTCCGAAGCGCTGTCCTTGTTGACATAGGCCGATGCGCCAGCCCTCAGGCAGCGCGATGCATACTGGCTCTCCGGCTGGACGCTCACCATAACCACCGGCAACAGAGGGTAGATATGCTTGATGTCCTTCAATACTTCAAAGCCGCTGCGCCCGGGCATATTGATGTCGAGCAGCAGCACATCGGGCA